>MDTG01226875.1_pt1 | contig 16591 bp, 15 predicted proteins | sample 811421 | NCBI WGS metagenome assembly MDTG01 (sample SAMN05326645, study PRJNA326480) | marine metagenome | isolation source: seawater | place: Pacific Ocean: South East | collected 2011
GTAAAGAAAAAGTTGTTTTTCTTGTCTCGAATTAGTTTCCTATTTTCCCTAACGACCGAAAAATCGAATAAACTTAGCGGAAATGACACATAATATTTGTCTGGGGTTAGCCAAGTCGAAATTCTGTGACATGTATGCCATGCTGTAATTTGGCCACAAAGGACCGACCAACCATATGAGTCTCTTCTATCTCTGTCCTTGGGATGGACAGGAACATAGTAAATAGGTATTTCTTTTCTTTCTTGGCTTGGGAATTTAGACATCCTGTTAAAATAAACAGGATCATAGATCCAGTCGCCGACAATATGCCGAACAATGGGTGCTATATCATCATTCGCGACGATCCATATGGTGCTGCAACCTGCTAACGCGCACTCATAAACAGACTTTTGAATTGCAGAGAGGCCGTTATCAACTGGTAACAGGACCTCTGATACTGCATTGTCGTGATCTGTCTTTAAACTGGCGACCGGTACAATACCGGCCATATGTAATCTATATTGTGTTTTCATGTAAGTACGAGAACAATGATAAATCTTTCGCCCGGGCGATTTCTAGCAATTCTTCAATAGACAATGTAACTTTTTTAACATTATCTGTCTCTTCCCATTCAGGCTGATCAATACAGAATTTTTGACGAGCGATATTAATTGTTTTAAAGTTGTAATACCTTGGAGTACCGTATTTGTTGAACCCATTAAACTTACCACGCAAACCGTTGTCTTTCAGTATTTTAATAAGTTTGAAAGAAGTCATTGTTTGTGTATGGGAGTGGTGATTCAATTGCTCTGCATCGAGCACTGATAATACGCAAGCATCTTTAACGCCAGTATTCCCGCAAATTCGGTCACTTGAATAGAACCATACTTTGCGAACAAAATCGTCGCCCGTTTCGATATAGTCGATTTCATGTTTGCCGCCGCGTTTGAAGCCAACAAAATCGAATACTTTAAATCTAACATCTTTTGAACTCTTTTGATTTACTAATTTGTATGTATTATTATCGCCGAAATAGAAGCATTTGTCAAATTTTATTTCGCAGATTTTAGAATACTCGTTTGAGCATACTAGTTTTTCACCATCGTATCTAATGCTTTCGCACAAATTTGATAATGGTGATAATCCCTCAACTGACAACAGGAAATTAATCTTCTCCCAGAGCAAAACACGCTTGGCGCCGAACTGGCGGGTGTCGTTAAATGTCGCGTGGGCTATGGGTGAGTTATCAATGTGAAACATTTTGATATTTGTATTTAAATCAAAATAATCAAACCTATGTGGTGGTCTAATCTCTGTATTGAATATTGGATATTGATTCACAAACGCGAAAAGCAAAGCGCGTAGATCACTACCAATTACAATATTTTCATATTCAAACTGCATCTATCTACTATAACCGTTAATCTACGTAATTTTTATAGAAAAGTTTTAACTTAAGACCGTGTGAATTATGGCCACCGGTGTGCCAGTTTGGGTTCATCATGTGATAGGGCTGGTTTATATGTGGCCAGCCAAGAGCATGACCTATCTCGTGTTCAAGCACCCTTTCTTTATTGGCGCTTTTTGGAAATATTGATATTTTTGCTTTCACTATTTCTTTGGTCTTGTTTGAGACTGTTAACCTTGTCGATGCTAAGTGATCACCAAAGTCAAAACTTTGATCCGGTAAAGTTATGATAATCTCACCATACCGTGGAGTGCCGCAATTTATGGTATCATCGTGTCTGGTATAATCGAACCTGTAACCTAATCTCTCCCAATACCTGAGTGCTTGGCCGATGCGATAAGCGCTAACACCAGAATGTGAACATACCGTAATACCCGGCTTCATTGCCCACTTGTGAGTTCGATTTCGAACAACTTCCCACTCTTCGGAAACCTGAAAGCCCATTAAAATAACTATAATATTCAGAAACATCATCATTCATTAGACACCTCAACATCACAATATATTTCGTCTAGCATCGATTTTATGTCTAAACCAGCACAATCTATCTTCCTCTTGCTAATGTGGTAGTGACTTACAAACCCTGTAAACTTGCCGTATGCGACATTTTGCTCATATTTGGTTGACGTCTTGCCAAATTGATTGGTCGGCGTTTCATATGGAATTGATGTTGCGTGGTGTATCGATTGCCACAACGCCTTAAGTGCTTCTAATTGTATTGGAAAAAACCCAGTGAATGGCTCTAACTTTTCGCCATGCACCCACGCATCCTCAATCATGGGTCTCTGGCCAAAATTATTTTTTTCGTACCATTGTTGATATTTTGGATAATATGCGTTAGATATCTCAACACCTACCGACGGCCTATTGGTTCTTGCCGAACCAGCATGCCAAGCGGCGTGTTGAAGATCCATAGTTTGGTAGATTGTGCCGTCATTGTCAATTAGAAAGTGCACAGATGCGCCTCTACGATTGAGCACATTTTGACAAGATTTAGAATTTAAACAGACATCCCAGTGATTTACAAAATATCTTATCTGGCGCTTAGGGCGCCCAGAGTAATCATAGTAGTTGCCAGTCGGTGCTTCTAATCCGCCCTTCTCAGACCACAAGACAAATTTGTCCCATTCAATTGGATGAAACTCACCATTGTATACAATGTAATTTGAAAAATGTTTGCTTTCTGGTTTGTAGTTGCTAATTTCCGATTGACGCTCTGTCCACAACCTTCTGAAGGTCTCAGGACCACACAGGCCGTCAGCCGCTATGGAGCGGGAGCGTTGCCATTTCTTAATTTCTCTTACAAGTTTGTCATCAAAATATCGTTCGCCAAACCAAGAAGGCTCCCATCCAAGTTTTTTGCCGGATGCCTCATTGTAGAAGTTTTTATCCATTACGTATTGCGCTTTATTTAATCTGTAATTCCGATAACGTAGTTGTCCAAAATTACATCATAATTAGTACTGCCAATACTTATTTGCTCTATCATAGACCGATCAACGATGATTTTACTTCCTTCACAGAGTTCAAACCTAACGTCATCAGCAACTCTGACAACAGTGACAACGGCATATCTTTGCTCTTCGGGCCTATAGTCCTCCGGTAGAAGGATAATTGATTCCTCTGGGATCACCTTAGGTGGCATTTTAACTAATATGTGTCTGTTAACTGGGTTAAACAATTTCTACCTCTCTTTCAATAATTCTTTCTTGCAGTTTATATTCTTTTCTAGTCATGAAGATATCGCGTCTTGTGCGACATTTCTTACACATCATCGAGACATGAACGTTGTCGCCGCTCATTGAACGACCAGAACTGACAGGGATCCAGTAACATTCATCGCTTGATGCCTTGCAAATAAGACGTCGATGCTTTGGGTCCATTAAATAATTAAAGTTCATCTTTACCTCATCAAATTTCGCAAGACTCCCCATCGCAATATTTGGTTCCAACGCCCGCTACGTTAGTTTCAATCCTTTGAATAGGAGTAATTTCTGCAGACATTTCGTTGTATTGCTCTTTGGTGATTGGCTCGTATGGTGCCTGTTCATAACCCGTGTCTTGATACTTCAAGAAAGACACAGCCTTGAGTCTCGTTTCATACATTTCAAGTGCGCTTTTCAACTGCGAGGCCTCTTGCTCAGTAAACGTGACAGTAACAGAGACGGCGTTATCTGCCCAATAGTTCTGATACTGTGCAGCAATTTCTAACTGCTCCCACATACTAACATCTTTTTTACCTTTTGTAAAGAACTGCTCGTGGATTGGAAACTCGACCACGGTTGTGTTGGGCGAATACTTGTCTTTTTCGCTTCGATAGCCAGCAGCCTGTAGTTGCGGAACGATTGGTGATGTATCAGAGAACCGAATGCGACGAATATAATATTCACTTTCTGGGAAGTGGATCCCGGGTGTTGAACCGTTGAGAAGGGAGACCGTTCCAGAGGGCTTGATAGAGGTCATCTTAATTGACTTGGGTACACACAGCCAGTTAGAATACTCTGTATCTAGTTCCTTTACATAGTCATACGAGTGATCACACCAGTCCATCATTTCACGGCGGCCATGTTTATTAAAGGCTTGTACAATGCCGGATTGAGACAGCCCAATACGTCGGTTCTTCAACATTTTAGCGTTAGTCTCAGGCCAATGTGTGTTAACAAGAGTGACAGTCTTGCCATAAAGATAAGCACACTTCAAAGTTTTGACATAGTCCTCGTAATCATCATGCTTGGCTGGGAATGTTTCGACAAGGCAGCACATCTCTGCGTTGTGAAGGCTTTGTTCAACACAGGGATTGAAGCCCATCACCTCGGCATCATCATAGTTTTCTCCGTCTTTCATACGACCATATCTACGCGCGTTCTCAAGCCAAATATAGCCCGGTTCACCGTTCTTTTGTGATTGCTCTGCATGCCAAGAGTAGTCCATCCCAACCATCGCATCAAACGAGTTGTTAGAGCCCCAGCGGTGGTGGTAAAGTTTTTCTTGATCGTTTTTCATCTCAAGATAATAAGTATCGTCATATTGACCTATGGCTAAAGCCGCCGAGCGACGAACATTGCCTGCTACGACACAACGACCAATGAGATTTTCAGTGTCAACGATGTCTACAGATGAGATCAATTCCCCAACCTTGCTGGAAAATAACTCTGTCAAATTTTCGTGAAGTTCAATCAAAGGTGCTGCACCCGATGAAGTGCCACCGAACCCGTAAATTGGGGCGCCCTCTGGTCTAATATTGGAGTAATCGAACTTGGGCACATTGCTCCCAAAAAAGAAACCATCAAGCAAGACATGAACTGAGTTGACCCAGCCTTCTCGCGAGTCATCAATAACAAGCGTGTCATTGGTGTATGTCGGTTCCTTGATAGTGATCGTACCAGCGCCCTTGGTGTCGAAACCAACGCCAACACCGACCATCAGGGCGTCCATAATCCATGAGAAAATATAGCCTCCCATTCTGTTAATGTCTTGGGTGGAGCGAAAGGCACAGTTAAATAATGCGGCGCCGGTGCGCTCTTCAACAAACTTAGTTCCCATCATCCACAAGCCGCGGCCCGGTGGTGTCCACTTGAGGTTAAACAAACGATCAAATGCATCTTTAGCAGTTTTTTGCGCCTTATTATCATTCCATTCAAGCCCAAGGCGAACCACGTGTTCTTTTTGAATGTGAAACATGCCTTCAATAACTCGGCGACAGGTTTGCCACCACTCCTCAGTGCCCTCGGCATCGGCATCGAACTCACTTAAGCGGCGCGCGTAAGTTCTTTTGAAAGTTACATAGCCCAACGGGCCCCATGGCACTTCCGCAGTCTTGTATGGTTCTACGAAAGAGTCGGACAATCTAAATTTTCTAATATTGGTTAATTTTCTCATGATTTTGGTTTCCTTTTGTTTTTTCTATATTTGTTATATTTGCTTTGTAGCAGTTCTCTTTGTTCTCTCTGGGTGAGAGTGGTGGGGTGTGTTGCAACCGATGGGACTTGTGTAGTTGTAGTGCTCGTTGGAATGACAGTATTTGACTTTGGAATAACCTTGATCTTAACACAAGATGTATCCATGAAAATATTATATATCATTCCATCTGGTCCGTTACGATTTTTTGCAATAAAAATCTTACCGGTGTTGTTTTGTTTGTCCTCAACGGTGCGAGATACAGACATAATAAAGTCTGCCACAAAGCATTTGTTAAATGCCTCGGAAATTTGCTCCATCGTGATCACCTCTGCATTTAATCCTGAACGGTTTGTTTGTGAGGCGGTCCAGATGGGGCATTTGAACTCTGTAGACAGGGCTCGTAATTCTTCATAAATTGATTCAAGTTCTGCTCTCTTCTCTTTTCTAATGACAACAGGCTTTAATAGATCGGCGTAATCAACGATAATCATACCTGGCATTTGACCACGTTTTTTAAGTTTTGTCAAATGCGAGCGGATAGTGTTTGTCGAAGCAGACTTTGTAGGGTATTCTTTTACAATAAGAGTACCGGGCACGGACTTAACCGTTTCATAGATTTCCTCCTTGAAAGACATTAAGTCAGAAAGCGGGTATCCGGTAATACAACTGTCGTATCTTGATGCAACCACTGTGTCTTGTAGTTCTAAGGTGTAGTGAATGACCGTCTTACCCTCTTTGACCGCTTGTGCACCTAAGTGGACTAAAACCATGGATTTTCCGGCGCCAGTCGGGGCAACAACTACCCCAAGTTCTTGCATGCCGAGGCCACCACCACAAATCTTATCGATATCAGCCCATCCTGTTGTTATGGGCTTTCGGAATCTTGGCTTAAATCTTTCTTCAAAGTCAGCGATGTAGTCGTGGCCAAAGTTATTCTCTGAACCCAAGACAAGAGAGTCGTTAATAATTTTTGAAATCTCATCGAAAGAGCAAGACTGTAGTAAATCAACAGACTGCATCATCGCGTCTTTTAAGTTTTGCTTACGACAGAAGTCAAGAGACTGTTCTTTGATATAATCGGCATCGGTATCGATGTCTTTGGTTGAGATTCTAGTAAAAAACTCTTTAACTTGACGTCTAACAACCTCGTCTTCTGAGCCAAGTTCTGTGTTGAGTATTGTAGCCACTGCATTAGCAGACGGATGAGTTCCGTATTTGTGGCGATAACCAATAATCTTATTAGAAAAAATACGAAGGTACTCCAACTCTAAGAAGTTGAGATCTAAGACTTCTGTGATCTGGTCAGCAAACGGGCGATCTTGGTAAATTAGTTGGACTAGGCCTTCTTGAAATGATTTACCAAAATTCGCAAAGTTTGTTTTGTTCTCCAAGTTCACTCCTATAGGTTAATAAGTATAACTGAAAATACTATAAAGTCAAATCAAAAGCAATCAATTTTGATTCTATTGAGATTTGTTTTCAAATCTTCCCAGTTAAGTTCGCCAAAACCGTCCTCTCGCATTTTGCGGTAAATCTCTAACTGATTAAAATTGCACTCAAAATTTTTAATTGCATTGTCAACAAACTTCTTAGATTGAATTGAGAGTTGGGGTGAGTAAAGTTGCATCATTTTGTAATTGTGCTCGATAACCTCCCGACCTTCAATAATGTTACTGAAGAATTTTAGTTTGCTATCTGCATTCTCGCAGAACAGGATTACATCATCGATTGTATAGTCCTTCTCAGATGCTAGGAAGGACAAGCGCTTTTTGACTGAGGTAACGCCTGCGCCCCTAATACCCGGCAAGTTGTCTGACGTGTCTCCGATGATTGAACGGGCAAGCGCCATGTTGGTCGGATGAACTCCGAATGTGTCGACGACGCGCTTCGTATTCATGACTTCATCAACAGTCGGGCGGTACAGGATCGTGTCCTCATCGCACAATTGTAAAAAGTCTTTATCGTTTGAAATAATAACCTTTTGCCATCCTTTGTAATGTGACGTCTGTGTGGTGTACGCAATAACGTCATCTGCTTCCACTTCCGGGATCATAATCTGGACAATCGGCATCTGGTTGATATAATCGATTGCACGAGTTTGTTGCCAGATTTTATTTTGTAATATTTCGTCCTCAGTAAGATTTTGTACAGCCCTGTTTAGACGCAAAGGCTTACGGCCGGCTTTATAGTTCTTATCCATGCTACGGCGTTTACGAGAACCGTTAGGACCATCCCACACAACCACAACAGAGTCCGGCTTTGTCATGCGGATTAGTTTTTGCAGGATCTTAAATGATCCTTTAATGCCGCCAATAGGATCTCCATTGGTCGAAAGAGAAGGGTCGACGATGTATGCTCTTAAGAACATATTTAGTGCGTCGATGATGATTACTCTTTTTTTATCGGTCTGTGTCATTGTATTCTCTCCATAGTTGGTCTCGGTGTGAAATGGCCATTGAAATCATGTAGTGCAGCCTAGCCCACTCGGGGTTCTTTGACAGAATTCTTTCTGCTATTTCTCCTGGCTGTGGAAACTCCTGTGGCGTCCAATCTAATGGCACCTTCTCGCATGCACCACACATATCATGATGTGTCTTCTTCATAAAAAAACCCTCCGACAGATGTTACTATAACCTATCGGAGGGCCAGAGTCAAGTTGTTTTTTACTCTTTTAGGGGAACTGATAGATCTTCCTGATCTTCGTAGAATTCTTTTGCGTTCCCTTGCCGCTGATCGAACTTCTGCACGATCTCTTCATCCATCACTCTTAGAACGCGGCTTTTAAAATCCTCATCAGAGGTAATGATGCTGGTCCATTTGGATGGTTGGAATTTTTTAGTGTATCCGTCAGGCGTTGAGAATGTATACCAAGCCCCTGCGGATGTAAGGTGTTCCGAACCTTTGATTGCGTCAAACCAAGACTCCTCGTCTCGAATACCAACGTCGTCCGTACCCCACATGATGCGGAATGCACAAGAACGACCTTGAGTACCAAAACGCGACTTCTCAAGTTTTACCTTAACTTCGGAGCCGATACGGAAGCCTCTATCATCTTCAATAAACGCTGACTTAGCCTTGCGACCGGTCAGCCAGATACGAAGTGAATAAGCGTAATGCATCGCCTTACCACCGGGGGTGATATAAGGTGTTGTCATCGCAATCTGCCGAGCCATAGGGCCCTGCGGGATATTTGTCTTCAACTGATTCAAGACAATAAATGTGGCACGTTTATCGGCGATCGGGATCACCAACTTGGACATCCCCTTCGCCAGAATACGAGCCTTTACAGCCATTGAAGACTGAGGGTTAAAATCACCCTCAACATCTGAAACAGAAGGAGTAAACGCTAACGAATCCCAGATAAATACTAACTGTTCATCGGTTGCGCCGAGCAACTCCTCGATAGTTTCAAGTACAAACTCCACGGAGGATGCTTGCACGTACATAAGGCGGTCTAGATCGCATCCTGCCCGCTCCAAAAACATTGGATCAATAGCAGACTCAGAATCAAAGTAAACGACCATCTTGCCCACTTTTTGGGCGTTTGCGGCAATCTGTGTTGCCATGTAAGATTTACCTGTTGCCTCTAACCCAGCAATTTCAGTAATCTTGCCAACTGGGATACCTGCTACCTGTCCCTTAGCAATAATCGAATCAAGCCATCGTGATCCGGTTGGAATCCATTCTTTCACAGCAGTGGGATTGTCACCCGCCAAATTATGGGCAACGTTCTGTCCTGCTTTCTTATTAACAATTTTCATCAGATCATGCATATCTACACGACCTGCTTTTGCGGCTTTTGCTTTAGCCATACAACCTCCTAAAATAAAAAGCGGCAGACTTTACACCGGTCTGCCAGCGGCTTTGTGCACTACTCGGCTGTAGTTTCTGTGGTGGTAGTTGTATCACCTGTGCCTTCTGTAGTTTCAGTGGAACCTTGACCTTCTCCTCCGCCGTCGCCGGTAGTGGTAGGCGCTTCGGTACCCGTGGTGGTACCTTCAGTGCCGGTCGTTGTGGTGCCCGAAACAGGCATTGTTTCGGTGGTAGTTTGTTCAGTTGTCTCGGTGGTGTTACTTGACACCTCACCGGGATCAACCTCGCAAGTACCATACGCTGTAGCAATAACGAGTGCTCCTCCTACAACGCTTACACGGACCTTCGATGAGGCCCATTGTGATTTCAACCAATCCATAGTATACTCCTTTTGTGATTAGTAAATGGGCAGACTTTGACCGGTCTGCTAGCGGCTTTTCCGCAATCTAAACTATTTACTTACTGCTCATAAGTTCATCAAACGCTTTGTCGACATCGCTAGTAGAACTACTTTTTCCATACGCTGTAGTCTCACTGGAATGGGATTCTGCAGATGACGGGTTAATTAATTGTTCATCGAGAATCGCGTCGATTTCTTCGGGGGATTTGCGCTCGAAAAGAGAGCCGAAATCTGGAATTCGATCAAGTAGGGCAGGGATCGCTTCCGTGTCTTCAAGCAAGGAGGATGTGTTTCGTCTCATCTTCATGCTAGTTTGCGGGTAAGCACCGGGGGCGGTGGGCTTAGTGTAGGTTAGTGTGATGTCAGTACCCTCATTGGCATCAGTAATATCTCCGTATTCAGGATCGAGGATGTACCCAAGAAGCAACTCATATGCCTTCTTACCGTATCCATATACCTTGACCCCTTCACTTTCTCGTCCACGCACAACTACTGGCGAGAAGTAGCGAGCGCGCACAAACAACGACTTAGCAAGTTTCTTCGCCTCGTCATCATTGTTTTCTGTACCGTCCTTCCATACCGCAGAAGCAAAATCACAGACGGGGCATCGTTCGCCGAAGTTACGCTTCGGACACAAAATACCTCCCTTGTGCTCTCCTACATTATAGTGGAAATACATTTCCTTCAATGGATCGCCGTCTTGTGACGGTACAATCCGGATATCCTGATCACCCTCATCAGGCTTAAAAAATACTGAGTCTGAATTATCTCGCGTTCCTTCACCACGAAGGGTTGCAAGTTTCTTACGCATCAGTTCCATGTTAATTGACATTAGTTTATCTCCTTGTTTGTTTAAAGTATGTCCGAGCATTCCTCGACATCTAATGTATCACCCTTGATCTATCTTGTCAAGGGTATTTTTGTTTGATTGTGTCGCATTTGTGTGGGCCACGACAAACCCAAAGTCTTGTAATTGTGTCTCATAGATAGAATATGATATTTTCCGAAAAGCATTCCGTGGCTTACTCTTCAGGATATCAACCAGTTTTTTATGAAGCCCTACTTCGTTTTCTAGTCTTTCGTCATTTATACACATATAATAGCATAGTTCTCGTTCCATGTCAAGGTCAAAGAGCCACATTTCGTTAAGTTTTTTCATGTCTAGCATGCCGATTGTTCGTATACGGCTGATATCATTTGGTTTTGACATATTGCCAATGTGAGGCTCAGTGTGCTCAAAATAATTAAGATAATGGACCGCTGAGAATATCGTATCATTCAAAGTTTCGTAATATGTCTTGATGTTGATAGATGTATGAACTCTCTCAATATTTTCGTTGGAGAAAATTGTGAATGTCTTTAGTTTGCCAGAGCGGGCGTACTCTTGCAGTATGCCAAACACCGCGTTCTCAACAAGACGGGGGATGCCAGTCAAAAGTTCGATATCCGGCTTGATATAAAATACATCAATATTCTTATTTTTAACCTGCTCAAGTATTGCGAGACTATAAATAGAACTTAATGACGCTCCGGTAACAAACACTTGGACACGATCATCAATGTCGGCGAAAAAAGAAGTTAAATCCGGTATATTCTGCTCGTATTCTTCTGGATTTTCATATGCATTTAGTTTGTACTCGCGAGCAGTGTTTTGCTCAACTTTACTGTTCAACAAGTATACATTATACTGCGATACACTGCTAAACTTCTCTGCAACGGCGGATGCGGCGTTGCCAATACCAATAATTGAAATCATATTTTTAACTCTTCTAGATCATAAAAATTCTTGCCGGCACTTATGTTAACCATAAAAGTATCAAGCCTATTTTTAGAGAATATCTCTTTTATTTCGGGCACTAAATACCTGTCCTCGTCTGCTAAGTCAATCACGACTTCGTCATGAATAACATGAGAGACAAAACTTTTTGTATCTTCTAACATTTTACTGATTTCTACCGATCTTTCAAGCACCAAGTCAGATGTTGTGCTCTGAACAATATAACTGAGTGCTCTGCGTCTGTCAATTTCTATTTCGCGGCCGAAGGGTGTTCTGATTTTACCATCAGCGTACATGTCATTAATGATGGCCTCACGGTCATAGAGATCTGATTTGATTACTTCTGAGTCAGGGTTGTACAGCCAACCAAAGAATAACACTTTTGCATCGGAGCGCTCGGGATATTTAACAAAGTTGTTGTCGCTATTAAATACATTCGCCATATTCCAAGCGTGAATATCTTCTTGTGGTTGTGGGTGACCCAAAAGGGCTAAAACCGTACGCACTTCGGCGCCGTTGTAATCCAAAGACAGAAACCAGTCATTATGTGGCTTTATAATGCGTCTAAAATCTTTTTTCATCGTTAGGATGGGGAAAGAGTTAGGGTACGTCGTCAAGCGTCCTGTAACGGTCCCAAAGAGGTTGTAATCAATATGCCTCGAACCCTTAGTGATCTTTTGTAGGCCTAAACGGTTATTTGTCGCTGTAAACATGTTTTTACAGTCGGAAATATCAATGTTGATTTCACGCTCTCGGATGGAATAAAGCAGTTTATAAGCATTATTCAAGAAATTATAATTGTCTGGTTTATCGTGAGTCGCAAAAACGTATTCCGTAATTTTATTCTTAATCTCACAGAACGCCGCAAGGGAGTCCTCAGGTATAAGATCAAAAATACAGTGCTGAGACATATCTAATTTTGCGATCTGAAAAGATTTAAAGAACGCCTCCATCTTCTTAATATTGGCGTTTAATTCTTTTGCGTATTCTGGCGGGCACGCATCTTTGAGGGTCTTACCTTGAGTATAGAGCCAGCCATATTCAATATCGTCATCTGTAATCGACCCTGAATATTTCCAAGTCCTCATCAAATCTGAGGGGAAATTATCAAAGTGAAGTTCGCCGTCTTTATATATTCCTACGCACTCGGTCTTGTCGTCAAGTGTTTGAAAGTACATCCTGTTCCTCTTGTCTCACTATTTTATCACGTTTCACTAAGTCTGTCAAGGAACCAGACTCATTAAATGTTGCTGCGATCGCAATTTCAAACTTTCTGCAGGCTGGGAGTAAGCCTTTCATACGATAGAATTGTTTTATTGTAGAATTTAATCTCTGCTTCTCCACATCGGTAAATTGAGATTCATCTTCGGCCATTCTAATTTTCATATATAATTTAAGTGTCTTCATATCGCTAAGTATGGAATCTGGGTTGTTCACACTGTATTCAACTGGCCTGACGATTTCTGTAGTGGTCGTGCCGTCAGAGCAAACGTTTATAACTTGATACTGCCTTTTTGATTGATTGTAGATCTCTAAAAGCAGGTTTCTCATTAGCGGTATAAACGTTGTTTGTGCCTCCGAGTAGCCAATGTTTAAAATAGAGTTTGTGGTTGTGTAGCCGTAACGACTCGCGTACGTTAGCATTTCGGAAGAGCCAATGTCTGCGATTATTCTCCATGGCACGTTAGCGTCTACGGAGAAACCATACGATTTGCATACATTGAGGTAAAATTCCCAGTTTGGGCTGTTTTTGAATGTCCTAATCTTATTCTCGTCATCAGAACAATCAGCGTCAGCAATTTCAATGACCAAGCCGCTGACGGTCATCGGACAGTATCTGCTTTTAATAAAGCCAGAATAGGTAAATGGGACAGTTTTTGCCATTTTAATAATTATTGGAGAAACGGCGTGGGCAAACTCTTCAAAATTAGAAAATTTGATATCGCTCTTTTTAATTTGTTTGACGATTCCATCCTTAACTGTTCTAATGTGGCTGTTATACAGCATTTTTGGGCTTTCATAAGCCTTCTTAACCTCAAGTATGGAAAGGTTTGGATCGGATGTACTAATCTGCCCTATAGTAGTCTTCTTGAGGAACTGATTTGACATCTCCATGAACGCGTCCACTACGAAAGATACGGCCTGCAGAGTGTTCGCAGATTCATTGGTCTGAGACAGACTAGAAAATGGCAAATTAGCATTAGGCTCCATCGGAATATAATTCTGCTTAACGCGACCATACAGGTATTTCTCTGCTTCTTCAAAAGAAATCAAGTTTTCATATCTTTCGTCTCTTAACCTAAAATCGTAAATTAACGATTTATCAAAAAGACTTTTAGCGCCTTCGGTGTTTGATTTTTTATAAAATATAGACATTAGTTAGTTGCAACTCCTACTGTATCTTGAGGTGTACTTTGTGGCCTCATGGATGTATCCAAACTCTTCTTAAGTTTACATTTCTGTGTTTGAGTTAAGTCTGGATTACTGTCAATCTCTGCTTTTTTCTTGCTTTTAGAATTAATTCTTCTCTCTTTATCAAGTTGAGCGACCCACTTGGCTGTGATCTTGGTCTCTCTCACTCCTTCTGACGTGATTGAGTGTTCTGACTTAGTGATCATATAATACCCACCAACACCATATTTGCTTATCTCAAATTTGTCAAATTTTGTTTTACTTGTGAACTCTTTACTATTGGGGGCAAATCCGCGTGGATCGACAAATATATAAGTTCCCGGGAAAGTGTTAGGCGCCAAGAAGGTATCGATCGTAGCGTCATAAACTTCTCTCAACTGCTGGAAGCCGTCGTAGCCTTCTTGCTCAAATCTGACTGTTCTTAAATTCGGTGAGGTTGTCTTTTGAAGTTGTATATTCTTAACTATGCCGACGTCTCTGCCTAAAATATAGTGTTGAATACCGTTGTTACGATCTTGTACTAATTTGCCAGACATAAGATTTTTCGGTTGCGAGCGACCCGCATAAAAAATCATATAATTTACTTCACGTCTCTGACCATTAGAAGGCACGGGGCTGTCTCTGGTGCCTCCTACATTTAAAATAGGAAAATTAGCGGGCCCTATCTTGTCTATGTTCAATCTATGTAGTGCGCCCTGCTCGGTAATCAATTGAGTTATTTCATCATGGTCAGAAGAAGCATCTTTGTATGAGGTCACGCTTGAATTAAAAAACGAGATTCTTTGTCTGTCTTCACCGCCAAAGCACTCGTCTGTATTGAGGAAATTTCTTATATATGATTTGACAAACTCATTAATAAACGTTGACAAAGAATAGGTAAAAAAGTTTTTAGACAAAAGTTTGGATGTCATGTACTCGATAAAATATTTTGTTGAAATCGGGATATCACCAATGCTAGCCACCATGGCATTACCCGGGCTTCTCTTATCTTGTAACTCCATAGGCCCAAGTAAAATCCTTAGTTTCTTGAAGTTTTCGTATGATCGGTGAACGCGCTTTATTTCAGAAAAAGCAGTGTCTTTGTCAATAATTCCTCTCTGCAAAAGGCGCCCAAGTTCCTCAAAATATGTGGTTCTTAAAGAGATATCCATGTTTTCTAAAATTGTGTCGACAAGATCTGAAAAGAAGAAAAATGATACTTGTCTAAACTGCTCACCGCCGGCTTCGCGAAGACCAAAGACATCATCTGTTTGGTCGCCGTCAGCATTATCAGCGATCGCTTTGTCTACTTCTTGTTTGAGTTTAATATTTCCTTCAGCGTCTGTTGAACCAATCTGCAGATTCTTAGTTAAATCATAACCTGAGCCTTGTTTGTTGAAAGCCAGCAAGTCGATATATGACAAGTTAACATAACGAAGTAAATTCTTCTGGAATAGAGGCTTAAGTAGCGATTGCATGGCTTGCAAATGCTTAGCCTTACCATATTCTTTATCATCTTTGAGTTTTTTCAAATCTTCAAACTGACAGTTTTTCTCTAGATTCTTCATTTGTAGTTTTCTTGAGTAAATTGATGGTAGTTCTTCGGTAGATTTGATAAATTCTGGCAAAGAGAATATGTTGAAGAATCCATCATCAAAATAGTCTTCTATATAAGCAAGATAATTAACTGTAAAGGCAACCCTGCCAGTATCATCAAAATCAAACTCATGAATAGTTGGTGTCAAATTCAAAGTAGTGTATGAGTTGTAAATTGCGTTAAGAACATCGCTTCTGGCGCCTTGGTATCTACCCAACTGCAAGTTTGGAGGGACTTGGTAGCCAACGACTGCCTTGAGCCTAAATTTTAACTTGTTTACATTATCTATTATCGTGTCGCTCATGCTTGGATCAGAATTGATATTTTGTTCCATTAAATCAGAGCCTGTTTTTAAAGCCAGATCGGCATATGAATATTGGCGGCCGCGTGGACCCCTTGGCGCTAGCAAATCATCGAATGAGGTAGCATGAATTCTTAACGTCGCTTTTATACTTTTCTTTAACGCAAATGGATCAGAGCCCTCGTACGAGTAATCGAAACTTTTCAAACCAACACCGAGGCCTCTTTTAGCCGTATTCTTGAATGCGTCGGTTATTTTTGCTGTCTCATCGGTTACAGGGAATTTTATTTCTATTTCATCTTCAGATTTGCCGCCGGCAGTTGATATTATCTTATAAAGTCGTACCATGGGCTGTAGTTGTGATAAGATTTCTGGTGGCAACTCAAACATGGTGCTGAAACCTCGATACTGTGTCAATTTGTTAACTACTGCGAATGGTTGACCTTCGACTAGCAATGATGAGTTTGTCTTAACGTTGCTAGGTGTCTCAACATACGGTAAGGATTTGTTGTTTGCGTCACTATAAAAATCCTTTCTATACTTTACGATGTCAAAAACTTTTGCTTGCAAGAAACATTGTTCTTGAAATACAGTGCCAACAGCATTTTCAGTTGGTACAAAACCACCAAGGCCTTCACTTTGGGCATCTTCAAGTCTTTTCTTTCTTGCCTCAAATTCATCTTGAACGCCGAACAATTCTCTTGCAAATTTAGAATCTGGAGTATTATCAGCAATCGCTTCGGCAAAGGTGCCGTACTTTTCAGTGGCCTTTAAGTAGCCCTCATTAAGGGCCGCCATTGTCTCAGTGTTTTTTCGCAAAGCGGTCAGTGGTGCGCGCATCAATCTAAGATCTTCTCTGGCTGCGGCGCGATCATCTTGTTGATCATCATCAAACACCTCTGCTCCAAGGTCGGCCGCGTCGCTGAGCGAGGTGGTGACTTGCGCGGTCACTGACTCAACTTGAC
>MDTG01276028.1_pt1 | contig 16590 bp, 15 predicted proteins | sample 811421 | NCBI WGS metagenome assembly MDTG01 (sample SAMN05326645, study PRJNA326480) | marine metagenome | isolation source: seawater | place: Pacific Ocean: South East | collected 2011
CGATCATTGGAACCAGTTATTTGGGAGCCAAATCCTTGAGGTTTCTTACGAAGAAGTGGTTGCCGAGCCCGAACGGGAAGCCCGGCGGATGGTTGAGTTCTGCGGACTTGAATGGGAACAACAATGTATGGACTTCCAATCAACCCGGCGAATGGTTGCGACCGCTAGCGCTTCCCAAGTCCGTGAACCCATTTACGACAGGTCGATCGGTCGCTGGCGCCGGTATCACAAACACCTTTCGCCCTTGATCGAAGCCCTTGGTACATACGCGGATACCTGATGCGTTTTTGATACATGGTTGAGCCCTCGAACAAATCCCAGGTCCTTTTCGAAAAGGCGGTAAGAGCTCTCAATAAAGGCGATCTGGAACAGGCTGCCCGGGCAGCTTCCCGGTTGACTAAGCGAGAGCCTCGGTCAACCGAAGCTTGGCAAGTGAGGGCTTTGATTGCGCAGAACCAAGGGGCACATATCGATGCAGAAAAATATTTAAAGCGCCTATTGAGGCTCAATCCAGATGATGCCGGGGCCTGGAATAACCTCGGTAATGCCCACCGAGAGCGCGGCCAATTTTTTCGAGCTAGAGACGCATACTTGCGCAGCCTGAAAATTCGATCGGATGATATTCCAACTTTGATGAATGTTGGCGACGTCTACCGAGAACTTCGCGAATTTGACGAAGCTGTTAAAATTTACGAACGCATTCTTGCGCTGTCCCCCGATCTTTATGAAGCGTTGCTCAATTTTGCCTCCGTATGGGTCAGAAAGCGAGAATTCGATGCCGCCCTTAAAATTTATGAACACCTGCTGGAGCTCGGCTATGAAAATACCGATACATTGAGGGGGCTCTACCAATGCTTGGTTCTGACCGGACAAATACAAGATGGTTATGGGACTTTGAAACGATTGCTTGAATTGAGTGACCATGACCCCGAATTTCTGGTGGCGGGGTCCATCCTTTTACTCTTGATGGGGCGTTGGCAGGAAGGTTGGGAGGCGTATGCTGAGCGTTGGCGTTGGAAGCCTAATGAGGCGCGTCCGTTTTCTCAACCTTGGTGGCAGGGTGAAGATATTCATGATCGGACGTTGTTGGTCTGGGGTGAACAAGGTTTGGGTGATGAGATCATGTACGCATCAATGGTTCCCGACCTTGTGAATAAAGGATTAAATGTCGTATTGGAGTGTGACGCTCGTCTTGTAGGGCTTTTCTCTCAATCATTTCCGGAAGTGACCTGTGTCGCGTCCAAATCTATTCCTGACCCTATTGCGGTTGAAGCGGACCTTCAGGTCCCCAGCCCAGCCCTTGGTCAGTGGTTTCGATGCGATGAGTCAGATTTCCATTCTGGCCGTCCATTTTTGCGTGTTGATGACATGGCCGTCACGGAAATCAGACACCGCTATAATGACCAATTTGGGGAGGGGGCTTTGATAGGCATCTCGTGGCGTAGCGAGAATCCGGAAATTGGGTCGGAGAAGTCTATTCCCTTGGATGATTTGTATCCAATTCTCTCTGTGTCTGGCGCGACCTTTGTCAATTTGCAGTACGGTGAAACTGTCGCGGAACGCCAATCCTTTGCTGATGATTACGGCGTTATGTTGCATCACGATATCAGGATCGACCCAGTGGTTGATGTCCTTCGGCATGCCGAACAGATCGCCGCCATGGATTTGGTTATATCCATATCGACCAGCGCCGTTCACCTTGCGGGTGCCCTGGGCATTCCAACCTGGGTCATTGTGCAGAAGACACCTGATAGACGTTGGCTAATGGATCGCGAAGACTGCCCTTGGTACTCGTCTGTTCGCCTTTTCAGGCAGGCTCGCCAAGACTCATGGGATGAGCCGATAGCACACGTCACCCATGCTCTGGAGGCTTTTGTAAGTCGGGTTCGTTAGTGGGGCAGGTTGGTTCGATATCTGGAAAATGCATCCAACCCGTGATGATGTATTTCTGGCCGCTGGGGATCATGCCGCCTGAATGGGCATGGGTCCATTCGGCGGGCCAAATAATAGTTTTTCCACGTTGCGGACGTATATCCAGATCGTAGTGTGGAAACCGTGTAGCGCCACCTTCCTCAACGTCATTTAAATAGGTCATCCAAACGAGGACCCGGTGAAGGTTTTCCAGGGAGACGCGTTCCGAATGGGTCCCGGCGTAATGGCCACCGGAATCATATCTTTGAATATTAAAGGGGCCGATATGAACAGTCGTTAAGATGGATTTCAGGAATTGCCATTGTTCCAAGTAATCTAAAAAACATTCGGATAGGAAATCCATGTATGTCTTTACGGGGGCCAAATTGGAATCTTCCAAATCCCTTGGTGAAACCGTCATGTCCATAGAACGTTTGATCTCGTCATTAATTGAACCGTCCCCAGAAATACCCGGTCGGTGCACGGATTTCCGGCTCTCGAAAAGTTGTATAACCTCATCGCAAACCGCCGCATTTTCCATATTCCAGCAGCCAATGAAGTGAGGCCCGTTGGGCGCGTCAATATCAACACGTTCAATCATTGAAGGATCTACCTGATATTAATATTCAATATTTGGCTGCGCATCGGGAATTCCGCGAAAAACAATGACGCCGTTTCCTTGACGGCTATGAGCCAAACCTCTCTTGTGCTGGCCCATTTTCATCAACGTATCCCCTAAATTTGCCATGGCGTCCAAATATCCAGGATGAAATTCGAGAGCCTTCTTATAATACGTCTCGGACTCTGCCAAACGCCCCATTTTCTGTAGCACATTACCTGCATTATAGTGGGCTTGGGCGAACTCCGGCTTCAAGGTGATTGCCTTTTTAAATTCGGTCAATGCCTCGTCATTCCGGTTCAATTCAGCTAGTGCACAGCCATAATTGTCATGCGCTTCTGGGAATTCTGCGTGGATGGAAATGGCCATTCCGTAAGCTGTCAGCGCTTCTTCGTGGCGACCCATCAGCCCGAAAGCCACGCCCAAGTTAAAGTGGGCGAGGGGGTCCGCAGGATAGGCTTCAAGAGCAATTTGACCATGATGCAGGGCTTCTTCCAACTGGCCAAGGTCACATAGAATAGGCGTCAGGTTAAAATGGGCATCGATTAAATCCGGGGAGTATCGCAGCGCCAGCAGGAGGTGACGAATTGCCGCTTTGTTTTCCCCTATGCTTCTAAATAAATTGCCGAGATTGAAATGAGCCTCAGGAAATGCCGCCTGGTGTTCAATGGCCTTCAGAATATGTCCGATGCCTTTCTGAATTTCGCCATTTTCCGCCAATGCCAGTCCCATGAAATGCAAAGCGTCGGGATGCTCGGGGGAACTTTTTAATACCCGCTGGTAAAGCTTTTTCGCGCCGCGGAAATCACCGGCGTCGTGTTTCGCAATGGCTTTGGCAAAAGTTTGTTGGGGGTCCATGATGCAACCGCATTCGGTCAGGCTGAAACCTGATAATCTATACTAAAGCCTAAGATTGTAGTCTGTCTACGCCCTCCACCTTAGATGTGTATCGCTCAGTGATCGGGGTTGCAATGAAATTTCGCTCACGTTACGAAATGCTATAGGTAAACCGGTGCCTCGTGGGTCGCGAATGATACAATCTATCGCGACTTCAAACGCGATAGAGATGGATGAATATGTCTGCAAATTTCGAAACAGCCGTATACTATTTTGAGCAGTCACGGTTTGACCGATGTCTGAAGACTTGTAAAAAGATCATCGGTGCAGACCCGGATTTTGTTGATGCTTATTTATTGGGGGCCCAAGCCGCGCAGGCGCGGGGCCAGAATAAACAAGCTTTGAAATTTCTATTGCTAGCTGTGGAGGTGCGACCCGACAGTCTTGTTGTGCAGCGTAACCTTGGGATCTTGAAAAGCCAGTTGGGCCAGATAGATGACGCCGACCGCACCTTTCGAAAGGCACTGCAAATTGATCCTAAAGATGCCGAAACCTTGTATTGTTTTGCAGTTCACTTGGATGCCAACCATCGCTCCAAAGAGGCATTAAGCGTATACGAACGCGCGCTGGAGATTGTGCCAAACAATCCTATGGTTTGGACAGGCCTTGCCAACGCCCAACGTTCAATGGGTGAATTTGATTTGGCTCGTGAATCTTGTTTGGCGGCTTTAAAATTTGACGCCAACTACATTCCAGCAATCAATAATTATGGTGCGCTTTGCGTTTCAGTGAAGGATCATGGGGCGGCTATTGAATATTTCCACCGCTCGCTGGCATTAAATCCCAGGCAATCTCAGACCTGGTATAACCTTGGCATCGAATTTCAGCGTCAGAAGAAATTCGATAATGCCATTGAAGCGCTGATGAGGGCACATGAGATCGAACCCGATTCCGCTGAGATCTTAAAGACCATTGGGCATACCCATTTGCAGCGTGATGATGCTGAGAGCGCAATTAAGATGTTCGGAAAGGCCCTGGAGATTTCACCAAATGACGCAAAGCTATCATTCATGTTGGCCTGTGGTCATATTCAAAACGGTGATCCACAAGAGGCAAGGAGCATCTGTGGACGCTTTCTTGATCGGCATCCAGGCGACACTACAACAATTTCTTGCTTGGCCTTGATGGCGGCGGAGCATGGCCCGCAAGAAGATGATGAGCGTTACAATTCGTTTGGGTCCATTATCCAAACGGTCAAGGTGCCAACACCGTCTACTTACAAAAACGAGAATACCTTTATCAAGGATTTGACGGATCATATTTTGAGCCACGCAACACTTCGGGATGCGGGAGAAGATCATGCCACGCGAAATGGTTTTCATACGGGAAACCTAAGAATTTCGGGAATGGGACCTTTGATGCATCTGGAGAAGGTTATCGCCAACTCATTGGATGGGTACGTGGCATTCCTTCGACGTAAGGAGGAAAATGAATTCCTGGCGTCACGCAGGCCGAGTGACTGGGATCTCAATATCTGGGGTGTCGCCATGAGAAATCAGGGTCACCAGATTGCCCATCTCCATCCGGACGCGTGGATGTCCGGTTGTTTCTACGCTCAGCTTCCACCTGTGATTTCGGAAGAAGATGAAGGGCAAGAAGGTTGGATTGAATTTGGCGCCCCGACGGCAGATTTCGCCTCTGTTCGAGACGGTAAGGTGAGAGCTTATAAGCCTATCGTAGGGTCTATGTTTCTATTCCCCGGCTATTTGACGCACCGAACCATCCCGTTTCATTCCGATGAGGTCCGGATCAGTATCGCCTTTGATGTCGTCCCGAAATAATCAGCGATAGTGGTTTAATCATCTTTCCGGTTCTGGTCGCACCTGAGCATGTTCTCTCTCTCAGAGAACCATTCCTCTGCATAATCGGTGGTCTGGTATTCCTCATAGTACGGTCCCCCACTGGTATAATGGAGGTTAAATACTTCGGTGACTGGGACAGTCTGATCATAGGCCACAAGGTGGTTCCAGTTATGCGGTATCTGGCCAATGAGATGGTCGCCGTCAAGCCAGTGAAATCTGTGAAGATCCAAACCAGATGCTGTGTTGACGTACTCAGGTGTTAGGACCTGACATTTCTCGCAGTTGAACAGCATGACGCTAGACCAGTTCTTTTTCTCGTATTGCGTTTGCGGGGCGCCTAGGAACTTAGTGTCTTCTTCCGGCACGTGATTGTGCTTAATTACTTGCACCGCGTAGTCATCATCGCGCAACGCCCAGAGCTCAGCCATATCCTTAAGGACTAGCATGTCGCAATCCATGAAAACGGCCCATCCTTCATAGTCGCAGAGATAGGGCGTTAGGAACCGAGAGAAGGAAAAATCTGTTGACTGCAGAGGGTTCCGCTCCCGGGTCATAAGGTCTTTCAACTGCGACAGCATAATTGGTGTAATCGATACGGGCTCACTGGCCCGCGCATGTATGCTCTGTGACAATACGTGGAAGGCGACGGTCTCGCGTGGGTCAAAGCCTATGAAGACGCGTATCATCTTAATTATACCCCTCAGACCATTACTCGGCGTCCTGATACAGGATGAACACCTTACTCATTGAACCAAATAACAGGTGGTTATACCCCACCAAAAATTCATTACCTAACGATCATGAACAACCATCCCTATATATTGTCTGAAAAGCTTACAGAACAGCATTTTTGGCGCGCTCGCCCCTTGAACTGGTCGATTATCAATGTTTCTCATTGGCACCACTGGCATCACAGGTGGGACAAAGTCTCGAGCCCCGTGTAACACGCGCCAAATGTTTGCCGGGGATGAGCTTATGGCCGGCAATACAGGGGGATTAGCATTGTTCGTATTGCTAGCCACATGGCGGATTTTCCTAAAATCCGCCACCGTTGGCGCGACCGCTCGGCAAATTAGCGTGGCGGTTATCAAAAATCCCATATACATGTTTTGCGCCCTGGAAGTCGGCAACAGTGGTCAGGCTGTCCTTCAGCAGGTTAGAGTGTTTTTTGGAGAAAAAACTGTAGGTTCGATTTCAGGCGTGCACGGAACGGTGTCTCCCGTTTGAGGTGCCATTCGCGGCTCATGGCTTCGGAACGGGTCCGATAGCTTTCCGCATAGAGCAAGGCCCATTGTCGCCCACTCGTCGATCGCGCTCCTTTCCCTGAATTATGTGCCGCAAGGCGTTTGTCTAGGTTATTGGTCCATCCAACGTAGGTCCGGGGCCGCCGAGAGTCGATGCTACCGATGACATAAACAAAGTTAGCCATCTGTTAGATCACAATTTCCGCAACCGCGCTGGTTGGCTCCGGTCGGTTGAAACGGCGACGCGCACATGTAACCGCGCTTTCATCCAGGCAAAGTTAAGATCTACGATTTACTTAATGCCACTGCCTTCATTCAGAAACCTAAAACTCAAGTTTGATTTCAACACGTCGGTTAGATGCTCGATTTTCCGGATCTGTATTTGGAGCAATAGGCTCTGTATCAGCTGAACCAACCGCCATAACAAGATTTTTATCAATTTGGGCCGTATCAAGTAAACTGTGAACGACAGATACGGCCCTAGCTGCCGATAGTTCCCAGTTTGATGAAAAGTACTCGTTAAAAATTGGAATATTATCGGTATGCCCAGTTACCACAATTTTTTGCAGTTCTGGTGACTCTTTGACAATGTTCCGAACTCTTTTGATAACTAATTTAATATTTTCGTTTAACTCAGCGCTACCACTTTGGAAGGTCACTTTCTCTGGAAAACGCAGAATCACCTGTTTGTTACGCTCAATGATTTCGAGCTTCCCTTTGTCGACATCATTTTTCAACTTTTTAGTTATATTATTCTTAATGCTTTTGATATTTTTCGAGTCCGGATAATTATTTTTACTTTCATACGACCCTTTTTTTAAGAACGTCAAAGTCTTTTGTCGATCCTCTTTTTCATAATCCTTTATATAGGCTTGTTTCTCTTTCAGATCCTCATCTTTATACTTCCTCTCGGCAAAATCTATTGTTTTTTTCTCGTTCTTATCAATGGTATTTATTCCTGCCTCGGAGCCCATTCTATCAATGTTTATATTGCTTCGAGAAAGATCTACTACAGATGAATAACCAGGCAACAAAGACGTAGTGGGTGCTTGGTTAAACGCTTCGGAGATTGCGCCGGCATTTTGCTTGAAACTATTAGAATTGATCTCAGAAAACGACAAAAATAATACAAACATCACAACTAATAGCATAAGCATATCCGTGAATGTCATCAGCCACCCTTGGCTTAAATCTTTTCTCTTGGTGACCCGTGCCATCGCCTTATTTGCCCTCTTCTGCAGTGGGTTCTTCTGTTGAGACGGTCGTCCGCCGGAGGTTTTCGGGAAGATATGCCTCTAGAATATCGTACATTTCGGTCGGATTTTTAAGTTGTTGGACCAGAACGACACACTCTATAACCAATACCCTGTTTCCCGCATCTGCCGACAGTTTTTGATCCAGCTTTTCTGCTATAGGCTGGGCAAATAAATAAGAGACCAAAACACCATACATTGTAGTTAGAAGCGCTACAGCCAGGCCCTTTCCAACCGTCGTGGGGTCCTCAAGGCTACTCAGCATTTGAATGAGCCCTACTAACGTCCCAAACATTCCAAACGCAGGCGCAGCCTCAGCGATGGAAAAAAATATTTTTATGCTACTTTCTTGTCGAACAATACTTAAATCCATTTCGGCATTCAAAAAATCGCGAATGTAAGTAGGATCTCGGCCATCCGCACACATCTGCAATCCTTTTTTGAAAAAGGGATCACGAACCTGTTTTAAATGCTCTTCTACAGCTAGGAGTTTTCTTGTATCCCGTCGGCACGTATCAGAGAGGTCAATAGCTTGGTTTATTAGATCAAGTGGGCTAAAGCTTGTATTTGTTACAACCGCTTTCAAGCCAATTGGAATTGCTTTAAAAAAATTTTGAATAGGGAATTTTATCATTGTTGAGGCAAACGTGCCCCCAAGGACAATTATAAAGCCTTGAACATTTATGAATTGTGCAAAGTTTCCATCTTCACCGATGGCGAAGATTACAACAGTTACCCCTCCTAAAAGTCCTAATATGGTAGCAAAGTCCAATTGATATCCTCCATAGAGGCTAAAGATGAGAGTCTAGATCACAACTTTTACGAAAAAGTTTGAAGAATACTGTATTCGCCCCCGTCAGCGTAAGGTAGAGCTAGATCGCGGGCCAGAACTGGTGGCGGCGCGGGGAACAAGAGCTTTGACAAGATTTGTCATGTTCAGAGTGCCAACCGGCACTCCATCCTTTACAACGACGTAGGAATGCGAAGTATCGCCTCCGGAATGCGCGATCATGCTCTCTAACGTGTCATTGTAATCAACCTCACCATGGGCATTTTCTGGGACGCCGTCCTGGAGTGGCGTCATGATTGAACGGACCCGCAAGACCCGTGCGCGATTAATATCGCTCACGAAATCTTCTATATAAGGATCATTTGGGTTAAGCAAGATGTGTTGGGGCTCACCTTGCTGGACAATGTACCCGTCTTTGAGGATAACGAGGTGATCAGCAAGTTTCAGTGCTTCGTCAAGATCATGAGTGATGAAAACAATGGTCTTGTGCAACTCTGTCTGAAGTTCCAGTAGAAGGTCCTGCATATCGGTGCGGATTAATGGGTCGAGAGCCGAAAACGCTTCGTCCATAAGCATAATTGGCGAATTTGAAGCCAAGGCCCGAGCGATTCCTACTCGTTGCTGCATTCCACCGGACAATTGATGGGGGTAATGGTCAGCAAAACCGAAAAGGCCAACACGATCTAACCATTTGTGGGCCTCGGTGAGGCTGTTCTGTCGGTCGGCCCCGCGGACCCTGAGAAGAGTAGCTGCGTTGTCTGCCACAGTTTTGTGAGGGAATAACGCAAATTTTTGAAAAACCATGGACATGGTTTCCCGGCGCAATTGGCGAAGACGTTCTTCGCCGTATGCAAGAACGTTTTCGCCATCCACTTGTATCTCGCCGGCAGTGGGCTCTATCAATCTATTGAGATGTCTTATGAGCGTTGATTTGCCGGAACCCGACAACCCCATAATGACAGTGATCTCACCTTCGCCCATATCGACGTTAATATCTTGAAGCCCGAGAACATGCAGGTGTTGTTCCAGTAAATCTGCCTTACTGATACCATTTTGGACATGTTGGAGCGCAGCTTTTGGCTCAACGCCAAAAATTTTATAGAGATTACGGATCGAAATTTTGGTTTTTTTGTCCACTGATCCGTACCTTTGGTTAGTGTTTTTGAGCTGCATTCACTCTATCAAGTGCAGCCTTTGTCACTCGGTCAAGAATGATAGCAAGAAGCACGATACCTAGACCGGATATCAGACCAACACCGAGTTCCAAGTTCCGAATACCGCGCAAAACAAGGACACCAAGGCCGGGGGCTGAGACCAATGAAGCAATAACAACCATAGCAAGGCTCATCATGATTGTCTGGTTAACCCCGGCCATGATGTTTGGAAGGGCGAGGGGCACCTGCACACCGAATAATTTCTGATTGTTTGTCATGCCAAATGAATCGGCCGCTTCGATGACGTCCTCGTCGACCAGACGAATGCCAAGGTCAGTTAATCGAATCACCGGAACAATGGCGTAGAGAATGATCGCAATGCCGTAGAGTTTTGGTTCCGTGACCGAGAACAGGAAAATCAGTGGGATGAGATAGACGAAGGGGGGCAAAGTTTGCAGCATGTCGAGGATCGGGATGGTTAACCTCTGCATGGTATCACTGCGCGACATGGCGATACCGATTGGCACCCCAAACACGACGCACAGAAATGCGCAGACAAATATGATGGCCAAGGTTTGAATGGCATGTTCGTAATGATCAATGAACGCCAGAAAGGCAATGCAGGCGGTCACAAAGAAAACCAGACGCCATGACTTCGAGGCGATGTAGACAATCGCCATAAGGACCGGGATCATGACCCACCAAGGCGTTGCTTGAAATAGGGACAATGCCCATTCCAAAATCCAGCTCAATGGTTGCGTCATTGGATCTAGGACAAACCGCAACGAATCCTTTATGGCGAGAAAACCTTTTTCTACGCCTACAGTAACGTCTCGGGATTGCGGAAAGGCTGCACAAGCCTTATTAAGAGCATCGAGTGACGGGAACGGTAATTCCCACCAAGACGTTTCCACTCCGGATTGACCTTTGCTTTTGGCCAACAGCTCAGCCATCGACATTGGGCGGTCATTGCCGGCCTTAGCAGCATCGCACCAGTTTCGTAGATTTATTGCATTAAATACGGAATCGTAAGTCGTCAATTCACCACCCCCGACCATCACGGCGACCAAGTCGCCTTATAGTGCTATGGATAAAATGCAATTCTTTTTCTGGTGCTGAGGCAGGACCAAGCGGCCCTGCCTCAGCCCTAGTTTTACTTCAGGATCGCACTGAGTTTTTTGCGTGCGTCAGCGTTGACCCACTTCGACCACGTGTTTTTTTCCTGGGTAAGAAAGCGAACCGCCGCTTCCGTCGAGGATGCCTTTTTCTCCTTCTTCCAAGCCAGTATCCCGTTCATTGTATCAACGTCGAAACTGACTTTGCTCATTAATTCAGCGATAGCGGGTTCACGCTTCTTGAACGCGGCAGTCACCACGGTTAGAACCGGTGCTGGCGGGAAATCCGAAATGCCTGGATTGGCAATGTCCTTGTTTGAATTATTGGCGTGAATTTTCTTATCGATGTCGCCAATGGACAGTTTGACCATCTTGTACTTTCCAAGCACAGCAGTTGGGCCCCAGTAATAACCAAACCACGGTTTCTTGTCTTCGTAGGCCGCCGCGATCGATGTCGCCAAGGTCTCGCCCGAACCGTGATTGAAGACTTCTACACCGGCGGCTTTCATCTTCAAAGCCTTAGCTAGATTGTCATTGACGATACGGCATCCCCAGCCGTCTGGACAGTTATTGAAGCGACTGCCGACCAGCTTTGGGTTGGCAAGAACGTCTTTGACGGATTTTAGTTGAGGGTGTTTCTTGACAAGATATTCGGGAACCCACCAGCCTTCAACACCGCCCGGTGCCAGGACATCTGCGAGACGCTCAACCTTTCCAGCTTTTTCCATTTTTGAATATGCATCACCTGTCGAATTGAGCCAGAGTTCGGTGACAATGTCAGGCTCGCCGTTTTCGGCCAGAGACGCGACCGCGGTGGTCGTCGCTGACGGCACTTTTTCGACCTTGCAGCCATAGCCTTGTTCCATCAGGAACTTTGCGACTTCGGTTATGATTTGAGATGAGGCCCAGTTCATTTCCGTGATCGAAACTTTGCCGCAACTTGCGGCGTTGGCTGCGGATGACATCATGGCGACACCAGAGGCAGCACCAATAATTGCTAATTTTAACTTACGCATCGACGTTTTCCTCCTTGCGTTACTTGCGAAATGACCTTCATCAGACTTTCCTGATGGCTTCGCTTCTCCTAACTGAAGCTCGTTAAGAAACATGCTTCACCAGTTAAAGGTCGACCTCTATCTTGACTGGCGACTATACACGCCTTGGCTAACTCCCGGCAAATGCCTCAATTTTATCAAGCAATTCTTCGTCGACATCGACACCATCGCTGTCACGGGCTGGCCGCTCCGCCTGGCGCCGACTTCCGGGAAGTCGGGCATTGGGTTGAGCAGAAATTGCTTTGGTCAGGTCTTGCATCCGTGAGGCAAAACCTCCTCCGGAGAAGCCCTCAGGCGAAATAGCAATGAAAAACTGCCCGGTCTTCGGGGGCCCACCGTCCGGCCCGGCGAAGGGGCTCGCGTCTTTGCCCAACGTGGCACCAGCCAATGCTGCAGCAAAGGTCTCGACCATCAATCCGACACCGAAACCCTTATATCCACCGCTTGGCGCCATTGAGCCCTTCAATGCAACCTCAGCGTTGGTCGTGGGGTTGCCATCTGCATCGAGAGCCCAACCATCAGGAATAGGTTTGCCAGCACGCGCATGCATCATGATTTCGCTTTTGGCGATAACGCTTGCCGATTGATCGATAACGAAAGCCGCGCCGCTATCGCCGTCGGGAACGCCAAGTGCGAAAGGATTGGTGCCGACCACCGGCGTAATCCCTCCGACTGGTGCAATCGATGCCGGCGCGTTGGTGAACCCCAAACCCACGAGCCCTTGTGCCGCGAGCCTTTCCACGTGATAGCCCAAGACACCACAGTTGTAGGAATTTCTGACCGCCAAACCGGCAATCCCTACTTCTCGCGCTAACGGGCTCAATTTTTCAAATCCGGCCTCAATGGCGGGGTGAGCGAAGCCACTACCCGCGTCCACGACAACGGCGGAACTGGATGGCTGTTCGACTTTGGGAATAGCGGTACCAATCACTTTTCCACACTGCACGTGTTCACAATATACTGGAACGTAAACCAGACCATGGCTTGCAATACCGTCGCGCTCGGCAGCAGCAACCGCCCGTGCCAGAGAGGCTGCGGACTCCAACCGCGTGCCCGAGCCTTCCAATGCTCTGCGCGCCAGCTCCTCGACTTTAGCCAAAGAAAGATTTCGCTTCGGCATACTTCCCCTCAATCTCTATCAACCAACCCGGCACCCGCACCGTCGAGAAGTGATTGGACGCTTGATGGTACGAGGCACCGATTGAAAAATTCCACCAATCCGGCCCATGCATCGGTATCGACGAGAACCCCCTCATACGCGATCTGCCTCGCCTTTGTTTCTAGCGTGGCTGCATCGAAGCGACGTCGACTGTCATTATAGGCAATTGTATCCGGAACAGCACTTCGAATTGACAGATTGACGGGGCCCGTCGGTTGCAATCGAGCTTCATCGGTAAAGTTCAACTGTATGACCCGTTGGTCGTCCAAAATTACCTGGCCGTCCGGCCACTCGATTATGCAGTTCTTCATTCGGCCGGAGACCAGGGCCGCTGCGACCAGCAAAGGGTGGTCGACATTCAGTGCTCTGATAACGGTTTCACGAAACTGAGGTAGCTGCCCGAAATCTGATAGCGAAGGCCCCGTAAAGACTGCCGATAATTGACCCGGTCCGGAGAAGATGACTTCAGTGCCACGCTCTGCAACCGTGATCTGCCTTGATCCGGGCTCGCGATCCAAATGGCTCAGACAGGCTAGTGCCGCCGGCGTTGGATCAATCCCAAAACGAGCAGCCGCTTGAACAGCATACGCAAAATCCTCCGCGATGCCGAACGGGGCGCCAACGCCAAACGCTGCGCGCGTCAAGACGAACTCGATTTCACCCATGGATACGTGCCTGCGCTCGGTCGTCATGGCGCCGCCTCGGGCTTTACTGGAAAGAACCAATCGTCGGAGCTTGGGCCACGAAGATCGTCCGGCATAGGTGCGCCCTGAAACATGGTGATTCGTGTCCATAGGTCCGATTTCGGATCGAATCTCGATGCGCCAAAAAATGCCAATTTGAATCTCAGTAGATCAATTGGCCGCACATCGGAGGCAATTAAACTGTCATGAATTTCGCTATAAGGGAAATGAGCCGTCGTCTGAACTCGGCGTATAACATGGCGAAACTTAGGGTGTATTAGAAGAAATTGTGCAACATTAGATGACGGTTCTGCTCCGGCGAGTTCCTTGTCCAATGCTGCGATGTCTCGACCAAACGCCAAGGGCATTTCATACTCGTGCCCCGGTTCAGCACGGCGGTCGCTGAAACGCGGTTCCAATTTGTCTTCGGAATAGTACCAAAAATACCGCTGCTCATCGGGATCATCATAGTCACGTATCAATCCCCAATCATATTGTGTGGCAATTAATGTCTGCAGATCTTCTATACTCATGGATGGCTCTAGACAGGCTGAGCGATCTGAGCACATGGACTCCGCTAAATCGTCAATCAGTTCAGCATGCGGTTCCATGAGTATACTTGCCACTAGTTCTTGCCCCTCGAGGGAATAGTTGGTCTCGGCATACAAATAGAGCACGTCCCATGGCCGCGCCTCGGATGAGACATCATGATCCGATAGGCGTCGCTCAAAATTCTCCATTTCGCTCCGTAATGTCGACGTCCGCGACTGCTGGATTTTGTCGTCGACATTCCATTCATCTAGATGGCAACGCACCCGTCTAATCAGCTTGCGCAGTTCCGAGAGTTGTTCTTTGGAAGCCAGGTTTAAGGAGCGCACTCGCGCTAACGCCGTCTCTCGAGCGAAAACCCAGTTGTTGATGAGGATCGGATGCTTGGCCAGAAACGGTGCCATCCCGAGTCCGGTGGCATTGCCGACACCCAAGAACCGTTTGACGGCCGGATCCAGCTTGGCCGCTCGGTCACCTCCTCGTGCTTGGGCGACATATTCGACCAGTTCCATAGTGAACCAGCGGATCAGATATACGGTGAGCATTTCTACCTGAAATGGGCCGCGTGTTTCCGGTCTTTCGGCGATGCGTCCTCGGTCGGCGCATCCAAATTTTCCACTGCCATAAACCGCCGTCGTGCGCATCAGATATCCCACACGGGCAAGGAAGTCGATATCCGGTTGGCGGCCATCTGCGAGGCATTCTACCACATGCTCAAAGGCGCGAACGCTCTTGTTCGCCCGTGCTAATACAAGCTCCGTTGCGGAGAAGCGTCCAACTTCCTGCTTTGGTGTATTGTAAGCCAATCGAGTTAAGTCGGCTTCCGTGGGGACCCCGTCAAATAGATTGAACGTTGCATCCCAAGCCTGAGCGATGACCCTATCCGTTCGTTGGTCTGGATTTAGGACATGTGTGAAGGCGATTAACGAGTACGTGCGATTTGGCGTATGTATCGCTAATACGGAAACACCATAGCCGTCTGAGTCGAGATCAAATTTCAGTCGTTCGAACCGCCACCTCTCCCTCGACATGCGACGAACCAATGCCCGCATGAAGCTCAAGCGAGTTTGATGGGACGCACCCATTCGGTCGAGCCGCATAATCTGCTCGGGTGGTCTGAGACTAACCACCTATGCCGCGCCTTCTCCGCTAAACGAGCGCTCGAAAAAACGTAGCCAGTTGCCGCCGCCGATTTTGGCGATATCTGTATCTGAAAACCCGACGGCACGCATTCCTGTCAATATGCCTTCGAAATCCCGGTTATCGCGAAACCATGCCGGCTGATCAGGGAAGCCAGGTGTATCTGCCGATCCTTCGCCGAAATCCGTATCGCGCGTCCAGGTCCCATTTCGCATCCAGGCGACAACAGTATCGGGCTGATTTTGGCACAGGTCGGACCCAAAGCCGACCTGTTCCATACCCATCACTTCGGTAGTCCGCGCGATCATGGTGCAAAAGTCTTCGAGGGCACAACGGCTGCCCTCGCTCAAGTGATGGGGATATAGAGAAAAGCCAAGCATACCTCCGCTCTCGGCTAAAGCACTTAAAACCGTGTCCGATTTGTTACGTAAAGCCGAATGCCATGAAGCTGGATTAGCATGGGTGATTGCAATTGGTCGTTCGGAGATTTCGATCGCCTCCAGCGTCGAACGTTCCGAAGAGTGGCTCATATCAATGACCAATCCAACGCGGTTCATTTCGCGGATCACCTGGCGCCCCATCCGGGTAATGCCCGGATCATCGGCTTCGTAGCAACCTGTCGCTAATAGGCTTTGATTGTTGTAGCTGAGTTGCATAAACCTCGCACCCAGCTGATGGCATACTTCGACTAAGCCAATATCATCTTCAATAGGCGAACAATTCTGAAACCCGAATACGATAGCTGTTTTGCCTTCAGCGTGCGCCCGACGGACGTCGTCCGCTGAACGGCCTGGGATAATAAGATCTGAATATCTCTCGAAACGGCGGTTCCAAGCGACGACGTTTTCAACGGTCTCGCGAAAATCCTCATGATAACAGATGGTGACGTGAACGGCTGCGACCTTACCCTCGTTCATCTGCCGGAAAACATTCTCCGACCAGTTGCTGTATTGAAGGCAATCAATAATGAGGGATTGATTCGTCATGGTCCGAGCGGTTCTCAAAACATTCAGATTTGGCGGGCGTGATGGTGGATATCATTATCTCGTGGATTTTCGAACCATTGCATGTTTACCCAATCCACGAAGCTCCACGAATTTTTATAAAAGGTCAAAGTGTCCAGACCCAATAGGAATTAAACTCAATTTCTCTTAGTTTAGTTGAAACTTTATGGATTTAAAACCATCCCAAATACCCGTGCTCCTTGCGATTGTCGGGC
>MDTG01177235.1_pt1 | contig 16586 bp, 15 predicted proteins | sample 811421 | NCBI WGS metagenome assembly MDTG01 (sample SAMN05326645, study PRJNA326480) | marine metagenome | isolation source: seawater | place: Pacific Ocean: South East | collected 2011
CATGAACGTCCTGAGGCCATGGAAGAGGCATCAGTAATGATGGTAGGACTTGAAAGTAAACGAATTTTGCAATCCTTAAACATAATTGAGAAGCAACCTGCTGGCAATAAAAGGCTATTAAGAAGAGTTGATGATTACAGTATGCCAAATGTAAGTGACAAAGTCGTTAGGATTATTCATAGTTATGTAGATTACGTGAATCAAGTGGTTTGGAAGAAGTTTTAGGTGACTCAAGAAAAATCTTTAAAGAAGATTCTAATTGTAAGTCAGTATTTTTGGCCTGAAGATTTTAGAGTTAATGAATTAGCAAAAGGTCTCGTTGAAGAAGGTTATTCAGTAGATGTATTAACTGGAAGACCAAACTATCCATCTGGCAAGATAGACAAAGAGTATAAAAAAAATCCCAACAAATTTAGTTCTTATAAAGGCGCAAGAATATATAGGGTTATACATTTTCTAAGAGGAAACAAGAAATTTTCTCTAATATTGAATTATCTATCATTTTTGATAGCAGGCTCGGTTTATTCCTTATTTTTATCTAGAAAAAAATATGATTTTATTATAGCTATTCAACTTTCACCCATATTTTCAGTAATCCCAGCAATTTTATGTAAAAAAATTTTAAAAAAACCGTTATATTTTTGGGTGTTAGATATATGGCCAGATAGCATTCTATCAGCCACAAAGATTTCACAAGATAAAATTACTTATAGGGTCCTTAGAGCAATATCAAAAAAAATTTATTCGTCAGCAGATATTCTTTTTTTGACTTCAAAAGCATTTGAAGGAAAGTTGGTTGAAATGAATGTGACAAAATCAAAGTTTGAGTACTTTCCTCAGTGGATAGAAAGCAGTTATCTTGAGTTACCAGACTCTAATTCACCTGAATTTAAGGAGGTAAAAAGAATATTTAGTCAGCTAAATAACAAAAAAATCTTTTTATTTGCTGGAAATATAGGTGAGTCGCAGAACTTTTCAAATTTACTAGCTAGTTTTGCTATGGTAGATAAATCAAAAGATTTTATGTTCTTAATTTTAGGAGATGGACGCTACAAAGAACAACTTTGTGAAGATATAAAAAAATTTAACCTCTCAAAAAACGTGCTTTTGTTAGGTAGATATGCAAGTCATTACATGCCTCTATTTTATAAATTTGCTGATGTGCTTGTTTTTTCACTCAAAGATTTACCAATATTTTCAACAACATTGCCGGGAAAGGTACAAAGCTATATGAGTTCGGGTAAGGCAATAATCGCCATGATTGATGGCGAGTCTGCAGAAATTATTAATGAAGCGAATTGTGGTTTTACTACCGGACCTAATGATATTCCAGGGTTTTCTGATCTAATTAGTCACTGTATTGACTTATCAGATGAAGATCTAAACGAGCTAGGTATTAATGGTAAAAATTTTGCACTAAAAGAGTTTCAATATAGCAATCAGATTACAAAGTTAGTTGATCATCTTTAATAATTTTAGTTATTAAAAGATATATAATGTTGATGATGATTAAATTTATAAATAATTATGATGCAGAGCCATATCAACTAATCAGGGAGAAATATGATGATGCATTTATTAAAAATCAAAGCAATATTGAAGCAATTTCAGTTTCGTCCTATTCAACATATAAAAATGAAGTAGATTCAAGATTTGTAAATTTAAAATTTGTTGATGGTAAAAAATTTATTTTTTTTACAAACTATAACTCGCCAAAAGCAAAGCAATTTCTTAAACATAATCAGGTTTCTGTAAATATATTTTGGAATATAACTAATGTACAAATCAGACTTAAGGCTAAAATAAATAAAACTTCTGCTGAATATAACAATAAATACTTTTCAGAAAGGACGCATAGTAAAAACGCTTTGGCAATTTCATCAAATCAATCTGCTGTAATTGAATCATACGATCAAATAATTAAAAAATATAATATTTCTTTAAATAAAGCTAATCTTAAAAAATGTCCTGATTATTGGGGTGGTTTTTATTTTGTTCCATATGAGATGGAGTTTTGGCATGGCCACGAAAATAGAGTTAATAAAAGAATTCACTTCAAATTAGATAATGCTAATTGGAAAAAAAGTATATTAGAACCTTAAATGGTTTAAAAAATATGTAAATTAAGATAGAATTCTCCTTCAATGTATGCGTCTAAAAACATAATATAAATATACACTCTGTATGTTATTTCAGGTAATCAGCCATAGCTACTAACAAAAAAAATATCGTTCCCATTAACGATAAGATAAATGCTTCTGAAGTAATGCTTATAAATGAAAAAGGCGATAAGCTTGGATCAATAAAATTTGAGGAAGCATTACAGAAAGCAAAGTCAAAAGACCTAGATTTGGTTCAGGTTTCACCTAGAGATTCTAATCCTGTTGTTTGCAAATTAATGGATTATGGGAAATATATCTTTACCAAGAAAAAAAATACCTCCTCCTCAAAGAAAAAGGTAAAACGCAATACGATTAAAGAAATTAAGTTTAGACCCTCTACTGATGTCGGAGACTACAACATAAAATTAAAAAAGATAAAAAGCTTTATTCTTGACGGAGATAAGACTAAAATAAGTGTCCGTTTTAGAGGAAGAGAGATTTTAAATAGTAATATGGGCCTGAATTTACTTGATAAAGTGAAAAATGATTTGGATCAAATAGCTCAAGTAGACCAAGAGCCTTCCTTAGAAGGTAGACAGTTGCTAATGATATTATCACCTGTTAAGAAAAAATAAATAGCATTAAAAATGGCATATAAGTTAAAAACACACTCAGGAGCATCTAAGCGCTTTAAGAGCACTGGTAGTTCTATAAAGAGTAAAAGTGCCAACAGGAATCACATATTAACTAAACAAAGTACTAAAAGAAAAAGACACAACAGAGGTTTGAATAAATTAAAAGGAACTGTTCTTAAAATGGCCTCAAAGCTTATAAATAAATAACATGCCAAGAGTAACAAAATCAATAACAGCGAAAGCTAAACACAAGAAAGTTTTAAAAAGCACTAAGGGTAGTTATGGTGCTAGAAGCAGACTTTATAAAACTGCAAAACAATCTAATATAAAAGCCCTTCAATATGCTTTTAGGGATAGAAAAAACAAAAAAAGAAGTTTTAGATCATTATGGATTTCCAGAATTAATGCTGGTTCGCGCAGTCTTGGTATCTCATATTCAATTCTTGTTAACTCATTGGATAACAAGAATATTAAGTTGAATAGAAAAACATTATCTGATTTAGCCTACAATGATTTTTCAACTTTTAAAAAGGTTGTAGATAAAGCCATGAGCTAATAGGTCTTTAGATGCCATCTAATAAAGACATCAGAATTCCCGATTCCAAAATAGATATAGGAACATTTCATCCTATAAATAATATGAAAGATTCAATTATGGATCTCTTATCTAAATATGGTTTTGAAACAATTGATGGACCTGAAGTAGAAACCGAAAAATATAATTTCGATATGTTGAATATTAAAAAGTCTCATCCTGCAAGGCAAATGCATGATACTTTTTACTTAAGTAATAAAAAAAATCTTTTGAGGACCCACACTTCACCGGTCCAAATAAGAGGCATGCTTGAAAAAGAACCTCCATTTGCCTTTATTTCTGGTGGTAAAGTTTTTAGAAAAGATGATGATGCAACTCATTTACCAATGTTTCATCAAATCGAAGGCATGTACATAGACAAAGATGTAAGCTTCTCTAATCTTAAGGACTTAATATATAAAATAATATATGACCTTTTTGGAAAAGATATAAAGTTAAGATTTCGTCCATCTTATTTTCCATTTACAGAACCATCTGCTGAGGTAGATATCCTATCAAAAGAGGGTATATGGCTTGAAGTCTTAGGTTGTGGAATTATCAATCCAATTGTTCTTGATAATTGCGAAATAGAATCAGGTCTTTACAGTGGATTTGCTTTTGGTTTGGGTATAGAAAGAATTGCTATGCTAAAACATGGAGTTAGTGACATAAGAGATTTTTATAAATCTAATTTAGATTTCCTTTCTCAATTCAAATGAAAATCTCATATCAACATCTTTTAAAGCATATAGTTCAAAGACCATCTTTAAATTCTCTTTCTGAAAAATTATTTCAATTAGGTCATGAACATGAAGTTCAAAATGATATATTTGATATTGAATTTACACCTAATAGGGGTGATTGCCTCTCAGTTAATGGACTTCTTCGTGATATAAATGTTTTTTATGATATTAAATTAGATCAAGATAAATATGAAAATAATCTCGACAAGCTTGATATAAATTTTATAAATGAATGTAAAGATGATTGCACAAATATTGCATTCTTGAAAATTGAAATTGAGAGTGAGATTGATAAATACAAAAATGATTTAAAAGATTATTTTGATTGTATGGATGTGAAGAAAAATAATTTTTTTACTGACATATCGAATTATTTAGCATACGAAACAGGCCAACCAACCCATTGTTATGACTTTACAAAAGTTGGAAAAAATATCCTGTTAAAAGAAATAAATAATAGTGTTGAATTCGAAACGCTGATAGGAAAGAAAATTCTTTTATCTGGAAATAATTTAGTATTTTCTAGTGATTCAGAGGTCATTAATTTGGCTGGTGTTATAGGTGGAAAAAATACTTGTTGTTCAAAAAATACAAGGTCAGTGCTTGTAGAGTGCGCTTATTTTAATTCGGAAAAAATTATTGGAAAATCATTAAAATATGATATTAAATCAGATGCAGCATATAAGTTTGAAAGAGGTGTCGATCCTATATGTCATGAACAAGTTTTACGGAGATTCGTAAGTTTAGTTCAACTTCATGCAAACATTAAGTCAGTCCAATATTATTCTGAACAATACAAAAATTTCACAAATAAAACTATTCCTTATGAATTAGACTCTATTAACAATATAGTCGGATTAAATATTACCGATACTCAATATGACCATTATCTAAAAAAATTAGGCTTCAGCATTAATAAGAGCGAAATAATAGTACCCTCATTTAGAAGTGATATTTCATCTCAAAATGATATGGCAGAAGAAATTGCACGTTGTATTGGATATGATTCTATTCCAGTTAAACCTATTAATATCATTAACAAAAATAAACTGGAAAATCTCGATAAGTCAATTGAACTTAAAGTAAAAAAGCTACTGATAGATAATGGATTTCATGAAGTAATTAATTTTCCATTTTCATCCGATCCTTCAAACAAGGCAATTAAAGTTGATAATCCTCTTGACTCTAACAAAGGTTTTCTAAGGTTAAATATTTTGAATTCGCTTATTGAAAATTTATTATTTAATGAAAGAAGGCAACATGATTCAATAAAATTATTTGAAATATCTGATACATACACTATAGAAAATAATATCATTAAAAAAAGTCGAAAATTAGGAATCATTGCATCTGGAAGAATAGCTAGAAATCATAAAGATTTTTCAAAAAAAATTGATTCTGACTATATATCTTCAATTTTTTGTAACTACATTAATGATGTTCATGTAAAAATGAAAAAAATCTCCAGAGATAAATTAGATACAAAAATAAAAACTGATATCTTTGCAATGGAAATAAACATTAAAGATATTAATAAACAAGTATTAGATTATCATTCAACATTGATTGCTCCCCCGCTAAATTTTCAATTTAAAAAAGTTTCAGATTATCCTAAGATTTTCAGAGATTTGTCATTTGCAATTACTAGTGAGGGAGATATTGAAAGACTTCAAAATCTTATTTTTGAATTTAAAAGTCAGTATTTAAAAGATGTATTTATTTTTGATTATTTCGAAAATTCTAAGCAAGGAATTATTAAAATTGGATTTCGATTTGCATTTCAATCATATGAGAAAACTCTTACTGATAACGATGTAAATGACTTAATATCAGATATCATCATATCATCGACAAAAATGAAGGGAGTTAAAATTCCTGGTTTAGAGACATGACACTAACAAAAAAAAATATTTCTAAGAAAATAAAAGATGATTCCAAAATAACACATCTTGAAGCTAGTCGATTTTTAAATTCTTTTTTAGATTTGATAAAATTCAAATCTAAAAAATATGATATAAAGATTCATAATTTTGGATCTTTTATTTATAAATTCACGCCAAAGAGGTTAGGAAGAAACCCCAAAACAGGAAAAACACACACAATAAAGCCATTTAATAGATTAATTTTTAAAGCTTCTATTAGATTAAAAAATTATTTAAACTGATATAATTATTTCCTAATTAGAGTAATCGAATGAAAAATATATATTTACCTAAAGTTTTTGTAGTTTTCGTCTGTATATTTAGCGTTGTTCTGAATTCTCAATCCATGAATGATTTAGATGGAATAGATATGAAATTTATCGAAAGTCTTCCTGATGAAGTGCGTGAAGATGTTATGAAAGAAATGCAAAGCAGTGTTGAAGATGAAAAAAATCAATTTCAAGGTAGACCTTCTACCAAACTATCAAAGCTTGAAACTATTAAGAAGTGGGAGCAATTTCAGCAAAAACAAAATTTGGAATCTCGCTCTGAAAGGTATGGAATAAGAATTTTTAATTCTATGCAATCCTCATTTATGCCATTAAATGAACCTAATTTTGGAAATAATTATATCGTTGATTATGGCGACATCTTTTCGCTTCAACTATATGGTGCGACTAGTGGTGTAAGGAGTAACTCTTATTTTGTTGAAGTTCAAAGAGATGGTACTTTAGCTCTAGAGGATATTGGTAGAGTTATGGTGGCAGGTTTAAATTTTGAACAAGCTGTAGAAGTTATACAGAGTAAATATGAAACTTCCTTTATTGGGTTAAATGTTGCAGTAACCCTGTCAGAAATAAGAGATATAAATGTATTAGTCACTGGAAATGTTGAATTCCCAGGCATATATACATTGAGTGGTAATTCTAATATTCTTCAAGCTCTCAATGCGGCTGGTGGTGCTAATGAGAACGGAACTCTTCGGAGTGTTACCATTAAGAGAAAAAATAAATCTGATTTACAAGTTGATCTCTACAAAGCTTTAATTTTTGGAGACATAGATAATATTCCATTTTTAATGTCAGGTGACTCAATTCATGTGGAGCCTGTAAAAAATTTAGTTAGAGCTGGTTATGGTTTTAATAATACTGCTGTTTTTGAGATGCTTGAAAATGAGACAATTGAAGATTTAGTTAGCTATGCAGGAGGCCTTAAAATTGAGGCCAATAATACATCTCTTAAACTAGTAAGATTTGAAGATAATGCTTTTAATACATATGATATAAATTTTGAACTCTTTAGTGACTATGATGTAAAAAATTTAGATTCTATCTATGCTTATAAAGAAGAAATAGGAGTTATAACTATATCAGGTAATGTTAAACATCCTGGAAAATACTCAATATCATCATCTGATAGGTTGCTAGATATCATTAAAAGATCTGGTGGTTACACAAAATCAGCATATCCATTTGCGGCTAGTTTATACAGAAAGAGCAGTCAAGAACTAGAAACTATGTTTGTTGAAAGAGCTTACAAAAATTTAATCACTTTCATAGCCACAAATCCAAATTCGCTTGGCAGTGGCGCATCTTCAGGTGAGGCACTAGGTTATGTTTTATCAGAAATTAGAAGTCATAAACCATTGGGAAGAGTGATAGCTGAATTTGATATAGATAACCTAGAATCTAACATCCAAAATAATATTTATTTAAATAATAATGATAATATTCATATTCCATCTTATGATTCAAATGTATATGTATTTGGGGAAGTTGGGAATCCTGGTTCAGTTCTTTTCACAGAAAATATTAGTATTGATGACTATATTGAAAAGTCAGGCGGACTTACACGATATTCTTCAACAGACTCAATTTTCATAGTTTCTCCTAATGGCGAAACTAAAAAAGTTTATGTTAATGGCTTCAAAAAATTTGTTGCACAAGATTTTGATATTTTTCCAGGATCAGTAATATATGTTCCTAGACATATTGGAAAAGTTGAGGGTATAAATTTTTATGCTACTGTTGCTCCAATATTTAGCAGCTTAGCATTATCAATTGCGTCTCTTAACTCCATTAGTAACTAAGATATTGCAAATAGTTTCATGTTTTAGCATTTCATATGAAAAATTATAGAAATTATATATTTATATTATTTCTTGCTATAAGTTTTTTTGTTGATGCAAAATCATATAATTCCCTTGGTCAAACAGGATTAATAAATTTACCATCTGCTGAGGTTCATGATGAACAATCTATATATTTCACATTTAATAGAAGTTCCTTTATCAAACTTGGGACCTTAACAGTAACACCTTTTGAATGGCTAGAAGCAAGTTATTTTTACTATAGGCCTGATGATCTCAAGTGGGGTGGAGTTCGAGGATTATATTTAGATAAAGGCTTTAATGTAAAATTTTCTTATAAACCAGATTCAATATATTTACCTCGATTTGCAGTAGGGCTTGATGATTTTGCAGGAACTGGACAATTCACAAGAGAATATTTTGTTTCAACTTACAATTTTAATAATGTTAAATTAACTGGAGGCCTTGGTTGGGGTAAATATGTTGGCGGATCAGGTATTAAAAACCCTTTTTCGATTCTAGGTGATCGATTTAAAACAAGAGGTGAAAATGATTTTGGTTTGGGTGGAAAACCAAGCTTTGATCTAATTTTTACTGGTAAAGCAACCCCTTTATTAGGCATGGAGATTTCTGTACCGAAAGTAAAAAATCTTTCATTTAAGATTGAAAATAATCCTTTTGATTACTTTGATTTTGCATGTTGTGGAGAAGGTTTATCGAGTGAGTCATTAAGATCAAGACCAAAAGACTCAAATATAAATTATGGAGTAAGCTATAAATATAAAGACCATGGGAGTATTGATTTTTCATATATTAAAGGTAACACATGGAACTTAATTTTTTCTATTGGGTTTTCGTCAAAAAGAGTTTATAGAAAAAAGAATAAATTTAAACCAGAAATTATTAACAATGATAAAGGGCAGAAAAACAAAAAAAATGAGTTTTATTTAGACCTATTAGAAAATTTAAATAATAATCAATTGTATCTCCAGACAGCAAATCTAGAAGACAAAAATCTTCAAATAACAATTGATTCTTCAGAGCACATCAATCCAATAATTTATTCTTCTAGATCAGCTTTCATTGCTAATAATATAGCAGAACTTAATAATTTGGAAATTAATGAGATTGAGGTTGGTCATATTACAAGAGGAATGAAGATTAATAGTATTTCATATAAAACAAGAGATCTTGATCTATATGAAAGATATCCTAATGTTCTTGTCAAGAGGAATTCAGAAGTTCAAGACTCAATTGAAATGGAATATAAAAAACATGAATTCCAACCAAAAGTTATTTACCCAATTTTAAGTAGTCAACTAGCTCCTGATATAAGGACACACGTTGGATCACCTGAAAATTTCTTATACTCTGGTTTTGGAGTTCAGCTAATCTCAGAGTTGCAACTCAGCCGAAATCTAGTTATTTACTCCAGTATAGGTAAATCATTGACAGATAATTTTGACGAAAAGTCATCAAATCCAAATTCAGTATTGCCCTTGGTAAGAACAAGCATAGTTGATTATTTACAAGAGAGTTCTGATGACTTTTATATCTCAAATTTACATATCGACTATATATGGTCACCCAATAAGAATTTCTTTGCCAAATTAGATTATGGCTATTTAGAGCAAATGTATGGAGGATTTACTGGTGAAGTACTTTATAAACCTTTTAATACAAATACAGCTTTTGGGTTTGAATATAGTAAAGTTAGAAAAAGAAAATTTGATCAAAAATTCTCCTTTAATGATTATAGAATATCAATGCCAAGAATTAATATGGCCTACTATCATCCAAAGACTAACATTCTTGCAAAGCTGAGTTATGGCAAATATTTAGCTGCTGATATTGGTTATACCCTAGACCTTTCAAGAAGGATGCCCTCTGGATGGCAAGCCGGCTTCTTTTTTTCAAGAACTAATGTTTCAGCTGAAGACTTTGGTGAAGGTTCATTTGATAAGGGATTTTATTTTTCAGTGCCATTAAGTATTTTTTCTAGTGAATATAATAAGAACTATCGTGGGTTTGGCTTAAGAACAATGACTAGAGATGGTGGCCAACAACTTGAAATAAATAATAGACTTATTGACTCATTTTATGGATCTACATTAAATGAAATAAATGAAAATTGGAATAATTTTTTAAACTAACAACCACCAATAAAAAAACAGCACGAAGGCTGTTTTTTTATTAGAAAATAATCTACTAAGTTGAAGTTGTACTTGATGTAGTAGTTGACGTTGTAGTAGTACTGGTACTTGTAGTAGTAGTTGTTGGCTCAGTAGTAGTCGTAGTAGTTGTACTAGGCTCAGTAGTCGTAGTAGTTGTACTAGGCTCAGTAGTCGTAGTAGTTGTACTAGGTTCAGTAGTCGTAGTAGTTGTACTAGGCTCAGTAGTTGTAGTAGTTGTTGTGACCGGAGCCGGTGTTGGCGCAGGTGTCGGAGCCGGTGTCGGCGCAGGTGTCGGAGCCGGTGTCGGCGCAGGTGTTGGCGCAGGTGTCGGAGCCGGTGTCGGCGCAGGTGTTGGCGCAGGTGTCGGCGCAGGTGTCGGAGCCGGTGTTGGTGCTGGAGGAGGTGCAGGTGTTGGAGCAGGTGCAGGAGCTTCAGCTCCATCTCCATCATCAGATGCTGCCAATAATGCAGCAGCAGCTGCAACTGCAGCGGCAATAGCACCAGGATCTAATGTTTCTTCTTTAGTAGACTCTTCAGCTTTGTCATTAGCATCATCGCTTTCTTGTGCAACAATATCTGTTGCAAAAAAACCGTAGAAGAAGCTAAATATCGTTCCCCATAATACTTTAAACTTCGATTTAATAAATTTTGCCATAATATCCTCTAACTATTGTAATAGTAATTTTACTTTGTTCGTTACGCCCATTAAAACATAACTTTATGAGTATTAGCAATAAATATATGTGTATTTTTAAATACTTATAGTTAAAAAGCTAATGCTAATTATATTGCATAATCGCGTATTTTGAAAATCATAGATAAGTTTTTGTTTAAATGGCACATTTTCTTATATATTTGGTCGGGATGGCCGGATTTGAACCGACGACCACTACACCCCCAGTGTAGTGCGCTACCAGACTGCGCTACATCCCGAAATCGTATATAATCGTATTACCCATATTTTATATAACTTTTTTCTTACTAACATGAAATTATTTTTTATTAGTTTAACTGCAATTATGTTAATAACAGTAAAAGCTGATACTTTCATATCAACATCAAGTGGTGATGTACCTTTAACAAAGAAAAAAAATATTTATTTATATGAGGATATTCCATATGCTCAGCCTCCTGTTGGAGATTTGCGATGGAAATCCCCAAGAGAAATTAAAGATAAAGTTGAAATTATTCCAAAAGAGAATAATTATTGTGTTCAAAGGCCCTCTAACTTGGGTGGCGCAGAAGGCCAAGCATCATTTGTAGGTGCTGAAGATTGTTTGTATTTAGATATATTTACGCCCAAAAAATCTTTAACTAAAAAGCTGCCTGTAATGTTTTGGATTCATGGAGGTGGAAATACATCAGGTTTGAAAGATCTATATGATTTTTCAAAAATGGTATCTAAGCATAATGTAATAGTTGTAAGGATAAACTATAGACTAGGACCTTTTGGATGGTTTACTCATCCTTCAATACAATCACTTCAATCAGGTATTGATAAAACATCAAATTTTGGAACATTAGATATTATTGCAGCCCTTAATTGGGTAAATAAAAATATTTCACAATTTGGCGGTAATCCCGATAATGTAACAATTTTTGGAGAGTCAGCCGGTGGTCACAATGTTTTATCGCTTTTAGTGGCGAAACAAGCAAAAGGACTTTTCCACAAGGCTATATCAATGTCAGGTTATACAACAACTATTTCAACTAAAGATGCTTATAATCCTAGAAAGGAGTCATCTACATCAAATTATTCCAGTTCAAATGTAGTACGAAATTTGTATAAGAAACTTGATTTAGAGGAACTTAACGGGAAATCTCAAATTGAACAAACAAGAAAAATTCTTTTGAGTTTATCTACAGAAGAGTTTTTTAATCTATACGTTAATAGAAAAAATTACGAAGAAATACCACTTCTGACTGCGGACGGTATTGTGATCCCAAAGATTGGACTAAGCAGCGCTCTATCTAAAAAAGAATTCGTTAATAATGTTCCAACAATAGCAGGTTCAAACAAAGATGAAGTAAAGCTTTGGTTAGCCACTGCAAAATATTTTGTTGATTTAGACTACTCTTTTATTGGTAGCTTATTAAAAATACCTAAAGTAAAGATTCTCGATGAAGATTCATTTGAAGCTTTTAATTTCTATAGAAGCTCAGCATGGAAAATAAGAGGTGTAGACAACCCATTAAAATCGTTACAGGAAGCAGGTAATGAAAATTTATACGCTTATAGATTTGATTGGGATGATCATAGAAGGTTTGTAGTCGCTAATTTCAAAAAACTAATAGGCGCAGCTCATGCAACAGAGATACCTTTGCTTGCAGGGAATTCGGATTTGGTGGGAGGATATCCATTATCTGACCTCATATATCCACCATCTATTTCTAAGAAATACCTATCCAAAAACATGATGAAATTTTGGACTAATTTTGCAAAAAATGGCAATCCTGGTAAATCTACAAACTCAATTGATTGGCAAAAATATTCAACTGAAGAAGGAAATTCCAATTATTTAATTCTTGATAATAAAAAGAATTTAAAAATGCAAAATGAAAAATTATCTTTTGACTCTCTTATAAATCTCTTAAATTCTGATGAAAGGGTTGATGATCTTGAAAAGTGTGTTGTTCTTCTTCAAATGTTTACTTTTGTTGGCAATGATATTTATGATGAAAACATTAATAAATATTCAAAAAAATGTAATAGAGACTTATCTGTGAAATTCTTAATTGATAACGCGAGTTTTATAGAATATTAGTTTTTTGAAGCGTCTTTTAGTTTTAATACTTCAATATCTTTAATATTAATCATATTAGCAAGGCGCCTAATGAGTCTCTCTTCATCCACTTCTAAATTTCCATCAGCATATGCAACCCTCCACATAAAGCCCAACAAAGATAGCTTTTCTTCTTTTGTATAGCTGTTATTAATATCATTTACAAATTCATAAAAAGATACGCTATTACTAGAATAAGTTTCAATAATTTTAAGTATTTCAGACTCCTTTTTATTAACTTTATTTGATATTAATTTAATTTCATCTAGTAATAGACTTAATTCATCAGAGCTAATTTTTCCATCAATTCTTGCAATTTCATAAGCTAATACCGCAGCAGTAAGCTCAATTTCAAATGATGTTTCATTATTACTCTTCTTATCGATTTTATTTTTTTTAAAAAAATTAAACATTACTTGCGTCCTCTAATATTTTAATGGAATTCTTAAATTCACTACGAATTTCTGACCTATACTGCTTTATGAATGTTGCTATCAGTATTTTTATATCTAATTTAATACTTTTATTTGATATATATAAATTATCAATTTTTGCTAAAATTTCAGGATTACTCATATCATAACCGAGAATTTGTCCGAGCCCAGTTATACCCGGTTTAGATCTAAATACTTTATGTTTTCTTCTATAATGCAATAATTCATCCTGGTTAGGTAAGCCTGGTCTTGGGCCAACCAAATCAATGTTGCCAATTATAAAATTCAATACTTGAGGTAATTCATCTATTTTTGTTTTTCTTAAAAAAATACCAATTTTTAAATAATTTTCGACTCTGATTTCATGAGTTCCAAGATTAGGAGTCTCATTGTACATAGTTCTTATTTTTAACAATTTAAAGATTTTTTCTTTCTTACCTAGTCTTTTTTGAACAAAAAATATTGGTAAACCATCTTCAAAGAAAACTAGAAATGAAGCAAATAGTATTAATGGAATTAAAGATATAATACCAAGTAGCGCAAGAAATCTAAGAATAATATTCATAACAATAAGTGCATTATATATGCATATAAGTTAAATTTTTAAAGTAGAATTATATATATGTCTTCATTTGCTAATTTCCTCATAAATCTTTCAAGAAGAAAAAAGTTATTTGTTCTTGTAATAGCTGACTTGTGCATAGCATTTTTTTGTTGGGTTGTTTTTGGCCCGCCTCTATCTCTTCTAATTGCAACTAATTTTCAAACTAGTTTGTTAGGATTAATTTATACAAACTATATTAGTTTTTTGGTTCCTTTTTCGCTGGCATTCTTTTATCTATATTTATCTGGTTTTTATAGATCTTTAATGAAATTTTTTGATTCTAAAGACTCAATATTTAGAGCAATGATTGGTGCCTTCATATTTGGTTTTTCATGGGGCGGTGTCTATTTAGCTCAATATGAGGTAATAAGAACAGATTATTTAACAACAGTTCTATTACAATCGCTTCTTCTGTCATCTGTGCTGTATGCTTTTTTACAAATATCTAGAGATTTTGCTAGATTGATAATCTATCCTTCTAAAGAAAAATTAAATGCAAGACCTGTTTTGATTTATGGAGCAGGAGCAGCAGGTAACGAGTTATACCAATCCATAAAAAATAATCCAAAAATTAGAATTATTGGTTTTTATGATAATTCATTTAAGTTAAAAGGCGCCGATATTAATAATATAAAAATATACGGAAAGCCTAAGCAAATAAAAAAATTATCAGAAAAATATAGAGGGCTAGAGATATATTTAGCAATTCCAAGTTTAGATATTCATGAAAGAAGAAAAATAATTAGTAGCTTAGAAAAATTTAAGGTTGCAGTGAGAAGTATGCCTGCTCTTCATGAGGTAGTAGCTGATCATAAAAAAATGGCAGAGATTCAAGATTTATCCATTGATGATGTTTTGCCTAGATCAAGGGTCAATAAATCGAACGTTTCTTTTGAAGGAATGTCAATAATGATTAGTGGTGCAGGTGGATCAATTGGTTCAGAAATTGTAAAACAAGCTTTAGCCGGCAAACCGAGAAAAATAGTTTTATTTGAGATTTCTGAAATAAATCTTTACTCAATTGAGTCTGAAGTTGTAGCACTTAAAAACGCAAATAATATTTATACTGAAATAATTGGAATATTAGGCGATATTAAAGATACAAATAGAGTTGAAAATATTATTGATACTCATGATGTTTCATATATTTATCATGCAGCTGCCTACAAACATGTCCCTATAGTTGAATACTATGAAAATGTAACTGAAGGTATAAAAAATAATGTATTTGGAACCAAATCAATTTGTGAAGCAGCAAAAAATAAACAAGTTAAGAAAGTTGTAGTTATATCAACAGATAAAGCAGTTAGGCCAACTAATGTCATGGGTGCATCTAAAAGATTTGCTGAAATGGTTGTTCAAGCTTTTGATAAGAATTCAGAATATACAAAATTTTGCATGGTAAGGTTTGGTAATGTTATAAATTCATCAGGATCAGTTATACCTTTATTTAGAAAACAAATTTCTGATGGAGGACCTGTAACAATTACTCACAAAGAAGTTACAAGATTTTTTATGACCATTTCTGAAGCATCAAGTCTTGTAATTCAAGCTGGGGAATATGCAGATGGTGGAGAAGTATTTATCCTTGATATGGGCGAGCAAGTAAAAATTATTGATGTAGCTAAAAGATTAATTTATTTATCTGGAAGAAATGTAAGTTATGAAAATGATGGAGAAGGAGTGGAGATTAAAGAGGTGGGCTTAAGACCAGGAGAAAAACTATACGAAGAACTGCTTATTTCAGGAAAAGAGTTAAGCACGCCTAATGAAAAGATATTTAAATCTATAGAGAGCTTTCCTGATGATGATATTCTCGCCACAGCAATAAATGATATGGAAGTTGCTATACAATCAAATGATATAAAAAAAGCAAAGAATATTTTAAAAAATCATGTAGAGGGATTTAAAGAGGTATAAAACGAAATGAAACATATAAAAAATTTAGTAGTATTTTTGAATCTAATAATATTTTCAAATTTTATTTTAGCTGATTACCAATTGCGAAACTTGAATGTTCCCTATGGATTTGAAATATCAATACTTGCAAAGGATCTTAAAAGTCCAAGGCAAATTGCTGAAACTAAAAATGGACATTTGATAGTTGGATCAAAAAAAGGTTCAGAAGTCATCGCCCTAATTAAAGAAAGTAGTGGCGGAGAATATACAGAAGTGGTTGTTGCAAATGGTCTTGAAAATCCAGCTGGAGTCGCTTTTTATGATGGTGATTTGTATTTTGCAGAAATGGATACTATTTGGATAATCAAAGATATTGATTCTTGGATAGGCTCTGGTTCGAAGACATTACCAAAAAAGAGTATATATATGAATGACCTTCCATCAGAGACCTGGCATGGATTAAAGTATATTGATTTTGGTCCGGATGGTAATTTATATATTCCAGTTGGCGTACCTTGTAATATATGCCTTGAACCACAAACAAAAGATCCTAGGTTTGCTGCTATCCATAAGTATGTTGATGGAGAGCTTATAACTGTTGCTGATGGGGTAAGAAATAGTGTTGGG
>MDTG01056743.1_pt1 | contig 16585 bp, 12 predicted proteins | sample 811421 | NCBI WGS metagenome assembly MDTG01 (sample SAMN05326645, study PRJNA326480) | marine metagenome | isolation source: seawater | place: Pacific Ocean: South East | collected 2011
ACCCGCAGTGCATCCTCGTTGTCCGAGAGATTCGGAGCGAAACCGCCCTCGTCTCCGACCGCCGTTGAAAGACCCCGGTCCACCAGGACCTTGCGGAGGCAGTGGTAGATCTCGACCCCGGCCCGCAGGGCCTCCTCGAACCGGTCGAACCCCCATGGTTGAATCATGAACTCCTGGAAATCGACGGTGTTGTCGGCGTGCTTTCCCCCGTTGAGGATGTTCATCATCGGAGCCGGAAGGGTTCTCGCCGATGCACCGCCCAGGTATCGGTACAGCGGAAGACCGGATGACTTGGAGGCCGCCCGGGCGACGGCGAGGGAGATGCCCAGCATCGCGTTCGCTCCGATGTTGGACTTGTTCGGAGTGCCGTCGGCCTCGATCATCAGCTGATCGATGTATTCCTGTTCCCGCGCGTCGAGTCCGACGATCTGCGGTGCGAGCTCGTCGTTGACGTTGTTGACCGCATGCTCGACTCCCTTTCCGGCGAACCGGGTCTCGTCACCGTCACGAAGTTCGACCGCTTCGTGCTCCCCGGTACTGGCACCGGAGGGAACCATCGCCCTTCCGATGGAACCGTCGGCGAGGATGACTTCGCACTCGAGCGTCGGATTGCCGCGGCTGTCGAGGATCTGCCGGGCGTGGATGGTGTCGATCTCTTGGTCCATGGGATCTGCTCCGGAACAGGGGGAAGGCGTGGATGATACCGCTCTCAGATCGGTGAGCTCTCCCGGACCGAGAGATGCTGCACGAGGTCCCGTACCACCCAACTCATCGCCCGGAGTCCGGTCCGGGTTCGGGCCGCAATGTGTGGATGGAGAATCGCGTTTGCGAGACCGAGCAAGGGACTTTCGTCGGGAATCGGCTCGAGTGCATGCACATCGAGAATTGCGGTGAGGGAGTCCGACTCCCGGAGACGGTTCGCCAGAGCCGACTCGTCGATCACGAGTCCCCGGGAGGTGTTGACCAGAACCGATTCGTCACCCAGCCGACGGATCTCGTCCGGACCCAGGAGATTCAGGTTCTCCGGTCGACCGTCGACGTGGATGCTCAAGACATCGGATGAATCAAGCAGGGTCCCCCGGTCGACCGGTCGGGCCGAACCGCGATCGGCGGCGTTGATATCGAGTAGATCGTGGTAGATGACATCGAATCCGATGGCCGACGCGACTCGGGCGACACGGGATCCGATGCGACCGAAGCCGAGGACGCCGAAGGTCAGTTCGTCCATCTGGATCGCAGCCCGATCGGGCGCCCGCATGGCGGCCCATTCATCCGGTTGCAGGGCGGTCGTGACGCGATCCCGGGGCCGCAGGACTCCGGTCACGGCCGAGATGACGAACTCCACCACGGCCTGGGTGTTCGCGTCGGGAGTGTTGAGAACCCGGACACCACGATCTCGGCAAGCCTCGAGATCGACTCCGTCGAGCCCTACTCCGGCCCGCGCCACCACCCGCAGCATCGGAGCGCGGTCCAGCAGGTCCGAATCCACCCTGGTCGCGGTCCGGATGACCATGCCCTCGGCCCGGGTAAGAAGCTTGCCGAATCCCGGATCGGTGCTCGGAAGTTCATGGAGATCCACACGATCGGCCAGCCAGCAGCGGGCGGATTCGTCGATCGGTTCGGCCAGGATGACCAGAGGACGGTCCGTCATGATTCGTCATGGTACGCCCCATCGGTGGGGACGGCACGAAAGACGGTCGGCATGCGTCAGGCGTAGGAATGCAGTCCGGAGATCGTGAAGTTGATGACGATCCAGTTGAAGAGCATGACTCCGCATCCCACGACGGCGAGGAAGGCGGTCCAGAGCCCCTTGTCGCTGGCGCGGTAGCGGACGTGGATCAGGATCGCGTAGATCAGGAAGGTGTTGAGGGCGAACACCTCCTTCGGATCCCATCCCCACGGTCGACCCCAGGAGTGGTCCGCCCAGATCGCACCCATGACGAGACCGGCCCACAGCAGGATGAACGACAGTTCGACGAGGATCATCGTCGTCCCGTCGAGCACCGCACCGAAACTGGTCCTCGAATCCAGGAGTGCCGCCTTGCCGCCGCGCCGGCGGACGATCAGTGACCCGATGCCGCCGGTTCCGACGTGTTCACGGATTTCGCGCTCCCCCTGGGTGAAGCGGAAGAACCGGACCAGCATGTACAGACCGGCGGAGACGAACGCCAGGAAGATCAGGACGTACGAGAAGATGATGACGTTGGTGTGGATGTAGAGCCAGACGTCATGAAGCACCGGCATTCGATTGCTGAAGTGGGGCGACAGCTGCAGCGGACTGAAGCTTGCGGCCATGAGTGCGAACATCGACGCCGCCGCACTGCCGAGGAAGAACAGGTTCTTCACCCGGGTACGCCCGAGGATCGCCTCCATAATGATCGCGAAGCAGCCGCCGAACCAGGTCGACGTGGTCACCGCCTCGAACATGTTGGTGTTCGGCCAGCGACCGGAGACGTACCACCGGAGGACCAGTGCGAAGGTCTGCAGCATGAAGGCCGCCGAGAAGAAGGCTATTCCCCCCCACCTCGCGCCGGACCATCTGTAGACGATGGCCATCAGGAAGAAGATGATCGACACGAGATAGATCATCCAGATCCAGGTGAATCCCTTCCACTTGAAGTAGGCGCTCTCCAGATGCAGACGCTGTTCCGATGGGTATTCGGCGAGTCGGGCGCGACCGGCCATGGGGAGCACCTGGCCGAGACGGGCGATGGCCGCGTTGGCCGCTGCGGTGTCCTGACGGTTCCAGGCCGCGACCACGGCGTTCCACGCCTGCACCATCGGATCCGCCGAAGCCGCGTTCGGGTCGAGACGTGACGAACTCACCTGGTACTCGTCGATGGTCATCCAGGGATCCTCGTACTGACCGCTGAAGGGCGGCAGCAGGATCAACAGTCGACGAAGCACCGTCGGATCCGAAAGGTTGACCGCCGCCTCGATCGCATCGACGGGTTTGGCGAAACGGAGGACATCGGAGCGGAGCCGTGCGAGCAGGTCCCGCACCGATGCGTTGTCCAGCAGCGTCTTGCTGGCGAGTCCGGTCTCCATGAACGCCTCGAGTTCCTCACGGGACGGTGGATCCACGGACCCCATCGCGGCATCGACAAGGAGCGCCCGGAAGGGCTTCTTCTTGACGAAGTAGATGGGGGCTCCGTCGTACGCCTCGGGTCGGAGCATGAGGTCGAGATAGGTCAACGGCGGTGATTGACCATTGATCTCCCTCGGTCCGGTGATCGACTGCATGATCGAACGGGCGAAGGAATCGTAGGATTTGATCCGTCCGTCCTGCCAGACCGCGACCACATCGAGTGGTGTGATGTCGACTCCGGCTGGGAACGGGGGCGGCGCGACGGTTTGCTGGGCATTTGCGGAGGATGCTCCGACCAGCAGCAGTGCGATGAGCAGCAGTATTCGGCGAATCATGATCCACCTCCCGCGGCGGCGATGGACTTTTCCTGTCTCCGGCGGACCAGCACCGGCTTCACATAGAACGCGTACATCAATCCAACGACCATCAGGACGCTTCCTGCAAGCTGGACCCAGACCCCCTCCCGGTTCCCCACACCGAGCACGGTGTAGTTCAGTCCGAGCGAGGGAACATCACCCGTGAATCGGGCCGGATCAGGAGGGTCCCACTGCGACTGGAAGAACCAGAATCCGTCCTGTTCGGCGGGTGCGTTGACACTGATCTCCGCCTCCTGGGATCCCTTCTGGTTCTCGAACTCCACCAGACTCGTCCAGTTGAGGATGCTCGAAGTGCTCCCCGTGAACCCACCGATATGGTCCTGGGTGTCGAATCCGAGGAGTGAGACCCGGGACGGCAGCGGCTCACTCCGTCTCGAAAGCATCAGCTGGATCGTACGCCCGTCCTCCAGATCGACCGTGGTCGGTCGCCAGGGAAAACGCCGGAGTACGTCGTTACGGGACGGGAACGGCCAGTGGTGATAGGCCAACCACGCCTCGCGTCCGTTGGATCCGGGGACGTCCACACGGACCATCGAGTACATGTTGCCGATGGACGGATCCAGCTGGGCCTTCGGAACAATCGACGGTCTGGTCGTGGTGGTGGTGTAGGCCGAATAGCTCGGAATGGTCATCGAGATGCCGGGAACGAGCTCGACGGATTCGCCGATGACCACGTCCATCGCCACGGGCGGCTCTTCCGGCTTGAAGCTGGTGACGAGACGAAGTCGGGAATCCTCGGGTCCTGCGACGATGAGCACGGGAGCCGGGGGACGCGTCGACGGCTCGAAGCGCATCCTGATTCCGGTGTCGAGCTCACGTCGTTCGATCGTGTGGTCGGTCGGTCCGTCTCCCGGGGTCGGAAGCGGAAGATCTCCGTTGAACGACGTGTCGTCGAAGACCCATCGCATCCACCGATCACCGTCCTTCTCGATCTCCACCCGAACCATGGAGATGTCGCGGCCCTCGATCGAGAGACGCTCGTCGTACCTGACGGGCCTCCATGAATAGGGACTTCCCTCCACCGGCTGCATCGGAAGATCGGGGTCGACTTCGGACAAGCCTTCGATCGGAACCGTCTGCAGCGAACCCCCCTCGCCCGGGATCTCGATCACGATCCGGGGACCCCTCGGATTCACCAGCGCCTCGAATCCGGATTCGTCATCGATCCACATGAACTGCATCAGGGATGGATCCGCGTTGGAAGCGGACTGGTTCATCGCGAAGAGTTCGTACTGCTGACTGCGACCTTCACTGGTCCTGAAGTCGACGGTGACCGACGGAGCGAGTTCCTCTCCTCCGGGTTCGGTTCTGGTCTCGAGGATCGCAGCCCGCAGATAGTCCGTCACCGGAATCGGCATGTCGGGAAGCGGATCGAGATCCGAGATCGCCTCGGCCCGGAGATCCAGGGGCTTGATGTAGGTCTTCCCGTCGTCGGGGAAGGGCCAGGTGGTGCCCATCTTGGAAAGATAGTTGTTGTACCGGGGGAGGTCGTCGATCGGGCGTTCGATCCACGGTGATACACCGATGAACGAGTCGTCCTCGCCCCGAACGACCTCCCTGATGTACAGGGCCGAGGAATGCATGACATGGAATCGTTCGCGCACATCGGGCTTGAGACGGATCGAGAGGTCCTCGTCGATCACCGGCGTACCCACCACCTTGATCGCCCGCGCGAACGGCTGCTTGGGATCGCCACTGGAGACGAGATCCTCCGTGTACTGGGGATAACCAAGGATCACCTGACGGATGAAGCGTTGTTCCGGAGCCTGCACGGCGACGGAGACGGAATAGGCTCTGGTTCCGGAATCCCTTCCCGACAGGAGCTCCCACTCCGGGTCGATGGAGGTGATCTGGAACGACCATTCATCGTCACCCTCGCCCACGGTCGTGACCGAACCGGGCATCACGAGCATGTCGACCGGATCCTGACCGGGAACGGAGATCTGCATGATCGCCCGCGCGATGGGGACATCGCCTTCGATCTTGGTGGCGAAGTACTCGATGCTGCCCAGGACCAGCATGATGATTCCGGTGTGGATGGTCCACACCCCGAGATTGATCCGGTTGAAGGGAATCCGGCGGATGGTGGTCACCACCAGGACGACCGAGAACATGCCCACCAGAACGTAGAACGGCCACCAATGGAACCACTCGAATTCCGTCATCTCGAGCCAGCTGGCTTCGCGCAGCGCGTACCAGGTGCTCGGCTCCCAGATCGCCCAGTGAATGGGGATGCCTGCGGATCCGATGGCACTGTAGATGAATAGCAGCACCATGAACACGATGCCGACGCGTACGCTGCTTAGGAAGTCAAGGATGAACTTGAATGGGCTCATTGGAGGGTCGTGAAATCATCGGCCCGAAACCTGATCGGGCTATGAATGATCGTAGACGCCATGACCCGTCTTGTTGCCAAGACGTCCCAAATCGACCAATTCGACGAGTTTTGGGGCGGGAAGGTACTTGTCATCGCCCAAACCACGGTGCATCACCAGCATGATGTCCCGACAGACATCCAGACCGATGTGGTCGGCGAGCCGGAGAGGCCCCATGGGGAAGGCGCATCCGAGGGTCATGATCGAGTCGATGTTCTCGGGCTCCGCGACGCCGTCCGCCCAGGCGTGGAAGGCCTCGTTGATCATGGGCATGAGGACCCGGTTGCTGACGAAGCCGGCGAAATCGTTGGCGGGGACCGGAATCTTGCCCATGGCCTCCGAAAGCTCGATCGTCCGACGGGTCGTCTCTTCGCTCGTTTCGCGTCCCTTGATGACCTCGACGAGCTTCATCACGGGAACCGGGTTGAAGAAGTGCATTCCGATGACGCGATCGGATGCGGCGGGGACCGCTTCCGCAAGTTCCGTGATCGAGATCGAGGAGGTGTTGGTCGCCAGAACGACTTCCGGACCGAAGGTCTCGACCATCCGGACGAAGATCTTCTTCTTCAGTTCGGAGTTCTCGGTGGCGGCTTCGACGACCCAATCGGAATCGGATGCCCGACTCATGTCGGTGACACAGGTGATCCCGGCCAATGCCGAGTCGGCCTCGTCACGGGTCATCCGTTCCTTCTGGACATTGCGATCCATCGTCTTGGCGTGGTAGCCGGACGCGCGTTCCAGCTGCTCCTCGGACACATCCACGAGGGCGACTTCGATTCCACGGGATGCGGCCACCAGGGCGATTCCACTGCCCATGGTGCCGGCACCGATGACCGCCATTTTTCGTACCTGCGACATGTTTGACTCCGCCGACCCGGGATCAGGATTCCCAGGACATCAATTCGGGACCGGTGTACTCGGCCAACGGCCTGATGATCCGGTTGTTCTGGTGCTGTTCCATGATGTGGGCGCACCATCCGGTCACGCGGCTGGCCACGAAGATCGGGGTGTATTGGGGAACCGGAATGCCCATTGAGTAGTAGGTCATTCCACAGGGGTAGTCCACATTGGGGTGGATGTTCTTCTCGCGAAGCATGATGTCCTGCACCTCGTCACCGAGATCGAACCACTTCTTCGCATCGGGATTCTCCTGGTCGGAGTACTTGAGGCCCCACTCCCGGAGGATGCCGGCACGGTGATCACCGTTCTTGTAGACGCGGTGACCGAACCCCATCAGCTTTCGCTTGGTGGCAAAGGCGTTCTTGAGCCATGCGTCGGCCGTGGCACCACCTTCGACGGCTTCCATGATCTCCGCCAGCATGTCCATTGCGGCTTCGTTGGCACCGCCGTGCAGCGGGCCCTTCAACGCGCCGATTCCGCCGCAGATCGCCGAGTGCATGTCCGACATCGTCGATGCGATCACCCGGCAGGTGAAGGTGGATGCGTTGAAATCATGCTCCGCGTAGAGGATCAACGACACGTCCATGACCTTGGCTGCGATCTCTCCCGGACGTTCCCCGGTGATGCAGAGGAGCAGGTTGGCTGCGTGGGAGAGGGAGGGATCGGGAGCCACTGCTTCCTTGCCCTCCAGGGCACGCTGGTGTGCACCGATCATCGCCGGAATGGACGCCATCAGCCGCTTCGACTTGCGCAGTTCGGCTTCCGGGGAGTTGTCCTCGCAATCGGGATCGAGGTGGGATGCGGCCGATATCGCGGTCCGCAGCGCGGACATCGGGTGCGTGTCGGGAGAGGTTCTGGCGATCTGCTGAACCAGTTCGATCACGCCTGGATGGGGATTCGCGTACTCGTTGATCTCCGCCTTGAAGGAATCGAGTTCGGCGGATGACGGCTTGTGTCCGACCAGCAGGAGGAACGCGACCTCCTCGAAGGTCGCGTGAGCCGCCAGATCGGCGATTTCGTATCCACGGTAGATCAGGTGCGACTGTCCGACCGAACAGATCTGGGTCTCACCGATGGTCTGGCCGGCGAGCCCTCGGGTATCGGGTTGCTTGGTCGACGTCGTCATGATGCTGAGTCCAATCGTGTAGAAGTGAGCGAAACCATCCCCAAAACGCCGGGGATGCCTCGAGCCAAGCGATTGTAGTGGATCGGAAGGGGATCGTCCGGGATTTGGGTCAGGAGGTCGGGGTCGCCGGATTGGGGTGGATCCACGGCGTTCCGGGGGTGTACCCGAGAAGGTCGTAGAGCTCCTCACGCGTCTGCATCGCGTCGAGAAGGCCGGAGACGTCCCCGTCCCGACCCAGCACCTCGAGTGCCTGCACGACCGCTCCCATGGCGATCCGCTGCATGGTCACCGGATAGATGACCAGGTCGTATCCGAGCTTCGAGAATGCCTCGATGTTCAGGATGGGCGTCTTTCCGAACTCCGTCATGTTGGCCAGCAGCAGACCCGGGCACCGCTCGGCGAACTCGCCGAACTCGTCCTCGGAGGTGAGTCCCTCCGGGAAGATCATGTCCGCACCCGCTTCACGGTAGGAAAGGGCACGATCGACGGCCGCATCCATGCCCTCGACCGATCTGGCATCGGTCCGGGCGATCACCAGGAAATCAGGATGGTTCTTCGCGGCCACGGCGGCACGGATGTTCTCGACCATCCGTTCCCCGGTCACGAGAGCCTTGCCGTCGAGGTGACCGCATCGCTTCGGAAAGACCTGATCCTCCAGATGCATTCCGGCCGCACCCGCCCGATCGTACTCGTGGACGGCACGGATGATCATCTCCTCCTCACCGTAGCCGGTATCGGCATCGGCGACGATGGGAAGCCCGCTGGCCTCCGCCACCTCACGGATGGTTCGACAGACCTCGGACATGGTCAGCATGCCGACATCGGGAACTCCGGAGGCGTTGGCCGTGGCCCCTCCCGAGATGTATGCCGCTCGGAATCCGGATGCCGCAATCGCCCGACCGACCAGGGCATTCCATGCTCCGGGGCACATCACGGTGCCCTCAGCAAGGAGCGTTCGGAGACTGGTGGCTGGATGGTCTGACATGGTCACATTCTAACTCAGGTCGAACCGGTGATTTCTCACCATCCCGCATGAATGTCCGATTCCGGGTAGTACCACTTCAGAATCTCGCGGAACGACTTCCCCTGCACACCGAGTTCCTGGGCACCGTACTGACAGAGACCCACACCGTGTCCGAATCCGTGTCCCTTGATGGTGATCCGGCCACGATCCACCGAACCCGATGACCATCCGGACCACAGCGGCTTCATGCTCGATCGCGGCGCTCCCTCTCCTCTGAAATTGGACGCCTCGAGAAACTCCTGGATCGTGAGGTCGGCACGTCGTCCTCCACGGTCCGTGATCCGAAGGATGTTCGGACGACCGTGACGATTCCGACGGTGGACGTCGATCGACTCGATCGATGTCAGTCGCTCGAGGGGATGGTTCCGGTGGTGGGATGACCAGGCGGCAAGTCGGCGATGCAGCACCCTCGCCGACCGATCGATCTTCCATTCGAACAGCGGGGAGTTCGAACATGGATCGTCTCCATCGTGACCTTCGAGGGGGGGAATATCGTTGACCGGAGACGGACTGATCTGGTCGACGGCAGTGGCGGCAAGCCCCCCGCAGCAGCTGCTGAAGTAGCCGGGTACCAATTGCTCGTTCCAGGACAGGACCATCCCCCTGGTCATCGCCTGGGCCTCGTGAGCGGTCCGGTTCTCCGTGATCCCCACGTACGCCTGGGATGCGGGGGATGCGACCACATCCCAGTCCCGATGGGACCGCATCTGAACCTCCATGCATGCGAAGCTCCGGGCGGCGACCGCCTGGGCGGCATAGCAGGAGACGTTCCATCCCGCGTACAGCTCGCCCGCAAGCACACCCGGGATGTAGTCCTCCATCGAAACATGTTCGACGAGGTGCCAGGATCCGGATTCGGAGGCGATGCAGTGCAGCACACCGGCAAACCGGTGTTCACCTCCGGCGATGCGCAGGGGTTCGTCGGATCGGATGCGGATCGTGGATCCGGAATGGTGGATGGGTTCACCGTTCGGAGCGGACCGGACGATCCAGTGGTTCCCGCGGTGTTCGACAAGGACCGGTCCCGGGAGACGGGATGTGGAATCCGATTCCCCATCGATTTCCAGTGTGATCCCCCGCTCACCGACGGTGATCGGACCGTCGTCGATGCGTCCGGATTCCAGGCGGACCCGGACCGTGGGTTCCGTCCGGGGCAGGTGGAGTCGTATCCCCGGGCTTCCGGAGGAGGTGGTCTGCTCCCCGACACCACGTCGTTCGTCATCCGAACACGATGCGAGACAGACCATCACCAGGGCCCCGGTGAGGCGCAGGGATCGTGATGCCGTGGATTGCAGCGACACGTCAGTCGAGCATGCGGAGGGTGAGACCGAAGGAGGCGAGTTTGTCCTTCACCTCGTCGAGGCTGGTGGCACCGAAGTTCTTGACCCCCATCAGCTCGGCTTCGGTCCTGGTCGCAAGATCGCCGACCGTCTGGACGCCGAGGAGCTGGAGCGCCTTGCGGGCCCGGACGGAGAGATCCAGCTGCGACATGGACTTGTTGAGCACGCTTTCGGACGCGACGCCCTTGAGCTGGTCGAGGATCTCCTCGCGGACCCGGCTGTACTGGTGCTCGATGTTCTGACCGAGACGGAGTCCCTTCATCGAGAGCATCTTCTTGATCTCCACCAGGGAGGTCTCTCCGAAGTTCTTGTAGCTGAGCAGTTCGGCCTCGGACACCTTCAACAGATCGCCGAGAGTCCGGATCTGCATCTTCTTGAGACAGTTTCTGGCACGGACGGAGAGTTCGAAGTCGGTGACCGGCGTATCGAGCATCGCGTTTCGCTTCGCGACGTCCCGGGCCTGCTCCTCGTCGTAGTACATGTCACGGGAGGCGTTGATGTCCTTCATGAACAGCATGGCGCGCTGGTGGGTCGGATTGGTGTCGAGCACCTGCCGCACGCACTTCTCGGCCCGGATGATGTCGCCCCGGTCCTCGAAGATGACCGCGAGGTTGAGCAGGGCGTTGATGTGTGGTCGGTCCAGCATCGTCAGCCTGGTGTAGTGCTCGACCGCCTCGTCCTCCTCTCCCGCGAGATCCAGGAGGTAGGCCAGTCGGAAGGTGAGTGTGGCGGAACCGTTGCTGGCAACGGCCTTCCGGAGAAGGTCGATCGCTCCCTGGCGGTCACCATCGGAATCCATCGCCGTGGCCTGCTGGAGCAGGTCGGCCGCCTCCTGTGGATTGCCACTGGGAGCTTCGCCACCGATCATCGTGTCAAGTACGTCGCCTGCATGTGCCGCCACTGGGAATCTCCTGTCTGATGCCTGTTTCGAGCCGTGCAGTGTACCGGGGGCCGGATGCGGTCTCAATCCCCCATGGACCTCGACCGCTCTGACGGCCTGAAATCGTAGAATCCCTACCCATGAACCATCTTCCAACCGCACATCCGCGTCGAACCGGTGCTCTCGCTCTCCTCGTACTGCTCACGGGAGCAGTGGGATGCAGCACCTCTGCAAAACCGAGATTGGCATTCGAGGAGGTCCGCGGGACCGTGACGATCCACGATCGCGACGGGAAATCGTTGTCATGGGATCGGATGATCGAGGGATTCGACGAATCGGATGTCATCGTCCTTGGTGAACTCCATGATGATCATGTCGCACACCTTGTCCAGCGTGCGATCGTCGAGGATGTGGGCGTCCGGAGACCCGGGACGATCCTCGCGATGGAGATGCTCGAGCGGGACGAACAGCCGGTCGTCGACGACTATCGCGAAGGATTGATCTCCCCGGGGACGTTCACCAAACTCACCTTCTCGGGGTCCTGGGCGGGTGAGGGCAGTTGGGACGACTGGTATCTTCCGATCATCGATGCCGCCCACGAACGGGATGTGGCGGTGATCGCGGCCAATGCGCCGCGACGGTACGTGACCCTGGCACGGACCGACGGATTCGAACGTCTCGCCGAACTTCCCGATGACCGGCGGAGGTTCGTGGAATGGCCGGATCCCCCCATCGTGGACGGCTATCGGAAACGGTTCATGGATCTGATGTCGGGCGATGGTGAACGGGAGATCGACGAGGAGGTCGCCGAATCGTACTTCCGCGCCCAGCAGATCTGGGATGCGACCATGGCCGGTTCGGTCGCGATGAACGCACCTGACGACGGTGGAGCGGTCATCCTCATGCTGGGTCGGTTCCACAGCGACTTCGACGGCGGTACGGTCGTGATGTTAAGACGGATGATGCCCGAAGCGCGGATCAGGGTGGTCAGTCTCGGTCCCCCGGACGAGGACGAAGGGGTGCCGGCGGATCTCATGATCCGGGACCCGCGCGCGGAGGATTAGCGGTCTCCGGTCGATTCGGCTCTCGAAAGTCGATCCCGGATCGCACTCCACGATGGGCCTTCACCCGGACATTCCATGATGATCAGCTCGGCCCCTGCTTCGTCGGCTTCGCGCATTGCCGCATACATCCCCTCCGCGTATCCAACCGGATCCCGGGGAAGACGGAACACATGATCGAATCCGGCGTCGTCCGAGGTCGAGATGACTGCGACACGCTCGTGATCCGACGCCACCTCCCGCAGCTCGGATGGTGATCCGACGATCCGGATCGGAGTGCGGGTGGAGTAGTGACGACTGCGTGTTCCGGGTGAATCACCCTGGACAACCGAGTGGTGCGCATGGACCGCTCCGACTTCCTCCTCCAGTCGATCCCGGGAGATGGATCCGGGACGAAGCACGCGGATGGTGTCTCCAGTGAGATCGATCACCGTCGATTCGATTCCGATCCCGCACGGACCTCCGTCGAGCACCAGGAGCTCGTCCGGATCGTCGATCGGAGCGAAGTCCTCGAGGACATGCCGTGCGGTCGTGGGGGATACCGAACCACTCCGGTTCGCAGAGGGTGCGGAGATCGGACCGCCGAATCCGGTGAGAAGCGACCGGGCAACGGGATGTCGGGGACACCGGATGGCGATCGTTCCCCTGCCCCCGGAGGCGATGGCGGGCACACCGTCCGATCGACCGAGCACCAATGTCAACGGTCCGGGCCAGAACGCCTCCGCAAGCCGATCACATCGTTCATCCCATCCGTCGGCGATGGATCTGGCCGCATCGGTGTCCGATACATGGGCGATCAACGGATTGTCGGATGGGCGACCCTTGATGCGGTAGATCGAACGGATGGCGTCGGGGTCGGTGGTACTCGCTCCGAGACCGTAGACGGTTTCGGTGGGAATACCGACGACACCACCGGAATGGAGGATGGCAACGGCCTCCGAAAGGATCTCTTCCCGGGGAGACTCGATCCGGATGTTCATGGATCCTTGGGTTCGAGTACCGATCCCCAGTATGCATCCTCGTCGATCTGCTGGAGACCGATCTGATGCATGTCCAGCACCGTACCCATTGCGCGATGAAGCTGTACCACCGAGGTGTTGAAGCTGGAGATGGCCTGGAACTCATCGCTCCGTGCCGTGGCCAGTGAGGCCTGGGCACTGAAGATCAGGTTGAGGAAGGTGGGAGTGAGACTGGCGAGTGTCTCTCGTTCGACCTCGAGCGCCCGCAGGTACTCCGCGGTGGCGAGACGCGCCACCCGGGTGGCGTTGATGTACTCGGCGTTGTCGATGACTTCCCGCATCGACGTCTTGACGTCGAGGATCGCCTGCTGGATCGATGAACGGTAGGCGAGCATGGCGGATGAACGACCGAGTCTCGACTCCCGCCAGGCCGCCTCGGCGGCCCGGTTTCCAAGTGGATACTGGAAGGCGAGCCCGAGCACGTAGGAGATGAAGTCGCCGTCGAAGGTCCGGTCGTAGCTCTGACCGAAGTCGTCGGACATGCCGGTCGTGCCGATCTGGGCCTGAAGATCCAGTTCGGGAAGCCTCCCGTTGTCCGCCACCACCTCCTCGATCCTTGCGATGTCGATCTGGAGAACCGATTTCCGGACATCGGGCCGCTTGGCGATTGCGGTCAGGAGGGTCGATCGAAGATCGAGCGACAATGGGGTGTGGACCATCTCGTCGACCGGAGCCAGGACGGACTCGCCCGCAAGGGGGTAGCCCGGATCGTTGATGAGGACCTTGAGGGTGTCGGAGGACTCCTTGACGGCCTGTTGGAACGAGATGACGTCCGCCACCCGCTGTTCGACGATGGAGACCGCCTGGGCCCAATCGGCCAGACTCGCATCGTAATTGCGACGAAGATCGATGATGTCCCTGAGTTCGACCGCGGCGTCGATCAACCACAACTGGATTCCGAGGGCCCGCCACGAGAAGGCGAGATTCCAGTACGCGATCTCGGTCTCGGCGATCGTGTCGATGAGACTCTGTCGAAGCGACTCGATGGATTCCTGCTCGAGCTTTCTGGCGATGTAGACCTGGGAGAGGTTCACCTTCTCACCGAATCCCCTGAGGATCGGCTGTGAATAGTCGAGGGTGAGCGATGGTTGCCAGTAGGGATTCGGGCTGTAGGTGACGTTGTCGTCACCCTGCACGTTGCTCCGGATGAGATCGGTCGAGACCTGAACCGAACCTCCGGATGTGAGCTGCTTTCCGAGACTGATCTCGGCGTCGTTGGTCCGGATGTTCGCGATGGAGGGATCGACGTTCGGAGCCACCCCCTGAATGGCGATGTTCTGGTTCGGGGTTCTGGTTCTGGTGAACGAATACCCGCCTCCGAGCACGACGTCGAAGATGGCCTCCGCCTGGATCACCTGCTCCCTCTGGATGGCGGGTTGGAGCCTTGAATTCTGGAGCTGCAGGTTGTTCATCAGGGCCATTCGGACACAGTCCTGAAGAGTGATCGGACGCTGGCCCTGCGGATCGCCGTTGAGATCGGTTCCGAGATCGTAGTCGAGGTCCGAACCCGCGGGAATCGGGACAAGCTGATCGAGTTCATCCATCCGGTGGGCGAGGGCCTCCTCGACCGCGGATGGAGGCGGGGTCGTGCCCACCCGGTTCTCCAGGCCGTCGACCTCCTCGAGTTCACGTTCGATGACCCGGGTGATGAGCGGATCGAGCAGTGGACCTGCGTCCGGGCTGTCGAGGGGTGAACCACAGCCGGCGATCAGAATCGCAGTTGTGAAGAGGCTGGGGACGGCTCGGTTCATGGGTGCTCCTGAATGAGGCAACACACTACCACGGTGCGGGATCCACTGCCGTGATGTACGTGTTGTCATCCCCGGCGTGTCGTGTTTGGATGTGGAAAACAGCTTGGAAACTTGCCTTGAAACCGGTGGTTGGATACATTCGGAATCGAGTGGAACGCATGAAGCGATTCGAATCCACTCGACGGAAGACCAGTGGCACAAGGAGGTCCCCAGATGGTTCGTCGCGTCAATTCATCCCTCGCCTGCTTCTCGATGCTCGTCGGAACGGCCCTGGCCGCTCCGGTGACCGCGGAACCGAATTGGTTCGTGGTGACGGGTCAGGATGTCCAGATCCGGTGTGGAGCCGATTCGAGCTACTACTCGTTCGCAGTCGCACAGGAGGGTGATCTGCTGGCCGTCAATGGCGAGAAGTACAACTACGCCAGAGTGCGAGCCATGGGACCGGTCTTCGAGAAGGCCTACGGATATGTGAAGTACCCGACCAACGAGGATGGTCGTTTCAAGGTCGAAGCCGATGGATCATCGGGTACGACCATGGGTGCGACACCGATACTGGCCCCGAACCTGAACACGAACGATCTCGCCCATTCATGGAGGCAGCTCTGCATCCTTCCCGGGGGTGAGAAGCTCGATGTGATCGAGACATGGAACATCGAACAGGACGGACTCCATGCCGTCCCCCACACCGTGCACCGGGTGTCGCTTCCGGTCATCGCCGAAGGCTGGGTGAACATGGCGGACCTCCGACCCGCCACGACCATCGAGACCGCGGCATTGAATGGTGGGGAGACCGTTGAGACCACAGAGACCGTGGAGACCGAAGACACGGAAACCACCGTGGTCATGGGCGGGAACGAGTCCATCACCGGCGAGGATCCGGTCGCCGGCGGTCAGGATGATCCTCCGGTCTTCGTGCTGAACGAGGTGCAGCCTTCCATTCTCATGCAGTGGATGGAGGTCGAGGAGCAGGAAGCGGTTGTCGAGAACGAAGAGGTGGAGATCGTCGTCGAGGAGCGGACCTTCCTCATGATGATCGAGGAGGCCTACGAGGGTGTCGTCCTTTCCGATCTCGATGACGAGGAGCTGACGTGTCTTCGGGACGACTTCATCCTCGCCAGCGAGGAGGAGGAGGATCCGATCCGATCGAGGTATGCGATGATGCGTGCCAACCAGATCGACGTGTACGCCACCCTGAAAAGCCAGAATTCGGTGATCGACGGTCTGCAGAACCGGGTCGAACGCTCGAAGTCGGATGCTGTGGATCGTGATCTCGCGATCTCCAACACGGGTGACTACGAGATCGTCGGCCGCCTGGGAACTTCGGGGGTCTTCAACGGTGACGAGCGGCCCCTGCTCTACAGGGTCCAGGATCCGAGGACGAACCGGACCCTGGCCTACGTACGGCCCGAGTCCAACACGATGATCGGGGACATGATCGGACAGCACGTCGGGGTGATGGGAATCCTCGAATACGACCCCGCCCTGCAGGTCAACATCATCAATATGACCCGGGTCGATCTGATGGCTTCGAATACGGCCTACGTTCCTGTAGACTGAACCGACACCGCACGGGGCATTAGCTCAATTGGGAGAGCGCCGCCTTTGCAAGGCGGAGGTTATCGGTTCGAGCCCGATATGCTCCAT
>MDTG01172359.1_pt1 | contig 16585 bp, 14 predicted proteins | sample 811421 | NCBI WGS metagenome assembly MDTG01 (sample SAMN05326645, study PRJNA326480) | marine metagenome | isolation source: seawater | place: Pacific Ocean: South East | collected 2011
CATCAGAGGCAAAAGATAAATTAAACGATCCAAATGTACAATTTATAGATGTTAGAGATAAAGAAAGTTTTTCTAAAGGCACTATTGGAAATGCAATTCATATGGATAGAGCATTCCTAGAATTTTATTTAGCTGAGGGTAGTCCTTTAGAAAATAAATTTTTTAAAGACAATCCTAACAAAGAATATGTTGTATTTTGTGGTGTTGGTGGACAGGGAACTTTATCAACTAAAACAATGCAAGATATGGGTGTTAAAAATGTTAAAAATTTAACAGGCGGAATGGCAGAGTGGGAAAAAAATAAAAAATAATAATAATTTAAAAATATTTTTTAAATTAAAAATTTTAGATAAAAGTAAACAAGAATACTTAAATATTTTAAAATGATAAATTATCAAAAAATTTTAAACAAAAATATGCTAAATGTTTTGAAGGATATTTTGCAAGATATAAAAAATAATGGGCTTTCAAATAATAATCATTTATACATTACATTTTCAACTGATCATATAAAAACTGAAATACCAAATTGGATTCAGGAAAAATATCCAAATGAAATGACCATCGTAATACAATATGAATATTATGATATACAAGTAAATAAAAATGATTTTTTAATTACACTCTCTTTTAATGATATAAATACAACACTAAAAATTCATTATGATTCAATAATATCTTTTGCTGATCCATCAGCAAATTTTGGTTTAAAATTAGAGCAAAAAAAAATTAAAGACAAACTTAAAAAAATTATAAAAGATAAAAAAATAGAAAATAAAAAAAATAATATAATTAATTTTTCAAATTATAAAAAAAATTAATGTAAATAAAAATTATTAATTAAACTACCATTTTGATATTCTAAACATAAGGGGCTACCTGTTGGCAGTTCAATAGAGGAAATTTCTTCAGGTTTATAAAGACCTACTTTTATCAATATTGCTCTTAGAGAATTTCCATGTGCAGCTATAAGAATATTTTTATTGTCTAATATTAGTGGCTCTATTTCATTTTCAAAATATGGTGATACCCGATTAACAACATCTTTTAGACTCTCGCCATTTGGGGGAGGAACATCGTAAGACCTTCTCCATATGTGGACTTGTTCTTTTCCAAATTTTTTAGCTGTTTCTTCCTTGTTTAAACCAACTAAATCACCATAATCTCTCTCATTAAGTTTTTGATTTTTTGTATAATTTATATTGTCACCATCAATTAAGCTTTTTATGTCTGCTTCTTTAATCGCAATTTCTGCAGTTTTATTGGCTCTTTCAAGAACACTACTAAAAACTTTATCAATCAAGATATTATTTTTTTTTATTAATAAACCTGCATTCTTAGCTTCTTGAATGCCTTTTTCAGTTAAAGGTACGTTTTTCCATCCAGTAAATCTATTTTCTAGGTTCCACTGACTTTGCCCATGTCTTAATAATATAAGTTTATTCATATGTTTTTTATTATGATATATATGTTTCATAAGAGTTATGACAGATAAAAAAAGAATAGAATTTGATAGTTTGGGTCAAAAAAAAATTGATAAAAATAGATTATGGGGAGCTCAGACTCAAAGATCTTTAGAAAACTTTATAATTGGAAATGAAAAAATACCGAATGAGTTAATAATTGCACTTGGTCAACAAAAAAAGTCTGCTGCTCAAGCCAATATGGAATTAGGAGTATTAAGTAAAAAAATAGGAAAACAAATTGTTAATGCTTGTGAAGAAATTATTAATTTAAATCTAATAAATGAATTTCCATTAGTTGTTTGGCAAACTGGATCAGGTACTCAAACCAATATGAATATTAATGAAGTTATAAGTAATTATTCTATTAAAAATATTAAAGGCAAAATTGGAAGTAAATACCCTGTACACCCAAACGATCATGTGAATTTATCACAATCATCTAACGATACCTTCCCTACAATAATGCATGTTGCTGTAAACGAATTATCGATCAAAAAATTATTACCAAGTATTAAAAATCTTATAAGAGAATTAGAATTAAAAAAAATTAAATTTAAGAATATTATTAAAATTGGAAGAACTCATACGCAAGATGCTACACCAATAACTTTAGGAGATGAATTTTCTACATATAATTCACAAATACAATCTTGTTATGAAAGAATTAAAGAATCAATGAAAGAATTGAATTTTCTTGCACAAGGTGGGACAGCTGTAGGATCAGGAATCAATTGTCCTAAAAATTTTGATAAAATATTTTGTAAATATTTAAATAAACTTACAGTTGACAATTATATGCCCTCAAAAAATAAATTTGAGGCAATTGCTTCTCATGACTCATTAGTTAATTATTCAAATAGTCTAAAGTCACTATCTATAGCATTAATGAAAATAGCTAATGATATAAGATTTTTAGCTTCTGGTCCTAGGTCGGGTATTGGTGAATTAATCTTGCCAGCTAATGAGCCTGGATCATCAATAATGCCCGGAAAAGTTAACCCAACACAAATTGAAGCACTCACTATGGTTTGTGCTCAAGTAATTGGAAATAGTTTAACTGTTGATATAGCAGGCTCAAATGGACATTTTCAACTCAATACATTTAAACCAGTAATTGCATATAACATTATTCAATCAGTAAACTTGTTAGGAGACTCAATAAAAAGTTTTAACTTGAATTGTTTAAAAGAAATTAAACCTAATAAAAAAAATATATCTAATCATGTAAATAACTCTTTAATGCTTGTAACAGCTTTAAACAAATCTATCGGATATGATAACTCAGCTAAAATAGCGAAAAAAGCTTTTAAAGATAATTTAACTTTAAAGGAGGCAGCTTTAAAATTAAAATTAATAAGTGAAAAGGAGTTTGATAAAATTGTAGATCCAAAAAAAATGGTCTAATCAGATATATTCGTAATTTTCTGTATCGCTAAATAATGTCTTTAATAATAAATTATTTAGATAATGTCCTGATTTGTTTCCATTAAAATATCCCTGAATGGGGGCTCCAGCTAAATATAAATCTCCAATAGAGTCTAAAATTTTGTGTCTAACAAATTCATCTTTAAATCTCAATCCTTCAATATTAAGTATCTTGGTGTCACCAACCACTACAGCATTTTTTAATGAACCCCCAAGAGCCAGACCTATTGACCTAAGCTGATCTACATCTTTTTCAAAACCAAATGTTCTTGCAGATGCTATATCAGTTTTATAGTTTCCATTTACAAGCTGTAATTGACAAGATTGTTTACTTATTAAAGGGCTAGGGAAATCAATTTGAAAATCAATAGAGAATTGACTATTAGGACTAAGTTCTATCGAGCTATCATCTTTTTGAACTTTTATTTTTTTCTTTATCTTAATTGTTTTTCTTTTTTTATTAAAAGTTTTTAAAGGAGTTTTATCAATTAATTCAACAAAATTTTTAGAGCTTCCATCCATGATAGGGACTTCTGGTCCGTCTATCTCAATTTTGAGATTATCAATATGTAAACCAGATAAAGCACTCATTAAATGCTCAACTGTTGATACACTTACGCCAAAACTATTACTGATAGTAGTGCTTAGTTGAGTATTACTTACATTAGACCAAATTGCATCAATAAGGTTGTTTTGATTTAAATCAGTTCTAACAAACTTGATACCATAATCAGCTTGACCAGGTATTAACTTCATTGATACATTTACTCCACTATGAAGTCCAACACCATTGATCATTAAAGGATGTTCAAGTGTTTGTTGATTAATATTAGTATTTGGATGATCAATCATAAAAAAAAGTGCTGTTTACAACACTTTTTATGAATATATATTTTTAGCGATTTTAACAACTAACCTAATGTTTCAAAGTATTTCAAAAAAATTACTGCTTAATTAGCCTGCCTTCTCAGAAATGTAGGTATATCAAGAAGTTCTTCTTCGTTTTCTTGATTAAACTCATTATCTGTATCACTAGAATCCTTTTCCTCTGCATCAAATTCATTTACAAATTCTTCATTCAAAGGCTCATCTTCACTTTTAGAAGTATCTAATTCTTCTTCAGCTGTAGTTAATATCGGCTCTGATTTTTCAACTATTTTCGAGTTGTCAGCCGATATCTCATTTCCATCAGTAGTCAAAGTATCAAAAAGACTTAATCTCCTTACACTAGTATCATTTGTATCAATATTCTCATCTTGATTTGGAGTGAAGTCATTAAGGTTCTCATCAATATTTTCAGCTAATTCTGAAGATAAGCTTTCAGACTCATCTTTAACATTACTCTCAGAAATTGTTGCTGCAACCAAATCTTCAGATTTTGCATAATTGTTTTCATCATGATGCATATTAATGCTTTCTTTGATCAAGATTTCTTCTTTTTCTTTATTAGGTTCAATGAAACTTTCTTCATAATTATTTGCAATAGAATTATCTAAATGATTAGTTTGATCATTTAATTTGTAGTTTTTATCTTCAGCATCATTTCTATAAATTTCATTATTGATGTTGATTGGAGCATAATTTTCTATTGGGTTTGCTAATTTATTAATTTTAGCATCTATTCCAGTCGCAACAATACTTACCCTTACCAAGCCTTCAAGGCGGTCATCACAAGTTGTGCCATAAATTATATTTGCTTCCTCATCTACTTCCTGCTTAATACGATTAGCAGCTTCATCAACCTCATATAAAGTAATATCCTTACCACCGGTTATATTTATTATTAAACCTTTAGCTCCTTTAAGTGATACATCATCAATTAATGGATTGGCAATAGCTGCCTCTGCTGCTGCAATTGCCCTACCTTCACCAGATGCTTCACCAGTACCCATCATAGCTTTGCCCATTTCAGACATAACTGTTTTAATATCTGAGAAATCAAGATTTATCATTCCAGGTTGTACCATCAAGTCAGTCACACCCCTTACACCTGCGTACAAAACATCATCAGCCATTTTAAATGCATCAGAAAATGTGGTCTTTTCATTCGCAATTCTAAAAAGGTTTTGATTTGGGATTGTTAGTAAAGTATCAACATATTGTTGGAGTTCTTCAATACCTTTATCAGCAAGTTTCATTCGCTGTGATCCTTCAAAATGAAAGGGCTTTGTTACAACACCTACAGTTAATATTCCTTTTTCTCTGGCCAATTTGGCAATTACTGGTGCTGCCCCAGTTCCGGTTCCACCTCCCATACCTGCAGCAATAAATAACATATGACTTCCCTCAAATTTTTCTGTAAGATCTTGAATAGCTTCCTCTGCAGCTTGCCTTCCAATATCTGGTCGCATTCCTGCTCCAAGACCTTTTGTGCTATTTAACCCCAATTGAATTTTGTTAGAACATTTAGAAATTTGCAGTGCTTGTGCATCTGTGTTTGCAATTAAGAAGTCAACTCCTTCTAAGTTAGCATTAATCATGTTATTTACTGCATTGCCACCAGATCCGCCAACACCTAAAACTGTTATTTTTGGATGTAGATTTTGTTCTACATCTTGTATTGAAATATTAATTGTCATTTAATTCTCCGCCGTTTAATTAAGTTTTTAAAGGTTTTGTTTCGCAACCGTCAATAACTTTAACTAAATATAGTATAACTTAGATATATTGGTCTAGCCAAGAGAAAAAGCCATAAATACCTCTATTTTTCCTCAAATTTGAACCTTTTGATAGAAAATTCAGCTTATAAATATTTTCATCGTATAAAATTGTGCCAAAAATATCACAAAAATTTGATCGATTATATTCTTTATTAAGATTAAACTGACTTAATGGTTTAGCTATTCTTGTAGAACTAGCAAAAATCAAGCCAACATATTTTTCTAAATTATCCAACTGGGATCCTCCACCAGTTATAACTACATTACTGATTTTTTTATTATTAAGGTTATTATCTTTAATTTTTTGCCATAACATTTCTAATGTTTCCTCAACTCGTGGTTTAATAATAGCATTTAAATTTGATCTAGTAATTTGATTAAATGAATTATTTTCTCCAGAAATCAATGGAATTTCTATTATCTCGTGCTCATCACTAGGTGATGAAATTAAGGATCCATATAATGTCTTTAATCTCTCAGCACTAGAAATCGTAGTGGATACACCTCTTGCAATATCAAGTGTAATATTATTACTACCAACACCAATTGTATCACCATAAATAAATTTATTATTCTGAAATACAGCAATGGAAGAAGTAGAGTGACCAAGATCTATACAGATAGTTCCTAATTCTTTTTCATCATTTGTAAGAGATGATAGTGAGGATGATAATGGTGATGGAATAAAATTTTCTATATTAAGTTTTAATTTATTTAAAATATTTGTATAATTTTCTACGTATTTTTTTTGAACTAATATTTTGAAGAAATTGATCTTTAAATTGTCAGAATAATTACCAATTGGTGTTAAATAATATTGTCTTTTATCAATTTCGTAAGAAATAATATTATTAAATAATTCATAGTAATTTCTATCATTATTAAAATAATCAGATTGATTAATAATTTTTTTTATATGAAGATCATTAATTTTATCATTATTAATTTGTAAATCTGAATCAAAATAATGCGAAATAGAATTAAGAAGTGAAATATTTACATTTAAAGAATTTATTTTTGTTTGAGACTCTCTCTCAGTTTCTTCAATAAGTGTTTTTATTTGATCAATTAAACTGTCGTAATCCACAATGATATTTTTTTTTATATTTTTAGTAGGAATACTCTTAATAGATAGTATTTTTGTATTATCAGGGCCTTTATAATCCGCAACTACACATGAGATCTTGTTGTTTCCAATATCTAATCCTGCTTTAATCATTATAATTAGTTAATAAGGTTTTATTAAGATTTCTCAGATCAAATTTAATTATATTATTGAATTCAGTTTCGCTAAGATTTTCTTTTATTTTTAAGAAATTTTCTAGTGATTTTTTTGGATTTATCTCAGATAATAATAATTTTACATTATTATTAATTAAAATATCCCATCTTCTTTTTTCAACATAAATAATTTTTTGAATTTTTAATTCTTTATCTATGTTTAAATTGATTAGAATTTCTAGTAATTTATTAGCTTCCTGGGTTGAGGCTAGACCTTGGAAAATTAAAAGGTTTTCATTTATTTTAGAAGTAGGATCAATATGATCAATAATCTTCCCAAAGCTATTAAAGTAGAAGTTATTATTGTTAAAACTGTAAATACCAATAGGTCTATATTCTTTAATTTCAATAAATAGAGTATCTTTATAATCAGTCGTTAATTTAACATTTTTTACCCAGTTATTTTCTCCTATTTCTTCACTAATTTCATAAAGTGGTAATAAAAAAATCGAATAATTTAAATATTTGATTAACTTTTCTTTAATAAATTCTTCTTTAATATTTTCTAGACCTATAATTTTTGAATTTTTATATTCATATTTAAAATTTTTAGAAAAGCCTTCTATTATATCTATTAAGAAATTAGATAAATTTTTTTTTTGAAAATAATATGATATTGATAAAATAATTAGTAGTATTAAAAAAAATGAATAAAACATGTTTTTTCCCCGAATTAAGAAGAATCTTTTTCTATTTAAGTTTCTACTCACTTAATTTGTATTTTTAAGTATTTCCATGATAACATCGTGTAAAAAAATGTTTCTATAATTTGCTTGCTCAGGTAATAATGAAACAGAAGTTAAACCTGGTTGTGTATTTGTTTCTAAAAAATAAATCTTATTTTTTTTTATATTATAAATAAAATCTGTTCTGGCTATAGACCTACAATTTAGTGAAGTATGAGCTTTAACTGCTATTTTTAAACATCTTGTATATATTTTTTTATTTAGATTTGCAGGTAAGATATGTTTTGAATAACCTTTTGAATACTTAGCTTGGTAGTCAAAAAAAGTATTTTTTGATTTGATTTCTGTAACTGCTAAAGGCTCTATTTTTTTTTTAAACTTTATAGTAGATACAGTTAATTCTTTACCAGATATATACTCCTCAATTAAGATATCATTATGATGATCAAGTTTATTTCTAAACAGTTGAATATTATTGATTAAATTATTTAAATCTTTTCTAGATTTAATGATTCTAATACCGAAACTAGATCCACTTTTATTTGGTTTAATTATAAATTTTTTATAATTATTGTATATCTTAATTAAATTAATTTTATTTAAATTTTTGATTTTAATTAAAGAAAACTTAGGAGTAGCAATTTTATTTTTAATTATTATTTTTTTTGCTTTTAATTTATTAAAACAAATGTTTGAAGATTTTGCACCTGAATGTGTGAATTTAATATTATTTTCTTTTAAAATTTTTTGAATTTGACCATCTTCGCCAAATGGGCCGTGAAGAGCATTAAAACATAAATAATCTTTAAAAGCTAATATTTTCTTATCAAAATTTTTAGGATCGACTCTTAAAGTCTTATATGGAATATTTGCTTTTTTTAAAACTTTTTGAATTTCTAGAGAACTGTTTAAAGAAACTTTATGCTCTTCATTATAGCCACCTTCTAAGATTAATACTTTCTTATTGATCACCAATGATTTTTATCTCCCAATCTAAAATAATGTTAAATTTTTTATATACTTTATCAATAACCAGTTTTCCTAAATTTTCTATATCTGTTGCTGTTGCGCCTCCTCTGTTAATTAAAAAATTTGCATGTTGATTACTAACTATTGCATTTCCATATTTCATACCTTTACATCCAGCTTCTTCAATTAATTTAGCTGCATACATTTTTGTAGGATTTTTAAAAGTACTTCCAGAAGTTTTATATTTTATTGGCTGTGACAATAATCTTTTTTCTTTTATATTAATTATTTTTTCCTTAATCATATTTTGATCACCATATTTTAAATTAAAAATAACTTTTAAAATAATTTGAGTATCTTTTAAATCTGAAGATCTGTAATTAAGATTTAATTTATCTTTATTAATAATTTTTTTTTGTAATTTGTGGTCATAGATCTCAATATATTTTATTATGTCTTTTGTTTCATGCCCATAACATCCTGCATTCATTTTAACTGCACCACCAACGGAGCCAGGTATACCACTAAAAAATTCAAAACCCTCAATCCCTTGCTTTAGAGCAAATTTAGATAAATTTACATCAAGAACACTGCTTCCTACTTCTATTTTATCTTCAGATTTATTGATTGTATTAAATTCTTTTCCAAGCTTAATTATCGCTCCATCAAATCCAATATCTCTAATCAACAAATTAGAACCAGAGCCTAAGATATAAAAATTTTCATTATTAATTTCATTAAGTATTATTTCTAACTCTAAATTATTTTCTACAATAGCAAATATTTTTGCATTACCACCCGCTCTAAACCAAGTATGTTTTCCAACATTATAATTTAAAAATATTTTGCTTTTAAGTTTATTTCCTAATTCTATAATTTTATTTGACATTAATTATTAAAATAATTTTTTGCTATATTAGAAATTGAACCAGCGCCCATAAAGATAATAGTATTTTCCATTTCAGTGTAATGTTTTAAGACATCATTTAAATTTGCTATATTTTTTAGATATATAACATTTTTATTTTTTTTTGATATTTTTAAAAATATATCTTTAGAAGTAGCTCCTATAATTTTCTTTTCTCCTGCAGAGTAAGTTTCTAATATAACTAAAAAATGTAGTTTTGATAACGCATTTACAAATTCATTTAATAAAATTTTAGTTCTTGAGAATCTATGAGGCTGAAAAATAACTATAACTTTATTTTTTAAGCTTTTTGCAGCACTTAATGTAGCTGCAATTTCAGTGGGATGATGGGCATAATCATCATAAACATAAGCATTATTTTTTTTACCAATAAATGAAAATCTTCTTTTAACACCTACATAATTTTTTAGAGCTTTATTAATAAATTTATTATTAATTCTTATTAGTTTCGCTGCAACTATACTTGCGGCTGCATTTAAAATGTTATGTTTCCCAATAGCATTAATTGTAAATTTATAGTTTTTTGAATGATTAATTTTATTATTATTAATTCTTAGTTTAAATGAAGTTTTTAATTTATTTTGAACTAAATCAAATATTAATACATCTGCTTTTTTATTTTTGAAAGAATATGAAATAATATTTCTTGTTTTTATTTTATTAATTAAAGATTTTAAATTTTTATCATCATAACACATTATTGAAGTTCCATAAAATGGAAGCATGTTAACAAAATTCTCAAATGCTTTTATTAAATTTTGCTTAGATTTATAAAAATCCATATGTTCAATATCTAAATTTGTAATAATTGAAATTTGATGTGGAAGTTTTAAAAATGTTCCATCACTTTCATCTGCCTCTACAATCATCCAATCACCTTTGCCATATCTATTATTCTTTGAAAAAGAATTAATAATACCTCCATTAATGATAGTTGGGTCTAATCTTGCTTGATTAAATATATTTCCTACTAAACTTGTAGTGGTAGTTTTGCCATGCGATCCAGCAACTGCAATAGACTTTTTATTTTTCATTAACTCTGCGAGCATATCAGCGCGAGAAAATACAGGAATTTTTTTTATATATGCTTCTTTAATTTCAGGGTTATTTTTTTTTATTGCAGAAGAGAAAACAACTACATCAGATGCTTTGACATTTTTTTTATTATGACCTAGAAAAAATTTTATCCCCTTTTTTTTTAGTCTTTTAGTATTCTCATTTAATGATATGTCGCTACCTTGAATTATATAACCCTGATCTAACATTAATTCTGCAATACCAGACATTCCAATTCCTGAAATACCAATGAAGTGAATTCTACTTTTACTTTTCATTTATTAATTTATAAATTAGTGAATTAGAATTTTTAACTTTAATCTTATCAAATGTTTGCTTAATAAATTTAAGCTTTTCTGAATTGCCATAAATTTCATAAATATTTTTTTTTGCATCTTCTAGATTTTCATTTTTTTGACTTATGATGATAGCTAATTTATTTCTAGCTAATATGGAAGCATTATAAAATTGATGATTATCCTTAGATGTAGGCAAAGGAACTAGGATTGAGGGAATTTTAAATTTTATTAGATCTACTATTGTTCCTGCACCAGCACGGGATATTGCAAGGTTTGTGTTTATAAGTATTTCATCAATATTTTTGAAAAATTCTTTCACAATAACATTAGATTTTATATTTTTTAACTCCTCTAAAGTTTTTTTAATCATATGTTTAGGGCATTGAAATATAAATTTTGCTTTTATAATTTTTTCCTTTTCAATAATTTTAATGAGATTTATTGTAAATTTTGTTATAAATTCTGATCCTTGGCTACCTCCAGAAATAAAAATGGTAAATTCTTTTTTTAAACTAATATTTTTTTTATTTATATTTAGCAATTTGCTATTCTCAGGAGATCCGACAACAAATATTTTTTCTTTGAATTTAATATTAATCAATGATTTAATTTCAAAGTTTAAAAATAATTTATCTATATAATTTAAGAAAAACTTATTTGTTCTACCTATGATTGAGTTTTGTTCATGTATATATAAATTGACTTTATATATAGATTTTAGAAGAACACATGAAATCATTGGTGGAAATGATGCATAACTTCCAAAAGATATAACATGAGATGGTTTTAAGTAAAATATAAAAACAAGTGATTGAATTAATCCAAAAAAAATTTGAAAAATTCCAAATAATTTAAAAATAATTTTTCCATTTAAATTTGATGAACTCACTACATATATTTTAGCTTTAAAGTTGTTTATATATTTATATCCTCTTGTATCAGTTATAATTGTACATTTTATATTTTTATTAGATAAATAATTTGCAAAATTTTGTGCTGGGATAACGTGTCCACCTGTTCCTCCTGTTATTAATAAAAAATTTTCTTTCATAATTCTTCATTTTTTTTATTAGTCAAAGATAAAACAAATCCAAATAAAAATGCAATTGATATCATAGAAGATCCTCCGTAACTTACAAATGGTAAAGTCATTCCTTTTGTTGGTATTAAACCTAGAGAGCTAAAAATATTAATTAGACATTGTAAACCAAATGAACAAATTAAACCACTAATGGCTATGATTTTATATGGATCTTCTAATCTAAGTACATTTAATAAGCTCCTTATTATAATAGATAATATAATGAAAATAATTACCAAACAAAAAATTAAACCTAATTCTTCTCCAGCCACTGCAAAAATGAAATCTGTATTCGCATCAGGAATTTTTTCTTTTAAAATACCCTGTCCTGGGCCTTTACCAAACAAACCACCATTCTTAAAAGCTTTTATACTTAAGTCTATTTGATAAGTATCCGAACCACCCAGTCCACCAAGAAAAGAATTAACTCTGGATTGAACATGGTCAAAAATAAAATATGACAATATTGAAATCCCTAATATGAAAAGTAATGCAAGTAATACTAGAGAAATAGATAAACCAGCAACAAAAAGCTGACAAAAAAATGTCATAGAAACTAAAACAGTCGTGCCTAAATCTGGTTGAATTAGTATTAAAAATAAAAGTATAAAGAAAGAAATGAAAAGTATAGGTAAATATAATTTTTTATCTTCTATTGACCTACTAATACACCAAGCAGTTAAGATGACAAAAATCGGTTTTATTATTTCTGAGGGTTGAATTGTAAAATTAAATATTTGAAACCATCTCTTTGCACCTTTAACTTCATAATCTAAAAAAAATATTAATACCATTAAGAATAATAAAAATATAAATGAAAATAAAGATATTCTTCTTATATTTTTGTTGTCAAAAGAAGCTAATGCAAAAAGTAACATAATTGAGAAAATGAGAAAAATAGAATGCCTGTTTATTGAAAAATATTCATCAATCGAAAATGAGAGTATCAAGCCAGTAACTCCTAGAGATAATATTAATAATAAATTAATTCTATCAATTGATTGCAATAAATTTTTTAAATAACTCATTACTAATTCAGATTCTTCATAATTAGTTTATTAAATTCTATACCTCTTTCTTCAAAATTTTTATATTGATCGTATGAAGCACAGCCAGGAGCAAATAAAATGATTGATTTCTTTTTATCTAAATTAGTATCTTTTATAACTTCTTTAATTACTAATTTTAAACTTTGAAATTTCTTTACAAATAATGTTTTTTTTAATTTCTTTTCAATGAATGATGCAGATTTTCCAAAAGTATATACAAAATTAAGGTGTTTTTTATATTTTAATAAAACTTCAAAATTTTTTTCTTTAGCAATACCTCCTAGTATTAAGTAAATATTATTATAATTTATTATTGAGCTTATAGTAGAATTTAAATTAGTTGATTTACTATTATTTATTATTTTTAGTTTATTACTTTTAAATATTATAGATGATCTAAAAGGGAGGCCCTTGAAAGATTTTATTACTCTAGTAAAATTAATTTCTGATAATTTTAATATTTTACAACAAATATAGGTAATTAAGATATTTTGATGGTTAAAAACTCCCTCTAAATCTTGAGAAATATTTTTAAAAATTAATTTTTTACCCTTTTTAAAATAGTTGTCTAAAATATAATTTTCTTTAAAATAAATATCAGCTTTTTCATCTTTTATTGAAAAACTAATTTTATTTTTAATATCAGCTTGATTAAATATTTTTCTTGAATAATTATCATCAAGTGAAAATAAATTCATTCCATTTTCAGAAATTATATTTTTTTTCTGATTAGTATAATCCTTTAAACTTTTATATCTATCTAGATGATCATTTGATAAATTTGTAATTATTGAAATTTTAGTATCTATCGATTTAACTGTTTCCAATTGAAATGAACTTAATTCTATAACATGAAAATTAAATTTTTTATTTATTAAAAAAACATTGCACAATGGATCTCCAATATTACCACCAACAAAAGCTTTTAATTTATTATGATTTAAAACATCTCCTATTAATTTAGTTGTTGTAGATTTTCCATTTGTTCCTGTAACAGCTATAATTTTTTGTTTTTCAATATATGAAATATAAAGATTTAAATCTCTCTTTATTTTAGGAAGTATTTTAATATTTTGAAATTTCTTTTGTCTTATAGATATTCCAGGACTAACAAAGATTTTATCAAATTCATTAAATTTATTTTTTTTTGGGTTAAAAAAATAATCACTTTTATATTTTTTTTTGAAATTTTTTCTTACTAGAGGGTTATCATCCCAAATCTTATATTTAATATTATTTTTTTCACATAATTTTAATATTGAAATTCCTGATTTTTGAAGTCCATAAATCAAATACATTTATCTAATTCTTAAAGTAGCAAGACCTATCAATGCTAAAACGATAGTAATAATCCAAAAACGAATAACAATAGTTGATTCTGGCCATCCTTTTTTTTCAAAATGATGATGTAAAGGAGCCATCAAAAAAACTCTTCTGCCAGTCAATTTAAAAATAAATACCTGAATTACAACAGATAATGTTTCTAAAACAAATAGTCCTCCAATTATTGCAAGAAGTATCTCATGTTTACAGATAATTGCAATTGCACCTAAGGAGCCTCCTAAAGCTAAAGAACCTGTATCGCCCATAAAAACTTTAGCTGGTGGTGCATTAAACCACAAAAAGCCTAAAGCAGCTCCAATCAATGAGCCACAAAAAACTGCCAACTCACCTGTTCCTGGAATATATTGAATTAGCAAGTAGTTAGAAAAAACCATATTACCTGAAACATAAGCTATAAATGAAAATGACATGGCAACAATCATAACAGGAACGATAGCTAGTCCATCTAACCCATCAGTTAAGTTTACAGCATTAGCGGATCCAATAATTATAAAAATAGAAATAAGGAAGTAAAATATTCCAAAATCTATAATTAAATTTTTAAAAAATGGAAATGTCATAGAATTACTAATTTCAGAGTCTAAATTCTGAAGTATTAAATAGGTTATTAGTAAAGAAAAAATTATTTGAAGAATAATTCTTATACGAGAAGAAATACCAACACTAGAATTAGATTTTATTTTATTGTAATCATCAGCAAAACCTATTGTTCCAAAAATAAATATTGTTAAAATTGAAATCCAAATAAAAATATTCTGCAAATCAGCCCAAAGTATTGTTGATACAAAAACACTTAAAATAATTAATAGACCACCCATTGTTGGTGTGCCTTTTTTTGCAATTAAATGAGTCTGAGGTCCATCTTCTCTTATTGGTTGACCTGATGGTTGAATTTTAGATAGTTTATTTATAATTAAATTTCCAAAAATAAGTGAGAAGAATAATCCAGTGAGAATAGATGCTCCAGTTCTAAATGTTATATAGCTAAAAATATTTAGAAAACTAAGCAAAGATTGATATTCAAAAGCTAAATATTTAATCAAACTAATTTCCTTTTTTTTAATAATTCTTTTGTGAAGCTGTTAACCTCAGTTGAATTTGAACATTTAATCAAAATAATGTCATTATTATGCACTTTTTGTTTTAAAAAATGCATTATTTGATTTTTATTTTTAAACAAAATAATTTCATTTTTGGGATTAACAATTTTTTTTATAGATGTTTCAAACAATTCGCCACATAAAATCACAAATTTAAAAATAGTTTGATCTAAATGTTTGATTAAATTTAGATGTAATCTAAGGGCATTTTTTCCCATTTCATTCATTGTTCCCAGAATTAATATTTTATTTTCATTATTTTTTTTTAAATTTTTAAAATATTCAATACTTTGAATCATTGTATCTGGGTTAGAATTATAGGATTCGTCGATAATATCTAATCTCTTTTTATTAAAAAATATTTTATGTATTAATCCCCTTCCATCAACTGGCTTTAAGAGATTATATGTTTTTAGAATTGAATTAAAATTTAAAGAATTTTCATTATAAAATGCAAAACAGAATAATAAATTATAAATTCTATGTTTAATTATTGATTTAGTAATTATATCTACTTCTTTATTATTGATTGAAAATGTTAGTCGATAAGATCTTTTAAAATGAGAAATTTTTTTTATAAAGTATTTTTTAGAAGACTCATCTATTCGAATAATTTTAAGATTTTTTTCTTTTTTTGCTTTTGTAAATAAAATATTTTCTGATTTTGACGATAAATTTAAGTATAGTTTTTTTCTTTTATTGTTGTATTTTGATAGAAATATATCAGATTTTTCTCTAGCAATATTATTTTTAGTTTTAAAGTTTTCTAGATGCGTCGACTGAATATTTGTAATGAATATTTCAGATGGTTTTATTAAATTAGTTAGATGCTTAATCTCTCCAAAACTGTTAGTGCCGAGTTCAAATATAGCAAAACTTGAATTTAAATTAAGGTTTAGTAAACTAATCAAAACTCCTAATTCATTGTTATAACTTTTTTTTGAAAATGAAACCATATTATCCTTTAATAAAAAAAAAGCTAAAGTTTCTTTTAAAGTAGTTTTTCCTGCACTTCCTGTTATGCCTATAATTTTACCTTTATATAATTCTCTTTTTTTAATAGCTATAGTAGTTAAAATATTTAAAATATTTTTTACATATATAATTTTTTTATTTTCAGGATAATTTTTATTATCAGTTAAACAAAACTTTGCACCATTTTTAATAGCTTCAATTAAAAATTTATTTCCATGAAAATTTTTCCCTTGTAGTGCTAAAAATATATCACCTTTTTTAATATC
>MDTG01045685.1_pt1 | contig 16583 bp, 15 predicted proteins | sample 811421 | NCBI WGS metagenome assembly MDTG01 (sample SAMN05326645, study PRJNA326480) | marine metagenome | isolation source: seawater | place: Pacific Ocean: South East | collected 2011
ACAAGCTATTATGTTCTTTAATCAACCTAAATTTCAATTTGAAGGCAATAAAGATTTTGTCTGTACAATGTACGCTAACTTCTTTATTAGAGATAACAAATTAAATATGAAGATTCAAATGAGATCTAATGATATATTCTATGGTCTTACATTTGACGCACCATTCTTCTCATTCTTACAACAATCAGTTTATCTTAAGCTAAAAGAAACTTATCCAGATTTAGAATTAGGTATTTACTATCACTTCGCTGATAACCTACATTTCTACGAAAGACATTTCGCTTTAGCAGATTCAATTAAGATTGAAAAGATTGACGCAGAAGATGAGCATCAGTTTATACTAAATGAAAAATTTATTGACTATGACGGCGAGAAAGTATTTTTGACTGAGATAGGTGAAGCTTATTGTAGAGAAATCTATGAAACTATAGGCGAAGACGGTAGTACCTTAGAACAAAAAGACTATAAAAAAATTCTTGCCAAATACTTTACCTTGTAAAACATGGAAAGCAAAGTGCCGAGAATACACATAGATCCAAATCGGGTTCTCAGAGAAGATATTGACAAACTACTAATGTCTAAATATGATATATTTTTCAGACGAATTGTAGAATTTGTATTAGAAAAAATTGAAAAACCTGAAACAAAAGATGAAATTCTAGCTATATTAGTTGACGACGAAGGAGTAGAATACCAGATGGAGCTACCGAGAGAGGGTTATATAAAATGTCTAGAAAAAGCAAAACAATATTTTTTAAGAATAGAGGAATACGAAACATGTGACCTCATCAAACAAATGAACAAACAATTATGAATTATTTCCCAAAAGACAAAGAGTTTGAAAGGTTTGCAAAGTCTGAGTACAATGTAAGTTCTAGTAACTTAGATCTTTACAACAAACAGGCTTCGCTAACTCCTTATATTCTTGAAGAAAGAGAAATGCGCATGACGCAAATGGACATCTTCTCAAGATTAATGGTAGATAGATTGTTATGGGTCGCAGGACCTGTAAATGACAATATGTCTACAATAGTCCAAGCACAACTAATGTTCCTATCCTCTACAGGCGGAGGAGATATTACAATGCACATCGATTCACCAGGTGGTTCTGTTAAGTCTGGACTATCTATGGTAGATGTGATGGAATATATTCCGTGTGATATTAAAACAGTAAACACGGGTATGGCAGCATCAATGGGTTCAGTCTTATTGGGAGCTGGTACAAAAGGTAAAAGATCTTCACTAAGACATTCACAAACAATGTTGCATCAATCTTCTGGAGGATTCAGAGGTAATATTCAAGATGCAGAAATTGATTGGAAAGAATGGCAGAAGATTAATGAAGAATTATTTGTTCTATTAGGTAAGTATTGTGATAAGACACCTAAGCAAGTAAAAGAAGATGCTTCTAGAGATTTCTGGCTAAACGCAGAAGAAGCTAAGAAGTATGGAATTATAGATGAAATTATTAAACCACAAAAGTAAAATGGCAGATAAAAGAAAAAAGCAACAAGAAGTCTTTATCGAGCTGGTTAATTTACAACTTGAGCCACATGGTAAAAGTTATGAGGATGTAAAGGGAGACCCTGAATGGTATATGAAGTACAAGACTACCAGAGACGCTGAGAAAAACTTCATGGAAGTAGGAATAGACGTTATTCAAGAAAAACTAGGTTTAACTAAAAAGTTAGCTGAAAAAGAAATGAGTTGGTTTATTCTACAATGGGGACTAACAACCTTAGAATCTTTTGAAGAAATAGAAAAACAAACTATCGTAAGGAACACTAAAGCTAATAATTAAGTGATACAACCCAGCTTAGAACAGCTAAAAAGTATTAATCCTAAATACGCTAACCGTATTTTTATACATCATGAACTTACCATGTATGGTGAGGCAGAATTTCACATAGTTCATAAGAAGAGTTATTTCCACAAAGCTTCTGGTGATGATGTACCTGCAAAGTATAAAACGCGTAAAACATTCAAGGGCGCAGAAGCGGCTGCACTACATCTTTTAGTAAATTACGACAAATTTTTTTAGAGTAAGATCTAGTAAACCCTGTTTGTAAGAAGAATACATAAAATATGAACAGGTATAAAATTCCAAAATGGATAGAGGAGGGGCCTATGGACCTGGAATACAAGCAATTTAAAATGCTTGCCAGAGTCAAAGAGCTCCAACATGAATTATCGAGAGGTAAGTTGATGAACGTTTTATATGAAGTCGACGAAACTTTAGATTACTTATATAGATATGATGCTCAACAGGTTACAAAAACAGAACCACATGAATATGAGGTTATGGGTTTGCAATGGGCAGATCTTGAATTAGTTTTCACAACTGAACAAGATTTAGAAAGTAACGACATATTAGACCAAGTCGTTTCAGAAGCTATCGACCAATACGAAGAATTACATTCACTATGTAGAGGTGTATGGAGAGATATTGAAGATAGTATAAAATATAGCTATATAGGTGATAGAAAGTATTTCCTAAGTGATGGATTTGTTTTTATTAAAACAGCAGACAATAAACTACATATCTATTACTTCACAAAACCGACTAAAAGTTTTAAAATGCATTGGAAAGATTTCAAGATGCAACATATAAAAACTGAGGAATGGGATGAAGAAACTTACTTCCAAAGGCTAGAAGAAATATCATCTAAAAAATCAGGTAAAATCCTGATAAAAGTTGTTCTAGAAAATCAAACCAAAGTAGAAAATCATGCTATGGCAGTGGTAAACTATTGTGTATTTTCCCTTTTACGCAAGGATTATACATTTTAAGTAGAATGTTAGTAAAATTACCCTGATATATAATAAAACAGAAAAATACAAATTTGAATTATGCCAAATGTAACTAATCAAAATTTGCACGTCGTTTTACCTTCATTAATTAACATTATTAGAGGGCAACAGATGTCTGCGAAAGTTACTCTCCACAAAAATTTTGTGGGTAACCCATTAATCGTTGGGCAACTGAATGACTGTATCGTTGAATATGTAGATGTTAACGACCAGATTATCAAGACCCAATCTAAGGCAGCCAATAATTTAATCTTCGGTGTAGTAACTGGAGATAAAGCAAATGAAATTTCAATCGAAATGACTGCAGGAGAAACTGCAGCTCTAGCGTTTGCAGCTAATAACATTAACGGTGAGCTTTACATAAGACTTAAAATTAAAGAAGGTATTAGTGAAGTCCTAATGCCTAAGCTAAAGGTAGGTAATGTATACGATGCAGGTGACCAGATTGGTGACATCGTAGCTTCAAGATTTACTGTACCTTCAACTGTATATAAGATAAAAGCTTTAGGTAGTTCAAGCTACAACGCAACGATGCCTGCGCAAGGTGAAATTGTTTTCAACTCTGACGCACCATCTCAAATTAGCAAAGTTAAAATTGCTAACAAAGATGATAAAGGTTTCAAGAATAAGTGGTTAGAATCTGTCCTATTAGAAAGAATTGGTGTTGATGGATTGACAAACTCAATCTTCTTCACAAACGTAAACAACACATCAGAGTATTCTTTATTTAGAATTACAGGATGGCAAAGAGTCGATGTTCTAGTAACTGACCCTTTAAATCCAAGTAACGCTGAATTAGACGATGCTATCGAGTTAGACTTAACATTTGAAGGTAACTCTACTGAACCTGGTGGTATCTATAACCTTGAAGTAGGAGACCAATTAGGTATCTTTACAGAGTCTTATCAAGGACTACATGCCCAAGGTATTAAAGTTATAGCTCCAGATAATATCGGAGGTGCTGATGGTGTTAGAGAATTAACATTTACAGGTTCTTCTGTTACATCTTCTGTTGGTGCTCTACCAACTGACGGTGAAATGACAATCGATATTGCACCTGGTCAAAAAGGTGAAAAAGGAGAGGTTGGCGAAAAAGGAGATACTGGCGAAAAGGGTGATGAAGGTGAAACAGCTTATGAAGTTTATGCTAACTCAATGGCTAATCCTCTTAATGAAGTTGATTGGTTAAACTCTTTAGTTGGTCCTAAAGGTCAAAAAGGAGAGATTGGCGAAAAAGGAGATGACGGTGAAAAAGGTGATACTGGCGAAAAAGGAGACATTGGTGTAACTGGTGATAAAGGTGACACTGGCGATAAAGGTGAAACTGGCGACAAAGGTGAAGTTGGTGATAAAGGTGAAATCGGTTTAACTGGTGATAAGGGTGAAGAAGGTGCTGCATCTACTACGCCAGGTCCAAAGGGTGAAGCTGGTGCTAAAGGTGATGACGGTTCAGCCGGTCCTAAAGGTGATGACGGTGCAAAAGGTGAAGCTGGTGCTAAAGGTGATACTGGTGATGCTGGTCTTAAAGGTGAAGCTGGTGATAAAGGAGATGATGGTGAAAAAGGTGATAAAGGAGCTGATTCAACTGTTCAAGGTCCTAAAGGTGAAGTCGGTGAAAAAGGTGCTCAAGGTGACCAAGGTGGTAACGGTTTAAAAGGTGACGCTGGTCCAAAGGGTGATGCTGGTGATAAAGGTGCTGACGGTTCTAACGGTTTAAAAGGTGAAGCTGGTGAAAAAGGTGCTCAAGGTGACCAAGGTGGTAACGGTTTAAAAGGTGACGCTGGTGATAAAGGTGAACCTGGTGCCAAAGGTGCTGACGGTTCTAACGGTTTAAAAGGTGAAGCTGGTGCTAAAGGTGATACTGGTGACGCTGGTGGTCCTGGTCCAAAAGGTGATGACGGTGTAGTTGGTCCAAAAGGTGAGCCTGGTTCTAAAGGTGATACCGGTGAAAAAGGTGCTGACGGTGCTAATGGTACTGGTACTAAAGGTGAGCCTGGTGAAAAGGGTGAAGATGGTGCTCCATCTACTCAAGCTGGTCCAAAAGGTGAAACTGGTGAAAAAGGTGCTCAAGGTGACGATGGCGTTGGTGATAAAGGTGAGCCTGGTGAAAAAGGTGCTCAAGGTGACCAAGGTAATGTAGGTCCAAAGGGTGATGCTGGTGAAAAGGGTGACGAAGGTGATTCTGCTTATGAAGTTTATGCTAACTCAATGGGTAGCCCACTTGGCGAAACTGCATGGTTAAACTCTTTAGTTGGTGCTAAAGGTGATGACGGTGAAAAAGGTCAGCCTGGTGATAAAGGTGAAGTTGGCGAAAAAGGTGACGATGGAGCTAAAGGTGACCAAGGTGAAACTGGTATCGGTGAAAAAGGTGCTCCTGGTGAAAAAGGTGCAACTGGCGATAAAGGTGAAACTGGCGCTAAAGGTGAAATTGGAGTTGGTGAAAAAGGTGAACCATCTACTACGCCTGGTCCAAAGGGTGATGAAGGTGATAAAGGTGAGCCTGGTGAAAAAGGATCTGACGGTTCTACTGGTACAGGTATAACGATGAAAGGTTCAGTAGCTGATGTTGCTGCTCTTAACGCTCTACCAGGTCCACATACTCAAGGTGATGCATATATCGTACAAGCTGATGACTCATTACATATATGGAATGGTTCAGCATGGGTATCTGGTGGTTCTATCCAAGGTCCACAAGGTGACAAAGGTGAACCTGGTCAAAAAGGTGAAATTGGAGTTGGTCAAAAAGGTGAACCATCTACTGACGCTGGTCCTAAAGGTGAGCCTGGTGATAAAGGTGCAACCGGTGATAAAGGTGAAGTTGGTGAAAAAGGTGATACTGGTAATCCATCTACTCAAGCTGGTCCTAAAGGTGATGAAGGTGAAAAAGGTGCTGCTGGTGAAAAAGGTGATGAAGGTGGTAAAGGTGAACCTGGTGAAACTGGTGATAAAGGTGAAACTGGATCTGGTCAAAAAGGTGAAACAGGTGATAAAGGTGAACCTGGCTCTGGAGGCGTACCTGCTGGTGGTTCTTCTGGTCAAGCACTTGTTAAAGCTTCAAATACAGATTATGATGTTACTTGGGGTGCTGCTGCCGGTGGCGGTGGAACACTTTACTTCGCGAGAGTTGAATATAACTCAGGTCAGCAATTAGGTGGAGTTGAATTCCTAGATCCTTCTGGAAACGGTGACTTTGAAACTTCAGGTGCTACTGTTGGAACAATCGCAGGTAACAATGTTGATTTAACATTTAGTAATGAGATAACTCCTCCAAAGGAAATCATTGCTTATGGTTATCAAGCAAACGCCTCTAGATATGTAATTACACAACTTGATGGTGGTGGTAACAACGCTTCGTTCTACGCATTAGGTGCTACGGAGAGTGCACACTCATCTAACTTTGGAATTGGTAATCAGGTTACAACAGATATTATGACGAATTTTGGTAGTGCAAAATTAACGCTAGATGTTTCAATGGGTAATCTAGATGCATTAAGAGAAGCTGGTGGTTTCGGTTCAGAAACTAAGGAAGCTCACGCATTCATCATATTCAGATTTTAATATAGTAAATTAAATTAAGGGCGGCTTCGGCCGCCCTAATTAACAATAAACAAAAGAATATATGTCAAACTTCACTCCAATTACACTAAATGGAACTTTGTCTTCTACTGCTGGTAAACAACTTTACCAAGAGAATGATGGAACCGGCATGCAAGCCCAGTACCAATTATTCGACTTGGTTATAGCAGTTAACCCTAAAGCAACAGGTGATGCTTCAACTAGAAAGGCTAATGAATACAATGGTATTGATATTGAACCAGGTATGTGGGTTGCAGATACTGATGGTAATGTATGTCTAAGAATTCAATCTATTTCTCAGAAAACAGAATCAAATATTGCTTGTGTTGGTGAAGATGTTGACATGCTTTCCTACAGATTAAATTCTATTAACTCGATAGCACAAGGTGGTTCTGTTGTTATATTCGCACAGAATTCAGAGGGTGAAGCAGTTATTACAGACACATCTACATTTGCTGTTGGTGGTCTAGATAAAATTCAGTCACGTTTCGTAGTAAACGAAGCCGATGATAGAGTTAAATTCACACACAGTTCAGCTCCTAGTGTAGAAAAAGGAGATATTGTGACAGTTAACACTTCAGGTGAAATTGTAAAATACGGTACAGCTGGAGGTTCAGATATTAAAGTAGGTACAGTAGTAGATATAATTAGAAATGGTAAAGATGTTTTTGTAAAACCATTTAACGATATTATTAGAAATTACAAAGATCCAGAAGCATTAACTGGAAATCCAGGAGATATTTACTACACAGATCAAAGTAATGCCGGTGAAATTACAACAAACACTGGTGGTAAAGCATCTTACATGCACTTAAATACTGCTGTAGCTTCATCTCAGATTGCAGGTACTGGTATACCTGGTAGTGGTGACACAGTAATTTTTAATGGTGTTACTATCTTTGATGGTCCAGGTGGTGATACTGTAGCTGATATTGATGCATTTAGAACTTTAATTAACAATGGTACAAGTAACCACAATGTAACAGCAACTTCAGCAGCAACTCCGGTAAGTGTTGAAGGTGGTGATTTCGAACCTAACTATGCTTCGAATGATTATTTTTCAGCATCAGATTCATATATCGCAACTGGTGTTGTAGGAGGAGCTCAAACTAATCCTGAAATTACAATTACAGATGGTGTAGAATCTGCGGTAACTGTAGTATTTGATAATCCATCGACAACAATGAATGTAGGTGGTCAAGACTATAATGTAATTACAGCAGCAGATATTAAAACTAAATTAGACGCTGCTATTAGTTCAGGTAACTTAAGACTATCAACTGAAACTTTTACAATGTCAAGTTATGATGGTGATTCAGTTAGAATTACCACGACCGCTGGAGCAACTGCTATTACAATTACAAATAGTGTTACAGGTTTATTTGGCACAAATGCATTTGGTGCTAACTCATGGACAGGTATTGGTATGTCTGCTACTGTAGGTTCTCCAGTACTAACACTTAATAGAGCAGCTGGTGGACCTATCACAATTACAGGTTCTCCGATTACTGGTGGTTATATTAACACAGGCGGAGCTGTATCTTCAAACTCAGGTAGAGTGCCATTCTTATTATTAATCGAGTCTGAAGGCGGAGGCGGTGGTATTTCTGCAACAGGAATATCATTTAGACAAAGAGCATTAGCTAGTGTAACTACTGCCGATGAAGACACAACAGGTATGACAATAACTTATACTCCATTTGGTGATGGTGTAATCACTGCAACTATTAACGGATTTCAAGCTGCAATAGGTGATGGTGCTAAAAATCAAGAGTTTTATTTCTCAGCTGATGGTGGTACTACTGCTAGAGCAATTGCTGATGTTGCAGCAGGAGACACTCTTTACTACATGGGTTCTGTTGCTGGATATGAATTAGAAGCAGACGATGAACTTACATTGTCTTATCAAAAATCTTCATTAGACTAAGCTAACATAAACTTAACATATTAAGAAAGAGCCTATATGGCTCTTTTTTACTTTAAAACACAATCTCTTAAATAAATTTAATTTTTATCTCTGGAAGTGAACTTTTCATTTTACAGGACAAATATATAGAAATGAGGAGACACTAACGTCTCTTTAGGCCTAAATAAACAATTAATAACATGGCAAGATTAAAAGTAAAACAAATTAGTGACTTTACTACTGGTGTAGAAGCTTTAATTTCTTCCAACGTTCTTGATGAAACGGCTTCAATTAACTCTTTAGAGTCAGTTGATTCAGTAATCAACTTAAGTATTGATGCTATTGAAGCGTTGAACACAGCTCAGGACAACTCAATTAACTCGTTAGAGGTAGTTGATGGTGCTCAGGATAATTCTATTAACTCATTAGAGTCTATAGATTCTATCTTAACTGTGTCAATTGACGCTTTACAAACGTCTGTGGGTGGTGCTGATAACTCAATTAACTCATTAGAGTCAGTTGATTCAGTAATCAACTTAAGCGTGGATTCATTAGAAGTTCAAATCGGTGATGTAGAAGGTGTAAATCTGGTACAGAACAACTCTATTAACTCATTAGAGTCTGTCGATTCAGTAATCAACTTAAGCATTGACTCGTTAGAAGTAGTTGACGGCGCACAGGATAATTCTATTAACTCATTAGAGTCTATAGATTCTATCTTTAGTGTAGAGATTGACGCTTTACAAACATCTGTCGGCGGTGCTGATGCATCAATTAACTCTTTAGAGTCAGTTGATTCAATTCAGAACCTAAGTATTGATGCTTTACAAACTTCAACAACTGCTAATACTCAATCGTTATCTATCATCTTAGAAGATGCAGATATTGATTTAAACCAGTTCGTAGAAGTTGTAAACTTAGTTGCTTCTGTTGACTCAGTAAATGACTTACAGTTATCACAGTTCACAGCTGCTGCTAACTTAAGTATCAACTCATTAGAGTCAGTTGATTCAGTTCAAAACTTAAGCATTGACGCTTTACAAACTGCGAATACTACAGCCGATAACTCAATTAACTCATTAGAGTCAGTTGATTCAGTTCAGAACTTAAGTATCGATGAGTTACAGACGTCTGCGACGAATGCAACAAATTCAATTAACTCATTAGAGTCAGTTGATTCAGTTCAGAACTTAAGTATTGATGCTATTGAGGCGTTGAATACAGCTCAAGACTTGAGCATTGACGCTTTACAATCATCTGTAGGTGGTGCTGATAACTCAATTAACTCATTAGAGTCAGTTGATTCAGTAATTAACTTAAGCGTTGATTCATTAGAAGTTCAAATCGGTGATGTTGAAGGTGTAAACCTAGTACAGAACAATTCAATTAACTCGTTAGAGTCAGTTGATTCAGTTCAGAACTTAAGCATTGACTCGATTGAGGTTGCGTTAAACGGTTTCGCTAAAGAAGCGTATATCCACTTAACTGCTACTGGTCTAGAATCAGGTAACGGTGCTACGTCTGCTGTACTTAATACAGCTGGTGTTGCAGGTGGAGACAACGTAACTGAAGCGTCTGGTGAGTACACATTCGACTTAGTAATTCCTATGGAAGCTGCTAATGCTGTAGATGGTGAAGCTAACCTATTCGTTGAAGTTAACGGATTAGGTGTTGACAACGCTGCGGTAAGATACGACAGTCAGACTGCATGGACTCTTATTGAAGCAGGTCTAGGATATACCCTAGAGCCTACTGATAAGGTTGAATTCAAGTACATCAAAGACTAATTGGTTAATGATTGAAAGTCCCTAATTTATTAGGAAAATTAAAGGGTCCCTTCGGGGACCCTTTTTATTTGGTAGATATATAAACAAACTAAAACTATTTTAAATGGCCAAAGGTAAAAGAAAACACATTGGTATAACTCTTGGTTTACGTTCTGACAATGAGAGCATGTGGATAAATGGAATAAAGCAGAACGCTATATTTCTACAGAACGCTTTAATACATGCTGGATTTAAAGTCTCCCTACTAGATACAAGTGCTGAAGTTAAAGGCCATGACCCAAAAACAGGAAAGATACCTGATGATAAAGTAATATGGGACAGTACTAAATTTCCTATCTATAAATTCAACAGTTTGCATTTAGCTAAGATAGACATTTTAATCTGTTTAGGCACTACTCTAACAGATGATATTTTAGGAAAGTTTAAGTCGATGGGCCCTAATAAGAAAATAATAAAGTATATGTGTGGCAATAACTATGTTATTGACATGGAAAGAAACTTATTTAAGCCAAGTGAAGAAACAGGTAAAACTGCTTGGAGATCTGAATACACAGACGAATGTTGGTATGTGCCTCAACAAGGTTATCAAAACCATGAATACTATAGAGTTCTGATGAACTTACCAGAAGATAAAGTTAAACCAGTTCCATTTGTTTGGGACCCTATGTTTATTGATGCAGTTGAGTCCGTTTATAGTAATATGAAAAATGTGCCTGTTTACATTCCTAAAGCAAACAAGGATAAACAACTTTGTATTATGGAACCTAATATGAATGTTGTAAAGTATAATATGATTCCTATGTGTATCATTGAAGATGCTTACAACAAATACAACATAGACTTTAAACACACTGTATTGATTAGTGGGGCAAACATATCTAAAAAAGAAAACTGGAGAACATCCACTAACTGTTTAAACATAATTAAGAAAACTATTAAAACTGCACATAGAATGCCAGTACATCAAATCTTGGCCTATGCAGCAGATGTAATTATTTCTCATCAATGGGAAAATCCACTTAACTATGCTTATTTAGATGCAATGTATTTACAATTCCCTTTAGTTCATAATGCTGATATGATTAAAGATGCTGGTTATTATTATCCAGAGTTTAATGTAGCAGAAGGAGCTAAACAATTAAAACATGTTTTAGATAATCATGACTCTAATATAGATGCATATAACGAAAGGAATGAAGAAGTTCTAACAAGATACACAGTCTATAACGAAGACTTATTAGATAATTATAGAAAATTGATGGATAATCTGCAAGCTGGAACTAATATCCACAAGTTGAGCTATAAATACAACTGGAAAACAAACTCATATATAAAATGACAATTACATGGATAATGCAAGTCTATTTAGGTGAGTATCGTAATTCACCAAAAGACCATGCTAAAAAATTTAAAAGAGCAGTAAAATCTTTCTTAGCGATGAAAGATAAGAATGCTAGATTAGTAATAGTTAGTGATGGCTGCCAAGAGGCACATAACATTTACTTTAAAGAATTCTCAAAACATCTTAATATCAAATATGTCTTTGTAGAAAAAACCACTCCTAGAATGTTTGAAGAATACAATGGTGAGATTATGTCTTCATATTATCGTGTTGGTACAAGACAGTTAGGTAGATCTCTAGTAGATTCCGACTTAACTGCATATTTAGATTCAGATGATGTCTTACTACCAAATGCTTCTAATATTATTAGAGACCAGTGGAAGCTAGCAGAAAGCAAAGGTATTAAAATTAATTGGATGTTAAACTCTAGATGGTATGATTCTGCTAAAGTGAACGAGTATATAGAAAATGAAAACTATTATGGAGGAGAACACAACTTCGATCTTCTTTCTTCATTTGGAGACCCTATTCATATTAAAGGATTAAAAAGTAGATGGCAAGAAGTAGGTGTTGAAAACTTTATGGAAACAATGGCATCATATTCTATGAACATTATCCATAAATCTAGTATAAAGGTTAGGTGGAGAGATTCTGTTACTGGAATACCAGGTGGTATTAGACCAGAATCAGCTTTTGTACAAAGAATGCTTAAAATTAAAGGAGGCATAATGAATACCCCATATTATGTCAGATGTCACCATTCAAATCTTTGGGACCAATAAAATATTATGAAGATAAGTTATATAATGCAATGTTACTTAGGAGAATACAACGCCGATATTGGTGGTAGATGTAAATCTCCTAAAGCTAAAATGATTAGAGCAGTAGACTCTGTTTTAAACCAAGATGTTAAAGGAGTAAGTGTAGATGTAGAATTAGTTCTTGTAGCCGATGGATGTATGGGTACAAAAAGAGTTTATGATAGTAGATACAAGAAAGACTCTAGAGTTAAATTTATTTACATAGACAAAAAGGCAGAAGAAACTTACAGTTTAAGTAAAAATAGATCGAGGGGTATTCCAAGACAAGTTGGTAGAGCTTTGGCAACTGGAGAAGTAACTACATACTTAGATGCTGATGATATAGCATTACCACACCATGCATACACTTTAGCTTCTTATTGGGTATCTGCATTACAGCAAAATCCCTTATATCAATTTTGTATCAATAATGCTTGGTATGACCATGAGACTGTTTTCAACTTTAAAGAATTTGAAAGTCTCGAGAAAAAAGGAGAGGGTGTTCCTATTGAGATAGAAGGTTTAGATTCTAAATGGTTAGCTGTTGGTGCAGTGGACGGAAAGATTAGTATTAATACCGGTTTAATTTCTCATGTTAGTTCTATGCCAATTAGATGGGAAGATAACAATATAAAGGGATATTCAGAAGACACAATGTTTGGCGATAAAGCTATAGAAAAATATTTTAAACAAGGTTGTGTTTTTAAGCTAGAACAACCTATTCATGTTAGGTGTCATAATTGGAATTGTTGGGATTATTAAAATATAGAATATGAAAAACTGTTGGATTATTACTTCCGCAATAGGAACTAAAACAGCCCCAGAAAAGACTGTACAAAGATGGCACCAAACCATACACACTGTAGATTCTATTATTGCTAGAGATTCTAATTGTAAAATTCATATATTAGACACTGGCGCAAACCCTTTACCTGATTGGTCTGAAAGTTCTTGGCCTGAAAATGTTACTGTTCATAATTGGCAAAATGAAGAAGGATCTAAAAAGTGCATGAATGATGGTTTAAGCTTATCACATTTTTTAGCACCGCATTTAGCAAAGGTTAATCCAGATCAAAAGGAAGACTGGATTAGAGACTATCTGTTCTTTGGATATATTAAATCTGTAACAGAAAGTTGGGCAATACTTAAATTTTTAAAAGAACAAGATTTATCAGATTTTGATTACGTCTTTAAAATATCTGGTAGATATTTCTTAACACCATCTTTCAATATAGAAGATTACAAGAATAAATTTACATTTAAGAAACAGGGAACCACAAAGAGAGGTGAAGAAAGTATTTCATCTGTACAGTGGGCATTTGACACTAAATACCATGAGGAATTTACTACTAAATTTGAACATGTAAGAGAATGTCTACTATCTGGGTGGCACGATAAATATAAAGTACAGGATTTAGAATGTAACCTAAGGCATAGTTTTGCAAATGATGAAACTACATTTATTAAATGGTTAGGTGTTGCTGGCATTGTAAATGACTCGCAAAACTCTAAACCAACAGTTATAGGACAATAATGAAGAACAAAAAGATTTTTATCACAGGAGGAGCAGGTTACTTAGGAAGTAATCTAGTTCGTAGATACATTGAGGATAATGAAGTTACTGTATATTCCAGAGATGAAGCTAAACACTATTATCTAAAGAAAAGATTCCCTAAAGTAAATTGTGTAGTTGGAGATATTAGAAATTTCGATCTAATGAAAAGAGCTGCAAAGGGACATGATATAGGTATCTTTGCTGCTTCACTAAAACAAATTGGAGCAGTAGATCAAAATGTAGAAGAGTCTGCAAGAATTATTGTAGATGGAGCACTAAACTCTAGAAGAGTTGCAGAAGAAGTAGGTATGGAAGCTGCTTGTTTTGTCTCTAGCGATAAGTCACGTGCAGCTACAACAATATATGGTGCGATGAAATTCGTAGCAGGAGAGTCATTTATAGTTAATTCTGATAGGTCTGATGTTAGACTATCTTCAGCTATTTATGGCAACGTATTAAATTCAACAGGTTCTGTAATTCCACTTATGTGGGATGCAATCGATAAAGGTTATGAGTTAACTTTATTCTCTGATAAAATGACTAGATTCATGATTGATATTGAAGAGGCAATGGACCTAATTGAATATGGATTAGAAGTAGATGGATATAACGTCATACCTAATCTTAAATCATTTTTAATTAAAGATCTATTTGAAATCTTTGCTGAAAAGTTTGGATTAAAATATAAAATGGGAGTGCCTCGTATCTCAGAGAAACTACACGAGATGATGATTTCTATTGAGGAAGCTCCAAGAACATATTACAATGAAAAGTTAGATTCTTATTTTATGCATTACAGAGATATTGCAGACAAAAGAATTGACTTTGAGTTTACGAGTGATAAAACAGTGGTTAGCAAAGAAGATCTTGAAAAATTACTAGAAAAACATGAATATTTTAAACCCTAATTTAAAGATAACAAAAATTACAGAACCATATACAGTATGGGCAGTAGATGATTTCTTGAAAGAAGAAGTTATCGAAAAGATTTCTAACAACTGGTTAGAACCAGATAATTCTTCTTGGCATAAAGGCCATGCTACTGTAAATGGTAAAGTAAATGTTTTAGAACAGGGTATGAGAGGTATATCTAAATTAGAGTTAATGCCCGATGCTATCGCAGAAGTTGCTGAACATTTACATTCACAGAATTTTACAAATGAAATAGGTAAACTTGTAGAAATAGATGGTTTAATCGCCGATAAAGCAATGAGATGGTCTGGTATGAGAACAATGTTACCTGGTTCTTTTCAATTGATTCACAGTGATGCTAGATTGTCACCTGAGTCTGGATTAAGAAAAGAACTTACAGTGTTAGTTTATACTCAACCTAAATATAACGAAGAAAAAGACACAGGTCATCTAGAAATATGGGATGACAATATGGAAAAATGTGTTCATAAGATAGCACCAAAATTTAATAGTGCTATTATATTCTTGAACTCAGATACTTCATACCATGGAGTACCTGATGTTAACTTTGAGAGACGTGCATTTACTTTCTCAATTTTAAAAGATGCTGAAGCTACAAAAAGAAGTAAAGCTCTTTTTGTCGCAAGACCTAATGATTCTGATGAGGTTCGAGAAGAAGGTATTAAAAGATCTCAGATTCAAGACGCAAAAATGTAAGTTATGAAAATACTCATTTTAGGCTCTAGCGGCATGTTGGGCCACATGGTTAAAAAATACTTAGAGCAATACTATGAAATTGAAACTATTAATCATAGATGGCCAAGTACTGATTTTAAAACTTCTATCATTGACTCCAATGCAGATTTCTTAGTTAACTGTGTAGGAGCAATTCCACAAAGAACTAAAGATTTTGCTATCAACTGGGAACTGCCTATCTGGCTAGATAAATATTTTGACGGTAAAATTATACACCCATCTACCGACTGTGAAATGGATGCAGATTCTTATGGTCTTTCTAAAAAGAGGGCAGCCGACTATATTATGGAGTCAGGTAGAAAGACTAAGATGATAAAGGCTTCAATCATCGGCCCAGAGTTAAATGGAAGCGCGTCAATGCTATATTGGTTCTTATCTAATGAAGACCATTCAGAAGTAAACGGCTACTCTAATCACATGTGGAATGGTATCACGACATATTCCTGGGCAATCTTCTGTAAAGAACTAATAAATAACTGGGATAAATATAACACTAGGACTACGTTAGGTTCGAACTGTTTATCTAAATATGATATGTGTAAAGTTTTCAATAAAGTTTACAATCGAAATATCATAGTAAATTCCTTTCAAACTCCTAGTCCAGTTAACAAATGTTTGGAGGCTGATATTTTATTGGACGATATTGAAACTCAGCTATATAAATTGCTAGATTTTTATAGCTAGGTTTTACCCGTGTCCAAAAATCAGTCTGATATATACATTAACGCGTAACTATAAAAATACAAAAGTATTAAATGTCTAGACTAAGAATTAAACAAATATCGGATTTTTCTTTTGGTACACTGAATAGTGGTGACTTTTTACAGTGGAACGGTACAAACTGGGTCAATGTAGCAGGACCTATTGACGGTGCTAAAGGTGAAACTGGTGAAAAAGGAGCTCCAGGAGATGATGGTACTGATGGTACTGATGGTAATGATGGATTAGATGGTGCTAAAGGTGAAACTGGCGCTAAAGGTGACACTGGCGCTAAAGGTGACACTGGCGAAAAAGGTGATACTGGCGAAAAAGGTGACACTGGCGAAAAAGGCGATACTGGCGAAAAAGGTGATACTGGCGAAAAAGGTGCGCCATCTACTGTAGCTGGTGATAAAGGTGAAGTTGGTGAAAAAGGTGA
>MDTG01127415.1_pt1 | contig 16583 bp, 11 predicted proteins | sample 811421 | NCBI WGS metagenome assembly MDTG01 (sample SAMN05326645, study PRJNA326480) | marine metagenome | isolation source: seawater | place: Pacific Ocean: South East | collected 2011
AGTAAAATATCCGTTTTAACTGCTGGTAAATCTTCTGACCCATAATAATTATCGTATTTAACTTCATTACTGCCATTTTCCCTTACAATATCTTTTAATGGTAAGGCAGCTCCTTCATGACCAAAAGTATATGTAATACTTGACTCTAACGAGATACTATTATTCAGCTTGTAGGTAATACCAACAGTACCACCATAATGAAATCGATTTGTATGAACTACACGTTCTGTTACAGAAGCAGCTTCACGTTCTGGGTTGTAATTGGGTTGATTAAGGGATAAAACTTGGTATGTAGTATAGTTCCTATGTCCAGCAAGTAAGCTGAGGTATGGAGAAACCTTTTGAAATTCGTCAGCAAAATTGATTCTTCCTTCAGCAAATAAACCATACATACGGTTTCTTACTTCAATATTAGCACCCCCAATAATCTGGGGACCATCGTCCTGAGCTAGATTAATTGACTGAAATTTTCTATTTTGCATGTGAGCAAAATCCATGCGTGCACCAAGTTGAAAGTTGACAGGAGATTTATAAGGAAACTTTCTACTTAAATATGAAATATTGAGTCCAATACCTTCATCATATTCTATGTCTCCTAACTCACTTTGAGGGCATGCTGAATGAATTCCAATTCCAATTGAGCCTTGACTAACTTTTTTTTGTGCGAATCCAGGAGTCGATAGTAAGATAATTATAGGAAGAATTAATTTTTTCATGTTAAACACTAGTTCAATTTTTATGCCATTATAAAAGTTTAGGATTTTTTCTATGTCTATCTTGATCGCGTTTTGTTTTCTTTTCTAGATTTTTTGTGAGCGACTGTTCTAAATCTACTCCACATTGATTAGCTAGGCACATCAGTACAAATAAAACATCCGCCATTTCATCACCTAAATCAATTGATTTATCTGACTCTTTGAAACTTTGTTCACCATATTTTCGGGACATAATTCTGGCAACTTCTCCGACTTCTTCCATTAAGACAGCAGTATTAGTAAGTGGGTCGAAGTAACGAATTCCGATAGTATTTATCCATTGGTCAATTTTTTTTTGGGCTTCTGTGATGGTCATTTTTGTGTGATAATGAACAAATTTAACCAAATAGCTCAAAGGAAGTTTTTTAGTAACTCCAACTATTTGATGCTGTATTATAGGGAACAATAGAAAATTTAAAACCAGAATTGAACCCTTGTGAATTGGATTGAGCTATAACATAATATAACCCAAGCCTGAATCGTTCTCTTCCTATTCGAAAAATTCGGTTAATACCAGCAAATAATTCAGAATATTGGTAGTTTCTTTCTGGAACAATCAATAACCCTCCACCAGCCATGGTTCGGATACCTGTCCTGTTAATTAAGGGTACCTTACTTGTTAAAAATCCATTAAATTGGTGAATATAATGGGTTTCTAGAAAACCACTAAATGTTGGGAAAGTACTATCAATGAGTTGATAAGCATACATAGGTGGCATAAAGAAATAAGGATCACCTCCACGTTGATATTTATAATCCATAATTTGTAAGTTGGTAGTATCTAAGAATGTTCCAAAGCGAGCTGAGTACTGAGATGTTCCAAAAATACCAACCATGAACTTTTGAGTAATTCCTAACTCAATTTCTTTAAAATCGGTAATCGATCCACCAATGTTTGGTATAGCTTGCTTGAATGTCAATGAGAAGGTAGGATATTTAGAGCCTAATACGATTTTTTGGTTGGGTTCAGAAATATATAATTGTTTTGGCGTGTATGATATTCCAATAGCTATTCTTACATCAGAATTGATTTCAAAATTCTGCGGGGCATTATTTACAAAAGTAGAATCAAAATCAGGGTTAAATTTAAAGTTAGTTAGGGGTTTTCTGAGCGTATGACTTATACTGTTAAATAAATAAAAACCATTAAATAACTCAGTTCTGTGTGTAAGATAAGTGTAGTCTTGTTCAAAAAAGTTTTGTCTATTAAATACGTCATTGAATGTAGCAAATTGATTGACAAAACCAAAATACTTTCCATAGTAAACCGATGCACGTGATAATTTCTTAGGGTTGTATAATGTTTCTATGCTTAGGTTTCCCTTAATATCTCCATTCCTAAAACCATAATTGATTGTTGGAGAAATGAATATGCTTTTTCGGTTTTCAAATCTTTTGTAATAACTAATATTATATTTTAATCTAAAACCTCCTATCGCTACGGGGTCTATCATTTCTGCTAATGATGCGAAACTCCATTCTGTTTTATTATCTCGGTTAATATGACCCATCCCAGACCAAACAGCCTTTAAAAATGTGATTTTGTTGTAAACAGAATCAATGGAGTCTAAATAAACTTTACTTGTTTTAATTCGAAATATACTGTCCTGCATTCGAATAAATTTATTTTCATCATATGTGAGTGGTACAGGTCTTATTTTTAACCAAAAACTAGTATCTTTTTTATATGCATCTTCTGATGTACGTGCAAGTTCTGCATTGAAGAATCGTTTTGAATAAATACTGTCAAATGTGTAATTAGAGTATTTTACAATGCACTTACCTAAGATGATTTTTGATATACTCCTGATCTTCCAATTGAAGATTTCACTAGTCAATACTTTTATCGTATCTTGAAATGAATAATGTTGATTTAATGTAAAATTATCATATTTAATTAAAGAACGTTTTGAGAGTGTTAATTGAACGCTTTTTATTGTGAATAAGGAATCCCAAACTTCAAGTTTTCCTTTAAAGAGGGCATTACCTAGTTTACGTGGAATTACTTGAATGGTATAAATTTTCCTCTCACCTTCAAATCTAGAACCCAATAATTTGTAGCGGTAAGATATAAATGCAGTATTACTGATAGGTGACACATAAGCATTTTCACCAAGCTTTTTAACTTTTATTAGATTTTGATTAAAATCAAAATTAGCATCAGTTGTACTTGTGTAAAATAGAGTCTTTTGATAGCCTATTTTCTTAGCTGCATTTTTTTCTTCTTTGAATCCATTGGGTGGTTTAATATGCTGAACAATGTCACCCTCAAATAAATTAAATTTTGGTACTGAATCGTTATTCACCTTTTCAGTTGATTTATCAAGTTTTTTGACATCAGTTTGATTATCTTGTTTTTTGGGAGTTTTATATATATTTTTTTCAGTACTTTTAACGTAAATATTTCTTTTTTGGGTTGTGAATTGATTGGAGTATCTTGATTTATTTTCTATAACTTTCTTTATGATACTATAACTTAAATCCTTTTTCTTATTGGATATTTCTACTATGCCTAGTTCATTATCAATCGATTTTAAAACAACATTTAAAACATCATTTTTATCTGCTGGAATATCTATTCGTTTTGGTTCATATCCAATATGAGTAAAAGACAATCGATGTAATCCTTCTATTAGTTTAATTTCATATTGTCCCTCATCGTTAGTGACTGTTCCTACTCCTAGGTCAACAGCCCTTACATAAACACCAACCAGTGGTTCATTATAGCTACTTGTGACATATCCCCGTATATTAAAATAATCCTGAGCTACCGAGGTAAAGGTTAAAAGTGTTAAGTATAAGATTAATTGGATTTTTTTAGAGTTTTTCATAAGAAGATATGTCTTAATACGATTTCCATCAATTTATGTTACAAATTATATGATGAAATTTATTTTAATGGAAATCTATTCGATTAATCTATTTTTTGATAGGACAAAAATTAGATTTGTACTCAATGAACAAAGCTTTACTTCTCATTTTAGACGGATGGGGTATTGGAAATAATGATATGACCAATGCTATTTTTTCAGCAAATACTCCATTCATGGATTCTCTTGAGTCAGAAGCTAAAAGGGCTACCCTAAAAACATTCGGTGAAAATGTGGGGTTACCTAGCGGACAAATGGGAAATTCTGAGGTAGGACATATGAATATTGGAGCAGGCAGAGTTGTTTGGCAAATGTTAGTTCGAATTAATAAAGCATTTAGAGATCGAACAATCTACGACTTACCAGCAATCAAGTTTTTAATTGAACTCGCTCAGTCAAACAAAAACCGAAAAATTCATTTGATGGGGCTTTTAAGTAATGGAGGTGTTCACAGTAGTTTAGACCATCTTTTGGGATTAACTGAATTATTCCAAGAATTAGGTTTGGATGATCGAGTATTCATTCATGCCTTCATGGATGGAAGAGATACAGACCCAAGGAGTGGAAAAGATTTTTTAAAAAATATAAAGGAATCACCAAAAATTGGAAGGTCGACTATAGCTACAATAATTGGACGATATTATGCGATGGACCGAGATCAAAGATGGGAGAGAACTAAATTAGCATATGATGCCATGATTCATCGTTCAGGCTTAATTTATGATGATTGTTATGAAGCTATTCAAAAGAATTACGGTGAGGGAGTTACGGACGAATTTATCAAACCATGTATTATCAATAATTCAGGTCAAATTTCAGAAGATGATATTGTTTTGTGTTTTAATTTTAGAACAGACCGTGGTCGACAAATAAGTAAAGTATTAACACAAGAAAATATGCCGAATATGGATATGAAGACAATGAATATCCATTATTTTACGATGACAGAATATGATAAAACATATAATAATGTTAATGTTCTTTTTCATACGAATGACCTAATCAATACATTAGGAGAAGTTCTATCTAATAACGCTAAAACTCAATTAAGAGCAGCAGAGACTGAAAAATATCCTCATGTTACATTTTTCTTTAATGGGGGTAGAGAGGAACCTTTCTCAGGTGAAAAACGTGTGTTGGCAAATTCTCCCAAAGTAGCAACATATGATTTACAACCTGAAATGAGTGCTCATGAGTTAACTAATAAAGTAATGAATCACATAGAAATTAATTATCCTGATTTTGTATGTGTTAATTATGCAAATCCTGACATGGTAGGACACACAGGAGTTTTTAGTGCTATTGAAAAAGCATGTGAGACAGTGGATACCTACACAGAAAATCTTGTGGAATTAGCTAAAAAAATGGACTATAAGATTCTTATTATTGCTGATCATGGAAATGCAGATAAGGCAATTAATGCAGATGGAAGTCCTAATACAGCTCATACAACAAATTTAGTACCGGTATATTTATTAAACAGTGATAAAAAAATAAATGATGGAAAACTAGCAGATATAGCTCCAACTATTTTGAGTCTGATTGGTATAGACCAACCCCAAGAAATGGATGGTATTTCATTATTGCAAACTGATTAATGAATCTCACTGTATATTAAACTTTAAATTTGCCCTATGGACTATAACATCGTCATTGTATCACTCTCTATTTGTATTGTTTTATCCTATCTCTTTAATGAGATAGCAAAGCGAACCAATATACCATCTGTTTTAATGCTAATTGTAGCAGGAATAATTCTTGGACAGGTACTTAAGTTCTTTCCTGAATACAATGTTGATTTTTTCCCAAGTCTAAAGATTTTAGGAACAATTGGTCTAATAATGATTGTACTTGAAGGTGCTTTAGACCTTGAGCTCACCAAAGAAAAAAGTGGCCTAATTGGAAAGGCTACGTTATTGGCTGTATTGGGGATCATTGGAAGCATCTTATTTATTGCTCCTATTTTTCATTTTTTATTAAATATGGATATTGGTTTGTCGTTGTTATATGCTACTCCTTTGGCGGTTATATCTAGCGCCATAGTTTTACCAAGTGTTGTAAGTCTCAACGAGTATGATAAAGAGCTATTAATTTATGAAAGTTGTATTTCGGACATCATTGGTATTATGGTATTTAACCTTATACTCAGTATTATGCAAACTCAGGAAGTTCGAGGGTCAATATCAGATTTTGGGATAGAGTTTTTAATCACAGTAGCCGTCTCATTTGTAATTGGTATTGGTTTAGTTTTACTTTTTAAGTTTTTGAATGCAAAGGTGAAATTGTTCTTTTTTATTTCAATTTTGATATTGATATACGCACTAGGTAAAATGATACATCTTAGTCCTTTGGTTATGATTCTTATGTTTGGGTTAATTCTTAAAAATCATAAGTTGTTCTTTATTGGACCATTGAAGAATTTAATGAATCGCATGGAGTTTAAAAAAATGGAAAAAGATTTTCATATCATCAGTCGTGAAACTGCTTTTGTTCTTCGAACATTTTTTTTTATTGTTTTTGGGCTCACTATCAATTTATTATCACTCATAAACTTTGAAGTTATAATAATTAGTTTAATGGTATTCATTAGTATTTATCTTGTAAGAATTGTTTTATTAAGAATCTTCGAAAAAGAAGGATCTCCAATCTTAGCATATGTTGCTCCAAGAGGATTAATAACTATTTTATTGTTCTATAGCATACCAAAGGATCTTTTATCAGAAACATTTCAACCGGGGGTTTTATTATGGGTAATTATTCTAACCAGTATTTACATGACATACGGCCTAATAAAGCACGTTAAAGAGGCCGAAATTGAACACGAGGTTGATTCACATTAAAATAGAATTTAGTCTAATCCTTTCATGCTGTACCTAATTTTGTTTTTATACGTTAATTTGTCACACGACTAATTATTTTGATAATCAGGTATCTTACATTAGTTCTCCTATTTATTCAGGTTAATAGTTTTGCTCAACTATCTGTAAATAAAAGAGTACGTATTTTCCCGTCTCAAGGAGACACAATCATGATTGATTCGGGTTTTGTTGTTAATTATTCGATGAGGGTAAATAACTATGAATCTGATTATTTCAAGCAAATTAGCAATAAATTGGTATGGCTTAAAGAATCGCCATCAGACAGTATCGATGTAATTTATAAGCGGTTATATTTTGTTATAAATTATTCAAATAAAAATAAAGAAAGTATCTATAATATTTTTAGAGATAACCCATTTAAGTATACTCCCAACAAAAACGAAGTAAAATCTAACTATGGTAAATTAAATACGATGGGTAATATTTCAAGGGGTATAGGTATAGGTAATAGCCAAAATGTTGTTATAAATTCAAATTTAAATCTACGACTAGACGGAAAGTTAGCTGAAGATATCGAAATTTTTGCAGTTATAAGCGATGAGAACAATCCAATACAACCCGAAGGTAACACCCAACAGATACAAGATTTTGACCAAGTTTATATCACGCTGAAGAAAGATAGTTTGACACTTACATTTGGTGATTTTTTAATGAAGAGTCAATCCAGCTCTTACTTCCTAAAGTATTATAAAAAGTCTAGAGGAATACAACTTAAAAATGCTTCATATCGCGGTGATTGGAAAATTAAGACCAATGCAGAAGTAGCAATTTCCCGTGGTAGATTTAGCAGAAATAGAATTAACGGTATCGAGGGTAATAGTGGTCCGTATCGATTAAATGGAGATAACGGCGAAAACTTTATCATCGTAATTGCAGGTACTGAAGTTGTATATCTCAATGGTAAAAAATTAACGAGAGGAGAGGGGCACGATTATGTGATAAATTATAATACCGGAGAGGTAACTTTTACGCCAAAAGTATTGATAACGGCTTACAGTAGAATTGTTGTCGAATTTCAGTATGCTGATCGCAATTATGGACGAACAGTTTCAAGTATTGGAACAGAACTATCAAAAGGTAAGTTTTCTTTTTACGCCAACGGTTTTAATGAAATGGATTTAAAGTCTCAACCATTTCTTCAAACACTATCCGATACAGCGGCTAAAATCGACGCACTTCGCATGTCTGGAGATCAATTGGCTATTTATGAAAATGTTCGTTTGCAGAAATCATATAATCCTGATCGTATAATGTATAAAAAGGAGATTATGGGTGCTGAAGAAATTTTTGTTTATGCGTCTGATCCAACAGAAGATTTGTTTTTTTATGAGGTATTTTTTTCCAACGTAGGATACGGTAATGGTAGTTATTCTCAATCTGTTACTGGAGCAAATGGGAAGGTCTTCGAATATGTTGGGTATGGTTTTGGTAATTACGAGCCATTTGAGGTTTTAGCTTCACCTAAGCGTTTAAATACTGCTAATTTTGGATTTAGTATTACCGAGAAGAATCGTAAAATGGGGCTAGAATATGTGATTAGTTCGATGGATAATAATACTTTTTCTACCCGAGATGATAATGATAATTTTGGTTCAGGATTAAAAATTTACCAAACAGCTTTACGACCAATTAAATACTCATCACTGTGGACACTTAAAACAGAACTTGATTATGAAATGATAACTAAAAATTATGATTTTGTGGAGCGTTATCGTGATGTTGAATTTGATCGTAATTGGAATAAAATCTTATCAAATCCTGCGGCTTCTAGTCAACTTATTCCTGCTCTGGAGCATATTGGTAATTTATCGTTAAAACTGTATAAATCAGAACGTGATTTCATAAGCAATCAAACTGAACTATTTTACAGAAAAGGAAATTTTAATGGTTTATCTAATAAATTAACTAGTGGATTTTTATGGAACGATTGGAGTATCCGATCTGAACTAGACGTTTTTCAATCAGAATCCTTTGAAAATGATACATCAACACAGCTCAACCAATTTTATAGTTTTAGATCAAGTATTATTAAATCATCTGATAAGTTCACAAGTGGTTTAAATTATAACTCTGAACTTTCTCGTTTCAATAACAACGATACAGTTCTATTTCAAAGCTATAAGTTTAACTCATATGATGCCTTTATCAAATCTACTGATACAAGTAAAATTCAATATCAATTAAAGGTTGGTCAACGAATTGATAATCGTCCAAAGAATAATGGTTTTAAGAAAGCTACAATAGGACGTAATATTACTTTTGATAGCAGATATGCAAAAAATTCATTTCAACGTATTGCCTTCAATACGACATTTAGACAATTAGAAATTAAGGATTCTACATTGAGTTCCAAAGAAATTGAAAATACGCTGCAAAGTAGAATAGAATTAGACTTACATTTATTTAAACGGTTTATTCGGTCTAAAACATTTTATCAAATAGGTACTGGTCAAGAACAAAGAAGAGAGTTCCAATATTTACAAGTTCAGTCTGGTAATGGAATATACATTTGGAATGATTATGATTCGAATGGTTTGAAAACATTAAATGAATTTGAGTTGGCCTCAGAATTAGACAAAGCAAGGGCAGATTATATTAAAATCTTTACCCCAGTTGCAGGATTCATAACAACAAATAGTACCAAGGTCACTCAAACCTTAGAATTAAACCCTGCTGTATTTATTTCTAAAAATGCTAAGAAGAAAGCATTTATTGGGCGATTTAATAGCTTTTCTACCTTGATGATTGATAAGAAAGTGCTACCAAGATTAGCTACTTTTTTAATAAATCCCCTTAATGAAGGCGTTGAGGATACCTCACTAATCAATCAATCTCAAAATTTTAGAACTACTTTATTTTTTAATCGAGGTAATTCTAAGTACAGTTTAGATTATACCTTTTTATCTGGAAATTCGAAGGTTCTATTAACCAATGGTTTTGATAGCCGTTTATCACAAAGTCATGTATTCAAAGGACGTTATTCTTTGTCTAGATTAATTACGGTGAGTGCTAAAGGGAGTTTCGGAAATAAAATTTATTTGAGTGAGTTTTTTGGAAATAGGATTTATGATTATGATTATTTTGAAATACAACCAGTTGTTCAGTTGGTTTTAGGAACATCTCACCGAATAGAAATAAAATCGAAAATTTTTGATGCTTTAAATGCCAATATATATGGTGGTGAGAAATCAAGAAATATAGAATTTGGTGGAGAATACCGATATACAAAAGCATCAAAAGGTGCTCTTAATATTGGTATGAATTTTATTAATGTTGATTATGAAGGTACCTCAAATTCAACACTTGGTTATGAATTGTTAAGGGGTCTCCAAAACGGTTCGAATGTAACCTGGAAATTAAACTACCAACAAACGATGTCCAATAATATTCAAATAACAATTAGTTATGACGGAAGGTCAAGTGAAACTTCAGATGTTATTCATATCGGAAGAGTAGTTGCTAGATACCTTTTTTAGGTCTATTTATTAGCGAGATATGTGCCATCTTTTTCTAAACGAATGATTTTTTGTTTGTAAAGATTACCAATTGCTTTTTTAAACGTTTTCTTGCTCATTCCAAATTTATTTCGGATTTCTTCAGGATTACTTTTATCGGTATATTTAAAAAATCCGTCATCTTGTTTTAGTTGATCTAAAATAGATTGTGTTGATTGGTCGATAACATTTCGATACCCCTGAGGGGTAAGCGTTATATCAATCTTTCCATCAGGTCTTATTTTTTTAACATATACAGTATGTTTTTCGCCAATTGAAATATCTCTATGAATATCCGATTGAAATACTAATCCTTGGAATTGGTTGTTAACCACAGCATTTATACCTAAATCAGATTTTTTGTAAAATAATGCCTCAACCTCATCACCTACTTCAAAATCAATTCCTTCAGTAAAAACAAAATCTTCAATCATTGCTGAAGCAATTAATCGGTCTGTTTGCTCATCAAGTAAACAAAAAACAACATATCGCTCTCCAACCTCCATTTTAACGGGTTGTTCACTAAAAGGAACTAAAAGTTGTTTAATTAGTCCCATATCCAAAAAAGCTCCCGCCCGATTTACATCTTTAACTTCCAAAAATGCAAATGAGTCTAATTCTATGTAGGGTTCGATTGTGGTGGCTACAGGGCGTTCCTCATTATCAAGATATACAAACACCGTTATTTCATCACCAAGTTTTAGATTATCCGAAACGTAAGCATTGGGTAATAAAACCTCTGTACCTTTATCATCAATCAAATAACATCCATTATCTGTGGTTCTTGCAGCTTTAAGTATGTGGGTTTTCCCTATTTGCATTATGTGCAAAGTTAGCGATTCATTTAGGTAAATGATGTGGGAATATGAAATAGGGTGTTGTCAAGAAGAAAATTCACTATTTTCTAGTATTCCAATGCATTCAAACCGATCAAAAACCATGATCCCATGCGGTGCATCTTTCAGTTCTTCGGTAAGGTCTTGACCTGCCCAATGTTCGAAGTGTTTACCATTTTTCCAAAGTCTACTTTTAGTTACATCGTAAACTTTATTTTTATATGAAACCCATATTTGATGATGATCTTGACCATTACGAAGACTAAGTTGACGTCTTGAAATTTTAGGAAAATTAGTATTATTCATTCTCACAAGTGTATTTTAGCCATCAATTTTATAAATATGCGATTGAAAGTTCTCATAATTTTTGTAATTGTTTATATTTTGTCAGCATTTGTTTGGCTTACATTCTCGCTATTAAATTATTCTAACACAGACTATCAACTTAAAAATAACGTACTAAAAGCAGGACTAAACGCCTGTACTCTTCAGGTTATCGAAAAAGCAAAAAACAATGAACTAGGGACTTCAGAAAAGATGTTTTACAGATTGAAGCGTTTAGAAATTGATATTAATGAAGACTCACTAAGTCAATTTATTAATCAACGTTTTAACGGCAATTATATTGCAAAATATGCTAATCTGTCTAATGATACAAAATTTATAAGACTTGCCATAAATCCAGAAAAGATTGAAGAGTTAAAGTTTGAACAATATCAGCAACGAAATATTTGGTTGTATCAAAGTATTTTATTGTTGTTTTTGGTGGGTGTAGGGATTTATGGAGTTTTTAGTAGCATAGAGAAAATTTACAAGCTAAATAAACAACAGAATAATTTTTTATTGTCAGTTACCCATGAATTTAAAACACCGATAGCTGCAATAAGGTTAATGTTACAAACTAGTAAACATCCTAAAGTTAAGGATGAAAAACGAATTGAACTCGTTGATAATAGTATTCAAACTACGCATAGGTTAGAAGAATTAGCTGAAAATATGCTCACGGCTATGCAAATTGAAAGTAATGCTTATCAATATAATTTGTCACCAGTAGATTTTAGTAATCTCGTTAATAAAGTAATAAATAATCAGCAAATTAAAGGCCAGATATCAGCAGATATTGAACCAGATATGGTTGTAGAAGGCGATGATTTTATTTTGCGGATGGTCGTTAATAATCTTATTGAAAATGCCTTTAAATATTCAAATAATCAGCCTATTGAAGTCAGCCTTTCAAGAGGTCAAAAGTGGAAACGGCTATCAATTAAAGATCAAGGAATAGGCCTTAAAAAAGAAGATTATAAAAATATATTTAAGAAATTCTATCGAGTTCAAGATGAGGAAACAAGAGTTTCTAAAGGAACAGGTCTAGGGCTTTTTATTGTAAAGCAAGCATTAGAAAAGCATTCAGGTAAAGTATTTGTAAGTGCCAATACTAATAGAGGTGTAACATTCACAATATTATTACCTTGACATTATTATGACTAAAAAATGATTTTTAAAATAAACATTTGTGACAGTAGCATTATCTTAAAATTTTTAAAATATGAAAAAACGTATTCTGGTTGTAGAGGATGAAAAAGATATAGCAGATACTATCAAACTTAATTTAGAGATAGAGAACTATCACCCAATTGTTGTGAATGATGGTCTTGATGCAATAGCTGCTTTTAAGGAGCAAAATTTTGACTTAGTAATTCTTGATATTATGATTCCATCTATAAATGGGATTGATGTTTGTGAGAATATTAGACTCCAAGATTCTAGTGTTCCTATTATGTTTTTAAGTGCAAAGAGTAGATCTGAAGATAGAATACTAGGACTTAAAAAAGGTGGTGATGATTACTTAACCAAACCATTTAATTTAGAGGAGTTAATATTACGAGTCAGTAATCTTATAGTTCGTAATGAGAACAAAACATCTAATACAATTACAACATATAATTTTGGTGAAAATTCTGTGGATTTTGATAGTTATGAAGCTATCGGAAAAAAAGGTAAGTTTACTCTAACAAATAAAGAATCACTATTACTTAAATTATTGATAGAGAATGAAGGAGAGGTCGTAAGTCGTGAGCGAATATTGCAGGCAGTTTGGGGATACAGTGTATATCCAAGCACACGTACTATTGATAATTTTGTATTAGCGTTCCGTAGATATTTTGAAGATGACCAAAAAAATCCTAAATTTTTTATATCATTAAGGGGCGTAGGATATAAGTTTATAAATCCACAATAAACTTAGTTTGATAAATTAGTTGTTTATAACTTGACTAATCTCACGTATTTGCATGATATTGCTTCTTCTATCTTTGTATTAAATCTATGCACGAGCAAATACTTATTGTTGATTTTGGTTCTCAATTCACACAACTTATAGCAAGAAGAGTAAGAGAGCTTAATATCTATTGTGAGATTCATCCTTATAACAAAGTTCCTGAAATAACTTATCAAACAAAAGGAATTATCCTGTCTGGAAGTCCTTCATCTTGTTCAGATCCGAATGCTCCTTTTGCTGATATTGATTGGATGAATCTTCAAATTCCGGTACTAGGTTTATGTTATGGTGCTCAATTTTTGGTAGCATCTAATGGCGGCAAGGTTGAAAAATCTTCTCATCGAGAATATGGAAGAGCAAATGTTACCATAACTGAAAATGACTCACTTTTTCAGGGAATAGATAATGGCAGTCAAGTTTGGATGAGTCATGGAGATACCATATTAGAAATGCCTGAGAATACACAAATCTTAGCTAAAACTGAGACAATACCTGTGGCAGCTTATCGATTTGTTGGAAAAGAAATATATGCAGTTCAATTTCATCCAGAGGTAAGTCATAGTATAGATGGGAAACTTTTACTGGCTAACTTTACGAAATCAATTTGTGGATGTCTAGGCGATTGGACTCCTGCTCATTTTGTTTCTGAAAGCGTTGAACATTATAAACAATTAATCGGATCTGATAAAGTGATTATGGGCCTTTCAGGGGGTGTGGATAGTTCCGTAGCTGCATACATACTTCACAGAGCAATTGGTGATAATTTGGTTGGTATCTTTGTAAATAACGGGGTTTTAAGAAAAAACGAGTATGAGGATGTTCTCGAAGCATATAAAGGATTAGGTTTAAACGTCATCGGAGTTGATACCTCTGATATGTTTATTAACCGATTGGAGGGTGTTTCAGATCCAGAAACAAAGCGAAAAATTATTGGTAATACGTTTATTGAGGTTTTCGATAAAGAAGCAGCTAAGATAAAAGACGCAAAATGGCTTGGACAAGGAACTATTTATCCTGATGTAATTGAATCTGTATCGGTTAATGGTCCATCAGCGACCATAAAGTCTCACCACAATGTTGGTGGTTTGCCTGACGATATGGAACTTAAATTAGCAGAACCACTTCGATTATTATTTAAAGACGAAGTTAGAAAGATCGGTGCAGAACTTGGTGTTCCTAATTTTATACTAGAAAGACATCCATTTCCCGGACCCGGTTTAGCAATTCGTATCATTGGTGAAATTAACCCTCAAAATATATCTACGCTTCAAGAAGCTGATTCTATCTTCATTAATGAAATGAAAGAACAAGGGTTTTATCATGAAATTTGGCAGGCTGGGGCAATATTCCTACCCATTCAGTCCGTTGGTGTTATGGGAGATGAGCGTACCTACGAGAATGTAATTGCATTAAGAGCAGTAACCTCTGTTGACGGGATGACTGCTGATTGGGCAGATTTATCTCACACATTTTTAGCATCGGTAAGCAATAAAATAATAAATCAAGTTAAAGGTATTAATCGTGTTGTATATGATATTAGTTCTAAACCCCCTGCAACTATTGAGTGGGAGTAAAGTTGTAAGACTTTTCTTATTGACTTTTCTTCTTTCATGCTATGAATATGCATTCGCATCGGACTCTAGTTATTATAATTCAAAACAAATACTTTCTTTGACTAAGATTTTAAATCAAGAATATAGGCTTACTGAATTAAAAGACTCATTTAACGAAATAACTTTTAGAGGTAAAAAGTTTCTGGCACCTAATCATAAAAAAACATTTAAAATAGCAATTATACTTCCGTTCCATACCGATGCACAAAATAGTCCTATAGATAAAAAAAGAGCCAATGTTATGTTGGAATATTATCAGGGTATGAAGATAGCTATAAAACAAATAGATAGTTTGGATTCAAAATTTGTACTATCCTTTTATGACACAGATAATGATACAAATCAACTAAAAAAGATTCTAGCTTCATCAAAAATGAATGATGTTGATATCATAATTGGGCCCACAAATCAAAATCAAGTTACAATAGCTAGCAAATACTGTAAGTTAAATAAAATCCCTTTATTTCTTCCAATTACAAACTTTATAGACAATGAAGATAATCCTTATGTCTTTAATTTGAATCCATCAGATGTTATGAAAGCTGAAGTTTTTTTAACTTATTTTAAAAATCATCATAAGGCTAAAAGGTTAATTATAGTTAGGGACAACGGCTTTTATGATAGAACCTTTGGTGCTGCTCTTGTTAGAAATTGTGAGCAACAAAAAATACCCGTCAAAGTTGTCCAATATTCTACAAAAATAAACTGGTTAGATATTATAAAAGGGGAATCTGTGGTAATTCATACAACTGAAGATAAAATCAAGCTGAGTTATACTGTTACTAGTCTTCAAGCACATCAAAAAAATATAACACTTGTAGGATCAGACAAACTATTAGAATTTAATGATGTGGACTATAAACAATGGGGAAAGCTCAACATTACTTTTTTATCAGAAAATAAATCGCAAATACCTAATCCACGCTCAAATCTCATGAAAATCAATTATCGATTGGATTATAGAGATGACCCATCCTGGTTCTCATACATGGGTTATGATCACTTATTATTTGCTTGTGAAATTCTAAATGCATTTGGAAAATATTTCCCATTATTTATTGAAGGTAATGAAATAAGTTATGCGAATATGAATTTCTGTATGCTTAGAACACCATCCAATTTTCAAAATAAATATCTGGGTATATTTCACTTAGTGGATGGTCAATTAATGGCTGAAAAGATCAATTAATTTGAGGTATTTACGATCAAGATATTTTTCATCACTCAAACTTTTGAGTGAGTATTCATATCCTTCACCATTTCATTTATTTTTAAAACAATTTTTTAGAACCCACAAAAAAATTGGATCGAAAGATAGAAAGGCCATCACTGATATCTGTTATAATTACCTAAGAATGGGCGTCACTTTACGCTCATTTTCTTTAAAAGAGGGGTTATTTGTTAGTTTACTAACTTTAGAAATAGACATTCATCAGGATTGGTTGAAGCTTCGTCACGAATTGGAGTTGGATATTGAATTAGATGAACTTGAAAATGGGGGAGATATATCCTCAATAATTGGTGATTTTATATACTATGATGATGGTTTTTTGATGGAAGATTTTCATCATTATAACTGCCCAAAAAATCAATACTTTAGACCAAATAATTGGGCTAAAGACCATGCTGTCCTAGAAAAAGGTATATTAGGTCTACCAGGTGCAAAAGAAATTAGTTTTAATCAAAATCTTACAAGTCTTATTCAAGTACAAGACTTATCATCACAGTTTTTATGCAGTAAAATTATCATTCAAGAAAATGATAATTTATGGGATGCATGTAGCGGAGCAGGGGGGAAGAGTATAAATTTGAGTTCGCGTAAAAAAGGTACGTTTTATTTAAGTGATATTAGATCAAC
>MDTG01389347.1_pt1 | contig 16583 bp, 11 predicted proteins | sample 811421 | NCBI WGS metagenome assembly MDTG01 (sample SAMN05326645, study PRJNA326480) | marine metagenome | isolation source: seawater | place: Pacific Ocean: South East | collected 2011
ACCATGAACGGTTCGAGCAGGCTGAGCAGCGACTGCACCGCCACGTCGACTTCCTCGTCGTAGTTGTCGGCGATCTTCATGAGCATCACGTCGAGGTCGCCGGTCTCCTCGCCGACCTGGATCATGTTCACCACGATCGCGTCGCACACCTTGGAGTCGCGCAGGGGGTCCGCGAAGGTCTCCCCTTCCCGGATCGAGTCGTGGACGTTCCCGAGCGCGCGCTCGAAGACCCAGTTGCCCGAGGTCTCCTTGGTGATGGTGATCGCCTCCAGGATCGGGACCCCGGCCGCGATCAGGGTGCCGAGGGTCCGGGTGAACCGGGCGACCGCGGTCTTCTTGATCAGCTGGCCGATCACCGGGATCTTCAGGAACATCCAGTCGGTGGCGGCCCGTCCCGCGCGGGGGATCCGGATGAGCTTGTAGAGTCCGAAGAGGATCACCGGCGAGAACACCACCCAGATCGCGCCGGGGATGTCCTGGCCCTCCTGCTGCCCGGCGATCCAGCGACTGGCGTCGATCAGCCAGAGGGTGAGCCCCGGGAGCTTGACGTCGAAGTCGTTGAAGATCTCCTGGAACTTCGGGATCACGAAGTACATGATGCCGGTCACGATCAGGACCGCGATGGTGATGACCACCGAGGGGTAGATCAGCGCGCCCTTGATCCGCCGACGGAGTCGCTGGCCCTTTTCCATGAACTCCGCGAGTCGCTGGAGGATGATGTCCAGGACGCCGCCGATCTCGCCCGCCGCCACCATCTTGCAGTAGAGGCGGTCGAAGGCCCGGGGGTACTTGGTCATCGCGTCGGAGAGCGTGGTGCCCTGCTCGACCTCCTCCGAGACCCCCTTGAGGATGCGCTTGAAGCGACCCCCCTTCTGCTGGCTCTCGAGGATCTGGAGGGAGCGCAGGAGGGGCAGGCCCGCGTCCTGCAGGGTGGAGAGCTGGCGGGTGAAGAGCGTCATCTTCTTCAACGACACCCCACCGATCGGGATGTCCAGGCTGATGCCGCGTCCCTTTTTCTTCTTCTTCTTCTTGCCGGTGCCGTCGTCCGCCTTCTTGCCACGCCCCTTGACCTTCTGCTCGCGGATCGTCCCCTGCATGGGGAAGAGCCCCTTCTCGCGGATCCGCTTGCCGGCCTCCTTCTCGGAGCCGGCCTCGATCGTGTCGCTCTGTTCCTTGCCGGTGGCGTCCACGGCCTTGTACTGGTAGATGGGCATTCGATGGATCCCTGGGTTGGGGGGTGCGTGGTGTGGTGGTGTGGATCCCGCCGCGGCGCGGTGGGTCATTCGTCGACGATCGTCTCCCGGACCACCTCGTCGATGGTGGTCTGTCCTTCGTAGAGCGCCATCAGGCCGCTCTCGCGCAGGGTCCGCATGCCGAGGTTGCGGGCCTCGGCCCGGAGGGCCGCGGTGGAGGCCTGGGTGATGATGAGGTCCCGCATCTCGTCGTTCATGGACATGATCTCGAAGAGGGCCATCCGGCCCTTGTAGCCGCCGTGGCACTTGTCGCAGCCGCGTCCCCGGTAGAGGGTGCGGCCCTCGATGTCCTCCGGCTTGAGCTGGAGTTCCATGAGCTGCTCGAGGGTGGGCTCGAACTCCTCGCGGCAGGCGGGGCAGATCCGGCGGACCAGGCGCTGGGCGACGATCGCCTCGATGGTCGCGGTGAGCAGGAAGCTCTCCACCCCGAGGTCGGTGAGGCGCAGCACGGTGCTGGGGGCGTCGTTGGTGTGCAGCGTCGCGAAGACGAGGTGGCCGGTGAGGGAGGCCTGGATCGCGATCTGGGCGGTCTCGAGGTCGCGGATCTCGCCGACGAGGATCACGTCGGGGTCCTGACGCAGGAAGGAACGCAGGAGCGCGGCGAAGGTGAGGTTCTGCTCGGTGTTCACCTGGCACTGGATCAGCCCGTCGATGTCGTACTCGACCGGGTTCTCCGCGGTGAGGATCTTGGTCTCGGCGTCGTTGAGCGCGGTCAGCGCGGCGTACAGGGTCGTGGTCTTGCCGCTGCCGGTGGGTCCGGTGACGATCACGATGCCGTTGGGCTTGCGGATGATCGCCTCCACGTCCGACCGATCCTCGTCCCGGAGCCCGATGTTCTCGATGTCGAGGCTCACCACCTCCCGGTCGAGGATACGCAGCACCGCGGACTCGCCGAACATCGTGGGCAGGATGGAGACACGGAGGTCGCGGCCCATCATCTCGATGCGGCCGTCCTGGGGAAGCCGTCGCTCGGCGATGTCGAGGTTCGCCATGACCTTGACGCGACTGATGATCGCCATCGCGAGGTGCTTTCGCACCGGGGCCATCTCGTAGAGCACCCCGTCGATCCGCTGGCGGATGCGCAGCTGGTCCTCGAAGGGCTCGAAGTGGATGTCGGACGCCTGCTCCTGGATCCCGATCCGCAGCACCAGGTCCAGCAGCTCGATGATCTGGTTGTCCGCGGCCGCCTCCTCGATCACCCCCAGGTCGATCGACTCCCCCCGGGAGGAGAGGGCGCCGAGGGCGTTGGAGTCCTCGGCCTTCGCCAGCACCTGGCCGAGGTCGGTGGCGCCCGAGAAGTGCTCCTTGATGAGTTCGTCGACCTGCTCGGCCGGCGCGACCACCGCCTGCACCTTGAAGTCCATGAGCTGGGAGAGGTCGTCGATCGCCCGGTAGTTGTCGGGGCTCTTCATCGCGATCAGGATGCGTCGCGACTGGGGCTCGTACTTGAGGGGGACCACCCCGTAGGCGCGCACGGTCTCGGGGGGGATCGCCGCGAGCACGTCCTCCTCGATGGTGCGCCCCTCGAGGTTGACCATCTGGAAGCCGCGTTGCAGGGACAGCGCCTCGGTGACCTGCATCGAGGTGCAGTGGCCCAGTTCGACCAGGAGCTCGCCCACCCGGCCCTTCTTCTCCTTCTGGAGGTGCAGGGCTTCGTAGACCTGTTCGCGGCTGCAGCGGCCGAGACGCCGGAGGATCCGGCCGAGCCGCTCGCCCTTGAACACCTTGGGATCGATCTTCGCCATCGTGACCTGCCTGACCCGCTGCGGGTGGAAAGGGGGTTCGGGAACTGAAGGTCGCGCCTCACGCTCCGGAGGACGGACCGGACTCGCCGGCGGACCACTGCTTCATGATCAGCGGTCAACCTGGGCTTGGCAAGTCCCAGAACCGGGGTTTGGATTGCGACATCTGGACTTTTGAACGCTCTACGGGTCGCGAACACCATGTGTACGGAACCAGGCGGCCGTCGTCCGCAGGCAATGTCGAAGTTTGCCCGCAATTCACCCCCACCAGGAGGGCGTGAGGCCGGGCGAGTATATTGTGACACCTGGATCTTACCGACTCCGACTGGCGAATCACGACCCGCCGCGGTTTCCAGCGAGGACCCCGTTGGACGTCCTGGCGTGATACCGAACGGCCTGGGAGACCCAGAGCCTCGTTTCTGTCGCAATCAAGTCGTTCGCAATCGGATCGCGTCACCCCCTCGAGTCGGCGATCAGGGGGCACGCACCCCCCCAGCAGTGCCTGGAGGGTGCTCGATCACTCAGCCCTCGTCGCCTTCGGCCTCGCCGTCGAGTTCCGCCCGCCCGACCGAGCCACCCAGCTTGTGGACCTTGGCGGTCAGGCCGGATGGATCGCGACATTTGTCGATCATCTCCTCGGCGGAGATCATGCCGCGCGAGAAGAGCGTCCAGAGGTGGTCGTCGAGCAGCTGCATGCCGAACTTCTTCCCGGTCTGGATCGCGGAGTCGATGCGAAAGGTCTTCGCCTCGCGGATGAGGTTCGCGATCGCGGGGGTGACCACCAGGAACTCGTAGCCCGCGACCCGCCCGGGCTTGTCGACCCGGGCCAGCAGCACCTGGCTGAGGACCGCGATGAGACTGGTGGAGAGCTGGACGCGGATCTGCTCCTGCTGGTCCACGGGGAACGCATCGATCACCCGGTTGATGGTGCCGGCGGCCCCGGTGGTGTGCAGGGTGGCGAAGACCAGGTGGCCGGTCTCGGCGGCCCGGATCGCCGCCTCGATCGTCTCCAGGTCGCGCATCTCGCCCACCAGGATCACGTCGGGGTCGGCACGGAGCGCGCGGCGAAGCGCCTCGGCGAAGCTCTCCACGTCGATGCCCAGCTCGCGCTGGTTGATGATCGACTGCTTGTGGTCGTGGTAGTACTCGATCGGGTCCTCGACCGTGATGATGTGGTGGTCGTGGTTGATGTTGATGTGGTCAATCATCGTCGCGAGCGACGTGGTCTTCCCCGACCCGGTCGGGCCGGTGACGATGAAGAGCCCTCGCGGACGACGGATCAACTCGCGACAGACCTCGGGCAGACCGATCTGCTCGAAGGTGAGCAGCTTGTTCGGAATCAGACGCAGGACCATCGCGATGTCGCCGCGCTGCTTGAACACCGCGACGCGGAAACGGGCCTTCTCCCCGTAGGCGAACCCGAAGTCGGTCGACCCCCCCTCCTGGAGTTCCTGCTGGTTCTTCTCGGGGGTGACCGCCTTCATCAGGACGGTCATGTCCTCGTTGTCGAGGACCTTGGTCTCCAGGGTGCGGAGACGCCCGTTGAGGCGAACCGTCGGCTGCCGGCCGGTGGTCAGGTGGAGGTCGGAGGCGTCCTCGCGCACCACGGTCTCCAGTAGACGGTCGATCTGCATGGTTGACATTGTTCGGCGGCTCCTTCTCTCGGTCGGTGCGGGGCGTCAGGAAATCTCGTTGGGGTTGAAGCCCTCGATCTGCGCGAATCGAGCGACCTCGTCGGGGGTGGTGTCGCCACGGAGGATCTTGACCTTGCCGTCCTCCAGCAGGCTTCGCATGCCGCCCCGGATGGCGGCTTCCCGGATCTTGGAGATCTGGGCGCGCTCGAAGGCGAGCTCGCGGACCTCGGCGTTCATGCGCATCAGCTCGAAGATCGCCTTCCGGCCCCGGTAGCCGGTGCCGCTGCAGTTGGGGCAGCCGTGGGCCTGGCGGATGTTGCCCGCCGCGACGTCCTCGGGGCTGATGTTCACCAGGTTGAGCAGCTTGCTGTCGGGGTTCTCGTCCGGCTTGGCGCACTTCGGGCACAGCATCCGGATCAGGCGCTGCGCCATGATCGCCTGGATCGAGCTGGCCACCAGGAACGGCTTCACCCCGATGTCGATCAACCGGGTGATCGCGGAGGGGGCGTCGTTGGTGTGCAGGGTCGAGAAGACCAGGTGGCCGGTCAGGGACGCCTGGATCGCGATGTCCGCGACCTCGCGGTCCCGGATCTCGCCGATCAGGATCACGTTCGGGGCCTGGCGGAGCATCGCCCGCAGGATCGCGGTGAAGTTCAGGCCGATCGAATCGCGGACCTGCACCTGGTTGATCCCGGTGAAGTTGTATTCCACGGGGTCCTCGGCGGTGATGATCTTGCGGTTGGGGGTGTTGAGGGTGTCCAGCGCGGAGTACAGGGTGGTGGTCTTGCCGCTGCCGGTGGGCCCGGTGACCAGGAAGATCCCGTTGGGACGCTGGATGATCCGCTCGAAGATCTTGAGGTTGTCCGGCTCGAAGCCGAGGTTCACCAGCCCGATCCGGACCGCGTCCGGTCGGAGGACTCGCAGCACCACGCTCTCCCCGTGGTAGGCCGGGCAGAAGCTCACGCGGAAGTCGATGTCGACCGGCTCCCCGCCGGACTCCTCCGCGATCGGCATCTTGATCCGGCCGTCCTGGGGGATCCTGCGCTCCGCGACGTTCACCCCGGCCATCAGCTTGAGGCGTGCGAGCAGGGAGGCCTGCAGGCTCTTGGTGATGTCGTGGCGCTCGTGGCAGACGCCGTCGATGCGGTAGCGCAGGCGCACGCGATCCACCATGGGCTCGAAGTGGATGTCGCTCGCCCGACCGCGGACCGCCTCCTTGATGATCTTGTTCGCGAGGGCCACGATCTTCGAGTCACCGTCGACGTCGACGTCGACCGAGGCGTCGATGGAGTCGATGGTCTGCTCGCGGTCGACCGAACGGTCGTCGGACTTGTCGATCGTGGAATCCTCGGCGCTGGACATCCGCTCGATGTTCCCGCCGAGGTCGTCGATGTAGCTCTTGATCTGGCCGCGGGAGCCGACCGCCAGCTCGATGTCCCGGCCGAGCCGGAAGCTCAGGGTGTCGACCAGCCCGAGGTCGGAGGGATCGTGGACCAGGAGGCGGATCCGGCCGCCGGACTCGCCGAGGGGCAGGACCAGGTGCTTGCGGATGATGTCGCCGTCGATGAGCTCGGCGTCGACGCTGGACAGCCCCTCGGTGGAGGCGAGGTCGACGTAGTCGATCCCGTACTGGGTGGCGACGCTCCGGGCGATCTGGTTCTCGTCGGCGATGCCCTCCTCGATCAGGACCTCGCCGATCTTCTTGCCGGTCGCGGCCGCGGTCTCGCCCGCGGCGTCGATCTGGTCCGGGGTGGCGACGCCGGCCTCGACCAGGAGCTCACCGAGTTTCTTGCGTGCCTTCAGGACCAAGTGCTTCTCCGGGGCCGCCCGGGGGGCGGCGGCGAAACCCTTCCTGCGCGGTCGGATTCCGGTTGGTGGACGTCCCAAGGTACCCGCTTGGGACGTAGTATGGAAGTCCTCGAAACGATCATCGGCGAACAACCGGGTCGCCCTCGAGGCACCCCGCGACCCCAACGACCTGATAACCGCCCGCCAACGAGAGAGCCATGAGCGTCGCCCCCCGAATCCTGATCACCGCCGGCCCGACTCATGAACCGATCGACGAGGTTCGATTCCTGGGGAATCGTTCATCGGGACGACTGGGGATCTCCCTGGCGCGGGCCGCGGCGAGCCGGGGATGCCGGACCACCTTGCTGCTGGGACCGACCGCGCTCGCACCCGATGATTCGGAGCACACGGTGCTCCGGTTCCAGTCATGCGCCGACCTGGAGGAGCTTCTGCATGATCAGTGGCCCGATCACGACCTCCTCTTCATGGCCGCGGCGGTCGCCGACTACCGGCCGCGCGAGGTGCTCCGGGGCGGGAAGCTGCGGCGGAGGCCGGGCGAGCTCTCCCTGGACCTGGTCGCGACGCCGGACCTGCTCGCGGAACTCGCGGACCGCAGCCGACCCGACCAGTTGCGCATCGGGTGGGCGCTCGAGCCGCGGTCGGGCCTGCTGGCGAGCGCACGCGCCAAGCTCGAGCGGAAGCGACTGGACGCGATCGTGGCGAATCCGCTCGAGACCCTCGACGCCGACGGGATCGAACCGCTGCTGGTGCTCCCCGACGGCGCGGTGCGGACCCCCCGGTCCGGGACCGTTCCCAAGGCCGAATTCGCCGGGTGGCTGCTCGATATCACCCTTGGGATGCTCGCGGACGGATGAACCCGGCACCTCGGACGGGGGTTGGGTATAGTCGCGAGCCCCCCGCTCGCGGAGCGGGACCACACCACACTCTCACGCGAGGGACTCAACGATGCAGCTTGGAATGATCGGACTCGGGCGCATGGGCGCGAACATGGTTCGCCGGCTCATGAAGGACGGACACGAATGCGTCGTCTTCGACGTGAATCAGGATGCGGTCAAGGAGCTCGAGGGCGAGGGTGCGACCGGGGCCGCGACGATCGAGGAACTGTGCTCGAAGCTGTCCGCGCCGCGGAACGTCTGGATGATGGTGCCGGCGGCGCTGGTGGACGGGGTCATCGAGCAGGTGGTCCCCCACCTCTCGGCGGACGACACCCTGATCGACGGTGGCAACTCCTACTACAAGGACGACCTCAGGCGATCCAAGGAACTCCGCCCCAAGAACATCCACTACCTCGACGTGGGCGTCTCCGGCGGGGTCTGGGGGCTGGAGCGTGGCTACTGCCACATGATCGGCGGCGACGATTCGGCGGTGGAGCGCATGAAGTCGATCTTCGTGTCCCTCGCACCGGGCGTGGACTGCGCGCCCCGCACCCCCCACTACGCGGAGAACGCCAGGGGTGCCGCCAAGGACGCGGAACTCGGGTTCCTCCACTGCGGTCCCTGCGGGGCCGGGCACTTCGTCAAGATGGTGCACAACGGGATCGAGTACGGGGTGATGGCGGCCTATGCGGAGGGACTCAACATCCTCAAGCACGCCAACATCGGCAAGACCAAGCGCGAGGAGGACGCGGAGACCACCCCGCTTCGGAACCCCGAGGAGTACATGTACGACATCGACTGCGGCGCGGTCGCCGAGATGTGGAGGCGCGGCAGCGTGATCGGGTCCTGGCTGCTGGACCTCACCGCGTCCGCCCTGGCCGAGAACCCCGACCTCTCGAACTTCCACGGCCGGGTCAGCGACTCCGGCGAGGGGCGCTGGACCAACCTCGCGGCGATCGACATCGGCGTCCCCGCCCACGTCCTCAGCGCGGCGCTCTACGAGCGCTTCGAGTCCCGGGGCGAGGCCGACTTCGCGAACAAGCTGCTCAGCGCGATGCGCTTCGAGTTCGGCGGCCACCTCGAGAAGAGCTCCTGATCCACTCAACGGCCTTCGGGAACCACCACTCACCGCACGCCCGGGCAGCGTGCGGTGAGTTTTCGTACAGTCATGTCCACCACCGGGACCTGTGGCGGAACTGGCAGACGCAGCGGACTTAAAATCCGCGGCTCCTCGGAGCATGTGGGTTCGAATCCCACCGGGTCCATTCAGGCCGGGGCTACTCGGGCGGCGCCTCCGAGGTGACCTCGAGCACCCTGGCCGGGTTCGCGCAGGCCTCCCACTCCGGGACCGGCATGATCACGGAATCCCTGAGGGACCCCGCGTTGAACGCGATCCGGTCGTTCAGGAGCACGGAGCGGTCCACCACCAGTTCCAGGGGAAGCAGCGGCTCGCCGAAGGGCGGCACGCTGCCCGGCACCAGGCCGGTGAGCTCCTCGAGCTCCTCGCGACTCGCGAACCGGACCGAGCGGGCCCCGAGCTCCCGGCGCAGTCGCCTGGAGTCCAGGCGCCGGGCCGCGCTGAGCACCAGCACGATGAACCGTTCGTCGACCTTGAGCACCAGCGCCTTGCCGCCCACCTCGATCGGCTCCCCGCGCACCCGGGCACTGTCCTCGGAGGTCGGGGTGGGCTCGTGCCGGAGGTGGCGGTGGGCGCAGCCACGACGCTCGAGGAGCTCGAGGATGCGACGGGTCAGCTCGGGTGGTTCGGGGTGTGGTTCGTGCATCGGGGGCATCGGGAGGCGGGCCGGGGTGGAAGGACATCCTAGCCTCGATCCGGGGGTCGTCCGCCCGGTGGGCGGGGACTGCCGCCGGACGGCCGACGGGTGCGTCCCGAGGCCGCCCACGAGCCCCCCGGGGGGGGGTGAAAATATCCCAGAGGAGCCGGGAGCCCCCCCGTGCAGGCTGCTATCCTTGTGGGCCACCCGGTACCCATGGAGAACGGCCTTGACGCTTGCTACACCACGAGACAGCGAACTTCCGGACGTACAGAACGCACCCGACTCAAGAGCGATCTCCATCGACCAGGTGGGGGTGAGCGACGTGCGCCACCCGGCGACCATCCTCGACCGGGACGGCACCAGCCAGCCCGTCCCCGCGAACTTCAAGATGACGGTGGCCCTGCCCTCGGACGTCAAGGGGACCCACATGAGTCGGTTCCTGGAAGTGCTCGGCGCCCACCACCACGAGCTGGGTCCCGGCCGCATGGCGGGCTTCATGAGGGAGCTGAGGTCCACCCTCAACGCGGAACTGGCCAGGGTCGAGATGAACTTCCCGTGGTACGTCCGCAAGGCGGCCCCGATCAGCGGGGGCGTCGGGCTCCTGGAGTACGGGGTCACCATCGAGGTGGAGATCGGTCCCGACGACCGCGTCGAGGAGTTCCTGCAGGTGACCGCACCGGCGACCAGCCTGTGCCCGTGCTCGAAGGAGATCTCCGAGTACGGCGCCCACAACCAGCGATGCGAGCTCTCGGCCCGGGTCCAGTGCAGCGAACCCGTGGGGATCGCCGAGCTCGGGGCACGCCTGGAATCCTCCGCCTCCTGCGAGGTGTACCCGGTACTGAAGCGCCCTGACGAGAAGTTCGTGACCGAGGCCGCCTTCGAGAACCCGAAGTTCGTCGAGGACATCATCCGGGACCTCGCCCTGGAGATGGACGGGGACGACCGGATCCTCTCCTACCGCATCACCAGCGAGAACTTCGAGTCGATTCACGGACACAACGCCTGGGCCGAGATCAGGCGCAGCAAATGACCTCGCGGGCGCCGGGTCCCGACCGGTGAACCCCGGGGCCGTCCCGCTCGTACAGGCAACGGGGCGTGTCCGGGCGCCCCAGGATGGAGGCACCGCCCATGAACCCCCGCACCCTGCTCACGATCCCCGCCCTCGTCGTCGCATCCTGCCTCGGGATCGGCTGCCATGCGGATACCGACACCCCGCCAAGCACGAATGGAGACGTTGTGATGGCCGATGCATCGAAGGAAGACCGCCTCTCCGACAGCGGATACGACCTGACCCCCCCGACCCCGGAGGAGAAGGAGAAGCTGGTCGCGAAACTGACCCCGGAACAGTTCCGGATCACCCAGAAGGCGGGCACCGAGCCGGCGTTCTGCGGGACCCTCCTCGACAACAAGAAGGAAGGGATCTACGTCTGCCAGGTGTGCGGCCTGCCGCTGTTCGACAGCGCGGACAAGTTCACCTCCGGGACGGGATGGCCGAGCTTCACCAAGACCTTCGACCCGCGGCACGTGGTCGGGAAGGTCGACCGGTCGCACGGCATGGTCCGGACCGAGATCCTCTGCGGGCGGTGCGGAAGCCACCTCGGCCACGTCTTCGAGGACGGACCGGCCCCGACCGGGCTCCGCTTCTGCCTGAACTCCGAGTCCCTCCGGTTCATCGAGGAGGGCGAGGAGCTCCCCCCCGAATCCCGGCCCGTCCGATCCGAGGAGGCGTTCTTCGCGGGCGGCTGCTTCTGGGGCGTGGAGTACGCGTTCTCCGAGCTTCCCGGCGTGCTCTCCGTGACCAGCGGCTACCAGAACGGGGAGACCGAGAACCCCGACTACCGATCCGTGTGCAGCGGGACCACCGGCCACGCCGAGTCGGTCCGGGTGCGCTTCGACCCCGAGCGGATCGACTACGAGACCCTGGTTCGCTTCTTCTTCCGGATCCACGATCCGACCACCATGAACCGGCAGGGACCCGACGTGGGCACCCAGTATCGATCGGGCATCTACACCGTGGGGTCCGAACAGCTGGATACCGCGAGGAAGGTGGTCGCGGACCTCAGCGCCCGGGATGCGTTCGGCAAGCGGGAGATCGTGACCGAGGTCGAGCCCGCCCAGCCGTTCACCGTCGCCGAGGAGTACCACCAGGACTACGTCGCACGCACCGGACGCGCCTGCCACCCCGGGATCGGCGACGCGGTCGAGGAGTACAAGCGGAAGCTCTCCACCACCGGAACCACCGGGTGACCCCTCCCTTCGAGGGATGCGACCCCGGACGGTACCTGGAGGACGGCGAGCGGTCCGCTCCCGAGTCGACCCCGCACCTGGTCGTCGACCTGCCCACCGTCCGGGACAACGTGGCACGGGTGCTGGAGGTGGCGGGTGGTCCCGACGGCTGGCGACCGCACCTCAAGACCAGCAAGCTGCCCGAGGTCTGGACCCTGCTGCTGGAGCAGGGACTCCACCGGTTCAAGTGCGCGACGGTCCTTGAACTGTCCGAGCTCCTGTCGATCGCCCCGGAGGCGGACTGCGTGCTCGCCCACCACCCGGACGACGCCGCGTGCGGGGCGCTCGGGGCGCTGGCGCGCGCGCATCCCCGGGCGCGCATCGCCTGCCTGGTGGAGGAACCGGCGGACCTCGATCGCGTACCCGGGGAGGTGGGCCTCTTCGTGGACGTCGACCCCGGGATGCACCGGAGCGGGCTCGACCCCCGGCGGCGGGAACCGATCATCGAACTGGTCCGCCAGGCGGGATCCCGATGCCGGGGGATCCACTTCTACGACGGGCACCTCCGGGACGGGAACGAGGCTTCCCGCAGGCAACGGGCCCATGCCGGCTACGACCTGTTGCTGGAACTCGACGCCACCGCCGGGGGATGCGGGGAGCTGGTCACCAGCGGGACCCCGAGCTTCCTCCACGCCCGCGCCCATCGAGGGCTGGCGGGGACCGGACGCCACACCGTCTCCCCGGGGACGGTGGTGCTGCACGACGGCATGAGCGAACGGCTCCCGGAGATCGCACGGCTCGGGCTGGTCCCCGCCGCGGTGGTGGTCGCCACGGTGGTCAGCCATCCCGGGGCGACGCTCGCCACCGCCAACGCCGGGTCGAAGTCGATCTCCGCCGACGTCCCGGCTCCCTGCTGCACGGTGCTGGGCCATCCGGAGGCGATCCCGCTCGGGGCCAGCGAGGAACACCTCCCGATCGAGTTCCCGGGGGCGGGCACCCGGCCGGCACGAGGCGGACGGGTGGTGCTGGTCCCGGAGCACGTCTGCCCCACGGTCAACCTCGCCCGAAGCATCCTGCTGCAGGACCGCGGCACCCGCCGGGTGGTGTCGAACCCCGCGGCGGGACACCCGTCGCCGATCGGATCCGGTGCGGCCGCCGCCGGCTGAGCGTGCTCAGGTCTTCAGGCCGTCCCCGGTCATCACCAGCATGGCGCTCAGCTTCCGGTAGGCCAGCCGCGTGCAGACCACCGAGCACAGGATGGCGATGCAGATCGCCCACAACCCGTCCTTGATCTGGGTCTTCACCATCATCTCGCCCTCGGTGACGGTGATGCCGAGGGCCATCAGGAAGACGCTCAGCATCGACCACTCCCCGACGATCCGGATCAGGTCGAGGCGCCGGGCGATCTGGTAGTGGGTCTTCCGGACCACCCAGCAGTGCCCGATCAGCAGCAGCACCAGCAGCGGGGTCACGCAGGTGAACAGGATCAGGAAGATCGCGAGCCCGTAGTGCTGGTTCTCGAAGAGGGCCGAGATCGCGGACTGGATGCTGTAGCTCTTCGAGTAGAGGGGCAGGTTGTTGATCTTGAAGAACGGGAGCTCGATCGCGAACACGATCGCGCCGAAGGCGATCAGCAGGAGCAGCGGCATCGTCCACCCGATGGCACCGGTCGAGGTGAGGGGCTCGAGCTCGGCATCGTCCTCCCCGAACCTGGCGCGATGGTTAAAGTTGATCCGCTGGTCGACCATCTCCATCAGGCGGCTCATGATCATGTTGCCGATGATCGCGATGATGAAGAGGAACAGCCCGTACCGCGGCGTGGTCTCGATGAAGATCTGCTCGGAGGAGATCACCATCAACAGGGTGACCACGAAGATGTCGAACATCGACCACTTGCCCGCCGCCTCGAGGAGGCGGATGAACCGGTTGCGGAACCGGGGATTCATCCTGAGGAACCACACCAGCAGCAGGGAGACCGTCTTGAAGAGCGGGAAGATGATCGAGAAGCCGACGATGAGGATCGCGACCCAGATGATGCCCTTGTCCCACATCAGGCGCACGGACTCGAGCAGCTTGTACTCCTTGTCCCCCATGAACTTGATCGAGAGGAAGGGCACCAGCAGGGCGCAGATGTTGGCCGCGAGCACGCAGACCAGCCCGATCGGGATGAGCATCCCCCGCAGGCCCGCCTCGGTCGAGAGTCGGTTGCGCCGGACCAGGTCGCCGGTGGTCTTCTTTCCCGCGCTGGACGATGACATGGATGCTGCCTCTGGGAGATCGTTGTCTGATTCGGGCCGTGGGCGGGTTACAGGATAGACTTTGGGGGCCAAAAAGGAAGTTCATGCACCAGCACGCGGACTGCAATTCCCACGATCACCACGACCACGACGAGGATGCCGGCCTGCTTCGCAGGTACTCGGACCTGATCCTGCCGCTGGTCTCCGGGGCCGCGCTGCTGCTGGGCTGGATCCTCGAACTGACCGGGACCGCCCCCCGGGCGCTGGTCCTCTCCCTGTATGCAATCACCTACCTCGCAGGCGGTTTCGAGCTCCTGGTCGGGAGTGTTCGGGGGATCACCCGGCTGAAGTTCGACATCGAGTTCCTGATGCTGGTGGCGGGCGTGGGCGCGGCGGTGCTGGGGAAGTTCGCGGAGGGCGGGCTGCTCTTCTTCCTGTTCTCCCTGGGGCATGCCCTCGAGCACTACGCGATGGGACGGGCGAGGCGGGCGATCCGCAGCCTCGGTCGGATCGCCCCCGAGACCGCCCTGCGCTTGGGATCGGAGGGCGAACGATCGGTCCCGGTGGCGGCCCTCGAGCTGGGGGACCGGATCCGCGTCCGCCCCGGGAGTCGGGTGGCGGCCGACGGGGTGCTCCTCGAGGGGCGCTCGACGATCGACCAGTCCGCGATCACCGGGGAGAGCACGCCGGTCGAGCGCGGACCCGGCGAGCGGATCCTGGCCGGGAGCCTCAACGGGGACCAGGCGCTGGTGCTGTCGGTGGACCGGCTCGCCGAGGACAGCACCATGTCGCGGGTGATCCGGCTGGTCGAGGAGGCCCGCCGGAACCAGGGGGCGAGCCAGCGGTTCACCGAGCGGTTCACCCAGGTGTTCGTACCGCTGGTGCTGGTCGGGACCGTGCTGCTGCTGGTGGTCCCCCCGCTGGTGGGCTGGCTGACCTGGGCGGAGTCGTTCACCCGGAGCCTCACGGTGCTGGTCGCCTCCTCGCCCTGCGCGCTGGCGATCTCCACCCCGTCCGCGGTCCTGGCCGGCATCGCGCAGGCCGCCCGGAACGGGGTCCTGATCAAGGGTGGACGCTACCTCGAGGAGCTGGGCACGATCCGGGCGATCGGCCTGGACAAGACCGGCACCCTCACCGTGGGGCGGCCGGAGCTCGAGTCGATCGAGCTGGTCGAGGCCGGTGATGAACGGGAGGTCCTGGAGGTCGCGGGCGCGCTCGAACGGCAGTCGACCCATCCGATCGCCCGGGCGATCAGCCGGGTGGTGGCCGCACGCGGGCTGGCCTGCCCCGGGGCCGGTGGGATCCGCGACGAGGCGGGCTTCGGGGTGAGCGCGGTCATCGAGGACCGCGAGGTCCGGGCGGGCGGCCGTCGCCTGCTGGACGCCCCGGGGCTGCGGGTCGATGACGCGCTTCGGGAACGAATCGCCGCGATCGAGGCCCGGGGCCTGACGGTGATGCTGGTCACCCAAGACCGGGGGGTGCTCGGCGTGCTCGGGCTCTCCGATCGACCGCGCAGGGAGGCGGGGTGGGTGGTGGGTCGACTCCACCAGCTGGGGGTGCGCCTGGTGGTCATGCTCACCGGCGACAACGACACCGTCGCCCAGCGGGTCGGCGAGGCGGTCGGGGTGGACACCATCCGGTCGAACCTGCTGCCGGAGGACAAGATCGAGGTCATCAGGACCCTCCGGCGCCGCAAGGACAAGGTGGCGATGGTCGGGGACGGGGTCAACGACGCCCCCGCGCTCGCCGCGGCCACCGTGGGGATCGCGATGGGCGCCGGCGGGACCGACGTCGCGCTGGAGACCGCGGACGTGGCGCTGATGGCGGACGACCTCAAGCAGCTGCCGTTCGCGATCGGGCTCAGCCGGCAGGTGCGGCGAACGATCATCCAGAACTTCGTGGTCTCCCTCGGGGTGATCGCCACCCTGGTCCCGGTGGCGGCGCTGGGGATCGCGCCGATCTGGATCGCGGTGATCTTCCACGAGGGCTCCACCCTGGTGGTGGTGGCGAACGCCCTGAGACTCCTCAACTACCGGGATCGCGTGCCGGATGGGTTCTGATCCCCGCACGCGTCCCGGCACGGAACGAGGCCCCCGGGTGGGGCGTCGGATCGTCGTGCCGTTGGCGGCCGCACTGGCCGGGGCCTGCGCGGGGCCCGGACCGGTGGAGCGCCCGGGGGCGGCGGGCACCCGGGAGGCGCCCCACGAATTCGTCGAGCTGGTCATGGCCTCCCCCGCGCGGATCACGATCTGGAGCGAGACGTCCTCGGGCGCGCGCGAGGCGGCACGCGCCGCACTGGACCGGATGCACGCGGTGGAATCGACCATCTCGAGCTGGCGGGCTGACTCCTGGACCGCGCGACTGGTCGCGGCCGCCCCGGAGTCGCTGGAGGGTCCCGACGACCTGGGCACCGCCCTGCGAATCGGGGCGGAGGTCCACCAGGCGTCGGGCGGCGCCTTCGACCTCACCGTGGGGCCGATGATGGAGCTCTGGAGGCGATCCCGGGTGGAGGGCGTCCTCCCGGGAAACGAGGCGCTGGCGGAGGCACGCGCCCGGCGGGCGATGGACGCGATCGAGCACGAGGGACCTCGGGCGCGGATCGGCCGGACCGGGGTCCTGCTCGACTTCGGGGGGATCGGCAAGGGCCTCGCGAGCTGGCGCGCAGGGAGGGTCCTGAGGGACCACGGCATCGATCGGTTCCTCATCGACTTCGACGGGGAGATCCTCACCGGGGATCCGCCACCGGGACGGAACGACTGGGTGATCGAGATCGCCGCGGTCGAACCCGCCTCCCCGCTGCTGGTCGAGACCTCGGGGCGCTCGATCTCGACCAGCGGGGACCTGCACCAGTACCTGGTGGTCGACGGGATCCGCTACGGCCACGTGATGGATCCCCGGACCGGACTCGGGGTGCGGGAGGGTCGACAGGTCACGGTCATCACCGCCGAACCCGACGGCACCGGGGACGCGCTGGCCACCGCGGGCTGCCTGCTGGAGTTCGCGGTGTTCGAACGGTTGCTGCGGGAACG
>MDTG01403148.1_pt1 | contig 16581 bp, 13 predicted proteins | sample 811421 | NCBI WGS metagenome assembly MDTG01 (sample SAMN05326645, study PRJNA326480) | marine metagenome | isolation source: seawater | place: Pacific Ocean: South East | collected 2011
AGGAGAGTTTGGCCTTATAGATCATTTAACACGTGAAGTTAAATTAAAAAACCGTTGTACAATAAAAGGGATTGGAGATGATGCCGCGGTTATTAAAAATGGAAAAAAGCATCGTTTGTTTAGTACAGACCTGTTAATTGAAGGAGTTCATTTTGACTTATCATATACTCCATTAAAACATTTAGGCTATAAATCGGTAGCGGTTAATGTTTCAGATATATGCGCCATGAATGGATTGCCTAAACAAATCACACTTGGATTGGCTGTTTCTAATAGGTTCACTATAGAATCTTTAGAAGAGCTGTATGCAGGTATAAATTTAGCTTGTGAGCACTATGGGGTTGACTTAGTTGGAGGAGACACTACATCTTCCACATCAGGGCTAATGATTAGCATAGGAATATTAGGTGAGGTCCAAAAAGATAAAATCACTTACAGGTCTGGTGCTAAAAAAAACGATTTAATTGTTGTGACAGGTGATTTAGGGGGTGCATATTTGGGTCTTCAGATATTAAAAAGAGAGAAGGGGATTTTTTTAGAAAACCCCACTATTCAACCAGATTTAAGCGGTCATGATTATGTTTTGCAAAGACAATTAAAACCAGAAGCAGGCCTAAGATACCTCAAAATATTAAAAGACTTAAATGTTACACCTTCCTCTATGATTGATGTGTCAGATGGTTTAGCTTCAGAATTATTACACTTATCAAAAGCATCAAATGTTGGGATTACTATTTATGAAGAAAAAATACCTATTGACTATACGGTTATGAATTTAGCTCAAGAACTAAATTTAAACCCAATATTTTGCGCACTAAATGGAGGAGAGGATTACGAATTATTATTTACCATTTCTCAGAAAGATTATGAAAAATTCAAAAAAGATATTGACTTTACAATTATAGGCTATATAAATGAAAAGTCAGGGGGTAATAATTTTATAGCCAAAGATGAGAGTGTACATAAATTAACAGCTCAGGGGTGGGACTCTATAAATGAAAAGCGTAATTTTTGACAAACAATTAAAAATTTACTTTTTCATTAGCATTTCAATTTCTTCTATTTCGATAGGAATGTTCTTCATTAGATCTTTAGGTTCATCTTTTGTAATTAAGATGTCATTTTCTAACCGAATACCAATAGCTTCTTCTAATATGTAAATACCAGGCTCACATGTAAAAACCATTCCCTCTTTAATTGGCTCTTCAAAACTCCCTACGTCATGAACATCTAAACCTAGATAATGCGATGTGCCATGCATAAAATATTTTTTATATAATGGTGTTTTGGGGTTTTGTTTTTGAATATCATTTTTATCTAAAAGCTTTAATTTAATAAGTTCTTTTTCCATAATTCTCCCCACCTCTAAATGATAATCTTTTATTAAAACACCAGGCCTTAGCATTTTTATAGCTTCCTTCATCACAAATAGGACAGATGTATAAATTTCTTTTTGTCTTTTTGAAAACACACCATTTACAGGAACTGTTCTTGTTAGGTCTGATGCATAATTTGCATATTCTGCTCCAAAATCCATAAGCAATACATCTCCGTCTTTACATTTATTATTATTATCTATATAGTGGAGAACGCAAGAGTTTCTTCCAGAACCTATAATTGGTTGGTATGCAAATCTGGAGGACCTATTAGATATAAATTCATGACGCAACTCTGCTTCAATTTCATATTCCATAATTCCAGGTTTAATAAAGGGAAGTATCCTTCTTAATCCTTTTTCTGTAATATTGCAAGCAGTTTGCATAAGGTCAATTTCAATATTAGACTTTATAGATCTGATTTTATGCATGATCGGAGCAGACTCTTTAATTTTTTTATTTGGATATTTATTTTTAATCATTAGTCTAAATCGATCATCTCTAGTCTGAACTTCTGATGCAGAGCGACTATGTATGTTTTTGTTTAGATAGACAGAGCTGCATTTCAACATGACTTTTGATAAAAAACCTTCAAAATCATTAAGCCAAAAAACTGTAGGAATGCCAGATTTTTCATAAGCTTGTTTTTTTGTTAGCTTAGCTCCTTCCCATATCGCAATATGCTCGTTGGTTTCTTTTAGAAACAACACCTCTCTCATTTGTCTATTTTGGTTTTCAGGAAAAATAATCAAGATACTTTCTTCTTGATCAATACCGCTTAACCAGAAAAAATCACTGTTTTGTATAAATGGCATTGTACCATCAGAATTTGTTGGCATGACATCATTAGAATTAAAAATAGCAATCGAATTACTATCCATTTTATCTTTTAGGGCGTTTCTATTTTTTATAAAAAGTTTATTTTTTATTGGTAGATATTTCATAGCATAGTAATTTTCAAAACATTCAAAAGTATTAAATATAATTTATAATTGTTCTGAATTATAATTTTCTAAAATAAATATTCGTTTAGTTTACAAATTCTATAGTATCTTTGTATCATAATCAAATTTTAATGATTAAAGAATTACTACATTCAACAATTGGCAGAAAAGTTCATATGGCTTTGTCCGGATTTTTCTTAATGTTTTTTTTATTACAACATTTAGTTATAAACTTTCTCTCAGTGATAAGCCCAGATTTATTCAACAAAACCTCTCATTTTATGGGAACAAATTTTGTGGTTCAATTTTTACTACAGCCTGTTTTGTTGTTTGGGGTGTTATTTCATTTATTTATGGGAATTTATTTAGAAATTAAAAACAAATCTTCTAGACCTATAAAATACAGCAACAATGATGCTAAAGAAAATTCAACATGGATGAGCAGGAACATGATTATTACGGGTGTTATGGTAATGTTGTTTTTAATATTACATTTTTATGATTTCTGGTTTCCAGAAATAAAATATAAGTATATAGACTTCAAACCTGATAATTCAGTTAGGTATTTTGAAGAACTACAACATAAATTTCATGATTTGTGGAGAGTAATAATATATTGTGCCTCTTTTGTTTTTTTATCTTTACACTTATTACATGGTTTTCAATCCGCATTTCAATCTGCAGGTTTTAATCACAATAAGTATACTCCTATTATTAAAAATCTAGGTAATATCTATGCAATTACGATTCCTTTAGGTTTTATATTTATAGCGCTTTTCCACTATTATAATAGCTAGCAAATAAATTGGTATAGATATGAAAAAAAATATTTCAGAAAAATTAAACTCAAAAATCCCGGATGGACCTATCAAAGAAAAATGGACTAATTATAAAAATAAAATTAATTTAGTTAATCCGGCAAACAAACGAAATATTGATGTTATAGTTGTGGGAACAGGTTTAGCTGGAGGATCTGCTTCAGCAACACTTGCAGAATTAGGCTATAATGTTAAAACATTTTGTTATCAGGACTCTCCAAGAAGAGCTCATTCTATTGCGGCACAAGGGGGGATTAATGCAGCAAAGAATTATCAAAATGATGGAGATTCAGTATTTAGACTTTTCTATGACACGGTAAAGGGTGGCGACTATAGAGCGCGGGAAGCAAACGTTTATAGATTAGCTGAGGTTTCAGCTAACATTATAGATCAATGTGTTGCTCAGGGAGTTCCATTTGGAAGGGAATATGGCGGATTACTAGATAACAGATCATTTGGGGGAGTTTTAGTTTCTCGAACCTTTTATGCAAAAGGTCAAACCGGACAGCAGCTTTTATTAGGAGCATATTCTGCAATGAATAGACAGATTGGTAAAGGTAAGATTACTCCATATAATCGGCATGAGATGGTTGATTTAGTTAAGGTTGGCGGAAGAGCTAGAGGAATTATAGCAAGAAATTTAGAAACAGGAGAATTAGAGAGACATTCTGCACACGCGGTAGTAATTGCAAGTGGTGGTTATGGCAACGTTTTTTTCTTATCTACAAATGCTATGGGCTCAAATGTTACTGCTGCTTGGAAGATACACAAAAAAGGAGCCTTTTTTGCTAACCCATGTTATACGCAAATACACCCTACGTGTATTCCTAGAAGCGGAGACCATCAATCTAAACTAACTTTAATGTCAGAATCATTGAGAAACGATGGGAGAATATGGGTGCCAAAAAAATTATCAGATGTTAAGGCAATTAGAGAAGGAAAATTGGTGCCTATTGATATAGCTGAAGATGATAGAGATTATTATTTAGAAAGAAGATATCCTGCTTTTGGAAATCTAGTTCCAAGGGATGTTGCTTCAAGAGCAGCAAAGGAAAGAATAGACGCTGGATATGGCGTTAATCAAACAGGAGAAGCTGTCTATTTAGATTTTACCTCTGCGATAGAAAGGTATGGAAAACAACAAGCAGCAATTTCTAGAATACAAAATCCAACAAAAAAAGAGATTATTAAGTTAGGAGAAAAAATAGTAGAGGCTAAATATGGAAATCTTTTTCAGATGTATGAAAAGATAGTTGCAGAAGACCCGTATAAAACACCCATGATGATTTATCCGGCAGTGCACTATACAATGGGTGGGGTATGGGTTGATTATAACTTAATGACAACAATTCCTGGTTGTTATTGTATTGGAGAGGCCAATTTTTCAGACCATGGAGCAAACAGATTAGGCGCATCAGCATTAATGCAGGGATTAGCAGATGGTTATTTTGTTTTACCTTATACTATCGGAGATTATCTTTCAGACGAAATAAGAACAGGACCTATTTCTACAGATACCCCAGAATTTGAATTAGCAGAAAATAAAGTTTCAGCTAGAATAGATAAATTATTAAATATTAAGGGAACGAAATCAGTAGATAGCTTTCATAAGCGTTTAGGAAAGATAATGTGGGAATATGTAGGTATGTCACGAAACGAGAAAGGATTAAAAAAAGCAATTAAAGAAATTCAAGAAATTCGAAAAGACTTTTGGTCTGAAGTTAGGGTTCCTGGAGATAGAAACAGCTTGAATCCTGAGTTAGAGAAAGCTGGAAGGGTTGCGGACCTGTTAGAATTAGGAGAGCTTTTTGCAAAAGACGCATTAGAAAGAAACGAATCTTGTGGAGGACATTTTAGAGAAGAATCTATTGAGTTAGATGGACCTCAAAAGGGAGAAGCAAAAAGAGATGATAAGAATTATGCATATGTTTCAGCTTGGGAATATAATGAGGAGCCATCTGCAGCTATTTTACATAAAGAAGAATTGGAATTTAATAATATAGAATTAAAACAAAGAAGTTACAAATAAAACGTTATGGAGCTATTACTTAAAATTTGGCGACAAAAAAACAGGAAGGATAAAGGGGGGTTAAAAAACTATAAGGTAACAGGTATTTCTAAGGACTCATCTTTTTTAGAAATGTTAGATATTCTAAATGAACAAATCATAAATCAAGGAGAAGAGCCTGTGGCGTTTGATCACGATTGTAGAGAGGGAATATGCGGCATGTGTTCTCTTTATATTAATGGTAAGGCTCATGGGCCTGATAAAAAAGTTACTACATGTCAGCTTCACATGAGAATGTTTAACGATGGAGACACTATTTATATTGAACCTTGGCGATCTACTGCTATGCCAGTTATTAAAGACTTAATTGTAGATAGGTCATCTTTTGATAGGATACAACATGCAGGAGGGTTTATTTCAGTAAATACTTCAGGAAATACACAGGATGCAAATGCAGTACCTATACAAAAAGAAAATGCCGATAAAGCCTTTGATGCTGCTGCTTGTATTGGTTGTGGAGCATGTGTCGCTACATGTAAGAATGGATCTGCAATGTTATTTGTTTCTGCAAAAGTTTCACAATATTCTTATTTACCACAAGGGCAGGTAGAGAGAAAAACAAGAGTTTTAAATATGGTAGAACAAATGGATAAGGAGGGGTTTGGAAATTGCACTAATACAGGTGCTTGTGAGGTAGAATGCCCAAAGAGTATTTCTATTGAATATATCGCCAAGATGAATAGGGAGTTTCTAGCCGCATCATATAAGTCAGATAATTAAATTCATGCTAAATTTATAATGAATAAACAGTTAAATATTAGTTTAGTTCAAGCTGATTTATCTACAGATATTAAAAAAAACATATCCTTATTTAACAAATTATTAAAACAGATAAGATATACAGATATTATTCTTCTTCCAGAAATGTTCAACACTTCTTTTTTACCAGAAGAAACTAGTTTGTCTGAAACAATGAACGGTAGAACAATTAATTGGATGAAAAAAGTATCTCAAGAAAGATCATGCTCCATATCAGGAACTTTAATGATAAAGGATGGGAGCCATGTATACAATCGTTTAGTTTGGATATCAAATACAGGTGATTTATTTAGTTACGATAAGAGACATTTATTTTCTTTAGCAAAAGAAAATAAATTTTTAAAAAAAGGAAATAAGAGATTAATAGTAGAACATAAAGGCTGGAAGATTTGCCCCCTTATATGTTATGATCTTAGATTTCCTGTTTTTAGCAGAAATAATATTGATTATGACATTTTAATTTATTTGTCTAATTGGCCACAAAAGAGAATAGAAGCCTGGAACACACTTTTAAAAGCTAGAGCAATAGAGAATCAGTGTTATACAATTGGCATTAATAGGGTAGGAAAAGATAAAAAAGGAGTTTTTTACAATGGTTATTCTCAGGTTTTTGATTCTTTTGGAAAAAAATTACTTAACATGAAGAATAAAGAGCAAGTAGGTTCAATTTTATTAGATAAAGAGCATATAGATCGTAAAAAATCTAAATTTAACTTTTTAAAAGATAGAGATAATTTTACAATTCATTAATATTCCAATCTAATTCTAGATCCCAATTTGATCTTATAGTAATATTATTATGGTAGTTTATTGTTTTTTCAGGTTGAATTCGATTTTCAAAATTACCTGTATCCCACTCTCCATTATTATTCTCATCATTAATATATTTTAAAGTATATTCTCCAGGCCTTATATCTTTTAAAATATATGGAGGTTCAGAAAATGAAAAACTATAAGCAACCTCTTTTTTGTCTATAAGTTGAAAAACACAAGAAGTGTTGCTGTTTATTTTTAAATATAGATTTCCTTTTATTAAAGACTCCTCTACAATACTATCGTTAATATTAATACCAGTATCAATTTTTGCGGTATCAATTTTTGCGGTATCAGTTTTTATGGAAAAACTATTTAAGGAGATAAAGCTATCTATGCTTGCATCTATTATTTGATTATAAAAACCAATACTTTCTCCTGTATTATATAAAAAATCAAATCCACTTAGAGAGTATATTTGGTATTTCATGTTTTTGATATTTGGAAAATCAAACAAACCATTTTCGTCCGTTTTTGTAATATACATAGGGGTAGTCTTAAAAATAAGACTATCAGCAATGTCTTTCGGATATAATAATACCCAATAGCCACTTAAACTGTCTAATGTATAGGACTCTTTCAAACAACCACTTAATGCTAATGTATCTATCTGTTCTGTTTCCGAAAAAAGATAATTTAATTTTTTAATAATATTACCTTCTGTAAAATCTTTAATACAGTTATTTAAATTAATATTATATGTCAATTTTGGATTTAGACTATCTTCTATACTAAGAATAAGCTTATTACCTCTAATTTTTTTTTTAATAGTGTTTTTAACTGGAGGAGAAAGATAAAAGTTGTCTACCCATTTATTTAATTGGATATATTCATTGAAGGTAAATACAAATGTATTATCCTTATTTTTCTCTGTATTGATTAAAAAAGGAGGATCTATATCTTTTTCTCCCCCACTAGGAGGAAGCATATTTGCGCAGTAAGAAAAAAAAAGCAATAGAAAAATAGCAACAAAATAAAATTTTAATTTCATCAGGCAAAGATAAAAAACCACTTGATTATTTCATAGTACATTAAAATGCAGATAATAAGAATAAAGATATTTTTTAATCTTTTTTACTAAATTAAGCTTCACATGAAGCGCACTCTTTCTTTTGTTTAAATTGTTGTGCTGCATTCATGCTATGCTGATAATACAGAGACTTTAAACCTAGTTTCCATGCTGAAAGATAAATTTTATTAATTTCTTTTGTTGACATATTTGGGTGAATCATAAGATTGATAGATTGTCCTTGATCAATATGATTTTGTCTATTTGCAGCTTGATATATTATATCCATCTGGTCAATTTCAGAATATGTTTTAAACACATCTTTTTCTTCTTCAGATAAAAAATCTAAATGCTGTACAGACCCATCTCTGTCTCTAATATTATTCCATACTTCTTGCGTATTTTTACCTTTTTCTTTTAATAATTTAACTAAGAAGGGGTTTTTTATCGTTGATTTTGTCTTTGCAATGTCTTTCACATAAATGTTTGACCATATAGGCTCTATCCCTTGAGAAACCTGACCTAGAATAAATGCCGATGAAGTTGTTGGCGCAATAGCGTTTAATGTTGTATTTCTTCTTCCTATACCTTTTAGGACTTTTGGTTCACCAAACATTTTTGCTAATTGCTTAGAAGCATCATAAGACTTGATTTTTATAAGTTTAAATATTTCATTATTAAGATTATATGCTTTTTGGCTATTAAAGGCTAACATTTTAGATTGTAATAATGAATGCCACCCTAATACGCCAAGCCCTAATGCCCTGTGTTGTTTAGCAAAATTATAAGCCCTTTTCATAAACAAAAAGGTTTGCTGATCATCTAGGTCTGAAGAGTCCTTATAGACATCAAGTTTTTCTACAAATTCACTAATTACAGCATCTAGAGAAAAGACCATCGTTTCTACGGCGTCAGTATCCTTCCATTTGTCATAATGTAAAATATTTAATGAAGAAAGACAACATACAAATGACCATTCATCATTTGAAGGAAGCATGATTTCTGTACATAGATTACTGGCATTAACACTATAATTATTTTTTTTATATACTTCAGGAGCCCCATTGTTAGCATTATCTTTAAAAAAGATATAAGGATAACCAATCTCTCCTCTTCTTTGCAAAACTTTTGCCCAAATAGTACGCTTTTCCATGTCTCCATCTATCATTTCTTGTAGCCACTTATCTGTTACCGTAACCCCATGAGTTAATTCTTGTATTGGATTCCCTTCTGTTCCAATATCTAAGAATTCAGAAATATCATCATGTTCAACTGGTAAATATGGTGAAAATCTACCTCTACGAACAGATCCTTGACTAACAACATCTACCATTGTTTCAAATAGTTGCATAATGTGCACAGATCCAGAAGCTTCTCCATTATTTTTTACACTTGCACCACGATGTCTAATATTTCCAAAATACCCAGATGTACCTCCTCCTAATTTTGACATCATTCCCACCTCTGATTGAGTGTATAAAATATTTCCCATATCGTCGGCAATATTCGATCCAAAGCAACTAATAGGCAAGCCACGTTTTTTTCCAAAATTAGACCATACAGGAGATGATAATGAATAAAAACCTTGCTCCATATATCCGAAGAATTTGTCACTAAACCCTTTAATTCCCAAAATTGCTTCTGCTCTATTTGCTATTTCTCTTATTCTGGTTTCGGGAGAAACACCTTCTGCTATATATCCTGCAGCGAGAAAATTTCTACTATGCTCAGTTAACCATTTAAATGTTTTTCTCATTTTTTTCTTTCCCTCCTTTACATTAGATTTTCTCATGTTTAACAAATCTTTATACCCCGAGGAATCGTTATTGTTATTTGTTTTTTTGTTTATGGTTAAATTTTTCCCTATTTCTTGCATATTTTAAAATAAATCTTGAGCAGTTATACTTTGTGTTTTTTTACTATAATTTATAGATCGTTTAACAAAAAAATCTACATGTTTCGTACCTATAATTTCATCATTAAACCATTCTGTTTTATTTAGCATATTTTTATCTGTTTCAAACAGCTTATTCACACCAATACTTTCTAGTGATCTATTAAAACGATCCTTTATAAATTCTTTAACTTGTTGTTTTGGAAGAAAATCTAATTCTCCTTTTTCAAAAATCCAATCAATTATTGCGCTTTCAGCTTCATATGCATTTTTGCATAGGTTTTGAATCTTATATTCGTAATCCTTTCCAAACCATTCTGGGTTTTCTTTTTTCACAATATTAATTAAATCAATACCAAAATCTCCGTGAATTTGCTCTTCCTTTGACGTTGCTTCCACAACATTAGAAACTCCTTTCAACATGTTTTTATGCTTGTTAAAAGCCATAATTATTAAGAATTGTGAAAACAATGAAACATGCTCAATGAATACAGAAAACAATAAAATAGATTCTGTGTATTGTTGGTCATTTTCGCTTTTAGAATTAATAAGAGCTGCGTCCAAATATCTAACCCTCTTCATTATAATAGGGTTTTTCTTTAAGTTTTTAAACTCATTATTTAACCCTAAAATCTCTAGGAGATGTGAATAGGCATCTGTATGCCGAACTTCACTTTCCGCAAAGGTAGAGCCCACAGCCCCTACTTCTGGTTTAGGTATTTTATGATATATATCACCCCAAAAGTTTTTTACAGCCACTTCAATTTGTGAGATTGCCAACATAGCATTTTTAATTGCGCTTTTTTCTATTTCAGAAAGATGCGTTTTAAAATCTTGTATATCACTAGTAAAATTAAATTCAGTATGAATCCAATATGAATGCCTGATTGCAGGTACATACTCATATAGTTCAGGATATTCAAATGGTTTTAAAGCCACTCTTTTTTCAAACATATTTCTTTGCCTTTTTTTTGCCTGAGTATTTCTGTAAAGTATGTATGCTTTCGCAACATTTAAAAATTCACTTTTCATTAGTTTTTGCTCCACTAAATCTTGTATTTCTTCTACATTTGGTATGTAGTTTGGAATTTCAGTTTTTCTTTTTACCAAAGCACTATAAACTTCTTCTGCTATTTTCTCAGCATCATTTGGTTTACCGTTTTGAACTGAAATCATAGCCTTTAATATAGCCTCTGTAATTTTTTCAATCTGAAACGGTAGTTTACAATGATTTCTCTTAAAAATTTCTTTGATATGCATGGTTTAGCGTTAAAATATTTTAAAAAAACTAATTTACAATTAAACAAGATTCACAAACAATATAAACAAAATCTTTTTCAACAATTACTTGCTAACAAAACATCAAGAATACATCTTAATAAAAACTGGACTCCTCTTTTGTTATAATTTGCCCACCAATCTATTAATCTCAAAAAAGAGGAACATTGACAAACAACACCACAAATATTTAATTTAAAATTTAAAAGTCCAATTTTGATTAAAAAAAAAACACAATTATTTATTAACGATAATTGTTAAAAAAAAATTTTTTTTGATTAACTTTTTTTTCCAAAAAAACATGTATGATGTAAAATTAAGCACAAAAATAATAAGAAAGAAATACTCTTAATGAAGCTAAAAAGGCAATGTATTTGAAGACAGAATGTTTTAATAGCAGACAAGATGATATTAATCAAATAGATTTCAAAATACTATTAAATAATAGTTTACCATCTTGATTAAACAACTCAACATCAGTAGCCCTTTCAGGATGAGGCATCATGCCAAAAACATTTCTGTCTTTATTGCATATCCCTGCTATATTTAATAAAGAACCATTAGGATTAGCTAGATTTGAAACATCACCCTCCTCATTGCAATATTTAAATAAAATTTGATCATTATTAATTAATGAATTTTGTGTTTTTTCATCTGCATAATATTTTCCTTCAGCATGAGCAATAGGAATCTTTAAGGGTTTTTTAGAATCACACAGATTAGAAACAATAGAATTGTTAGTGATGGTTTTTAGATATACATTTTTACAAATAAATTTATGAGAATCGTTATGAAGTAAAGCCCCAGGTAACAATCCTGCTTCTGTGAGAATTTGAAAACCATTACATATTCCCATTACATAACCCCCAGCATTAGCAAATCCAATAATTTCCTTCATAATTGGAGAAAATTTAGCGATTGCTCCAGATCTAAGATAGTCACCAAAAGAAAAACCTCCAGGTAAAATAATAAAATCTACCTCTTTTAGATTTGTGTCTTTATGCCAAAGCTTCACAACTTTTTGTTGCATAATTGTCTCTAGCATATAAATTATATCCATATCACAGTTAGAGCCAGGAAATATTACTACACCAAATTTCATGTTTAAATTTTTCAATTGCAAATGTACATATTAAATAGCAACTATCAACTTATAATTTATAGATGCAGCTACTAGTAAAAAAAACAGGATATTAGCTATTTTTTTATTTTTTGTATAAGTAAAATAGTTGCCGATTATAATACTTAATGGCGATATAACATAATACATTGAATTTTTTTCTCCTAAGAATAACATCAATATAGTTGATAAAAAATAAAACAATATTATTATAAAAGATTTTCTAGATTTTATACTTTTTTTATATAGCCATTTAAATAGCTCGTAAAATGATAATATACTAACTAAACAAACAGTTGTAATTATAAAATATGTTTCTCCCCCAAAATTTTTATAATCAGGAATAGTGACTATTTTAAATTGAAGGTATTCAGGTATTTCAAGTGTTTTTTCAAAAATATAACCAAACATAAAATAAAAACTAAAAGGAATTAAGAAGCCAATAAAAAATGACAATAATGTTTTTATGGAGAACAACTCATAATTTATTACAGTAATTATAACAAGAGGAGCTAAAAGAATAATATTAGGGCTTATAAATGAAATAATAGATAAAATAATGCCAGCATTAAAAAATTGCTTCAAAGGGTATTCTTTTTGATAACTTTCAAACAAGAAATTAAGAAAGAATAAACTAAAGAAAGAGGCAAAATAAATTTCAATAGAAATATTTAAAGGTATGATTAAACATAAATAGACAAAAGCTATTACTAGGTTGTTTTTTTTAATTATTCCCTTTTCATAGACAAGGTTATTTATTCCTAGGGCATGAAAAGAAGAAATAAGAAGTGTGATAATAAATACTAAATAAGAAGACATCCATTCATGCCTAAACAAGCTATTGAATTCATTATTTAATACAGGAGTCAGTATAAATAATATGACGCTAAGGATAAAAAATATAATTATCGTGGGCTTTGGATTTATTAATTTTTTTAGAAACACTATGTTAAATTAATTGTTAATTTTGTATCTGAAAATCAAAAAAGATATAATGAATAAGATTTGGTATGGAATTGCTGATTTTTTCAAGTTTGTTTTTAGTGTTATTGAGGGTTTAGGTAACATTTTAAACTATATTTATATAGTGGTAATATTTATTTTTTTAGTGGTTTGGATATCAAAGATGATTGGCCATAAGAAAAATAATGAAGAACATGCTTCTTCATAAATCAAGCCCAATATCTTTTCGAAAGTATTTGCCTTCAAACTTAATGTTTTCTGCTGAAGCATATGACTTTTTTGTTGCCTCCTCTATATTTTTTCCATATGAGGTTATCGCCATGACCCTCCCTCCATTAGTTGCAACTACACCTTCCTTAATAGTTGTTCCCGCATGAAATAAGATGCTATTTTGATTATTTTCTTTCATTTCTATTTTTTCCCCTGTTTTATATTTTTCAGGATATCCTTTTGAAACCAACATTATAGTTGCAGCAAAATCTTCAGTAATATTTAGGTCTTTTTCACTAAAAGTCCCATCATCTATTCCTTTTAATAAATTCAGTAAGTCTGATTTTATTCTTGGTATTACAACTTCAGTTTCTGGATCCCCCATTCTCACGTTATATTCAATTACTTTAGGGTTTCCATTTACATTTATCAGTCCGATAAACAAAAAACCTTTATAATCAATATCTTCTCTTTTTAACCCATAAATTGTTGGCTTTATAATTTCTCTTTCTACTTTATCCATATAAAACCTGTCAGCAAATGGCACTGGAGAGACCGCCCCCATACCACCAGTATTTAAACCCGTATCCTTCTCACCAATTCGCTTATAATCTTTTGCAGAAGGCAAAATTTTATATGTGTCACCATCAGTTATAACAAATACAGAAAGCTCTACTCCTCTTAAAAACTCTTCAATTACAACTTTTTTAGAAGCTGCTCCAAACTTCTCATCACAAATCATTTCTTTTAATGTGTCTTTTGCTTCTTGTAAATCATGTATTATTAACACTCCTTTTCCTCCAGCTAAACCGTCAGCTTTTAAGACATAAGGCGCGGAGAGTTTTTCTAAAAATAAATAACCCTTAGTTAAGTTTTCTTTATTAAAAACCTCATAATCAGCAGTTGGGATATTGTTTCGTTTCATAAATTTTTTAGCAAAATCTTTACTTCCTTCAAGTTGAGCTCCTTTTTTTGAAGGGCCTATTAAAGAAACATTTTTAAGCGTTATATCTTTTTTAAAAAAATCATAAATACCATTTACTAAAGGGTCTTCGGGCCCCACAATTACCATGTTAATTTTTTCTAACAAAACAATTTCTTTTATTTCTTTAAAATCATTTAAGTTTACGTTAATATTTATGCCTACTTCCCGGGTGCCAGCATTACCAGGAGCAACAAATAATTTATTACAACTACTACTTTTTGCTATTTTCCATGCAAAAGCATGTTCTCTACCGCCACTTCCAAGTATTAATATATTCATTTTAACTATTTATTTTAGTTTCTTTATTCTATATGGTTTAACATGTCTTGTGTTAAATCCATATTATGTGCTATTTGCTGAACATCATCATTTTCCTCAAGCAAATCTAGTAGTTTTAACACCTCCTTTGCTTCTTCAATAGGTATTTTTTTAATCGTATTTGGGATTCTTTGCGTTTCAGATTTTAAGATGGGTATATGCATTTCTTCAATTTTTAATTGTAAATTATTATAGTTGTTAAAGTCACAAATAACAGTAACAATCTTGTCTTCCACCTCCATTTCCTCTAATCCACCATCTATTAATTCCATTTCTAAATCTTCTAAATCGACATCAATTTCTGATCGACTTAATGTAAATATTCCTTTTCGGTCAAAAATAAATTCTAAAGAACCATTCGTGCCTAAATTTCCATTACATTTACTAAAATAAGACCTAACATCTGCGACTGTTCGATTATTATTATTTGTTGCACAGTCAATAAAAACACCTATACCATTTGCCGCGTAGCCCTCTAATGTAATTTCATTGTAATTTGCCACATTTTTGTCGCTTGCTTTTTTAATTGCTCTTAGTATATTATCTTTTGGCATATTAGCCGCTTTAGCATTTTGCATTACTTGTCTTAACTTAGAATTAGACTCAGGATCAACACCCCCCTCTTTTACCGCCATCACAATATCTTTTCCTATTCGGGTAAATGTTTTAGACATTTTAGCCCATCTTTTCATTTTTCTTGCTTTTCTAAATTCGAATGCTCTTCCCATATTTAATATCTATTCATCTAGTTTTAATACTGAAAGAAATGCTTTTTGTGGAATTTCTACATTTCCTACCTGTTTCATTCTTTTCTTTCCTTTTTTCTGTTTTTCTAATAATTTTCTTTTTCTAGTTATATCCCCTCCATAACACTTGGCAGTCACATCCTTTCTAAGCGCCTTTACAGTTTCCCTAGATATTATTTTAGCTCCAATAGCTGATTGAATTGCGATATCAAATTGTTGTCTAGGAATCAGTTCTTTTAATTTAGAACATAATTTTTTTCCTAACATATATGAATTAGACTTATGTACTAAAGCCGATAAAGCATCTACAGATTCACCATTTAATAAAATATCAAGCTTTGCTAAACTAGAAGGCCTATAATTTATTGGGTAGTAATCAAAAGAAGCATACCCCTTTGAGATAGATTTAAGTTTATCATAAAAATCAAAAACTATTTCAGCTAGTGGAATCTCAAAAGTTAGCTCTACTCTGTCAGTAGTTAAATATATTTGATTTATTAATTCTCCTCTTTTTTCTATACAAAGAGTCATAACAGGTCCTATAAAGTCAGATTTTGTTATTATTTGAGCCCTGATAAATGGCTCTTCAACAGTTTCTAATATACTTCCATCTGGATAATCAGAAGGATTATGAATTATTAATTTTTCTTTACTTTTTGTATACGCATAATAAGAAACATTAGGAACTGTTGTTATTACAGTCATATCGAATTCTCTCTCTAATCTTTCCTGAATAATTTCCATGTGCAGCATTCCTAAAAACCCACACCTAAATCCAAAACCGAGTGCAACAGATGATTCTGGTTCATATGTTAGAGAAGCATCATTGAGCTGAAGTTTTTCCATAGAACTTCTTAATTCTTCAAAATCTTCAGTTTCTACAGGATATATTCCCGCAAAAACCATTGGTTTCACCTCCTCAAATCCTTTTATTGCTTCTGTAGCAGGATTATTTACTGTAGTTATGGTATCTCCCACCTTAACTTCTCTAGCATCTTTTATTCCAGATATAATATATCCAACCTCACCTGTTTTTAGAGATTCTTTAGGGTATTGTTTTAGTTTAAGAGCTCCTATCTCATCAGCATTATACTTCATTTCAGTTGCCATAAACTTTACTTCTTGCCCTTTTTTAATCTCCCCATTTATAATTTTAAAATAAGCTTCTATTCCTCTAAATGTATTATATACAGAATCAAAAATCATAGCTTGTAAAGGAGCGTTAATATCTCCAGAGGGAGCAGGTATTTTTTCAATTATTGTATTTAATATTTTTTCAA
>MDTG01079633.1_pt1 | contig 16579 bp, 18 predicted proteins | sample 811421 | NCBI WGS metagenome assembly MDTG01 (sample SAMN05326645, study PRJNA326480) | marine metagenome | isolation source: seawater | place: Pacific Ocean: South East | collected 2011
ATACTATTTCTCTAATATATTTTTGCACAACAACAATTATCACAGAATTCACGCCCCTGTTAATGGGAAAATATCAAGAATTGAACACATACCTGGAGACTTGGTATTATTACGTCCATGGGCATACAAAAATCCTTCGCTACCTGCTTTGAGAAATGAACGAATTAATATAGACATTGTTGATGATGAAGGTAAAACTTGGTACCTCTCTATTGTTGGAGGCCCAGGTGTTGGTGCGATTGTTCTGGGTGATGAAACTACACTAGGCTCCTCCGTTGCAATTGGAAATGAAATTGCGACATTTCTATTGGGTTCTACTTGCTGTATTGCAAGCCCATTACCAATAACGAAAAATAAAATTGGAGACCAAGTATTCATGGGGGAACCACTCCAATAAATATTTCTAATGGATATTTTTTTATTCCTAGGATTCATTTTGGTTGTTGGAATTGGATTCGGAGTAATTTCATCCACTCCTCTTGGTCCAATTAACCTCCTTGTTGCCGAAAACTATTTAGGTAATAAAAAAATTAAAATAATTCCATTCCTTTGTGGTGTAATCTTAATAGATTCAATATTTGGTTACCTTACTTTCTGGGGCTTTGAAGAGTTTCTGAGTGATTACGAAATTATAGGAGCCGGTATTGGTCTTTTTGGAGGTATAGCAATTATTGCTTTGGGATTACTTGGTCTCTACCAGCAATTCAAAGGAAAACATAACCCAAATAAAAAAATTGATTTTAACAAAAGTGTTTTTTTAAAGTCTTCCACCGCCAGTTTTTCAAAAGGCTTTGTTTTATGCGGAAGTAATCCAGGTTTTATTGCCTTTTGGAGCTGGGTGGCCTACAATGCCAAAACATGGACCAATCAGGCTTTTCCTGAATTTGAAATCAACTTTTTAAACCTTTTACTCTTCCCAATTGGAATTATAATTGGCGACTTTCTTTGGTTCGGGATATTCACTCATTTATTAAAAAAAGGAGCAAGAAGGTATAGTGGCAGTATTATTGATAAAATTAGAATGTTGATCTCGTGGGGACTAGTTGCTCTTGGGCTTTTTACAATGTATGCATCCGTTGATTTTTGAGTACATTATTCTGTGTGAAATCATATTGTAAAATTTGATAATTAAACCTGAAAAACTTTAAAAGACGGCTGATACAGTATAGCCCTTCAGTCTTAGCAAATTAATCAATCCTTTTTCACCTGATAAATGAGCAGCACCAACACAAATTAAATTTGATTGTTGATACAATAATGTTTCAATTTTGGGTATCATCTTAATGTTCCTGAAATCGCTTAATAGTTCCTTACTCAAATATTCATGCTTTTTAAGGTCATCTAGTAAAAGAGCTATGCCTTTGATATCCTGATTGCAATATGCTGAATCAAGTCGATAAATTTCCATTTGTAAACTGTCTTCTTTCTGAACAGCATCTAGCAATTCTTTTTTCTGAAAATCTATGGGCAAACCATATAATAAATCATATTGCATTTGAATGGATTCTAGACTCGCAACGGTTTTACCCATTCTTTTAAAATCATTTTGCAAAAGTTGATCAATAGCACCTATTGTATCTGTAGGCATTAAAATTTGAAAAATAAAAGTGGTCAGAGCAATAGGCTTAAATTGATTTATTACGAATTCTTGAAGCCCAAGTTTTGTTTTAAAGTAATTAAAAATTATCCTTTGCTCTTCAATAGAATATATATCTTTTAATTTTTCTCCAGGATTTGCCTTTAAAGACGATGCAATAAAAGCAATTGAATCTGGTTCAAAAATTATTTCAAATATTCCTGCATCTACCTTTTTTTTAATTTCATGAACTTTTGGATTAATGTAAAAATATTTTTTGTTGGCTAAATGTATGGTGCCGTACAAATACGAGGTATCCTTTACATTTTCTTTAGTTATTTGCCAAAATATAGAGTTTTGCCCTAAACAAGCTCCACTCCATAGTATGATTAGTAGTATCTTACGGTAAATCATTTGACTCTTTGCATATTTTGTTTTGTAAAAAATGAGGTGTCCAGCTGTTGGTTCGTGTCCAATTTATTAATCTTCATTATTGTTTTGTTTCCTTTTTTACCCAAAGGAATCATTTCCAATTTGGTTGCTATCTTGATTCCGCCCAGAATATTTATTTCTGAAGCTTGCAAAACATTTACCAATTCTCCATCTTCATCATAATTCTCATTCCTTAATGTTATAAAATCTTTTTTATCAATATATAGCTTTATTTTACCCCAAATAATATTGGCACCTTCGATGGGTATTAATTCAATTTGGTAACAGGCCAAGCTATCGATAATTGTATCTTTCAGCAAGTTGTATTTAAAATCATCTACCTTACTGGATTCTTTAACTAAATCATCATTGGTTAAATCTGTTCCCATCCAACTCTGCGACATTGCCGCTGGAGGTAGCTTTGTAACTCTGTTAAACTTGGGTATATAACTCCAAACTTGCTTATTTGCTTTTAAAAAAACACTGCCTTTATCACGAGCTGGTGCGCTAATTAAAATCATGCTGTAATTCGTTCCTCTCGCCCAAGATTTTAGCTTGATTTCTCTGCTCCATTTTGGTCTTATAATGTCTATTGTAATTTCAGTATAAGCCTGTTCGCCTCCCCGAATCTTATCTTCCGACTTTTTGATTATTTCCTTAGGAGTTAGCTCTTGACCATAATTGCATAGAGAGACTAGAAATAAAAATGAAATAAACAGGATTCTTTTTAACATAGTATTTGATTTAGTGTAAAAATGCCCTTAAAAAAATTATTTTTCAAATAACCTGAAGACAAAAGGCGGAAAAATTATACCAAACGTGATGAATTCATTTGTAAAATTATATTTTAATAAAATTTTAAAGAATCAAACACTGAAAATTAGAGTGGAATTAAAACAACTTACCGAAAAAGTATGCTCCATTACAAAAGAAGTTGGAGTATTTATTAAACAAGAATCTGGTAACCTCAATACTGATGATATTAAAACCAAGAGCAAGAACTCTTTAGTTACTTATGTTGACAAAACGGCTGAAAAGGAACTGGTAAATTTCTTATCAACACTCATTCCTGAAGCTGGTTTTATTGCCGAGGAAGGCACCACTAACAAAACAGGAAAAGAATACAACTGGGTAATTGACCCCTTAGACGGAACAACCAACTTTATTCATGGAATACCAACTTACTGCATCAGCATCGCCTTATTAAAAAATAAAGAGCTTGTGTTGGGAGTAATTTATGAACCCAATCAAGATGAAATGTTTTGTGGATGGAAAAATGGGGGAGCTTATTTAAATGGAAAATCAATTTCGGTTAGTTCAACTAAAAAAATTAGTGATGCATTATTGGCTACAGGATTTCCTTACTACGACTATGAGAGAATTGATGGATATTTGAATATCCTCAAATGGCTTATGCACGGTTCCAGAGGGATAAGAAGAATTGGTTCTGCTGCAATTGATTTGGCCTATGTTGCTTGTGGTCGTTTTGATGCTTTTTTTGAGTATTCTTTAAACTCTTGGGATGTAGCTGCTGGGGCAATTATTGTTAAAGAAGCTGGAGGTTCTATTAACGACTTCGAGGGTGGAGAGAACTACATCTTTGGAAGGGAGATTTTGGCATCAAATTTGATGCTAGAACGTGAGTTATTGAACAAAATTAAAGAGTCTTTTTAAATTAAAACTTAAAAGTTAAAAAGTACGTAAAAGAAACTTATTGTAATAGTTGGCACTAAAAAGTATGTATATTTCGTTTGATAACTAATATTTCTTATTGTTGTACATAATTAAGTTTAACGTCAAAAAATCATTAAGTATGAAAAAAATTGGTCTTATTTTTAGCGCTGTTTCAATTTTAACTTCCTGCGCTATAATAAACCCAGGGGAAGTGGGTATAAAACAAACACTTGGAAAATTGCATGGAAACCCGAAATCGGAAGGGGCTGTTTTTATCAATCCCTTTATAACTCAAGTAGTCAAAGTTAGAACAGCTACCGTTAATAGAGAAGTAAGATTAAATTTACCCTCAAAAGAAGGGCTAAATGTTAAGGCTGAAATATCTATTTTATATCATGTTCAATCCGATAAAATCATTTCCGTTCTTCAAGAAGTTGGTTTAGGTTATGAAAGAACACTTATTTTGAGTACGTTCCGTTCATCGGCTGCCGACGTTTGTGCGCGATTCTTCGCTAAAGATATGCACTCGGGAAAACGGGCTGAAATAGAATTTGCAATTAAAAAACTCATGATTGAGCGTCTTAAGGATAGAGGTGTTATAATTGAGGGTATTCTACTTAAAAGTATTGCCCTTCCAGATAGGTTATACCGAGCTATTGAGGAAAAACTAAAGGCGGAGCAAGAAGCACAGCAAATGCAGTTTGTCTTGGATAGAGAACGTCAAGAAGCAGAGAGAAAGAAAATCGAAGCGGAAGGAATAAAAAATGCCCAAAAAATTATTAGAGAGGGTATTACTGAACAAAACATTGAATGGAGGAGTTTGGAGGTTTTCCAAGAACTTTCAACATCCCCTAACACTAAAATAATTATTTCAGACGGCTCAACACCAATGATTATAAATTCTGATAAATCTGAATAGTAAAATTTTAAATCTATTAAGCGGGCAAAGTGCCCGCTTTTTTTTTAGTTAAGATTTTTTTCCAATTACTTAATTTTAAGACCATCCGCCAAAAAAATATAAATACATAAGCATAAATTTCTCCTTTAATCAAAATCATCATTAATGTGCTCTAAATTCATTTTATGAAGGGCTTATTTTTTTTATTGGGATTAATTTATGTGAAAATAACTTTCTCTGAGGAGCCGATTTATTTCAGTTTCTGGAACACTCAACTTAATCCAACGCTATCTATTAACGAACCCAATTTCACGTATATCCGATATGAAAATAAATTTTTCTTAAAAGAATGGAACAATAAACTTGTTGGTACAGATTGTAAAGTAAAAAAAGGACGAATAAATATTCATCTCGCCCAAAGAGGAAACTACAATTTTTCTAGTAACAAAACATCTATTGGCTATGCTCAAAAAATGTCTCCAAAACTTAGCATGGGTCTGTCTCTAGAATATACTTTTTTTCACCAGGCAGAAATTAAAAACAACCCATCTCTTTTGACTCCAACTTTCGGAATAACGTATAAATATTCTGAGCTAAATTCCTTTTATTCATCATTACACCACTCGGGAATTATTTTTCACAATAATGGCCTTCCAAATAGTTTACTTGTTTTTTGGAACCATCAAATAAATGAGTATTCGTCATTTTCAACTGGTTGTATCACGGAGAACAAAATGGTAATTGGTGCATTTGCATTCAACTATTTTTATCTAGACAACATGAAATTCACATTGGGAATTAACTCTTCAGAGATACCCATTGAATTCGCTTTTTCTTTTTCATTAGAATCGTTTGAATTTTTATTTCAAAACAATTACCACCAAAAGCTGGGAATATCAAATCAAATTGGGATTGCATACAAATGGTAAGAGTTTTATTGATAGTCTTCTTATTTTACGCTGCTATTTCTAGAGGGCAAGATGCAATTGATGAAGCTATTGAATATTTACAAAAACTTTCTATTGAAGACAATGATTGGGAAAATACAGCTGTTGTTCTGGAGGGTTTTTTAGAACGTCCGCTAGAAATAAACAATCTAAATTTTGCACGAATGCAAAAATTTCCACTATTAAATTCTCGGCATTTCTTTATAATTAAAAAATATAGGAAGTTAAACGGTACTGTATTTACTGCCAACGAATTAAAAGCTCTGCCATTTTTTACATCTGAACTGATTAAAACAATTATGCCTTTTATCACTTTTAAATCCAAACAACCAGTCTCGGAGTTTCAGGGAAGAATAATGCATAAAACATCCTTTAATCTTGAAGCCTCTAAGGGATTTTCCCGGTTGGACAGTATGAATTTCCTCGGAGGAAGAACACAAGAGACTACGCGATTTAAACTCTCAAACCACAAACATAATTTTGCTTTCGTTTGGGAAAAGGATAAAGGAGAAAAAATAAATACCTCTTTTTTAAAAATTGGATATCAAGGAAATTTCAAAAACCATGTAAAACAAATTAATGTTGGTGCTTACTCTCTTTGTATTGGAGAAGGACTTATTCATTCGAATAATTTCATTGTTGGAAAAAACAATCCTATCAATAGTTTTTACAAAATACAACGCTCATTAAAACTAAATTCTACCTCAACCGAATATAATTATGAGAATGGAACGGCTGTTGTGTACCAAAGAAAAAAAATGAAGATACTCGGATTTTGTAGTGTTAATACTTTAAATGGAAATGTTCAAAATGATACCATAAGAAGCCTAAAACAGGACGGTTTGTTTAGAACAACACGTGAAATAGATTACAAAAAAAAAGGCTATTACTATCTAATTGGTAACAGTATCAATTTTGAGTTCTATAAAACAACAATCGCTTTCAACACATTAAAAACTAACTTCTCTAAGCCCTACCAACCTTTGCCCACCTACTATAACACAAACTATTCAATATATAAATTATGGAATAACAGCATAAATTATCGTTTTTTTGACGGTAATAAAACTGTTAAAGGTGAAATTGCAATAGACAATGACGGAAACCTAGCTACCTCTCACTTTTTTGTTTTCAAATTATCGAACGCCTATAATTTAATGACAAATACTCGATATTTTTCTCCAAAATACAACAGTTTCAGAGCGAGGACTCTTTCGGAGAGCTCAAGAGTTCAGAACGAAAAAGCGGTATTGTTTGCAGGAGATTACAGGGAGGGAAAAACACAGATTTATGCAAGCGCTGATTTTTTCTATTTTCCAACTCCTAAATACTTTGTTCAACTACCCTCCTATGGAAAAGAATTTACAGGGTATTTGAACTATGAAATTACAGATTCCTTAATCTTCAAACTTTTTTTCAAACAAGAGTTGAAATATAAAAATCAAGAATCGGAGTTTATGAATGAGCCAAAAAGGTTTACGTTATCTCATGTTTACGGAAAGATTATCATAAAAGCTCATAAAGGAATAACCATTACCTCTAGGCTAGATCTCAGCAAACACCAAACAAATGGGTTGAATACGTTTGGAAGAACATCATATTTGGATATTAGTCACAAAAGAGAATTGAGTTCTTTGTCTACACGCATAGTTTTTTTCAAAACTGATAATTGGGATACAAGGATTTACCTATACGAGAAAGATGTTTTGTATCATTTTAGTGTTCCCGCTTTTTATGATGAAGGAGCAAGGTTTTACATCAATTATAATCGAACCATAGGAAAACACATCAAAATATGGCTAAAATATGGCCGTACTATTTTTGAAAATAAATCCTCAATAAGTACTGGTAATAATGAAATAGAGGGTAATTTAAAAACTGAAATAAGAGGGCAAATCCTCTGCAAATTTTGAAGATATTAATTAGGCAAATAATATTTCTTTAACGATTTCTGTTCCTAATTCATCATTAAGAGATTTTATAATTTTTGATTTCCCAAAAGAGAGCTCATTACGCAGAGCTGCAGAGTCCAAACGTATTAATAGCTTTCCGTCAATAAGCTGCTTGGAGACTGTGTGGTTTTCGATGGTTGGACCTAATACCTTACCCCAAGCCTCATACAAACGAACTTCATTCATTTTAACATTCAACTTGTAGGTGTCCATTAGCTCTTTTAAAGCATCTCCGATTTTTATTTGATTGTCTTTTCTCTTTCTCATGGCGCCAACCTTTTTTTCTTCCAAATTCCATTTGTTAGCTCATAAACTATTCTGTCATGTAATCTGCTTGATGCTCCTTGCCAAAACTCAAAATAATTTGGCACCAGCCTCAAACCACCCCAGTTTTTCGGACGAGTAACTTCTTTGCCAATAAATTTATTTTTGATTTCTTCTACAGCGTTCTCAATTTCAATTCGACTTGTAATTTCTTTACTCTGTGGTGAGGCCCATGCACCAATTCGGCTACCCTCCGGGCGACTCATAAAATAATCGTCCGACTCCTTTTTACTAACTTTTTCCACCTTTCCTTCTATTCGTATCTGACGCTCCAAATCTCTCCAAAAAAAGGTAATTGACGCATTTTCATTGGCATTCGTTTCTTGAACTTTAGCACTGTTGTAATTCGTAAAATACGTAAACCCTTTTTCATCAAGGTTTTTTAGTAATACTACCCTAGCTCTTGGCTTATTGTCTTTTAAAGTGCCTAAAATCATAGCATTTGGATCTGAAGAAACTTTTTCAAGAGCGATTTCATACCATCCCTCAAAAAGTTCAAATGGATTATTAGGTAAAATATTTTCATCCAAAAAATCATTCTTTGAATAGTCAATACGTTGGTTGTAAATGTTATCCTTCATTATTCTGAATCGTTTAATTTCTCAATAATTTTATCAACTTCTTTTTCTGTTTTTCTCAATTTTTCTGAGCACAAACTTAAAAGCTTACTTGCTCTTTCAACTTTTTTTGCAAGTTCATCAACATCAATTTCCTCACTTTCAATTCCATTCACAATTTCCTCTAATTCTTCTAGAGCATCCTTGTATGTTACTATTTTTTCGCTCACTATTCTAAAATTTTTGATTTTTTAATTCCGTCTTTTAATTTTATCTCAACATCTACTCCATTTGTTAATTGAGAGACACTTTTCATTACGCATCCCGCTTTCATAATAATTGCATAACCTCGTTTTAGAACATTTGCTGGATGAATTAGTTTAATTGTATTTTCAGCTAAGTTAAGTTTTGCATTCTCCTTTTGAATAATCTGCTTTAGCAAAACATTCAATGACAATCTAAATTGAGATATTTTTTTCTGCTTACTTTTAAAAAATGCATCTGATATGCGGGGAAGCTCACTTTTTACTTCTATTAAACGCCTCCTGTTTCGTTCCAAACCCTTTTGTGTAGCTATCTTAGTCACATTAGAAAGTTCCTTTAATACAGTACGATTTTGAGCAATTTTTTCTCGCGTAAAGAAAGTTAAAGCATCTCTTAATCCACTGTAGTACTCCTCAAAACTGGACATCTTTTCAATTAAAAACTCTGCTACTGCTGTTGGAGTTTTTAATTTTGTGTGCGCTACAAGATCTGGAATTGTTTCATCACGTTCATGACCAATTCCTGTCAGTATTGGAAGGGTATAATTAGCGATGACCTTCCCTAGTTCAAAATCATCAAAACCGGCCAAATCTAAACTTGCACCACCACCTCTAATCAAAACAACAACATCAAAATTTTCATTTGAAATTGCGTGTAAACTCTCCCTAATTGAACGGGCTACATTTTCACCCTGCATTGTTGTTTGAAAAAGCTTGGTTTCAAAATGATAGCCGTTAGAGTTTATATTCAACTGATTCATGAAATCACCATATCCAGCTGCAGTTTCGCTCGAAATGATCGCAATTCGCTTGGGAACAAGAGCCAACTCAATATCTGAATTTTTACCAATTAAATTTTGATCAGTCAATTGCTTGATAATTTCTTTTTTACGTCTTTCTAAATCACCTAAAGAATAATTTGGATCTATATTTTTAACTACCAGACTAACTCCGTATTGCTCATGAAAAGTTACGTTTACACTAAACAAAACCTTCATCCCACGTTGAAGTACATTTCCTGTTGCTGCGAAAAAACTTGATGCAATTCTTTCATATTGAAATTTCCAAATATTAGCCCTCATTCTTGCCAAAATTTTACCTTCATTTTTCTCCACAAGATCCATGTAACAATGACCTGCTCCTGCAATACGCATTTCAGCAATTTCAGCTAATAACCATACCTGATTCAAAAAACTCGTTTCAATAGAATCTCGAATAAGTCCATTTAATTGAGAGAGCGAAAGGTGATTATGGTTTTCCATGTATAAATAATCTTCCAAATGTAATGAATTCTCACTCTCATTTTGCTAAACGATAAAAGTTGTTAATAATAAGCCATTAAAATGCTTCAAATTCCTTTTCAAATAGCTTATTTTAGGAGTTTGGTATGGCTGTTGATTAATTTAATTAAATAGCATGATTTTACATTATGAAACTTAGACATTACTTTTCCTTTTTAGCTCTATTGACTACCCTTCTTTTAAACGCACAAGATTGTGATCAAAAACCTACTGGAAACAGCAAAATAGCTGGAGATTATTTTTCCTGGGGGATGTATCCTTGCGCGCTAAAAGAGTATTTAATTATTTACTCGAAAAAACCGGACAATAAAAAAATAAATAGAAGAATTGCTCAATGCTATATTAACTCATCCGGAGCTAATAAGTCACTAGCAATAAAGCATCTAGAGTTTTTAATAAAGTCAGGAAAACCTGCAAATGATGTTTATTTTGAATTGGGACAAGCCTATTTGTACGATAAACAGTACGATACATCAATAGATTATCTAAATAAATTCATTGAACTTGCAAAACCGGGCAAAGAAGTTTTAAAAATTGTTAAAAGACTCAAGGATGAAGCATACTTTTCTAAAGAAATCACTAAATATCCTGTGAATGTAACGTTTAAAAACCTTGGTGATGACGTAAATAGCGCTTATAACGACATGCACCCTTACCTCACCGAAAAAGAAGATTTTATAATTTTTACAAGTGACAGAAAAGGTGTTAGAGGAGGCTTTGGAAATGGTGATGGTTATTTTCCAGATATAATGCTCTCGAAGGTTAAAAAAGGAAGAGACTCTTTTAAAGGTGCTAGAAGCATGGCTGGATCATTTAATACAGAATTTGATGAAATGGCTGCAGGAGGCTCACCTGATGGTGCATATTTAATCTACACAACAAATGAAGAGTTTCAGATTTTCAATTTAAAAATCACCTACAAAGCACCCAAAAGAAGGTCTTATCCCACTGCAAAAACTTTAGAAGGTGTAAATGGTAGAAATAGTGATGAAATTTCTGCAACCATAACCAACGATGGAGAATTATTAATTTTTTCATCAAACCGAAAAGGAGGCTATGGAGGGTTTGACTTATGGATGAGTAAAAAGCTACCCGATGGAACATGGGGAAATCCAATAAATATGGGTCCCGATATAAATACAGAATTTGATGAAACATACCCCAATTTTTCTCATGATCAATCCTTTTTTACATTCTCTTCAAATGGACATAAAGGTATGGGGGGCTACGATTTGTTCAAAACTGAATTTTCAGAAGATTTGAAAATTTGGACAAAGCCTAAAAATCTTGGATATCCAATTAATACTGCCTATGATGACAATACCATCACTTTTGTTAAAAAAGGTAGATATGCCTATAAATCCGACATTCGAAAAGATTCATACGGAATGAGGGATATTTATCGCTTAACCTTTAACGATGCTCTGCCTATTTACACAGTTGTTAAGTCTTCAGTTCTGGCGGATACTCTTATTGATATGAATGAAATTAAAAGTTCTTTAACCGATGAAGTTGTAGCTTCAAAAAGACAACTAGACTCCCTCAAATCCACAAATGCAAATAGAGCACTAGTAAAGGAATATCAAAATATCTACTTAGATAAGCAGCGAAAACTAGAAAATACCAATCCATTTAGAAACAACTTTGTTGAAGTAACTACGGATGACGGAGAAATATACGGGCGTTATAAAACAAATGATCAAGACGGAAAGTTTATCATGATTTTAGAACCAGGTATATACAATATTGCTATATCTCATGATGGATTCGATAAATTCAAGTCAAGAATTAAAATATATGATAAATCGAATTTCACCCCAGAACTAAAAAAAGACTTTTACTTAAAGCCCAACTTATGATATGAAGTTACAACTGAAAAGACCTATCTGTTTTTTTGATTTAGAAACTACCGGTACCAATATTTCCACCGACCGGATTGTTGAGATTGCTATCACCAAAGTATATCCTGACGGAAAAGAAGAAGTGAGGTGTAGAAAAATAAACCCAACTATTCCAATTCCCAGAGAGGCATCCGTGGTTCACGGTATTTATGACGAGGATGTAAAAGATGAACCTACTTTTGGACAAGTTTCAAAGAATCTCTTCGAATTTATGAAAGATTGTGATTTAGGTGGGTTCAACTCAAACAAGTTTGATGTACCGCTTCTTTTAGAGGAATTCCACCGAGTCGGAATAGAATTTGAACTGGCCAACATTAATTTAGTTGATGTTCAAAATATATTTCATCAGATGGAGCAACGCACTTTAACTGCCGCATACAAATTTTACTGCAACAAAGACTTGAATGACGCGCATAGTGCTGAGGCAGATACAAATGCCACTTACGAGGTTCTTCAAGCAATGTTGGATAAATACGAAAATACTGAGTTCGTGAATCAAAATAGAGAAGTTTCTAAACCAGTTGTAAATGATATTCAAAAGCTTGCCGAATTTTCTAAACGAAATAATAATGTTGATTTGGCAGGAAGATTTATTTTTAATAACAATAAAATCGCATGTTTCAATTTTGGAAAACATAAAGGAAAGCCAGTAGAGCAAGTCCTTTCAGAGGAACCCTCATATTATTCTTGGATGATGAATGGAGATTTTTCCATAAACACTAAAAAGGTACTTGAAAATATTAAGCTTCAGTTACTACAAAAGAAATTTAGTCAGTAAGTTATGAAAATCATTTGTATCGGGAGGAACTTTGCTGAGCATGCCAAAGAACTAGGTAATGATAAACCTTCTGTACCTGTAATATTTTTAAAGCCTGATACAGCGTTATTAAGAAATAATGACCCTTTCTTCCTTCCGGATTTCTCAAAAGAAATACATCATGAGGTAGAACTTGTTATAAAAATAACGCGTCTTGGAAAAAATATCCAGCCAAAATTCGCTCATAAATATTACAGTGAGATTGGTTTAGGAATTGACTTTACAGCAAGGGACATACAATTTGAACTTAGGGAAAAAGGATTACCATGGGAAAAAGCAAAGGCTTTTGATTCATCAGCTGTCATCTCAAAAAAATTCATCCCCAAATCTGAACTGGGAGACTTAGGTAACTTGGAATTTCATTTAGAAAAAAATGGTGAAAAAGTTCAAATTGGAAACACAAACCAAATGATTTTTACAATTGAAGAAATAATATGCTATGTTTCAAAATATTTTACTTTGAAAATCGGTGATTTAATATACACTGGTACGCCTCCTGGCGTGGGTAAAGTTGAAATTAATGATGACCTCTCGGGATATTTAAGAAATTATCATATGTTTAATTTTAAAATAAAATAATGAGAATAACCCTAATTATTTCAATTACCTGTATTCTCTTTTCGTGTTCAAAACACGAAAAGAGACTTGAGGGTTCATGGTTTGTAAGCTACTTCATAAATGATTCAAAAACGGAGGATTTCACACTAAAACTGGAAGAGGGTGGCTCAGGAAAAAAAGATGGTTTAACTGACGTCATTTGGACGTTAGACAAAAAAGAGCTTACCTTGATTATTAATGGTAGTGCTCAAATTTGGGAAAATAATCAAAATAAAAGGAATATTCAATATTATATATCTAGTGACAGCACGGGTAAATACTTAAGAATGGAGATGGAAAGAATTAAATAGAGCTTTACTTTATTAACAATAATCCGTATATTCTATAAAAACATGCAATGAAAAAATTTCTAGCAATTTTTAGCTTTTTACTATTTTTTACCCTCTTTTTTATTTCATGTGGAGAAACATCGTCAATAAGTCACGATTCTTGTGCCTCTGATTGTAAAAAAGAGTGCTGTGCTGCAAATATCGAATCAACTAAAACACACGCATGCGCTACCGATTGTTCGAAACCGTGTTGTGCACCTAGTGAGAAAAAAGCTTGTACTCCTGATTGTGAAAAATCCTGTTGTAAATCAAAAGAAGAAGGAACCGAATCTCATATTTGCGCTGCTGATTGTACAAAACCTTGCTGTGCAGGTGATGTAAAAAAAGCTTGTACTTCGGATTGTGAAAAATCCTGTTGTGTTGCAGAAACCAAGCCTAGTGAGGCTAATAGTTGTAATTCTGATTGCATAGAACCATGTTGCGCAGGTGAAGAGAAAAAAACGTGTTCCCCTGAGTGTGAAAAAAGTTGCTGTTAATCTTCAATATTCAAACAATCCAAACTAATGCTACTTATTTTTTACAAATAGCGAAAACTATGTACACTATTTGTACAAAGACAACAAAACCCTCTTTTTTAAACCCCTCGTTATATTGAGTGCTTTTTGGTTCACAACTAAAGCGAAAACAACGTCGTACTTGTGCTTGGCAGTTTCTACATTTTTATCAATAATATAAAATCTTCTTTTGCTTCGGTATGATAAATCTTTAGGAAGATCTTTAAAGGATTTTAAACTACCTGTTTGAATATCGTAAAAGGCATATTTTCCTTTTTTTATATCGAAAGTTTGACCGCCTGCATGAAAAATATTATTTTTTTGATACTGAATAGAATCGTACAAAAGAACATTTTCAACTTTATATTTACTGTAAAGTAAATCCAGTTCATGTTCAAAATGAGCGTATCTAAAATTCGAACTTCTTGAACAGCGATCAATAGAGAGGCCATCAAACCAGAAAAGAATATAGGATTTACCGGTATCTAACCTAAAATATTCTGAGTTGAATTCTTTACGCTCAAACTTAATAAAGCTGCCAACTGAATCGCCTTTCCATTTTTTTGCAACCTCAACAAGAATAGAATCACCTTGAATTTTTTTTGCATATACAATCGCAATATTTTGAGTCATTTCAAACTCCTGTTTTAAGGTTATACTTTCACATTGTGCCTCAACTGAAATGGAAGCATAAAGAATCAACAGGTAAATCAGGGCTTTTCTCATTGTATTATCGCCTTATTAATGCGCTTTATTAAACCTGGCCCCTCATATATAAACCCTGTATATAACTGTATTAACCTGGCTCCTGCATTAATTTTTTCCAATGCATCTTTTTCGGAGTGAATCCCCCCTACACCTATAATTGGGTAATCATCCCCCAATTGTTTATATAAGTATTGAATTACTTTTGTTGAACGTTTCGTTAAGGGTTTACCACTCAATCCCCCAGGCCACCCAATTTCCTTCAGCGTTTCTTCTTTGGTTTTTAAACCATCTCTGTTTACTGAGGTATTTGCGGCAACAACTCCATCCAGTTTTAAAGTCTTTATGATATCTATGACATCATCCAATTCTTGCTCACTTAAATCCGGGGCTATTTTTAATAATAAAGGCTTTGGACTGGATTTTTTTCTGTTAATCAAAGATATCTTTTGCATCAGCTGCATCAGTGGTTCTTTTTCTTGCAAACTGGTTAAGTTTCCTACATTCGGACAGCTTACATTAACAACAAAATAATCAACATAATCAAATAGAACTTCAAAAACCTGAATGTAATCCTCATCGGTCTTTGAGGATTCTGTTGTTGTGTTTTTTCCAATATTACCACCAATGATAATATCTGATTTTTTATTTTTCAGGCGCTTAACAGCCTCTTCAACACCTTGATTATTGAAACCCATTCGGTTTATAAGTGCGTTATCATCAGGCAACCGGAATAATCTTGGCTTAGCGTTGCCTGGTTGTCCTTTTGGTGTTAATGTCCCAATTTCTATGAACCCAAAACCAAAATCAGCCAGTTCATTAAACAATATAGCATCTTTATCAAAACCGGCTGCCAAACCAACCGGATTAGAAAATTTTAATCCAAAAACTTCTCTTTCAAGATGCTTATTCTTAAGTTTAAAAATAGAGCGGTTAATGGCTGAAAATCCTGGAATTTTTGACAAAGTTTTAACCATATTAAAAACCTTGTGGTGTACTTTTTCGGGATCTTGTGAAAAAAGAAATGGTTTTATAATGGTTTTGTAAATGCCCATATCATTTTTCGTATAATATTTCTACCTCTTTTAAAACTTCATTTATTGATCTTGTATTCTCGTAAAATCCAAGAACCTTTCTCAAGACAGCTTCGACCGTACTATCAGGGCAACTTGCACCTGAGGTTAGGATGATATCTATTTTTTTACTCTTTGGCAAGTAATTTGACGACTTGTTTTCCACCTTTTTCCGCCAATCAAAATGCTCTATTTCTTTATTGCTCAACAACTTTTCTTTACCTGTTACGAAATAAGTTGGACATTTTTCTTCACACAATTCAACTAAGTGGGTAGTGTTAGAACTATTATACCCACCAACAACAATAGCTAAATCGGCGCCTTGTTCTAGCAAACCATAGGTGGCACTTTGATTATCGTTTGTGGCATAACACAATGAGTCTCTAGTATCAGCAAAGGCTTTTCCCTCATTACCGTAAAGGTCTTCAACAACAGTTTTTATATACGATGCAATCTCTTTAGTTTCACTTGCCAGCATTGTTGTTTGGTTAACTACACCTATTCTTTTCAGATGAATTTCGGGATCAAAGCCTTCACTGTATTTACCCGAAAAGTCTTTGTAAAAATCTTTTTTGGACTTTTCTCCTCTTATGTATTGCTCTAGAACCTTTGTTTCTTCAATATTTTTGACAATGATGGCAGGACCTTCCTGAGATGCATGAGAGAAAGTTGCTCTGGTTTCTTCATGATTACTTTTTCCATGAATTACTATAGTATA
>MDTG01098686.1_pt1 | contig 16579 bp, 11 predicted proteins | sample 811421 | NCBI WGS metagenome assembly MDTG01 (sample SAMN05326645, study PRJNA326480) | marine metagenome | isolation source: seawater | place: Pacific Ocean: South East | collected 2011
CTTAATAACTATAGCAGCTATTTTCATAGCAGTTTTTTTAGCGATCATTATGCGATCACTTCAATTTGGAATGTATGATAATATGATTAAAAATGTAGTGGGTTCATTCTCTGGTTATATTCAGTTGCATTCAAAAGGGTATTGGGATGATAAGAACATTGATAATTCATTTAAAATCGATCCAGATACATATAATAAGTTAGAAGATACTGATGGTGTCTCTGATATTTTAAAAAGAATTCAAACTGGTGCTCTCTCATCAAATAATGATTTGTCAAAATTTGTATATATCACAGGAGTTCAATTAGAAAACGAAAACAAACTTACTGATTGGAGTAAAAGATTAATAGATGGAAAATTATTTGAAAAAAATAGCAATTCTATAATTGTAGGTAAAGGAGTCGCAAAATATTATAGTCTTAAAGTTGGTGATTCACTTGTTTTTATTGGACAAGGTTATCACGGAATGCAGGCAGTTGGAGTTTATCCTGTCCAGGGGATTATTGACATGAAAAATCCAAACTTAAATAATCTGAGTGTATTTATGAACTTGGATGTAGCTCAGAATTTTGTTTCGGCTGATGATATGTTAACCAGTTTAGTTATTAATAAAGATGAATATTTTGATGAAAATCAATTAGCAAAAAAAATAAGATCCACAATAGATTATGAATCTAATGATGTGATGACATGGAAAGAAATGACTCCAGAGTTAGACCAATTAATTGAAGCAGATAATGCTGGGGGACTTCTAATAATTATGATTTTATACATGATTGTTAGTTTTGGTATTTTTGGGACTGTTCTCATGATGACACAAGAAAGGCTTTATGAGTTTGGGGTTTTAATTTCTATAGGCATGAAAAAATCTAAACTAATAATATCATTAATATTTGAAACAATTTTATTAACATTTGTAGGAACACTCTCAGGAATTATTATCTCAAGGCCAATTGTAAATTATTTTCATTATAATCCAGTTAGATTATTTGGTGCAGCTGCAGCTCAATTGGAAAGTGCAGGTTTTGAACCAGTAATTCCATTTATGAATTCTTTTGATATACCAATTACTCACTCACTTATAATCATTTTTATTTCATTCTTAACTTGTATTTATCCGATTATAATTATTTTGAGACTTCACCCAATCAAAGCAATGAATAGATAAAATATGGGAACAATTATAAAAATTGCATGGAGAAACGTTTGGAGGAATAAACTCAGAAGTTCAATAGTTATAATTTCTATGATTTTAGGTCTATGGTCTGGGTTGTTTACAGTTGCTATGAGTAGAGGTGTAAATGAGCAAAGAGTTAAAAGTGCAATCAACACCTATCTTCACCATGTTCAGATACATAACCCTTCATTTGAATATAATCTTGATATAAATAGCACAATTGATAAACCTCTAAAAATTTTTGATGAATTGAAGAAAGATAGTTTAGTCAAAAAATACAGTAGTAGAGTAATAATATCAGCTATGGCATCAACTGCTCATGGTGCACAGGGAATTAAATTAATTGGTATAGATTCAGAAGAAGAAAAAACATTTTCTGATATAAGTCAAAATATGATAGATGGAAATTATTTTTCAAAAATTAAAAGTAAGCCAGTAATAATAGGAAAAAAATTGGCTGATAACCTAAATTTAGATTTAAAGAAGAAAATATCATTCACTTTTGTAGATTACAATGGAGACTTACAAAGGGTAAAATTTAAAGTTGAGGGTATCTATAAAAGTGCTAATTCAATATTTGATGGAGGTACTGTATATGTAAAAAAACAAGATTTAATAAAACTTGTCGAGAAGAAATCTACTGTTCATGAAATTGCAATTGTATTAAATAACATAGAGAAATCAGATATTGTAAAAGAAAAGCTTTCGAAACTTAATATAAATAATAAGGTAGAAACTTGGAAGGATTTATCACCTGAGCTGGGATCAGTTCAAGAATTAATGGTGTGGTTTTTTTTTATTTTCATGAGTATTATTTTGCTAGCTCTCTCATTTGGCATAGCTAATATAATGCTAATGGCAGTTCTAGAGAGAAAAAAAGAACTTGGAATGCTAATGTCAGTTGGATTGAATAAATCAAAAATATTTTTTATGATTCTTTTTGAAACTATTTTTATATCATTTATTGCTCTACCGGTTGGGATTTTATTGTCATACTTAATGATTTCTTATTATGGTCAAATTGGTATAGATTTATCAATTGTATCTGATGGCTTAGATGCTTTTGGAATGAAATCAATGGTTTATACTTCACTCCCTTTTAGTTATTATTTGATGATAACTATACTTACTTTATTTGTTACACTTATTTCATCTCTTTTCCCTGCTAGAAGGGCGCTCAAATTAGATCCAGCTCAGGCTGTTAAATCATTATAAAATCATTATTATGCATATAATTGAAACAAAAAATATCTCTAAACTATATAAACAAGCTGACCAAGATATTATTGCATTAAACAATGTTAGTATTAGTTTTGAAAAAGGAGAGTTTACAGCTATCGTGGGTCCTTCAGGATCGGGTAAAACAACCTTTTTGAATTCAATAGGGGGATTGGATTCTCCAACTTCAGGAAAAGTCATGATTGAAGAGAAGGAAATTACTGGACTAAGTTCGAATGAATTAATTGACTTTAGACTAAGAAATATCGGTTTTGTTTTTCAATCTTATAATTTAATTCCTGTCCTTACCGCCAAGGAAAATGTTGAGTTTATAATGTTAATGCAAGGATTATCTGAGTCACATAGAAATAAACGATCAATTGAGCTTTTAAATTCAGTTGGGTTAGAAGCTCAATTAAACAGAAGACCTAATCAATTATCAGGTGGACAACAACAAAGAGTAGCTGTAGCAAGAGCATTGGCTTCAAAACCAAAGTTCGTTCTAGCTGATGAGCCAACTGCTAATCTAGATTCATCGTCAACAGCAAACCTTTTAGATATTATGAGTAAGCTCAATAAGAAAGAAAAAATAACTTTTATTTTCTCTACTCATGATCAAAGGGTGATTGACAGAGCTAACAGAATTATTACTTTGGAAGATGGCAAAATACTTTCGGATAAAAAAATAAATTAAATTGGCTTGAGATATATTTTTTTCCTTTTGATTATATTGTTTGATCTTGCTGTTATAAAAGCTCAAGATCAAGTTGAATCTAAATGGAAAGATAAAATAAGCTTTTCTGGGTATTTACGTTACATGAATTCATCTTCAGTAATTAATTCTGACTCAACCATAACAGATAATTTAATTCACAACCGATTAAGAATCAAATTAGATTTTAATTCTCGGTTTAACGCGGTAGTTGAAATGAGAAATAGGGCTTTTTTTGGTCAGGCAACAAAAATTAATCCAAACTTGGGAAATATTTTAAATAATGACATGGGAGAATTGGACCTATCCTTTGTTCCATATGATCAAAAAAAGCTTGTTATTCACTCTATTTTTGATAGAGCCTTTATAAGGTATTCATCTGATAAATGGGAGTTTAGAATAGGGAGACAAAGGATTAATTGGGGAGTTAATTTAGCATGGAATCCAAACGATTTATTTAATGCATATAGTTTAATTGATTTTGACTACCAAGAAAGGCTTGGAGTTGATGCTCTGCGAATACAATACTATATTGGTGAGATGTCTACCATTGAGCTTTCTGCTCAACCTGGAGCAAGTATTGACGAATCAATTTTTGCAGGATTATGGAAATTTAACCTAAATGGTACTGATTTTCAGTTTCTATTTGGAAACTACTATGAAGATGTCACCTTAGGTTTTGGGTTAGCTACCAATATCAAAAATGCTGGGGTTACTTTAGAATCAGCATATTTTAATCCAAAAAATAATAGTAAAACCTCAGAGGGCTTAAGTACATCTTTTTCCGTTGACTATTCCACTAAATCTGGGATCTATTTTAACTCATCATTTTTATTTAACAGTCTCGGATCAACAAAAAAATCAACTGATAATAATTTATTTGGATCCTTTTTAACAGATATTTCTGCCAAAAGATTAATGCCCTCTAAATTGACTTATTTTACTCAGGTAAGTGGAAATTTTACTCCTGCAATAAATGGCTCAACGACAATATTTTACATGAAAGGAGAAGAAATGCTATTAATTATGCCATCGATTACTTATGAGTTTAAAGAAAATCTTGATACAATGCTCCTAGCTCAATTAATTTATAATCAAATCGATAGTAATTTTAATTCTATGGGAGTAGGATTTTTTTTAAGATTTGCATATAATTTTTAGCACCTAGAGAGACTATTAGCAATCAATAACAAAGCCCTGACTTTAATAAGTTAGGGCTTTGTTATTGAAATGTGGTACCTCCAGGAATCGAACCAGGGACACAAGGATTTTCAGTCCTTTGCTCTACCAACTGAGCTAAGGTACCGTAAATTAAAGTGCAGCAAATATAAAAGCCTTTTTAGACTAGAGCAAATCCTTGCTTAAAAAATCTTTTGGTACTTTTGAATATTATTCATTATGAGATTATGAATCTAGTTTTAGATATAGGTAATACTAATTCAAAATTTTCAGTTTTCAAGTCTGACAGGCTTATAGATTATGGTATATGGGAAAGTATAAATGTAAAAGAGGAATTTCAAAACTGGAATAATAATAATCAAAACTGTAAATCTATTATAATTTCCGATGTTTTAGGAATAAACAAGTCTGATTTTGAATCTATTTCTAAATGTCTTTTGGTATGGGTTTCAGCTAAAATCAACTTACCCTTTGAAATAAACTACAAGGTGCCAGAGGAACTAGGAGCAGACAGAATAAGTCTTGTTGCAGGAGCAGTATGTACATACCCAAAAAAAAATTGCCTCATCATAGACATAGGTACATGTATAACATACGATTTTGTTTCAAGAAATTCTTTATATGAAGGAGGATCGATCAGTCCAGGTTTTTCTTTGCGCTATAATAGTATAAATGAATATACCTCTAAATTACCTCGGCTTAAAATTACTATACCAAAAAAGATAACTGGTGATTCAACAGAGGCATGTATTCACTCGGGAATATTTTATGGAATTATTGGAGAGATTGAAAATCAAATCCATTTTTATAAAGAAAAATATAAAGATTTAACAATAATTTTAACAGGAGGGGATTCGCAATACTTGGCTAACAGGATAAAAAATGGCATATTTGCCAGTAAGAATTTTATATCAAAAGGATTATTTAATATTTTAAAATTGAATAATTCATAACAAAAACATGAAAATTCTTTGTTTGAATAAAATATTAATATTTTTTTTAATTAGTTCTTTTTCTTTTTCTCAGGTCGGAACAGGTTCACCTTATTCTTTTATTGGTTTTGGGGAAACTAATTTCAGAGGAAACCATTCGAATAGAGCTATGGGTGGACTAGATGTATATTTAGATTCCATTCATCCGAATATTAACAACCCAGCTAGTTACTCTACACTAAAGGCCACAACTTATTCAATAGGATTAAATTATAGGAAAAATAATATTTCGAATGATAGTGAAACTCAAAAGATAACCACTTCTTCTATAGATTATATGGGTGTTTCAATACCAACTAAAAAATTTCGTTTTGGCTTCGGTATAATACCAGTCAGTTCAATTGGATATTTGTTAAATGAATCAAATCAAAGTATTTCTGAAAATCAAGTAATTAATAGATTTTCTGGAGAAGGTGGGCTAAATAGAGCCTTTTTTAATGTAGGCTTCAGAGTTTTAAAATCAATTCATTTAGGGTTTTCAACAAATTACAGTTTTGGAGATATTTTATACGAAAAAAATCAATTAATCAAAGGGATTCAAAATGGTTCATATTTAGAGAGTGAGTTAAGTTTATCTGGTATAAGTTATAAGTTTGCTCTCAACTCAATAACCAAGTTAAATAAAATACAAATTCATAGTCATTTTAGTTTTGAGCCAGAAGGCAATCTAAAATCAAAAAATAGGCAGGTAATCTATACTCAGTCAGTGTTGACAGAATCAACCCCTGTTGGTGAGGTTGTTGAACCAGATCTATCTTTAACAGGAAAAGATGAAACTATATTTAAAAGCCCCAAATCAATATCTTTTGGATCAGGCATAGCAATGGATAAAAAATGGTTTTTTGGTGGTCAAATTACAAATATTTCAAACAGCTCTTTTGTAAATGATTTTATTAATCAACCTAATATTAAATACATAGACGAAAAAAGAATTAAATTTGGCGGATTTTTTATTCCAGATTATAGTTCTATTACATCCTATTGGAAAAGAATTGTATACAGATTAGGATATAGAACAGAGAAAAAAGGGTATTTAATAAACAATCAACCGATTAATGAAAATGTTATTACTTTTGGTTTCGGTCTTCCTATGGCTGGAGTTTCAAATACAAATATTACTTTTGAACATGGTAAAATTGGAAATAAAAATAATAATTTAGTTGAAGAAAATTATTGGACTGTGAGAGTTGGTTTCTCTTTAAATGACATATGGTTTATAAAAAGAAAGTATAATTAAAATAAAAATGAAAAAATTAAGATTACTATTTTTAGTATTAATGACTGTCAACTTTTCATACGGCCAGTCTCAAGAAGAATGTCTTAACAATTTATCAATCTTTGCTGAATCAGCAAAGGTTAAAAATTACGACGCCGCATATGAAACTTGGAAACTCGTTTTGGAATTATGTCCAAAAATTAATTTAGCAGTATATACATATGGTGAAAGAATTCTAAAATATAAAATAAAAAATTCTTCTGGTGAAGATCAACTTAACTTCAAAAAAAGTTTAGTTTCTCTTTATGATAAGTGGTTGTTAAATTTTCCGAAAAAAAAAGGCGTGAGTCGAGTTGGAGATATTCTCAGCACTAAAGCTCAAGTGATGATTGATTATAAAATGGCCAGTGATGAAGAAGTTTACCAGGTTTTTGATTTAGCATATAAAAAAGATGCAGCAAGCTTCACCAATCCGAAGGGTTTATATAACTATTTCGACACATTATACAAACAATACAAATCCACAGGAAGTGTTGTAACTCCAGAACATTTGTTCAATATGTATGAAGAAATCTCCGAGAAATTTGAATTTGAAGCTACTAAACTCGCAAAAAAATTAGATAAAATCATAATAAAAATTGATAGTGGACAGCCTTTGACCAATAGAGAAACAAAAAACAAGAGGGTGTATGAGGTAAATTCTAGGGCTATTGGAATATTTCTATCTAATTTAGATGCTATCATATCAATAGAGGCAACCTGTAAAAATCTTATTCCGTTGTATAAAAGGAATTTTGATGAAAATAAATCAGATGCAACTTGGTTAAAAAGGGCAGCCAGTAGGATGGATGGTAAAGATTGTTCAGATGATCCATTTTTTGTAACACTAGTAGAGGCACTACACAACATAGAACCCTCTGCTGATTCAGCATATTATTTGGGCTTATTGAATGATAAAAAAGGAAATAGCTCCAGCGCTTTAAAGTATTATGAAGAGTCAATATCGCTAGAAACTGATCAATATAAAAAAGCAAAAATTTTATATAAAATAGCTGTTAAGTTTCAGAAAAGCGGTCGAAAACAATCTGCAAGAAATTACGCACGAAAAGCTCTTAGAAATCAGCCTTCTATGGGAAGAGCATACCTACTAATCGCAAGCTTGTATGCCAGCAGTGCTAACGATTGTGGTGAAACACAATTCAATAAAAGAGCAATTTACTGGTTAGCTGCCGATATTGCAAACAAAGCAGGAAGAGTAGATGCCTCGATAAAAAAATTGGCAAATAAAACATCTAAAAGTTATATGGGAAGAGCTCCGAGTAAAACAGATATCTTTTCTGAAGCAAATGAAGGTACAAAGATAACCTTTAATTGTTGGGTCGGAACAAGTGTTATAGTTCCTAAGCTATAATGTTAAGATCTAATTTTTATGTCCTAATTTTAAAGACAGCTCTCTTTTTAATATTTTCTATATGCTCTTGTGATAATAATACTCAAGAAATAAAAGATATTAATAATGGAAAACCCCAGCCTCTAGGAATGGCTAGTGATTTAAGAATGGTATACAGTGATTCTATGAAGATCTCAGCCATTCTAACGTCAAATAAACATATTGATTTTACTAATTTAACTTTCAAATATTCAGAATTTCCAGAAGGAGTAAAAGTTGTATTTTATGATAAGGAAAATAAACAAAGTGAACTAACATCAGATTTTGCAGTGTTATACGAGTCAACAAAAATAATTGATTTAAGAGGAAATGTTTTATTGAAATCAAGTGATGGAGCAGAGTTATTTTCTCAACAATTATATTGGGACGCGGTTGATGATTGGATTTTCACTGAGTTTCCATTTGAATTTAATGATGATGATTATCAAATTTCAGCAACAAGATTGGATGCAAATAAAGAATTCACTAAATTTAAAACTGGCAATTTAACAGGAAAAATTTCTATTCAAGAATCAAAAGATTCTATAAATAATATAAAATGAAAAGTCTTCTTATTTCAGAAATTCTATATTGGGTAATTGCATTAATTTCTTTTTTTCAAATATTTCAGAATTGGAATTTAAATAGAAACAAAGCATACATTTTTATTTTTTTTGCTATACTATCTGTTTTTATGGCCCTTTTTAGAAGGTATTTTAGAAATAAATACTCTCAAAATAAATAATGCTTACAATTGATATAATAATATTATCATCTCTTTTCCTTTCAGCTTTTTTTTCAGGTCTAGAGATGGCTTTTGTCTCTTCAAATAAATTATTCTTAGAAATACAAAAAAAACAAACAGGCTTTAATTCTAAATTTTTAAAAAAATGTACTGATAATCCATCTGAATTTATTGCTTCAATGTTAGTAGGAAACAACATATCACTTGTTGTATATGGGATTTTCATGAGTGAGAGATTAGTTGACCTTTTTTTTCCTGAATTCAGTAATAGTTTAAACTTAAAACTTGATACTTTATTTTATCAGACCATAATTTCGACTATAATTATTTTAATTTCAGCTGAATTTCTTCCAAAAGTTTTTTTTCGTATTTATTCTAATAAATTAATAACTTTTTTTGCAATTCCTGCAGCAATTTTTTTCTTTCTATTTAGACCAATTACTACCTTCATAGTTAAATTGAATGATTGGATACTAAAGATTTTATTCAACATCAAAGCCGAAAATGCACAGCTTTCATTTTCTAAAGTTGAATTAGGTGATTACATTGAAGAACAAATTGAAAATTCAAAAAATAAAGATGAAATCGATTCTGAGATTAAATTTTTTCAAAATGCATTAGATTTCTCAGACCTTCGCTCAAGAGAAACAATGGTTCCCAGAACAGAAATAATTGGTGTAGAGATTACTACATCATACAATACTTTAAAGTCTTTATTTATTGAGACAGGCTTCTCTAAAATACCAGTATACAAAAAATCAATTGATGATATTGTAGGTTATGTTCATTCATTTGGGATGTTTGAGCAACCCTTAACAATCAAAGAAATTATATTACCAGTTTCATATGTGCCAGAACCAATGCCCATCAATAAGGTTTTAGAGCTTCTTTCTAAGCAAAGAAGGAGTATGGCTATTGTACTAGACGAGTATGGTGGAACATCTGGATTAATAACAGTTGAGGATATTGTTGAAGAGTTATTTGGAGAGATTGAAGATGAGCATGACCAAGTAGAACATATTGAAAAAATTATTTCTAAAAAGCAATTTGAATTTTCAACAAGATTAGAGGTTGACTATATCAATACAAATTATAATCTTGGTATAGTTGAAAATGAATTTTATGAAACTTTGGGAGGATGGATAGTATTTCATACTGGAGATATACCTGTTAAAAACGATGAAATTTTCATTGAAAATTTTAAAATTAAGATTATTGAAACATCGTCTACAAAGATTGAAAAAATTTTACTTGAGATAATTGATTATGATTAATTTATCTCAAAAACAATAAGTAAATTTTTAAAAACCCTTTGGATATTGTAAATTCGCAAGCTACGTAAATTAATTATAAATAATTATGGCTTTACTTGGACAAATTAGAGAAAGATCAGTTTTTTTAATTATAGTAATTGGGATGGCTTTATTTGCTTTTGTTATTTCCGGAGTTTTTACAAGTGATTTAGGGCGTGCTAATATCTCTGAGCCAATTGCAAAAGTTAACGATGTCGAAATAGATTTGGATCTATTTAAGTTTAATGTTGAGCAAACAGAGAGGAATTATAATTTCTCAACTCTTAAATCTGTTGATGCCGTATGGAATCAGACAATCCGTAATGCGGTCCTAGAAAATCAATATAAACTTCTAGGTATTGATGCTGGAACTGCTCAATTAGAGGAAATTATAAGCTCAAATGACGCATTTTTAAATGATCCACGTTTCTTAAATGAATCAGGTTTTTTTGATTTTGGCTTGTTTACTAATTTTATAATCTCAATGAAAACAAATAATCCTGAAGGCTACGAAAATTGGAAGGCTCAGGAATCTCAATTAATTTCAATGGCTAAGCAAAATATATATTTGGGATTAGTAAGGTCAAGTGCAACTTTTTCAGATTTTGAAGGAAAATTTGCTTATCATCTTGAAAATGATAATATCTCTATAGAATATGTTCAAATCCCTTATAGCCTTATTCCAGACAGCATGGTCAGTGTTAGTGATAATGAAATAAAAAAGTATATTACTCAAAATCCAGATAAATTTAAAAGAAACGAAACAAGGTCAATTGAATATGTTTTATTTGAAGAAGCCCCAACAGACGAGGATATTTTAGAACAAAGAAATTCACTTGAAGAGCTAATTGGTAATAGAATCGAATATAACGATGTTTCAAAATTAACAGATACAATATTAGGTCTAAAAAATACAAATGATATTTATGACTTTGTATCACAACATTCAAATATTCCTTATGATTCAATTTATAAATCGAAAGGTGAACTTGTAAGTGAGTACTCAGAAATTTTATTCAATCTTAATGAAAGCATGGTTTTTGGCCCATATGTTGAAGAAAATAGTATCAAGATTTCCAAAATGATTGATAAGAAAAAAGAAGGCTCCATCAGAGCTAGCCATATATTAATTTCCTACAAAGAATCTTTTGGGGCATCGAATTCAATATTAAGAACCAAGGAAGAAGCAAAGGAAAAAGCATTCAAAATCTTGAGACAAATTAGAAGAAATCCAAAAACCTTCAATGAGGTTGCTTCAAATAACTCAGATGGTCCTAGCAAAAATCAGGGTGGTGATTTAGGGTTTTTTCAAGAAGGTTTTATGGAAAAGAGTTTTTTTAATTTTGCCAATAAGAATAAAGTGGGTAAAATAGGTGTAGTTGAGACAAAATATGGTTATCATGTAATTAAAATCACTGATAAAGAAGATGTTGTTTTACTTGCTAATATTGTTCAAGAATTAATTCCATCCGAATCTACTTCAAATCAAATTTTTAAAAATGCTACAGATTTTGAAATACAAGCGCTTAAATCAAATCGAGAAGATTTTAAATCAAAAGCTGAAAATCTGGCCTTAAATCATAAACGGGTAGATTATATAAATATTTTAGATGAACAAATCCCTGGACTAGGAGAGCAGAGACAAATTATAAAATGGTCCTTTTCAGAGGGTTCTGAAGAAGGTGATATCAAAAAATTTAATTTATCCTCTGGTGGTTATGCAATTGTTAAAATATCAAAAATTAGAGATACCAAAATTGCAGAATTTGAGGAGATTGAAGAAGAGGTTAGAAGTAAATTAATAATCCAAAAAAAGAGTGATTTGCTTTTAAAGAAGTATAAAAGTACGAAGTCAATTGAGGAGCTTTCAAAAAAATCATATCAAGAAATACAAACCGCATCTGCTTTAAATCAAAAAAACTCTGTTCTTTCTGGATCAGGAAAGGAGCCCTATATAATCGGAGCATCTTTTGCCCTCAGCGAAAATAAAGAGTCTAATTTACTAGTTGGTAACAAAGGATTATATAAAATTAAAGTGACCAATAAAGAAACTGCACCAGATTTAGCATCATACTTAGCATATAGAAACTCATTGAGAACAAATGAAAATGTGAGGATAAATTCAGAGATTTTTAATGCATTAAAGATGTCATCCGAAATTGAGGATAATAGACATCTATATTATTAGTACTATAAAATAAAATCAGCATATTTATATCCTATTTTATAGTTTCTTTTTTTAAAATAGTCTAAAGAATCTTCTGGGCCAACAGCGAAGAAAAAGTCTCCTCCCCATGCCCCAAGACTCTTTATAGAGCCCTCATAATCATTAAATTTTTTATTTATTGAATCAATTTTTAAAACAGAACTCATTATATTTTCATGATAATCAATTAGTCTACTAAATTCATTAATGTCAGAGCTATAAATTAAATCATTACTAATTTTAGATATATCATTAAGAGTTGATTTATTAAATAAATTTTGTTTTTTATATTTTTTCATAGACTGCTTAGTGTTTTGTTTTTTATTTTGATATATAAAAAATAAATTTTTTTTAAATTTTGGATTAAAATTGATAGGAACAACCTTTTCTTTTCCTGAATTTAGTGAAAATAAAATTGGTGAATTAGCCTCTGCGCAGGCTAGATCATATCCACTTCCACCAAATGTTTTTTTTAAAAGTTCATATGGATTTATTTCAGCCCATTTAGAAATATTATTAATTAATGTAGATGAAGTTCCAAGCCCCCAATTATAATCAAAATCAAGATTTGTAATTACTTTTTTCCCAGTTTTTAAGAACTTTGAATTTAGGTCTCGAGAAACTTCTAAGATTTTTTTTAAACGCAAGCTTATATTTTTATTACTAGTATCTAATATTTTTAATGATTTTAAATCAAGTAAACACTCAAACCATTTTTCAGAATTCATATTAAAACTAGACCAGCTAATTTTTTCACTTGTTTTATTTTCTACTAGCATATCTTGTCCCATTTTAGTTGGTAATCCAACAGCCAAAGAACCATTTAAAACCGCATACTCTCCAGTTAATAAGACTTTACCATTACTGTAAAAGGATTTCATTTATTTAAGAATTTTTCTACATTGCCAAAGTTTACTTTATGATCTTTGAAAAATAAAAGTGCTTCAGACTTTTGTTTTTTTGATGCATTTAACTGGTTTAAAATATTTAACAAATGCATTTTCATATGTCCCTTTTGGATTCCAGACGTAATTAATGACCTAACAGCAGCAAAATTCTGTGCTAAGCCAGATACACATATAATTGACATTAGTCTTTTTGAGTTTGGATTTTTTAAAAGCTCTAAGGACCATTTTACTAGTGGGTGAAGATTAGTTAGTCCCCCAACAGTTCCTATAGATAGCGGGATCGTTAAATCAATGGTGAATATTTCATTTTTGATGAAAGCATTTGTGAGACCGCGATACTTTCCTCCTCTTGAAGCAAATGCGTGAATTGATGATTCAACAGCTCTAAAGTCGTTTCCAGTTGATAGTACTATGGAATCAACACCATTCATAATTCCTTTGTTATGTGTCACAGCTCTAGAAGTATCAGCTTTAGAAATATTAACTGCAGTTATAAATTTTTCAGCAAATTCTCTGCCATTCAAACCATCATTTTCGTTTAAATCTTCTAAAGGGCATGAAACCCAGCTTTTGACCAAGCAATTAGGTACATAATTTGACATTATACTCATTATAATATTTAATTCACATGTTTCACTCAAACTAGATTTTAAAAACTCATCTTTAAGTGTTTCTGCAGTTTTCTCAAGACAAGAATTAATGAAGTTAGCACCCATTGCATTTATTGTGTCGAAACAAACTGATATTTGAAAGTAATTTTTTAAGTCTAAAGTTTTGTCTATTAAATTCATTGAAAGAATTCCACCTCCACGCTTTTTCATTTTTAGTGAAATATCATCACAAGATTCAAAAAGTTGTTTTTTATGATTTTTAAAAAAATTTTTGATTTCATTTTTTTTTCCATCAAATAAAAAATGAATATGACCGGTTTTCTCTATACTTATAATTTTTGTGTGAAACCCACCTCTTTTGGACCAGTATTTAGCAGATTTTGAAGCAGCTGCAACTACAGAGCTTTCCTCGATAGCCATTGGCAGTGAATAAGTCTCACCATCAATTATAAAATTTGGAGCTACACCAAATGGCATATAAAAATTACTCAATGTATTTTCGATAAATTCATCATGGATTTCTTGAACTTTAGGATCGGAATGCCAATATTTTATAAGGTCTAATTTAGCCTTTGAAGGATTTGAAAAAAAGGATTCCGAAATCCATTTAATTTTTTCTTCTTTTGTTAATTTAGAAAATCCTGAGATGTAATTTTTCATTAATTAATTAAGTTGTTCAAATATATGTATTTTAGGTCCTAATTTTTATTACATTTTTTAAATTATATAATTAAACTAATCGAATGAATACCCCTTCTTTTAAAATTAAAATATTACTTTTTAGTTTATTTTTTTTATCTTTTTCTGTATCTAATTCACAAAAAAAAATTAGATTGGATCAGATATGGAATGATGAATTTATTCCAAAGAGGATGGAGAGTATAAAATCCATGAACGACGGGAAAAGATATACTTACATCTCAAAAAATATATTAACTCATGAATCAACTATTTGTTCAGAATATTATAAATCGAACAAAAAAAAAGAAATAATCTTAAGTTCACGACTCCCCCTTGTGCCCTTTTTTAGTGATTATGAATTTTCTAAAGATGAAAAAAAAATACTTATTACTACCGAAAAAGATGAAATTTATAGACGCTCAACAAAAGGAATATTTTGGGTTTATAATACTCTTGATGGATCTATTCAAATGGTTTTTAATAAAAAAATCCAAGAACCAACTTTCTCTCCTGATGGAAATAAAATTGCCTTTGTGTATAAAAGAGATCTGTATGTTAAAGATTTAAATAACAACTCACTTTTTCAAATCACTAAAGATGGAAATAATGAAATTATAAATGGTCTTACCGACTGGGTATACGAGGAAGAGTTTGGTTTTGTTAAAGCCTTTTTATGGAGTCCTGACAGCTCAAAATTAGTTTTTATGCGTTTTGATGAATCAAAAGTTCCTTTTTTTTCAATGGACATATATGGAAATGGTTTATATCAATTTCCATACAAGTTTAGATATCCTAAAGCAGGTGAATCCAACTCGAAAGTTTCGCTCCGTTTATATAATTTAAAATCCAAATCAATTTCTAATATTAAATTTTCAGACGACCAAGAACCATACTATATTCCAAGAATTAAATTTACCAGTGATCAAAATCTTTTATCTGTTCAAACAATAAATAGAAAACAAAATCATTTAAAATTTCATTTAATTAATCTAATTACCGAAAAAAGCAAAGTGATCCTTCAAGAACAATCTAAAACATATCTTGATATTAATGATGACTTTTTTTTTCTCCCTGATAACAGTTTTTTGTGGACAAGTGAAAAGAGTGGTTATAACCATATTTATCATTTTGATAAAAATGGAGAATTCATAAGTCAAATTACTAAAGGCTCCTGGGAAGTCACTAAATTATATAAGTATAGAAATAAAACTCGAGAAATTTTTTTTGGTGCTGCTAAATCATCTTCTGTTGACAGAGGAGTTTATTCTGTTGGATTGAACAGTAAAAAAATTAAACCGATAACTAAGGAGACAGGATTTAATGGGGCAATATTTAATAAAGACGCAAGTAAATTCATTCATACGTATTCTGATGAGAACACCCCCCCTAAATACGTTGTTAGGGAATCAAAAAATGGAGCTTTAATAAGAAAAATAATAGATAATGAATTTTTAAAAAATAAGTTGAGTAAATATGATCTTCCAAAAAAAGACTTTAATACCATAAACTTAAACGGGCAAAATTTAAATTATTATATTATCAAACCACAAAATTTTAACTCATCAAAAAAATATCCTTTATTACTTTTTCAATACTCAGGCCCTGGATCACAGCAAGTCTCGAATAAATGGGGAAATAATAGAGATTTGTGGCATAAAATGTTAACGCAGAAAGGGTATTTTATAGCTTGTTTAGATGGTAGAGGAACTGGATATAAAGGAGAGAATTTTAAAAAAATGACATATATGAATTTGGGTAAACTAGAGACTCAGGATCAAATATCATTTGCAAAAAAAATATCACTTTTACCCTATATAGATCAGGATCGAACAGGTATATGGGGGTGGAGTTATGGAGGTCATATGGCAACACATTCACTTTTTTTAGGAAATGAAGTATTTCAAATGGCCATTGCTGTCGCTCCGGTAACAAACTGGAGATTTTATGATACTATATACACAGAAAGATTCATGAGAACTCCTCAAGAAAACCCTGATGGCTATGATAATAATTCACCAATTAATTATGTCGAAAGGTTAAAAGGTAAATATTTATTAATTCATGGATCAGGTGATGATAACGTTCATGTACAAAATTCCATGCGATTAATTAATGCATTAATTAAAGAAGGTAAACAATTTGAATGGATGATTTATCCTGACAAAAAACATGGTATTCGTGGGGTAAATACCCAAAATCATTTGTATACAAAA
>MDTG01332196.1_pt1 | contig 16578 bp, 19 predicted proteins | sample 811421 | NCBI WGS metagenome assembly MDTG01 (sample SAMN05326645, study PRJNA326480) | marine metagenome | isolation source: seawater | place: Pacific Ocean: South East | collected 2011
GTGCAGGAGATGGCCGTGCAAAAGCATTTGATGCGGATGTTGGACAGCCAGCAATGGGTACAGTAATTGGTAAAGCAATAGAAAGTCATGTGGGCGATGATGATACTACAGGTGTTATTGAAGTGCTTGCAATGATGATGTAGTTAATCACACATTATATCTTCAATAGTTTTTATTTTATTAACAATCTCATCAATTTGAAATGTTGTAAATACGCCCGGATGTAATGGCTTGGGCCAACTATCAAGTTTACTCCAAGCATATCCTTTGTGTTCATTATTTAATTTAGGTACAAATTCTTCTTCAACTATGCAAACATATGTGCTATAACTAAAGTTATTTTTACTATTTGTAAATTTTTCGACAGGTAATGTTTTCAGCACTAAGGGCATAAAGCCTATTTCTTCTACAATTTCACGCTGTAACGCAGTGTATTCAGTTTCCTTTGATTCTACTTTGCCGCCAACAAACGCCCACATACTATCATACTTTGCACCATTGCGTAGTACAAATAGATAGCGTCCTGTAGTTTTACTTAAAAACAGTGCGCCTACACTGCTATTAAATGACGATACTCCAATCGCCTGCTCGATATTCGCCTTCATAGGATTTAACCCATTCATTGCCTGTATATTTGTATTGTAGATTTGTGTTACTGTTTGTAAGATAGTGTACGCCAGATTCATTACTACTATCAAACATTACTTCCCATTTGTTTCCTGTATATTCGATTACATCATTAGCACCTGCTACTAAGTCTCCCCAAGCATCAGGGCCATCAGTATTATCAGCATCACCTATTGCGTTGAGTATGAGATAACGTTGGCCTGTGGCTGCAGTGGCAAGTCCTGCATCAGGCGCTGAACGTAGCGGATTTATTATCTTATCCACTGCAGGCAAGTCGTTTGTTGGTATTGTATCTGACTGAATAGTAAACAGCAATTTGTAAGGATCGCTAGGATGAAATGCAATAGTGCCTACAATTTCTGCACTTCCTCCAGTTTCTAACCGTATTTGGCTTATGCCAGGTTGCATCTCTCCATACTGATTAATTAGTGCAGCCCAACTTACATCATCTGTTCCTACTTTTTCTGGGGGATCATTTAGTGGTGAATAATCAACTTTGTTAGTTGTTGTTTCACTGCGATCAAGTATTTGAATAGTGTTACCTAATACAATAATACCAAAATTCATAGGAGTAAACTTCATACGTTCGCCCATAAGTATTTGTCCATCAATAACACCTTCTGCAATGCCGCCCTGATCATCAAAAATACTAGCAACAATTTTATTAATAACACCCAGTTTCTTAACCTTTGCAGGTGCAGTAAGATAGATAGGCACTGTGAAACTAAGGGTTGCAATATCTATCTGTTCATCAACACCAACAGGAACGCTTCTGTTGCTAAATTGAACTTGCTGTAATTCTATGTAACTTAAACTTGTCCAGTCCAAATAGTTGTCCGTGCTTTGTATTTCTAATGCTGGATTGAACAGTACTAGTATCTGTTCCATTAGTTGTAATTTTTGATTTGTATTACTTGTCCAGATATCAGTAGCCATTTGTAGTGTATATGGTACTGGCATAAGTCTTTCTATTGTAAATGCATTTCCCTGTTGTGTATTGTATGTATTTGTGTTGATATCAAACTTGCGCATGCGTATATGTTTCTTATCAACGAAAGTAGGGTCCTGTCTACGCTCTGGATTATATTCTAGACCCGTAATGTAACAACTTATCATAGGTGTAGGTATAATCTTGTTTTCGCTATTCTCACGCAGAATACTACTAACCATGCGTGTTGAATCTCCATACTTAACAGGCACTGTAAGCAGTGTGGTATTGCCATTACGATCCTTGCCATACTCCACTTGAAAGTTACTGAACGCACGAATATACTGCAGTAGGAAACGTCTTATTTGTTCATCATAAAAAAACTGTTGTGGCATTATATAAATCCTAGTGCATAGGCTATTGACATTTCAATTGTTAGTAGCAATCCAAATCCTAGTAGGGTGCTTACTACAGCGATTGGCAAAAACATTATGTCTTTCCAGGTTCTTTTTCTTGTACAGCAACTACTCATTAATCTTCCTGCGGTTTTAGTGCATCACTAAGTGACTGTCTGCTTTGTGCAGTTGTGTTATCATCTGCAGTGAATGTTGCAGTATTATTAATAAATTTATCACGTTGTGTGTTTCCTGTTCCAGGTGTTAGTTTACTACGGACATCATCTTCTACTTTTATAAAACGTGTACCACTATATCTAAATAATCTATTGGGTAAGAAATCTAAACGCAACACATAATCCCCTTCTTGTGCATCAGTGGGAAAACTTGTGCCCATAGTAACGTTTTCACCATTTGGTGGAAGTCCATCACCTACTAGATAACCGCTATATGCATTGCTGTTTGTAGGTGTTATCCTACGCATATCAGCACTAGCGTCTGTGTTATCTGCGTTTACAACAGTGTCATCAGCATTTATACCCTTGGGCTCTAAAGGATTTCCTGTTGGATCTGTAGGTACAATGTAGAATTGATCTGTTTTATATCCGCTCTCTGGGACTTCTGCTTCAGCCGCCTCCACAACCTTATTGGATATTTCCAGTTCTTTCTGGTATGTACTTAGTAGATCTCTTAGAGTGCTTGTAGTCTCATTTCCATCTGCATCCTCTTGTATGATATTAAGGATGTCATTGTATTCTTGACTGTCTACTAGTGGTGTACACTTTACACGCCATAGATGACTCCACCAAGTTGGTGTAAAGCCTTCACTAGGGCGTGAACCTTCCTGTACAACATAGTAACGTTTAAGGCTTAGTTCTACACTCTCATCCAGTGCGCTAAAGTCTGTCAAATGTGGTAGTTCAATTACATCACCGCTCATTAATTTTCGACCTAGATTGTTAACCATATCGTTTTCGTGAAATGTAATGAACAGCGTATCATTTGCAAGGAATAAACCAAACTGTGATAGATCGAAATCTGTATCGCTTACACTGTATATACCACGTAGGTTATATACATCCTGATCATATATACGATCCCTGTTTTCCAAAAATAGAAAATCCTGAATACCCAGTATATCAGGCTCTATATAATTTGGTTGACTAGGGTCATCACTTTGTCCCTGTCCTGCTATACCTAGATACTTGTGAACATTAATACCAGTCCCACCAATGGTAAACATTTCTTTGATTCTTCTATCAAAGAATCTATAATCGTTGGTGTGAGCACCGTCTTTCCATAATGATATTCTTGGCATGTTTGTTCCTTATTGCGTAGTATTTATCGCCTATAAATAACTCAATGAAACTAGATCTACACGGACATTCAGTGCATACTGCCTGGCGAATATTCAATACTAGAATCACTGATGCTTTCTATGCCAAGCAAAAAACTATAGTGGTTGTTACAGGGCAGGGTGCAATTATGCAGGAATTCGGTGTATGGTGTGCGCAACATCCACACATAAAAACATGGACAAATGCACCACATAATCCAGGAAGTTACAAAATATCATTAAAAAAAGGTTGACACATCTATAATATATGTTATCTTTAATAGTAAGTTTTAGTTAAGGAGAGATAGATGAGTAAGCCACTTAGTAACGCACAGTACAGAAAGTTTATTAAAGGAATGCCTGCAGATAAACAGATCGAAAGTATTAGTCGTATGTTGCGTGTTATTCCACACTGGTTGATGGAAGAGGTTGCTCGGCCTAAGCCTAATGAAAAAGTAATTAAGCATTTGGAAAGCAGACTTCGTCAAGCACGTTTAATGCTTAGTGAATATTATGTAAACGGAAAGGTTGCGTAATGGACGAAACACTAAGAGATATTGAATTGCTAACAGTAGTTAGAAATGCTGTTGATACAGGTTGTAACAAAGAAACTATTGTAAGTTTATTAGATCAAGTTATCCTAAAAAAGAAAATTGATGTAACTACATTTGAACATGAAATGGAAAAGGAATTTGCCCGTGGCATTGACAACTCGTAAACGTAAAAAGGCACCTCGTGCTAGACGTAAGACTACTGGCACAGGTGCTGCTCCTCTTGATAACTATAAACGTGCTAAGGACTTCTTTCACTTTGAAGTAGACAAGAAAGAATACTTGCCTATTATTAAAGCATATGTAAAAAAGAAATATGATAAAGCCACACAACAGGCTATATTTAAAAACACTGACAGTGCTATAACATATAGCCATGTTGCAGCGTTCTGTCATTACATGAATAATGACAAAGCAGATCTAGTGCCTGACGATAGTGTTAACTGGATGCAGGGCTTCTTTGTTGATCGTCTTGCTGAAAAAGGTAAAACTATTATTGCTGAAGTAAAAGCAGAAGAAAAAGCAAAAGTAAAAAATGCATATGTACCTAGTATTCAGGAACGTATAAAAGAAGCAAGCGGCAACATTATAGCAGAGATTGAAGAAGTAGTTGATACCTTTATTGATAATCCTGCTAAGTTTAAAAAGTTTGATGCAGTAAAATTTTTCCGTTCTAAGAATGTAAATCAAGCACATGCTAGGCATATTCGTGCGTTCTATGAAGGCATACTAGCAGAATACAAAATGCTACAACAACCTGCTCGAGAACAGGAAGAAGATCTCCGAGAAGCATATGCACATCTCGATAAGTCAGATGTTAAGAAGGCTGTAGAACTATTTGCAGGCATAGTCGGTGCATGTGATCTAGTTACAGCAGAAAGTAAAGCAACACGCAAGACTAGAACACCAAAGCCTAAGAGTGCAGATAAATTAGTTGCAAAAATAAAGTATTGCAAATCCGACGAAAAGTATAAAGTAGCAAGCATAAATCCAGCAGATATTATTGATGCAACAGAAGTTTGGGTGTTTAATATAAAAACACGCAAAATTGGAAAGTACGTTGCAGACGATAATTGCACACTGCAAGTAAAAGGAACCACACTACAGTTCTTTAATCCAAAACAAAGTGTTGCAAAAACACTACGCAAGCCTGAAGAACAACTTAGGGAGTTCAATAAATCAGGCAAAGTAGCTCTGCGTAAGTTTATGGACAACATTGTAGCAGTTGAAACAAAGATGAACGGGCGTATTAATAATGATACTGTTATCCTTAAAGCAGTAAAGTAATAAATAGTGTATAGATAAGGATACACTATGGCAACACTAGCAGGTTTAAGATCAGACACAGTAGACTATATCCGCTATCGCTTGGGCGATGGTATGGTAGATGTTGAACTTGATCCGGAACACTATGATAATAGTATTGATAAGAGTATTAAACGTTTTAGACAGCGTAGTATGAATGCATACGAAAGTTCACATGTATTTCTTAGTGTTGTAAAAGAACAACAGGAGTATACACTTCCTGACGAGATCGAAGAAGTACGCCAAGTATTTAGACGCAGTGTAGGTAGCGGTGGTACGGAAACTGGTACACAGTTTGAACCTTTCGAAGCCGCTTTTCAGAATACATATCTGTTACAAAGTGGACGCATGGGAGGTATGGCAACATACGAAATGTACTATCAGTATCAAGAACTAAGTGCTAGATTGTTTGGCGGATTTATAAACTTTGAATTTAATCCTGTTACTAAAAAGATTACACTTCTACGCAAATTTAGTGCAAGCGGAGAAGTTGTAATACTTCACACCTACAATCTACGTCCCGAAAGTAGATTACTACAGGACAGACACGCTGGACCCTGGATTCAGGATTATGCACTAGCACTTGCTAAGTATACACTAGGTGAAGCAAGAGGCAAATTTACTACTATTGCAGGACCACAAGGCGGAACAAGTCTTAACGGTGATGCACTAAAAGCAGAAGCACAAGTTGAACTAGATAAACTCGATGAAGAACTACGCAACTATGTTGATGGTTCTGATCCACTTGCATTTATAATAGGCTAATAAAGAGGAAAAAAATGGTAATAGGATTATGCGGTCTTATTGGCGTGGGTAAAGGCACTGTTGCTGATATTCTCGTTGAACAAGGATTTGCTAAGGTAAGTTTTGCTGACAAACTTAAAGATGGTGTAAGCACAATCTTTGGTTGGGACAGAGATTTACTTGAAGGAGACACAGATGAAAGTAGACAGTGGCGTGAACAGCGAGACGACTTTTGGAGTAATGAAACAAAAATGGAGATCACTCCTAGGTTGGTTATGCAGTTATTTGGTACTGATTGTATGCGTAATGCATTTTATGATGGAGTCTGGGTAAGTCTACTTAAAAAAACTATACTAGAAAATCCAGGAAACTATGTGATACCTGATGTACGTTTTCGTAACGAACAAAACATGCTTCGTGATATAGGCGGAGAAGTATGGATGATCAAACGCGGTGACAATCCTGAATGGTGGAGTAAGGCAGTTTTAGATAATGCTACAGGCAGCAATTTTATGGCTGACGAAGATGTTCATACAAGCGAATGGAAGTGGATTGATACTAATGATCAATTCGATGAAATAGTATATAATGACAGCACTCTAAATGATCTCAGACATCAGGTGTTAGGGAACCTCGGCGCCATCCCGTTTTAATAAGTTCTGCATTACAATTAAGACAAACTGTCTTAAGATTCTTATGATTTATATTTTTTAGATTTCCATCAACATAAAATACTAATACTTGTGTGCGAATACTGGGTTTGAATCCACACGCTTCACACACACGTTTTACCTTATATCCTGCATCTACCCACAGTGGTTTTACAGGCTTATGATCTCGTAAGCACTGTTCACACTTGCGTCTGAAATAAGGCCTTTTGTTCTTGTAATAGTTAATGGCTTTAGGACGCTGTCCACACTGTTCACATATAGGGCGTTGCATTGTGTATTTAATCATACCTTTAAAGGGATTTTGTAAATAGCACTATTTTAAGGGTGTTCGGATAAATAACATATAACAAATCTTGTATGAGATAAGGAACACAAAAATGGCACTAATATCACCAGGCGTAGAAGTTACAGTAATTGACGAAAGTAACTACGCACCATCAGCGGCAGGAACAGTAGCGGCAATCGTTATTGCAACAGCACAAGACAAAACAAGTGGTACAGGATCAGGCACAGCCACTGGTACTACATCAGCAAATGCTGGAGAAACATTCCTAATTGGAAGTCAGCGAGAACTTACAGCAACATTTGGAAATCCAACATTCTATAACACAACTGCAGGTACACCAATCAACGGTTATGAGCTTAATGAATATGGTCTACTGGCGGCATATAGTTTATTGGGCGTAAGCAATAGAGCATATGTTATCCGGGCAGATGTTGATCTTGCAGAACTAGTAAGTAGCACTAGCCGTCCACTAGGACAACCTGCAGGTGGCACAGTATGGTGGGATGTTAGCGCGGATACACGTTGGGGAATATTTGAATGGAATAAAAGCACAGGAGTGTTTACTAATAAAGTTCCTACTGTAATTACAAGCACAGACGATTTAGATGGCGGTGTTCCTAAAACATCTATAGGTGCTATTGGTGATTATGCTATAGTGACAACCAACACAAGTAACCCTGTTTATTTTAAGAACAGATCAAATGCTTGGGTGCTAGTAGGCAGTGCTTCATGGATTATCTCTCATCCAACAATTGCAGGTACAGTCGCAAGTCCAAGATTTACAAATGGTAATACTATTGTAATAAATGGCACAACTGTTACAATGTCAGGCAGTACAGTTACTGAACTTAAGACAAGTATTAACAATGCAAGTATTACGGGTGTTACAGCGGATGTTCATGATAACAAAATTGAAATCTATGCTAGTGCAAGTGCAGTGGGCGTAGATAGTGTTGCAGACGGAAAGATTGTACTATCAAATGGCACAGGTTCAATACTAACAGATGCCGGCTTATCAGCAGGAACATTTGCAAGACCAATTATTGCACAGGATCCACACTACACAGTGCCAGCATTCAAGAGCACTGACAGTGTCCCACGTCCAAGTGGAAGTATTTGGATTAAAACAACTGCAAGCAACAGTGGCTTCCTAGCAGACGTAAGCACATATGATAGTGCAAGCACAGTGTTTACAAGTGGCAGCGCACCTGCTTATGAAAATGATCAAACTGCACTTAAGAATTTGGATGCAACAGGAGGTGGTAAGAATATTACTACTGGTAGTTTCTATGTACAATTTGATGTCAATGAAAACGACACAGTAACATACAAATTATTTAAACGTTACAGTTCAGGAGTCCTTGAAGTGACAGGACTTATTGACAGTGCAAATCCACTTACAGCAAGTGAGACATTTACAATCCAAGCAAGTAGCGCAAATAGCACCACACTAAGTAGTGCAGTTACAGTAGTACTAAGTGGTACAACACTTGCTAGTATGGCTAGTGATATTAATGGTGCTAATGTAGCAAATGTTAGTGCAAGCATTAACAGTGCAGGTAACATTGTTATTAAACATGACCTAGGTGGTGTTATAGTTCTTAAGAACACAAGCGGCACTCCACTTGACGATGCAGGTATTACTACAGCAATTACTACAAAGCAAGTACGCTCAGGAAACAACAGCGATATTATCCTAAGTAATTGGATTGCGGATACATATACTGCAAGTACAAGCGCACCAAGTAGTAATCCTAGTAACAATACTAAATGGTTCCATGGTGGATTTGAAGCAGACATTCTAATACATGATGGCACAATTTGGAGAGGATATCAGAACATTACTGACACACGTGGATTTGCTCTTGCAAGCACAAGTCCAAATGGTGTAATCTTTAGCACAACAGAACCAACACTACAGAGCGATGACACTGCACTAGTAAATGGTGATTTATGGATTGACACAAGTGATCTAGAGAACTATCCTCAGATTTACAGACGCGAAACTGTTGATGGCGAAGCAAAGTTTGTTTTAATTGATAAGACAGACCAAACCACAGAAAACGGCATCCTATTTGGAGATGCACGTTTTATGGGAGATGGCACAACAGATGTAATTACAGGCACTATTCCAACAACTAAAACACTACTAACAAGTGATTACTTGGATATTGATCGTCCAGATCCAACAATTTATCCTCGCGGTATGTTATTGTTTAACACACGTCGTAGTTCATACAATGTTAAAGAATTTAGAAGTGATCATTTCTCACGCACTAACTTTAGTGATACTACAGTTTATCCAACACTTCCTACGGAAAAGGATGCATGGGTAACAACAAGTGGTACTACATTTGGACGTAAAGCACAACGTGAAATTGTTGTTAATGGAATGAAATCTGCTCTAGATGCAAGCACTGCACTGCGTGAGGACAGTAGAATTTATAATGTAATTGCAGCACCTGGATATCCAGAACTTATTAGTAATATGGTAAGTCTAAACAATGATAGACGTCAAACAGCGTTTGTTGTAGGTGATACTCCACTAAGACTAGCATCAACCAGCACTGCAATTGAAAACTATGCAACCAATACAGCGGGTGCAACTGATAACAATGAAGATGGACTAGTAACTAGTGATCCACATTTGGGTGTGTTTTACCCAGGTGGCACAACAAATGATCTAAGCGGAAACACAGTGGTTGTTCCAGCAAGTCATGCAATGCTTCGTACATTTGCTAGAAGCGATGATATTGCTTTCCCTTGGTTTGCACCAGCAGGCACACGTCGTGGACTTGTAGATAACGTAGCAAGCATTGGATTTATAAATGCAGCAACAGGTGCATTTGTAACAGATAATGTTCGCGAGAGTGTACGAGATACATTGTACACAAATAGAATTAATCCAATTGCATTCTTCAACGGCAGTGGTATTCTTAACTATGGCAACAAGACTCGTGCAGCAAGTACAAGTGCGCTGGATCGTATAAATGTAGCACGCTTAACTAGTTTCCTAAGACGTCAGATACAGGATATTGCAACAGGCTTTGTGTTTGAACCTAATGATAAACTAACTCGTGATGAAATAAAGCAACAGATTGAACAGACACTTAACGATCTAGTTGCAAAGCGAGGTGTGTTTGATTACTTGGTAGTTTGTGATGAAACAAACAATACTGCAGATAGAATAGATCGTAATGAACTATATGTTGACATTGCTATTGAACCTACAAAAGCAGCAGAGTTTATCTTTATTCCAATTAGACTTAAGAATACAGGTGAGATTTCAAGCGGAAACGTAGCGGCTGCAAGTTCAGTTTAATTACAAAGGGACAAAAGGGGGGCAAAATTGCCCCTCTTTTTTTATGAACAAATTTAGATAAATACTTTTATAATTATTATAGGAGCGAAACGACATGTCAGTTTCATCATTAACAAAATTCACAGTGCCTATTGACGGTGATCAGAGTGCGGCAAGCCAAGGCTTGTTAATGCCTAAACTAAAGTATCGCTTTAGAGTGAACTTTGAAAACTTTGGTATTAGTACTCCTCGAACTGAAATGACAAAGCAGGTAATGGATATTACACGCCCTAGTGTAACATTCGAAGAGTTTGAGATTCCTGTTTATAACAGTAGAGTATATCTAGTAGGCAAGCATGCATGGGAAATGGTTACAGTTAACCTCCGTGATGACGTTAACGGTGGTGTTACTAAGTTGTGTGGAGAGCAGGTCCAGAAGCAGTTTGATATGATGGAACAGAGCAGTGCAAGTTCAGGTATTGACTATAAATTTATCACACGTTTTGAAGTACTAGACGGTGGTAATGGTGCAAATGCACCAAGTGTACTAGAGACTTGGGAACTATATGGTTGCTTTATCCAGAACATTAACTATGGTGATCTAAACTATGCAACACAGGAACCAGCAACAATTACAATGTCACTTAGATACGATAATGCTGTACAAACACCATTAGGTGACGGTATTGGTTCAACAGTAGCGAGAACATTGGGTCAAACAATAACCGGCTAATAGGAGTTTTTTCCAATGGCTAGTGTGAATCCTTCACTATCACCGTTTACAACAGGCGAGACCATGCGTGATTATAAACACGCGGCTCGCACTTTTGTTGACAATAATTTTGAATTGCAGCCAAGACATGGACATCTATTCCATGTTATATTTGAATTTACTTCAGAAGCATCTACACTGTTTACTAGTGTTGATCAACTTGAATTACCTATACTTGTTAAAAGTATAGACTTGCCAAGTTACAACATAGACGTACAAACACACAATCAATACAATCGTAAAGTTCATAGTCATCATACAATAAACTACACAGAAGTTACTGTACGTTTCCATGATGATGTAAAGGAACTAATAAGAAACTTATGGCACAAATACTATATCTTTTACAATGCAGATCCAACATATGATCTCGGAGGTAATGCTTATACTCCATATGACAAGTATAGTAATCGTGTACGGCAACAGTGGGGACTTCAACGCGGTAACAAGCGTTTCTTTAAAAGCATAAAGATATACAGTATGCACAATCACAAGTTTGCAGAATACACACTTATTAATCCTATAATCGCTAATTTTAGTCACGATAGTCATGCATATGCAGATTCAAGTCTTATGGAACACAGAATGACCCTGTCATATGAAACTGTTAAGTATGCTACAGGCTTTATGAACAACATTAATCCTAGAGGATTTGGCGATATACATTATGATGTGGAAGTAAGCGATCTAACAACTGGTGATCCTAGTAGTGAAGCATTCATTGGTGGACAAACAGTAAACGTAGCAGGACAAGAATCAAAAGACTTGTTCCAGGGTAACGTAATAGGTGTTATCAAAGACGCGGAAGTAATTTATAATGAAGAAAAACTAACAGGAAAAGACATTATTACTGATACTCTCGGTATATTTGCAAATAATTTATTGACAGGCAAAAAACCTACAAGTAATATTCTAGTTCCTGTTACAGGACTAGTAGAGAATACACTTAGTAAAGTATCAGGCGGTATTACAGACGGATTTATTAAAGCAACAGGACTAGAAGTAAATAACAACAATGTGAGCAGTCAAGGACAAAATTTAAGTACAACAAACTTCCAACAGGTAATTACTAATGAAGTTGATCAAGGAAACGGTATAGTGAAACCTAAAAACGGTTCGAATGCTTTTCCTGCTGCTATAAGTGACTTTATAACATATTCTCGAAATTCGAATTACGGAAAGAAGACATAATATGTCATACGGAAGTGGCGGAGGTTCAAGCGGAGGAGGTTCAGGTGGCGGCGGTGCAAGCACTGGTGCAAGCACTACTAGTGCCGCAACAACTGAAAGACCCGGACAAAAAACTAATTTACCTATTAGGGATCCAGACATAAGTTTTGATCAACGAGTACAGGACTATTTTAATAACTATTTTACAACACCTGCTAACTTAACCGCACAGGAATATGATGTAGCCAAGTCCTTTTTTATTAATCGCACAAACAATGAACAAGCAGCCGCGGCACTTACAGCAGCAGTAATACTAGCCGCTAATGAATTGAACATTAAGATAGTTGATATTATTGAAGAATTTAAAAACACTGGTGATCTTAAAAGTGCAATACCTACTTTCTTAAATTTAAGCCGCAGAACTTCTAGTCTACTGGGATATGAGGCTAACATTGGACCTAATGAAAACATAGCACGCCAAGTGGAGGCGTAAATGTTTAGTCGAAACAAATACGCAAATGGCGTATACACTATAACAAATCCTAGCAAATACACAGGGAACAAAGCACCACGATATCGTAGTGGATGGGAACACGCATTTATGCGTTTTTGTGATAATAATCCTGCTATTATAAGTTGGGCAAGTGAATGTATACAAATACCTTATCGTAACCCACTTACAGGAAAAGGAACAGTATATGTACCTGATTTTGTTGTAGTTTATCAGGACAAACGCGGCAAAAAACACGCTGAACTTATTGAAATAAAGCCTAAAGCACAAACAATGCTTACTGAAAAAACTCGCGAAAAAGAAAAACTTGCTATTGCGCTTAACCATGCAAAATGGGAAGCAGCCGCAAAATGGGCAAAACATAAAGGCTTAAGGTTTCGCGTAGTTACAGAAGATGATATTTTTCATAACGGCAAACGCTAACTAAGTATTATAAGGAGAAATAAATGCTTGTTGATATCCGAGCAAATAAACCTTTGGGTAACTTTTACTTGGAAGACCTAAGATATAATCGCACAGATTTTAGTCTAAATACGGACTTTGATCTTACACCAGGCTGGTATAAACTAGTAATAGAATATCCAGGCAGTAAACTAAAACTTGAAGAGATAATTATTAATGAACAAGCACTGGATATACTGTTATACAGTGGATGGTTTCTCGAACAAAGGACAGGATTTAAAACAAGTCCAGGTACAACACTATTTGCACGAGGACAGTTTGAAATATGGATCCATACTGACATGGGACTAATGATACAGACTATATATGAGAGTATTCAAAGACGTGAATTTGGAAGCAATTTGTTTGACAAGTACATGCACACAGTGGATAGGCCTATGGATTTGCCAGAAGATTGTCCTGCTATTATACGCAACTGGTTTGCTAATGGTAACGGTCCAAGATGGTGGAAGAAGAACAATATACTTACTCCGTATGAAGCACTAGATCCTGAAGTGCTTGCAGATATAGATAAGGCTAAGTTGCTGGATGAAATGACTAACATGTGTGATTATTCCAAAGACAATCCTAAGTTTGCACTGCCACTTAAAGGCAAAGAACTAAAAGGCACTCGCAGAGGATTACGTTCAGGATACGAACTACCATACACGGAACTTGATGAGTTGCCAGGATCTGAAATGAAACGTTTATGTGAAAAGGCAGGTATAAAACGTTTGCTTGGCTGCACACTACAAATGCAGTATCCAGGCGAAAGTTTTGTACCACATGTTGACGAACATTATGATCCAGAAACAAAAGCAGTAATGCAAGGACCTTGTAGTTTTATGTTAGACTTATCTGAAGATTCTTCACAACACTATTTTAAAGTTGGAAGAGGAGGACTAATACCACTTGATGTTGGATGTTTTGCTAACTTTAATTATGCACATGCTACCTTCAATGCAAGTGATATTCCGAGGCCGTTATGTATACTTAATGGTAAAAGAGATAATACAATAGACTATTTGCTCATGAACTAGGAAAGCCTATGACAAAAAAATTAGAAGAATTATTTGATTTGCCTGACTCCCAGGAAATAGATGTTACATTAGAAGAAAATACAAACATAGTTGAATCTGTAGACAAAGACAGTATTCCACAACTACAAACTGCACTTACTAATGTGGATAAAATAGATGCTGCACTGCCCAGTGTTCGAGATCTTGAAACAAGTGATAAAGAAATGGATGACATTGCAAGCCTAGCACAGGACACATTTAAGGATCTAATGGATCTAGGTATGAATGTTGAAGCACGTTTTAGTGGCGAAATTTTTAACAATGCAAGTCGTATGTTGGATACTGCACTAAGTGCTAAGAGTGCAAAGATTAATAAAAAGTTACGCATGGTTGATTTACAACTTAAAAAAGCAACACTGGATGCTAGACTAGCACGCGAAGCGCACGCAAGGGGCGAAGATACAGAAGATGGTGACGGTCAAACAGTGGACAGAAATCAGTTACTAATGGAAATTTTAGGAAGAAATACTGAACAAAAGTAATAAATACACTATTACAGCAAGGAATACCACAATGAAAAGTTTTAGAAGTTATCTTGTAGAAAGTGAACAAACATACAAATTTCGTATTAAACTAGCAAACGAACTCACTGCAGAAACAATGGATGCACTGGAAACTGCACTGGAAAAATATGAAGTAGCAAGTATTAGCAAGCCTAAGAAAACTCCAATACAAGAACATCCAATGGACTTCCAAACACTTAACAATGCAGAAGTGTTTATCATGGATGCAGAGGTTAAGTACCCTGTAACAGCGGATCAACTGTACAGATATATTAGTGAAGTGGTTGGTGTTCCTGCAAGTCATTTAGTTGTTATTAACAGCGATAATCCTGAGGAAATAGGCCGTGAAGAAGCAGTCAAGGAGATGGAATCAGACTATGAACCACTTATTGGCAGTCAAGATGAGCTAAAACAACAGGAAGTATTTGGCGACAAGTATAACGAAAACATGCTAAAGAGTATCGAGACAAAGAAGTTTGAATACGCAAAAACTCCAGGCGATGTAACTAAACAAGATTACAGTGGGCCTGCCAGGGAAGAACCTTCCAAGAAAAGCATGATGAGCGACAGAGGTTCAACAGTCGCTCCACCAAAGCCGAATTTAATGGCAAGCGGCGGAAACAACCCACTATAAGGATAAAATAATGCGTGACTTACTTGAGAGTTTGGATAGAATAATAGAAGCACCTCGCGGTGAAAAAGGTGGTGGGGACGCTTCAAATATACGAGGAAAACCTAAACCTGAGGATCCAAGAACTGTTACTAATAAAAAATTTGGAAGTATTGGTGATTTTATTAAGGCTATTCAAACTCCAGGGCAACAGGGCGGAAGTACAGCAGCTCAAACTAGAGCAAACTTAGCCAAAGCAACAGCACCTAAAATTAATCCTAATGTTCCTGCAGGTGGGCCACTAAGGGCGAATCCAGTTGATCCACAACAGGCAGCAGTAGCAAGAGCCGCTAAAGCGGTTGTAAATCCAGCACCTATGCCAGCAGATCAGGCAAGCGCAAGAGGTACACAAGCAATAGCAAAAGCAGCGGCTCCTAAGATGGCAACACCTACTGCTCCACCTCCTAGACCAAAGCAAAGAGCAAAAGTAGCAGCAACAGCAGCAAATACAAAAGACTTTGATAAAACAATGGCAATTCAGAAAAAATTGCAAGCACAGGGTTTCGATATTAAAGCAGATGGTATAATGGGTAAGAATACTAGAGCAGCAATGGCTGCGGCACAGGCAAAATCAGCACAGGCAAATCGTGCAGGTAGTCAGGGCGGTAGAACTGCGGCACAAGCAGCATCTGCTCCTCAAGCACCTGCAACTACACAAGTAGCAAAGGCTCCTGCAGGTACAGCAGTGCAAACAGGAGGAGCAGGAGGTGAGTTTGGTACTGCATCAGCACCGACCCAAGGTCAACAATCCATAGCAAATATTAGAGATAAAGTAAAACAAGATAAAGCAGGACAGGCTACAGCAGCGGCTGAAAGGCCAGGAATTTTAAGTCGTATTGCTGGAGTATTTAGAGGCGGCGGTAATAGGCGTGCTGAACGTGATGCAGAAAATCAAAGATCAGCACAAGCATACAGAGATAGAATCGGATCTACTAAAACAGCGGCAGGAGCAGGTGTAACACCTGCACCAACAATTTCTATGCGAGGCGATAACCAACAGCCAGCAGCAACTACACAAACTGCGGCGGCTAATACTGTAACATTTACAGACAGAAGGGCTATTAAATTTGCAAAGGCTGCTGACGCAGCATTAAGAGCAGGAAACACTAGAGCAGCAAGTAAATTGCAGGCGAATGCAAGAAATATACAAAGAGCTGTAACACAGAGTGATCCAAATTATGTACCACCTACTGCATCACAAGCAGCAATTGATAGATCACAAAGATTAGGTGGCGTATATTAACCAAAGGAGAAAGTAATGGATATTGCTGAACTAAGAACTAAACTA
>MDTG01162682.1_pt1 | contig 16576 bp, 12 predicted proteins | sample 811421 | NCBI WGS metagenome assembly MDTG01 (sample SAMN05326645, study PRJNA326480) | marine metagenome | isolation source: seawater | place: Pacific Ocean: South East | collected 2011
CCCCAATATTTCTTCCAAGCAAGCTGCGAATAGCGCACTTTCTTCTTGTGTTGCATGCTCGAGGTGTAAGCGTACCCAACCGCCTCCACGGTCACCGCCATCAGCACGACAATTTCTTGATATCATGCCCAAATGAATTAGACTGTTAACGATTGAAAGTGAAACAGCCTGTATTAAGGATTCGTCGGTCCATGGTGATTTCTCCTTGCCAAATGAAAAACCACCGCCCGAACCACCACCTAATTTTGCTTCAACTGCTGAAGTCGGATTTGCATGGAATGGCTGACCTATCCCCCACAAACTCCGAACATGGCTCCGATTTCTGCTTCTTCTCAACATGTCTTCATTGAACACCGACATTCCTTCACTTATTCCTTCCGGCTCAGCTTCAGTAAATGCCGCATGTACATGCCCTACGCCTTTTTCAATTGCTCCATCATCACAAACCCCGTACAACTGCTTGTGCTTCTTTTTGAAGCGTTCATAATCTGAAAATCCATTGGTAAATTCCTCTGCTAAACAGATTACATCCCAATTATTGGCAACTTTCTCAGGCCATAATTTGTCTAACCTGATTGATCGGCCCCTTAATTGATTAATACTCATACTTGTTGTGACAGTTGTCAGGTCTATCAGTACATTAATTCTTGATGCATCCCAACCTTCGCCCAGTAAGCCTCTTGTTCCAATTAGACACTTGGTGATTCCACGTTGGAAGAATTCTGTAATCATCAAAGAATAATATCTGGGGATCCAATCCTTACCCTTGCCAACGATTTCATGATATTTTCCACTTATTTTATCTTCTAACGTAATGGCTAACTCTCTCTCATTTATCCAGTCATTTGCTGCCGAAATAAAATCACCTGCAAGGTCATCGTCAACAAGAACTGTACTACCAGTCATCAGTATTGGATTGAGTAAATCGACATTATCGCATTGAACTGCTTGTCTAAAGGCTGCCACTGCGCCTCCGGCTTCATCATCCATCACACCTTCAACCAATGTTGTGGCAGAGGTTTTCTCGAAATCCGTTATAATCACCGCACGAATATCTCCTCCAAGTGCCTGCATTTCCGAGGTTAAAATTGTCGAAATGGCTTTTGTTTTAGAGGATGCATAAGCCATAATCCTGCCTACTGGTGATGCACAGGGTCTTATCCCAGTTTCCGTTATTTGGCTACCCAACATCCGCAAACGTTGGGTAACTAATTCTGCTTTTTGATGGTCAAGTTCACTTTCACTCCTGCGTAATCCATGCCTAACATAGCGATCCAGAACTGGTCTCAATACCGCCAATTTATTTTGATAGCTTTCTAACAAATATTGCGGAGGATAGGGGACTCCCTCTGGTAAACTTCCAACTGTATTTAGGAGAAATGCTCTACCTGCATGGGCAAAATCACCATTTCTTTTACTAAATTGATCCCATGCTTCCCTTTTTCCACCCGGAGATTGCCTTTTCTCAAGTGCTTCATACACCCATTGATCAATTGGCAGTGTCGCATTTGAATAATCTTGCTCCTCATATAATTCGTTTAGTAGAACTTGGAATTCCTCATCGACTTTTGCTACATAATTCAACTCATTCTGTGATGGCCTGACAAATAATGCCAAATCTTGGTATGGTGCCAAATTAGAATCTCTAACAAGAGCCGGAACGGGAACTTCATAGTCGATTTCCCCAAAGAAATCTTGATATCTCTTAGCATCCTCTTCAATGTATTGCTCAAAGTCTGGCGGGGTTGCAGTCAAACCAAGCACAACTGGGTCATCAAAATAATCGCGTACCTCGGTAAGAACCCTGCCCCAATGATGTAGTAAATGATGACATTCGTCGAGTATTATCATTCCAATGCCAACTTCTTTCAATTTTTGGAGATTAGTTTTTGCAGATTCACTCAAAGTCCATAAAGCATTTCCATGTTTAGAAAATTCATCTCTGACCTTCTTTCTATAGATTGATAACCTGTCCTCATAGTATGAAGGGTTTTTTTCTTTCAAGTCAACAATCCAGCCTAGGGCATTCTCATCATCGATTGCCTCTTCAGTGGAAATTAAATTCTCTATCCAAAGTTCGATAGCTGCTTCATTTAACTCCTCGCCGCCTCTTTTCGGCATAGTAATAGATTGATATGTTAGGGATGTTAGCAATCCCGGTTTTTTAGGATCTGTAGATACGTACTCATCTTTACCGTCTAAATCAAACAAGTCGGTTCTTGCTGCCCACTGTGCTTGAATTGCTGAATTAGGTGATAAAACTAGGGTTGGCTTTCTAACCAAATTTGCCCACACATAGAGGCCAAGGACCGTTTTTCCCGAGCCTGGTGGAGCAACAATATGCAAGTGTTTTCCTTGAACATCTAACTGTGGCTCAATGACTGATACTGCTGCAATTTGTGACGGTCTAAGTTTGCCACTAAATCCAATTGCACCGAAATCAGGCAGGTTGCTATTTGCCAAAACTATCACTTACTCATTTTGGAGGGCCACGTTTAGGACCCTTCGGTGGGCCGCCTTTTGGGCCGCCAGATGGAGGGCTTCGGCTGGGACCTTTTGGGGGGCCCCGTGAAGGACCACCAGATGGGCCAATTGGCTTGGGAGGAGATCGGCTTGGACCTCTTGGAGGACCGCCTCTGGAAGGACCGCCTGGAGGACCGCCTCTAGAAGGACCGCCTGGAGGACCGCCTCTAGAAGGACCGCCTGGAGGACCGCCTCTAGAAGGACCGCCTGGAGGACCACCTCGGGATGGGCCCCTTGGTGGGACTCTTGAAGGCGCTACTGGCTCATCTTCCTCTTCGTCTTCGAAGATTGCACCGCAATGTGGACATTCAGTATCGCTCTCTTTTACTAGCCCGTCACAGATTTCACAAGCAAACATTTCCTCTTCTTCTTGTTCTTCATCAGAAAGGTTTTCTATTTCTCCATCTTTAGAACGATATAGGTTTATCTCGGCTACATAATCAAACCCTTTCAGCGCAATTTCTGTTTGAATAGCGTGTTCAAAGGCTTGGGTTAACTCATCAGGCGTATCGAGTACTCTGCCATCATCTATGTAAGTGATATTTACTGTCAAAATTCCATCATCTAACTTTGCTTGTGGGGTTTCTACAGCAACACCTCTTTTCCTAGCAACTCTTCTAACTGCTACCTCACACATTCGTCTAAGGAACGCGTCGTTGGGTGCGTCTTTTTGACCACCTAATGCACCTGATAGGATTTCTTGTGCGGCATTAGTTTCGCTTCTCAAGTGATTTGGAAGGTCCGCACCTAGATTTGACAAAACATTCGATGCAGAGGCTTGGTTCATGTTTAGCCATTGATTACGCCTCTCGCTTTTCATAGCCTTTTCTGCTTCAGCTAGCCGGTTTACCATCTCATCAGTAGGTGAGGTTGATGGATTGACTGGAGTTACGTTTTGCAAATTTGAGGTAGGCATATTTCCTAAATTATTCATACTCATTTGCTGATTTAGGTTGTTCTGTTGATTGATCGGATTTAGATAGCCTTGAGGTGGGAAATTTCCTACTGGAGGTATGTTTTGTTGATTTTGCATACTCTGGGCAATTTGCCTCATCAACTCAGGTGATACCGCATTTGGGTCGCTTACTGACATTTCTCTTTGATGTCTAATCGCTTCACCTGAAACAACACCAAAACTTCTGCCACCTGTAACTTCTTGACCAGATAGACCAACAGCGTTTGGCGCAGTAAAACCTCCGGCTCTAGACAAATCTTGACGTGCACCACATTCAGGACAAAATATACTGTCAGCTGGTATCTCTTCACCGCAAGAGCCGCACTGCATATTATCCCCTCATTGTGACGGTGAGTTAATTCCCAATAAAGCCTTACTATGATTTCTACCGTCAATAAACATAGTTAGTAGGTGAAAAACTGGCAAATATGATGGTGATATTACAAACATTACTTACTGGTTTTATCTAACCATAGGGTCAATAACGATTACTTTGTGGGACATATAGAGGGATTAGATGTCAGTGCTAATCAACGAAAAGATAGACAACTTGCTAAAAAATACCTCAAGGTCTTTTTATCCCACACTCAAGTATCTGCCGAAAAAAGTCAGAGGCCAGATTGGTTTACTATATCTCCTAGCAAGAGTTGCTGATACCATTGCAGATTCCAAAGATGGAGTTACTGAAGATTTAATGAAATATCTGAAACAGTATAATGAAGTAGCACAAGGGAATTCCACAGAACTCCCCGAATTCACCAAACTTGCTCAAATACAAGATAATCCACATGAAGCAGAACTGCTACTAAATGTTAGACACGTAATCGACGGATTACAAGTTTATGGAGAAGGCGACCAACAACGAATGCTGGAATGTTTAAACATCATTATCGGCGGTCAAATTTTAGACCTAGAAAGATTTGGAATGGCAAAAGAAGGCGGCAAAATTTGTGCACTCAAAGATAACATCGAAATGGATGATTACACATACAGAGTAGCTGGATGTGTTGGAGTTTTTTGGACCAAAATGTCACTAGCCCATTTGATTTCAATGTCTGAGGAAAAGCAGGATATTTTCTTCGAGAAAGGAATTAGATTCGGGAAGGCTTTACAGATGATAAATATTCTCAGAGACATTCCTGAAGATTTGAGATTTGGAAGATGCTACATACCAAAGCAAGAATTAAACAAACATGGATTGGAACCTGAAGATTTACTCAACCCAGAAAATATCGATGCCTTTAGACCGTTATATGATGAATATCTGGACCTCACTAATGAACACCTAGATGAAGCAATTGAATACATCAAAATGCTTCCTGAAACACAATTTAGGTTGAAAGCATCTTGCATGTTACCCGTATTGATAGGCCAGAGGACCGTTTCTCTTCTTAGAGAAGGAAATATCCTTGATTCTACAGATCGAATCAAAGTTACTCGTGACGAGATTAAATCATATGCGAGAAAATTACTCAGAGCATTGATAATTCCAGGCGGTGTAAAACGACTACTCGAGAAAAACAAAGATTCTAAATAAGTCTTGACATGCGCTTAGTAAAAATATACTTACATAATAATTTGAGATGCTCGATGAAGGTAGATTGATTACATTATGAACTCAAATAACTGACGCTTTCTAACAAAGCAATAAAAAAGGAGAACTAGCACATAGGTACGATAGGGATGTTGGAACGCCGGAAACCATTGGATCTGCTATTTCCGCTTCAAGGAAATGCAAAATCCAGAGAAAACGGCTATGAAAATCCAAAAATGACTACCCTAGACAGACTTCGAGCTGGTGTTGTTCTAGCTCGAGATGCCGTAAAAGCAGTTAGCGTTACTGCGATGGAAGCCTTGAGAGAGGGTGTCGCATTCATCGGCATAACAGAAAAAAATGAACTTGTTGACCCATTTCAAAACTTAGATGCACCAATATGGTCTGAACAACCACCTCAAGAATTGCTCAAATTAGCCTATCAGTACTGTGAAAAACTCACAATACAAGAAGCAGGAAACTTTTACCACTCATTCAAATATTTGCCAGATGAACAAAGACTAGCAATGTGTGCAGTCTATGCATTCTGTAGAAGGGCTGATGATATCGCTGATGGCGACTGGGCTGACCGTTTTCCAGGTAGTGATGGCCAAACAGATCCCGAAGCAATTGCCTACAGAGAACAACTAGAGGCTCTACAAAACAGGGGAACCATCCTAGATGAAGATTCTTACTTGAACAAAATTACGCAACTATTCTTCTTTAGAAAGAAACTTTCAACGTGCTACACAGAGGTCTATTCTACCGACCCAGTATTTCTAGCACTCAAAGACACTGTGGAAAGATATGGAATTCCTAGAAGTGTATTTGATGATCTAATTTCTGGGATGGAAGATGACTTATACAACAATAGATACAGAACCTTTGATGAATTGTATGATTATTGTTACAGAGTAGCCTCCGTAGTGGGGCTAATGTGTATCGAAATCTACGGTTACAATGACCCACTCGCAAAAAAGTATGCAGAATCTTGGGGCATATTCATGCAATTGACAAATGTCTTACGAGATGTTGGTGAAGATATAGAAAGGGATAGAGTATACTTACCTCTGGATGAACTTGAAAAGAACGGCATCCAAGAAGCAGAATTAGACGGGAAGGTAGTCTTAAACAAGACTTGGGAGCCTTATTGTTATCACTATGCAAGAAGGGCAAGAACCTACCTTGAAGAGGCAAGGCAATTACTGCCACTACTACCACGCAGAACTAGATACTCTCCTGCTGCAATGATTGCTTTCTACGACAAAATTCTGCGTCAAATTGAGAAAGAGCAGGGCGACGTGTTCACCAAGAGAGTGAAGTTAAACAAATTACAGAAGATGAGTTTAGCTGCAGCGGTTTATGTCAGGCACAGGATGTTGCCAAGAATCCTAGATCCAGTATGGAATGGGCTAGCGAGAATAGGGCTGCTACCATCCGTCTAATTTCATTGCGTTCTTGTGAATGCTTGAATACCTGTTATGTATCGACCTAGAATTAAGTTGTGAATGTCATGGGTCCCTTCATAAGTCTTGACGGATTCTAAGTTGGCCATGTGACGCATGACCGGATATTCGTCCAGAATACCATTAGCTCCGTGTATGTCACGGGCGATTCTAGCAATTTCCAAAGCGATGTCAACATTATTCATCTTTGCTAATGAAATTTGTTCATTGAACCATGTGCCATCATCCTTCTTCTTTCCTAGATGGTAAGCGAGAAGTTGGCCTTTGGTGATTTCTCTCAACATCCAGGCTAACTTGTTTTGAACTAGTTGGTATGATGCAATTGGGACATCAAACTGAATCCTTGAAAGCGCATAGGTCTTTGCGCTGTGGAAACAAGCCATTGCTGCTCCCAGTGCACCCCAAGAAATACCATAGCGCGCATTATTCAAACACGAAAACGGACCTCTTAGACCCTTTACACCTGGGAGAATTCGGTCTTTTGGAATTTTACAATCTTGGAAAACCAACTCACTGGTTACCGACGCTTTGAGTGAGTGCTTACCCTTCATTTCCGGGGCAGTGAAACCCTCATCCCCTTTTTCAACGATAAATCCCTTGATTATCCCATCTAGTTTGGCCCAAACTACTGCAACATCAGCAATAGTTCCGTTGGTAATCCACATTTTTGCTCCATTCAAAAGGTAATGGTCGCCCATATCTTCTGCCTTGGTAATCATGTCGCCAGGATTAGATCCATAATCTGGCTCGGTAAGGCCAAAACAACCAACCATTTCTCCAGATGCCATTTTTGGCAAATAGTGATTCTTTTGTTCCTCACTACCAAAATCCCAAATTGGATACATTGCTAAAGAGCCTTGAACTGAGGCAAAAGAACGTAGTCCTGAATCTCCTCTTTCTAATTCTTGACAAATTAGACCGTAAGCAACATAAGACAATCCAGGACATCCATATCCCTTCAAAGGAGCACCAAGTACACCCATCTCACCTAGCGCAACTCGCCATTCATCAGGGAATACGCCTTCCTCGCAAGCATGTTCGATTTTAGGTAAAACTTCTTCATCAACCCAGTCTCTAACCATATCTCTAATCATTATTTCTTCTTCTGTTAGTAGGCTTTCTATATCGTAAAAATCGAGCCCCTCGAACTTCTCCATGTGTTCTCCCCAATACTACGGGGACATAGGCGCTTCAAGAACCTAACTACCAAGAAATAAATTCATCGTTTCTTTTTTTTGAAAATTTGGTTATATTTCCTTTGTAAAAATGGACTATTCATGTAAATTAGTCCCAAAATTACACCGGGTACTGAAACAGAGACTGCGATTAGTATAGCTGTTGTTAACATAGTATTCTCAATCTCAATTTGATATGGTTCGAAAGAGATTACATTACCATTACTAGTAATAACAAAACCGCTATTGAAACTATTTTCCCAAACATATGAAATCTGTCTACCAGAAATTACTGAATCCCAATCAGCCATTTGCTCAGAAGATACCTGAACCTTCGCAACATCATTTAGTGGTTCATATCTAACTGTTGCAGAAGGCGCAAGATGGATTATTGAAGTACCAGAAAATCCTCTTGATGAAGATATAAAATCTCCATCCAATGTGCGGTATTCGACCATACTTCCCACATCTGACTTTGTGTGGTCTACTGTATTGAGTAAGATTGAGATCATTCGCAGACCGCTGCCGAATGCAACGCATTCATTTAGAGAGGCATCTGGACAGTCAACATCAACCCATGTATCTGTTCTAGTACCGCTAATCCATGAAATATTGTGTGCTTGACCAATTACTCCTAAGCCGCTTGATATGGTTGAAACCACGCACAAGTCATAGTTCAAATGACATGAAATTCCGGAAATCTCAGAGTCTGCGTCATTACCTAAGTTAACGAAACCTGTGCCCTCGGAAAATCGCCATAAGGAACCATCTTTACCTCCAAAGTATGCATAATCTCCCGCGCTGCGCCATTCTACTGAAATCATATCACGGCCTAGAATTGCGCCGGTCCCATTTACGATAGTAACGCTATGGTCTATTTTTTCATATCTCATTGCAGTACCAAAATCTCCGGCAATTAGAGCTGCTTCGCTCCTTGGATGCCAGGATACGTCATTGAAATCATTATCCCGGGCACTATTTAATTCAACATCTAAAGAACGGTCACCTGCGTTTTTCGCTGAAATTAAATGTACATATCCTTCATTTCCAACCAACAGGACTGTCTTACCATCTGGCGACAATGCACCTGTGGAAATTCCAACATCATAATCCGCTACTGATGATTCTAGGGACAAATCAACCTGCTTGCTTTCCGCATTTACTAACGGAAGTAGCAAAATCAGCATCATGAATACTGGTAGAAAGTAGTTAACTCGCACATTCCTTCCACAAAGTGCTTAATCAAAACATTTCTCTTCAACCTTTTTTTGACGGTGAGCCTTATGTTGAATGGTGTTTTGGGTTGGCTCATGGAGAAATTCTCAGTTAAGCGTGGCCTAATAAAGCAGATTGGTGGAAATGCAGGACTTGCAAAATTGGCAACAGAATATTTTGATAATGTAAATGCCAATTCCGATGGTGAATTTACTGCCTCATTTGGGATATTAACGAAGGTTTCTGCACACTTTGACAGTGACGGTAAACTGTCTGTTGATGTTGAACAACTGAAAGGAGAAGCACTAGGAGAATTTTTGAGTGGAGATGGTGGAAGAGAACAGGCAATGGAATCTAGAAAGCGTTGGTCTGGTTTTTTGGACCAAGCTACAGGCTACAATGCTAAACAGAGAGGAGATAAAGCCAAAGAGGAGGCAAAAAAATTCTCAAAGGCTAAATCTGCCATTAAAATGGCTCACAAGTCAATGGAAATGAGCACAAAACTAACCGACGAGGTTAAAGAAAAAGCCCTAGCTATGATTGCTGAACTTGAATCCATGATCGAAAACGGTGATGCACCGTCTGAAGGAAAAGTAAAGAAACTCAACGATTTATTTTGAGGTGAAATTATGGATATTGAACAAATGTTGCTTCAATATCTAGAAAAGTACCCAAGGTTAGGTGAGCTGAGCGACGAACAACAATCAAGAATTCACAAGATTATCGGCTCAGTAGAAGAAACAGTAGGGCTTGATTACTTAGTTGACTGCATAGCTGATGGTGTCAGTGCTGGTGGCGATGGTGTCTTGAGATGCTATGTTGGATTTGAGCCGTCAGGAAAAGCACATATTGGATGGAAAGTGTTGTCACTACAACTCAAAAGAATGCTTGAAGCAGAAGTAAATGTTTTGATTTTTCTCGCCGATTGGCATGCATGGATAAATGATAAGTTCAATGGCAACATGGAGCACATTAAAACTACGGCAAAATACATGGAAGATACGTTCAGAGCACTACTTGATTATCCCCCTGAAGGTGAGGGTCCAGGAGAATTGAGATTCTTCTACGCCTCTGAACTGATGGATAGCGGAGATTATTGGGCAAGAGTACTAAGATGTTCCAAAGGTGCAACTCTAGCGATGGTAAGAAAGACATTTACAATTATGGGTCGAGATGAAGCATCATCTGATCACGATTTGTCTAAATTCTTCTATCCCGCTATGCAGGCTAGTGACATTTTTGAATTAAATATGGACATTGCAATAGGAGGTATGGACCAAAGAAAAGCACACATGTTCATGCGCGATGTGGCAAGTAAATATGGCTGGAAAAAAGCCACATGTTTACACACTCCGATTATTTCCTCTTTGAAATCGAGTGGTTCACGAATGGAAAGCTTTGACCACAAGATGAGTAAATCGGACCCTGGTGGAGCGATATTAATTCATGATGATGCGAAGGGTTTGAGGAAGAAAATGCAAAAGCATGCTTACCTAAACACTGAAGATGAGAATTCACCAATTTACGAACTTGCAGAACATGTTATTTTACCAGAATTTGGAGAAATTATTGTCACTCCAAATCCAAAATTTGGTCAACCATCGACATGGACCAGTGTCGAAGAATTTAGGAATGCTGTAATGGATGGTACTCTTCATCCTCTTGATGCTAAATTCGGTGTTGCTGATGGAATTTCAAGAGGACTTGAAACAGTTGCAAAGCATTTTGATGAATATCCAGAATTACTTGACAAAGTAAATGAATTAGTGAACAGCAAATAATGCTAATACCCAGCATGTTTTGATCTGGGAACACAATACAAATGTTCATGAATTGAATTACCTAGGGTCAAATATTGGTGATACTATGGTCGATATTGCGGTGCTAGTCAAACAAGTTCCAGATACTAATTCTAAGATTCAAATTTCGGGAGATAGAGTTGATTTATCTTCGGTTAAAATGGACATAAGTCCTTATGACGAATTTGCGGTTGAGAATGCCCTCCAACACAAGGAATCTGGAGGCGGAACTGTTACTGCAATTACTGTTGGCCCTGCAGGGGCAGACAAAGTGCTGAAAGGTGTAAAGGCTCTTGGCGTAGATAACATAGTGAGACTAGACTTTGATGGCTACATGGATTCAAACGGACTTCAATTAGTACTGGCACAAGAGATTTCATCAGGCGGCTACGATGTTGTCTACTGTGGCAAATCTGCTGCCGACACTGGGGCTGGATCAACTGGACCTGGCATAGCAGAAAGGCTTGGTTGGGGTTCAGTTTCAAACATAATAGACATCAGTTTTGATGGAGGATTAACTGTTACATCTCCAACTGAGGGAGGTAATGCGATTATCTCTGTTAATCTACCCGCTGTTGTTAGTTGCGACAAAGGTTCTACTAAAGTTAGAAAATCCAACGTTAAGGGGATAATGATGGCTAAAAAAGCACAGGTAGATGTCAAGCCCGTTACGGCACCTGCGTCTTCAGTTACTATTGTTTCTCAGGTTATGCCACCAGCAAAACCTGCCGGTAAGCAGTTCGAAGGTGGTCAGTCTGCCCAAACAGTAGCACAACTACTAAGAGATGAAGCAAACATAATTTGAGGTGAAAAAAATGTCAGATACAATAGTAATAGCAGAATTGTCAAAAGGAAAGGTTAGCCCAACTACTAATGAGTTGGTAACAGCAGCAAATGAACTAGGTTCAAACCCTACGCTTATTGTACCATGCTCTGATTCATCAGCCGCAAACGATGCAAGTAATATCTCAGGAGTTACAAAGGTAATCGCTGCAAAATCTGATGTTTTTGCCAATTATGATGCCGCTGCTTGGGCCGAAGCAATAGATTCTGTTGCTCCTGCTGGAATTGTGATTACCTCAGCGTCTGCCCAATCTAAGGATTTAGCTGCAAGAATTGCTGCCCGACGGTCTATTTCTGTCGTACAAGACGTTATTGCAATCAATGGAACAACATTATCAACACCAATTTATTCAGGTAAAGCAATTCAAAATGTTGCGATTAGCGGGGATGCAGTAATCAGTATTAGAGCTAATGTCTTCGCTCCATCTGATAATTCAGGAAGCACTGATGTGCAAGTAATTGACACTACTGGAAATGTATCAACTGCAGTAAAAGAACTGATACAACGTGCATCACAAAGACTCGATGTCTCTGAGGCTAATATCATTATTTCTGGAGGGAGGGGTATGGGAACTCCTGCAAACTTCAGCCATTTGGAAGAAATTGCTGACAAATTAGGTGCTGCTGTTGGGGCATCGAGAGCCGCTGTTGACACATGGGACGAGATTCCTCATTCAATGCAGGTCGGTCAAACAGGAAAAACTGTGAATCCAAATCTATACATCGCAGTAGGTATCTCTGGAGCAATACAACATCTTGCTGGAATGCGATCCTCTAAGTATATTGTTGCTATCAACAAGGATGCAGATGCACCAATTTTCCAGCATGCAGACTATGGAATAGTTGCAACATGGGAAGAAGCGCTACCGGTTTTGAGCAGTTCATTATCCAGTCTACTAGCTTGAAATCAACTAATGATATTTACCAAATGCTGGATTGCTTGAACCAACATAAGGATTAGTTGCTTTTTCCACCCCAATTGTTGTCGTTGGTCCATGGCCAGGGTGAACAATCGTATCTTCATCTAATGGCCATAATTTGGTAATTATCGAGTTTGATAAAACATTGAAATCGCCGCCAGTATTTGGCAAATCTGTTCTTCCAACAGAGCCAGCGAATAGTGTATCGCCAGCGAATAATTGACTAGGTCCATCGTCGACTTCAATCAAAATACAACACCCACCTAAGGTGTGACCAGGGGTATGAAGTATCTTGAATCTTAGTCCACCAAGTTGTAAATCCATTCCATCGTGCAACAACTTATCTGCAATCGCAGGTTCTGGCAGATTAAATCCCCACCTCATAGCTGAACTTTGTGCGAGGCTTTGGAGGAAGAAATCATCGTTATGTAAGTACCAACTAACATCATATTCCTCGAGTAACAATGGAATCTCACCAGAATGGTCAAAATGTGCGTGAGTATTCACCAAAGCGACTACATTTCTACTTGTTATGCCATATTGTTCCATTTCTTCTAAAGTATTTGGACCATTAGACCAATCTGGACCTAATCCCTCAAAATTGTTAATCCAAGAAATTAATCTATCAGACTCAGAGCCTCCATCAATAATTACCGTATCGCCACTTGATAGATCTGTAACCACTGAACATCGCATAGCTAATGCTCCAACAAAAAATGATTCTATCCATAGATCACTAGAATTCATCAAATCACATCCACCTGAATTGAGTCTGATGTTGAGTTTCCTTCATCATCGGTAATCCTGAGTTCAAAGCGATAATTACCTGTAGCTAGCTTGACTCTTAGTTTTGGCAAATTTGAAATTTCTTTACCTGACTCGTCAATCCATGAGTAACTTACAATACGATTAATATCACCCTTCGTGTTACAACTATCAAGAATAATAATTGCTGAACCTCCATCTCCAGATTCGTATTTCTGGTCATCTCCTGCGCTTGCTATGGGCATATCAATAACTGGTTCATAATCGTATAAATCTTGCAAAATTGTATCCTCGTTTATCGAAGTTATTGCTTCGCTATCTGTTATTGATTCTTTCTCTTCCAAAGCAAATAATAGTTGACTTAATTCATCAAAACCATGCTCAGTTTGAGAATCAATAACTAATGATTTGAATTTATCATCTTCTGAGTAAATATCTTGAGGTTTTGCCGTTTCAATTTCACTTGCAGTTTCAAACCACTCCGTCAATTCTGATTTATCCCTTTCAAGCAAATCGTTTGAGATATCGATAGCTCCTATTGGCTCGTTATTAGTATAATCATTTTGATCATCACCAGCAAAATAAAATGAATTGCTAATTTTTGAATATGCTGTATATTGTATAATCCCTTGATGTTCTATCATCCAGTTTTTTCCGTCGTTCATGATACCATGCAGATAGAACCACGACCCAGCAATTATGCCGTCATTTATCACATCAAGAGTTTTGATTGGAAATTTACAATCAACAATCGTTTTTGACAATTGGAATCCAGAACCGTTCTTTTTCTCAAGCAAGCATATCGAGCCATCGTCAAATCCAAGATAACCGCCCTTCGAGCCAGAAGAAACTTCAATCAGTCTGCTTTTTACCTCATCTCGCATTATCAATTTATCATTATTAATATCCCATACCTCTAACTCAAGAGCCTCCTCATCGCCAGGCACTAAGGCATAACCCTCACGACCAATAATAAGTTCACCAGTCAAATTAACACCGATTCCAGTAATAGACTCTCCTACTTTTCCTCTTGCAGGTCTTTTCCAAATCGTATTTTCACCGTCAAAGCAATACACTGAGCCGTCTTCTTGGACAATTATCAATCCTAACTCAGATGATAATATTCTGATGACGGAATTAAAGTGTAAATTTCTCTTGATTATATTACCAGTGTAATCCACAATCAATAACCTACCAAGGTTATCTACAACTGCCACGAAATTATCGCATTTCTCTATCATAGATGTACCGCCATCTATTTCACATTCCCAAATTGTTTCAAGCTCATTATCGAGACATCTTAAACCGAAATTATCATCTCCACAATAGAGATTTTTTTTGTCAAAGAATATCCCTTGTATACTTCCATCTATAGAGATATATTTGTTCTCTAAACCGTTAATTGAAAGTTTAACAGTTCCGTTTTTCTCAGACCATGCAAGAGCACTTCCATCTTTTGAAATTGTAAGTCCAGTTACCATAGACTTGGGAGAAAAAGCAACTCTTACATCATGAGTAAGCATGCCTTTTCCACATGGTTAAACATCATTAAGTTCACTATCTAATGATTAATTAAGGCAACTTGTGAGGTCGGGTTTCAAGCCATTTTCACTAATATTCTCAAAATTCAAACCCACTAAAGTAATACTTAGAGACAAAGAATATACTTATTTTTCTATTTAATTTTCATCAATTTGAATCATTGTGGATATCGAGGATTTGGTCATCATCATCGAATGAGGCTTTAGCGCCATCATTACGCTGATCATGTAACTGTGCTAGATATTCCTCTGATATATCTCCAGTCACATAAACACCATCAAAGCAGCTCGAATCAAATGTGATATCCCCGGAATATGAGTTATGAGTAGATTTAACTAAATCCTCTAAAGTTTGATAAAACAATTTGTCTGATTTGATATGTTGATTTATCTCATCAATTGTTCTATCATTAGCCACAAACTCCGATGTTGCTGGCATATCTATCCCGTATACATTTGGATATCTAACTGGAGGGGCTGCGGATGCAAAATATACCTTCGAGGCACCAGACTCTCTAGCCATCTCTATAATTTGCTTGCTAGTTGTACCTCTTACTATAGAATCGTCAACAAGAAGTACATTCTTACCCTTAAATTCATTTTCGATGGTATTTAATTTTCTCCTGACAGATTTTTCCCTCAATGCTTGACCTGGCATTATAAAAGTCCTTCCAACATAACGATTCTTGACAAATCCTTCTCGATAAGGAACACCTAACGAACTAGCCATTTGTAAAGCAGCTATTCTACCAGAATCTGGAATAGGTATAACTGCATCTATGTCGTGGTCGGGCCATTGTTCAATTATTCTCTTTGCTAACATCTTTCCTTGATTTAATCTTGCTTCGTAGACCGAGATTCCATCAATTACAGAATCTGGCCGAGCAAAATATACGTATTCAAAAATACAAGGATTCCGACTGGTTTCTTCAGCACATATTCGCGAAAATAGATGGCCGCTTGAGGAGATAAATATCGCTTCACCTGGTTCAAGATCTCTCTCAACTTCGAAACCTAGAGCAGTTATTGCAACTGACTCACTGCCTACAATCCACTCTGTTCCACCTTCTGATTCACGTTTGCCAAAAATTAGCGGCCTTATTCCATTTGGGTCACGGAACGCTAACAAACCATAGCCAGAAATCATTGATACGCAAGCATAGCCACCTTTGACATAACCGTTTAATGCAGAAATAGCCTTGAATACTGTTTCAATGTCAAGATGCGGATCACCACCAATGGATAAATCAGAAGAGTACTTTGTCAACTCAACAGCTAAGATATTTAGTAGAATTTCTGAGTCGCTTTTTGTGTTCATGTGTCTGTGATACTTGTCACGTAACATAGACTTCAATTCTGCAGCATTGGTTAAATTACCATTGTGCGCAATCGATAAACCATACGGGGAATTGACATAAAATGGTTGAGACTCTGCTTTTGATGATGTTCCTGCGGTTGGATATCTAACATGACCGATCCCAATGTGTCCTTGTAATCGTTGCATGTGACGTGTATAGAAGATATTGGGTACCAATCCGTTTGATTTTCTAAGTCTAAATTGGCCTTCAAACTCAGTCATTATCCCGGCTGCGTCCTGGCCACGGTGTTGGAGAACAGTTAGACCGTCGTAAATCAATTGATTTACGTGGTAACCCTTCTTACCAACTACCCCAATGATCCCGCACACAATCTCACCACAATTCAATTAGCAAATGATTGTTTGCTAGATAAGTGGACTTTCTAGCATCTGAGAAATCAAGCCTTAGGACGGTGAGTTTTCTTTGACCAGCCGTACTTGCGCAGCTTAGCAGTAGCGCCGTAACCACATGATGCACAAACA
>MDTG01352444.1_pt1 | contig 16576 bp, 17 predicted proteins | sample 811421 | NCBI WGS metagenome assembly MDTG01 (sample SAMN05326645, study PRJNA326480) | marine metagenome | isolation source: seawater | place: Pacific Ocean: South East | collected 2011
GAAACTGATAAATTATCTAAAATATTTTTATAATTAATATTAAAGTTAGGTAAAAATTTTTCTAAATTTATTGGGCCTTTTTTGTTTGAAATATCACCATCGAAAATAAGATTATTTTGATTGTTAACAATTTTTATTTGATTAGATTTTAGCTTGAGTGATTGATATATTAAAGAAAGGTTATAAATTAAATATTCATTATCTCTAATTAAAAAACTTGTATTCAAATTTTCGATCAAATTATCATTTAAAAATTTTATTTTTAAATCTTCAATATGGCCGTCAATAAAATAGTTTTTTTTTATACTACCATCTTGATTAAATTTTATTTTGCTCTCTATAGATATAGTTCCATCTTTGACTACTTTGCTCAAAACAAATAATTGTGGATTATTTTGATAAGATCTAAAAACATCAATTACGTTTTTAATTTTATTTTTATGGGTTAAAATCTCAACTTCTTCCAATTTTATATTTTTAGAAAAAAAATTTTTTAAAGGAAGGTCTGTACTTATACTTTTAATTTTTATTTCTTTGTTTTTAAAAAAAACATTTGGATCATTTGTTTTCAATTCAAAATTTAAATTATTAATATTTAGAAAAATTTTAATTTCGTTAAGTTTTATACTTAGATCTTTATTTTTATCTGTGATTTTTTCACTAATTAGAATATTAAATTTATTTGTGCTAATACCGTAGACACCTAAATAAATAAAAAAAATTAGTAAAAGTAGTAATAAAAATAAAGTAAATTGTATGAATCTTTTAAGCATTCAAATTAAATAAAGAGCTTTCCAAAAAGCTGTCTAATTCTCCATTTAAAATTTTATCTGGGTCGCTTGTTTCATAATTTGTTCTATTATCTTTTACTAACCTATAAGGGTGTAAAACGTAAGATCTAATTTGATGACCCCAGCCAATATCTTTTTTTTGATCCTTTTCGCCCATGCTTTCTTTTTCTCTCTTTTCAAGTTCGTGGTTATAAAGTCGTGCTTTTAACATTTGCATACATGTTTCTTTATTTTTATGTTGTGATCTATCATTTTGACATTGAACTACTATCTTAGTTGGTAAATGTGTAATTCTCACTGCGCTATCAGTTGTATTTACATGTTGTCCTCCAGCGCCACTAGATCTGTAAGTATCAACTCTAAGATCCTTTTCTTGAATATCTATATCGATGCTATCATCAACCACTGGATAAACCCATACGCTCGCAAAACTAGTATGTCTTCTAGCACCCGAGTCAAAAGGTGAAATTCTTACTAAGCGGTGTATACCAGACTCATTTTTTAACCAACCAAAAGCATAATCTCCGTTAATCTTAATTGTTGCTGATTTTATTCCAGCCTCATCTCCTTTGTGTTCACTAATTATATTATATTTAAACTCACGATTGTTTGACCATTTCATATACATTCTTCTTAACATATCAGCCCAATCTTGACTTTCTGTACCTCCTGCTCCTGCATGTATTTCAACAAAACAATCATTGATATCACTCTCTTTTGATAAAAAGCATTTAATCTCATTTTTTTGAACTTGAGATTTTAGTAATTCAGTATTTTTTATTATTTCCTCAATAAGCTTAGAATTATTTTCCTCAGATGCTAAATTATAAAATTCGTCTAAATCTTTATACTCTTTGACTGAGTTTTCAAACGATGAAATTAAATCATCTAATTTTTTTTTTTTCTTTTAATATTTTCTGAGCTTTTGAATGATCTTTCCAGAAATTTTCTTCTAAAATAAGCTTTTGGTATTTTTCTATTTTTAATTTGATTTTATTCTTTTCAAAGATACTCCTGTATTCTTTGATTAATTTTTTTTATTAGATTTAAGTTTTGAAAAAATTGATCACTCATTAATAAAATTTTAATATATTATTATTATTTAATCTATCTTTATTTTTCAAATTAAAATCAAAATTTTTATCAATTCTTTCTGATTTATAGGACTCAATCAAAGTTTTTTTTGATGCAAAACTTACTTTTTGGCCTGTTAGAGAATCGACCACCATTAAAGTGATATTTTCTGGTATTTTAAACGGTCTAGTATTTTCTTTTTTTATGGCTCTATTTAAAAAAGATTTAAATATAGGCATAGCTGTTTTTGCACCAGTTTCAAATTTTCCTAAAGTTTTTGGCTCATCATAACCGATGTAAACTCCAACAACTAAATCAGAAGTATACCCAATAAACCATGTATCAGTATTTTTATTAGTGGTTCCAGTTTTACCTGCAATATCAAGATTTAAATCTTTTAATTTTTTTGCAGTTCCTCTTTTAGTTGCCCCCTCTAAAATAGATGTTATTTGGTACGCTGTTTGAGGAGAAAAAATTTGTTTAAAGTTATCTTTTATTTTTGGAACATCATTAGTTAAGAAAGATATATTTTTGCAGTTTTCACAATATCTATCCTCAGTTTTAAGAATTGTATTACCTTCACTATCCTGAATACGATCAATCAATTTTGGATTTACAAGTTTTCCTCCATTTACGAAAGAACAATAAGCAGAAGTCAACTTTAGTAATGTTGTTTCCGCTGAACCCAATGAAATTGATAAGAGCTCTGTTGGATTGTCATAGATTCCTAGGTTTTTTGATAAGTCAATAATTTTGTCTAACCCCAAGTCTTGGGAAATTCTAACTGTCATCAAATTTCTTGATTTCTCTAAACCCTCTCTTAATGTTGAGCGTCCGTAAAATTTTTTACCATAATTTTCAGGTTTCCACATTTTCAGATCAGTCCCTTGTTTCAAAACTAAGGGCGCATCTAGAATTAATGTTGATGGTGAATAACCATTTTCTAGTGCTAGCGCATATATAAATGGTTTAAATGCTGAGCCAGGCTGTCTTAAAGCTTGTGTTGCTCTATTAAATTCACTTTTTTTGAAACTAAACCCACCACTTAAAGCCAATACTCTTCCGGTATATGGATCCATAACAACTATTGCTCCATTTACAGATGGTAATTGTTTTAAGTTATAAATGGAATTATCGATATGCTTAACGTATATAATATCTCCAACTTTAAAAATTTTTTCAAGCTCTTTAGTATTTAACCAACTTAAATTAGTTATGTTTAAATTTCCAGTTTTATTATTTTCTGTCTCGATTTTTATGTCAAATCTTTCGACCTTTACAATTCTTGCCAACTCCCATCCGATTTTTTTTTCTAAATTATTTTTAAAAAAACTACTCCAATTTTTATTTGATAATTTGACATTTTTAATAGGTCCTCTCCAACCTTTCCTTCTATCATAGTTTTCTATGCCATTTCTAAGTACATCAGAGGCTATTTCTTGTAATTCTAAATTCAATGGAGTCTTTATGTTGAGCCCATCTTTATATACCTTATTATAACCTAATTGGGCTATAATATCTTTTCTAACTTCCTCAACATAATATCTCGAATCCTCTAAAAATATTTTCTTTCTCTTCTTTAAATTAATTTTTTTACTCCTTAATTTTGAATATGTTTCTTTACTTATGTATTTATTTTCTAATAGATTTTTTAAAACTAAATCTCTTCTAAATTTAGCAGTTTTTTTATTTTTGTATGGGTTATATCTACTTGGGGCCTTAGGTAAGGCTGCGAGTAATGCCGCCTCCTCATAATTTAACTCGTCTATAGACTTGTCAAAATATTCTAAACTAGCAGCAGCAATACCGTAAGATCCTTGCCCCAAATAAATTTGGTTCAAATATAGCTCCAATATTCTCTCTTTTGATAAACTTCTCTCAATTCTAAAGGCTAAAATAGCTTCTTTGAATTTCCTCTGTAAACTAATTTCATTGTTCAATAGAAAATTTTTTGCCACCTGTTGTGTTATAGTCGATGCTCCCTCTAATCTTTTTGAATTTACTATATTTGAAACATTTTTTAAAACAGCTCTCAAAACCCCTTTTGCGTCTATTCCTGGATGGTTAAAAAAATTTTTGTCTTCTGCTGATAAAAAAGAGTTTATAACTATTTCAGGTATTGAATTATATGGAATAAAAATTCGCTTTTCTGATGAAAAATCTTGGATAAGCTCTCCGCTTCCAGAGTATATTTTACTTGAGACAGGTGCCTTATAATTTTTAAGATATTTATAATCTGGTAAATTATTAGAAAAAGCCCATAATATGGATACAACTATTAAGAAAATTAGTAAAAAGGCTGCACTGAGTGAAATTATTAATTTTTTTATAAAAATATTCATTTTAGTTTAATTTAATTCATGAATTTGTTAAAGTTAAGGCATCAGAATTTATAAAAAAAATGAAAAAAATAACAATTATATTATGGAAAAAAATTTATATATTGATGCATCGCATCCAGATGAAACAAGAGTTGTGCTTAAAGAAAATGGTAATATTGAGGATTACGAGTTTGAAACAACTAAAAATAATCTTATAAAAAATAATATTTATCTTGGTAAAGTAAGTAGAGTGGAACCCTCTCTTCAGGCTGCTTTCATAGATTTTGGAAGAGAAAGACACGGGTTTTTATCTTTTAATGATATTCAGTCTGATTATTATCAAATTCCTACAAGTGATTTAGATAAAATTAAAAAAGAAGAGGAAAAGTTAAGAGAGGAGCTTGCAAAAAAAAGTGAGGAAGATGATATCTCAATTAAGGAAAATGATATATCTGCTAACGAAGATAATAAAGAAAAAACAGCAGAGTTAGAAAATCAAGCAAATCCAGATTACAATAAATCTAAGATTCCATCAAAAAGATATAAAATACAGGAAGTAATAAAACCAAATCAAGTCATCTTAGTTCAAGTTCTTAAAGATGAAAGAGGACTAAAAGGTGCAGCCTTAACTACTTTTATTTCAATTGCTGGTAAATATATTGTCTTGATGCCAAACACACCAAAAGGTGGAGGGATTTCAAGAAAAATTTTTAATTTTGGAGAAAGAAAAAAGATAAGAGCAATTCTTAATGAAATAAATATACCTAAAGAAATGGGGCTGATTGTTAGAACAGCAGGATCTAATAAATCTAAAAATGATATTGAATATGATTTATCAAGCTTAATAGATAATTGGAATAAAATTAAAGAAATCGCAATGAATTCAATTGCACCATCATTAATTCATCAAGAAAGTGATATTATTAAAAGAACTTTAAGAGATATTTACGACGACGATACTAAAAATATTATTGTTCAAGGCAATGAAGGCTATCAAAAAGCTAAAAATTTTATGAAAATTTTAATGCCTAAAAATGTGAAAAAAATTAAAAAATATAGAGATAAAGAACCATTATTTATCAAAGAAAAAATAGAGGATAAATTAAATGAAATTTACGATACTAAAGTAAAGCTAAATTCAGGAGGATATTTAGTAATTAATCCCACTGAAGCCTTGGTATCAATAGACATAAACTCAGGAAAATCGATAAAACAAAAAAATGTTGAGAGCACTGCAGTAGACACAAACCTAGAGGCTGCAGAGGAGATCGCGAGGCAGATAAAAATAAGAGACTTGTCTGGATTAATAATTATAGATTTTATTGATATGATGAATTTTGGTAACAGGAAACAAGTTGAGAGAAGATTGAAAGAAAGATGTAGAAAAGATAGAGCTAGAGTACAAATTGGGAGAATAAGTAGTTTCGGTCTTTTAGAAATGTCTAGACAAAGATTGAGAGAGAGCAGTGTGCAGTGGGATATTTCATTAACAAATCCGTCCTTTGCACAAAAGATTGTGAAATTAATTGAGGTAAAGGCCGCTCAATCAAAAGCTAAGATAGTTAATGCAAATATACCAGAAAAAATTAAAACATTTTTAATAGATAATTTTCATAAAGATTTAAAATATCTAGAAAAAAATTACAAAGTAAAAATTAATTTGCTAGGGGATAAGTCGTTATTAGTGCCAGAATATGAAATATTTTTTGAAAATAAAAGTAAAAAAATTTTAGAAAAAATTGAACATAAAATTGAAATAAAAAAAATAAATTTAGAAAACAAAGACAAAAATAATGTGATAAAATTTACACGTAAAAAAAATTTTAAGAAAAAAAAATATTTTAAGAAAAGAAAAGCTAGATGATCCCCTTTTTTGGGGTTGAGGCAAAACCAACTAAGTTTTTTTTTATTCTTCCAGAGAGATATGATTTTCTACCAGCTATAACAGCATATTTCATAGCCTTAGCCATCTCTAATGGTTTCTTTGCTTGAGCAATAGCTGTATTTACCAAAACACCGTCACATCCTAATTCCATAGCAATAGCAGCATCTGATGCTTCTCCTATACCAGCATCAATTATAATAGGAAGTTTTGTTTGTTTAAGAATTAATTTTATGTTCGTGTAATTTTGAATTCCTAAACCTGAACCAATTGGAGCAGCTAAAGGCATTATAGAGACCGCCCCTGCATTTTCCAATCTTTTTGCCATTAAAGGATCATCATTACAGTAAACCATAACTTTAAAACCTTCTTTCGATAATACCTCAGTTGATTTTAAAGTTTCTATCATATCTGGAAGCAAGCTTTTTTTATCACCCAAAACTTCTAATTTAACTAATTTCCATCCTCCAATTTCTCTAGCCAATCTTAAAGTTCTTAAAGCTTCACTTGATGTGAAACAACCAGCGGTGTTTGGAAGATAAGTAATTTTTTTTGGATCTATATAATCCATTAGTAAAGGTTTTTTTTTGTCAAAAATATTTACTCTTCTTACTGCAACTGTAACCATATCTGCTCCAGCTTCTTTAATTGCTTTTGAGCATTCTAAAAAATTTTTGTATTTGCCGGTGCCTACAATAAGTCTAGATTTAAATCTTTTTGAAGATATCTTAAAAATATCTTTTTTCATTAACCGCCCCCTATAAAATGAACTATTTCTAGCTTATCGTTGTTTTTAAGTAATATATTGTTGATTTTTTTTCTATTTATAATTTTTCTATTCAATTCAATAGCAACCTTTTTAGGTTGTACTTTAATTTTTTTTAAAACCTTGTAAACTGAAGTCCCCGCAGGTACAGAAAGACCCCTTCCATTTAAATTAATTTTGATTTTTTTAATTTTTTTCATTATGTATTACTTATGGCTTTTAAAATACTTTTTATAAATGGCCCAAATCTTAATCTATTAGGCGAAAGAGAACAATCACAATATGGTACAATTACATTTGATGAACTCAAAGAATTATGTTTAAAAAAATCAACAGAACTAGATATAAAACTAGAATTTGTGCAGTCAAACATTGAGGGTGAAATAGTCACTTGGATACAAAAAGCTAAAGAAAAACATGACGGAATAATAATTAATGCAGCCGCATTTACACACACCTCAGTAGCTATAAGGGACGCACTTCAAATATTTGATAAAGCTAAAATAGAATTACATATCTCAAACATTTATAGAAGGGAAGAATTCAGAAAAAAGTCATTAATATCAGATGTTGTAACAGGAGGTATATTTGGCTTAGGTAGCGATGGTTATATTTTGGCCATAATAGCAATGCATAAAATGATTGGTAAATGAAAATAAATAAAAAATTAATCAGCGAATTAGTAAACTGCTTAGAGGAAAACAAACTTTCAGAATTAGAATATGCAGAGAAAGACATAAAAATTAAAGTAGCTAGAAATAACTTAAACCAAGTTAACACAATTCAAGTTGAGCAAAGCACCAAGGAATTTAAAGAAGAAATAATAGGTACTGAAATCAAGTCTCCAATTATCGGCACTGCTTATTTAGCGCCAGAGCCAGGAGGCAAAAAGTTTGTTGAACATGGTAAGAAAATAAAAAAAGGAGATACTGTTATGATAGTTGAAGCGATGAAAACTATGAACCATGTTCCATCAACTAAAGACGGTGTAGTAAAAAAAATTGTAGTTGAAGATGGTCAACCTGTAGAGTATGGTCAAACTCTTGTTATCCTTGAGTAGATGTTTAAAAAAATTCTTATAGCTAATAGAGGCGAAATAGCAGTCAGAATAATCCGTGCATGCAAAGAATGGGGTATTCAAACAGTAGCTATTCATTCAGATGTGGATAAAGAAAGTATGCATGTAAAATTAGCTGATGAAAGTCTGTGTGTTGGTTCAAGACAGCCTATTGATAGCTATTTAAATATTCCATCTATTTTATCTGCAATAGAGGTAACGAATTCAGATGCAGTACACCCCGGATATGGCTTTTTATCTGAAAATTACAATTTTGCTAAAATATTAATGGATAATAAAATTAAGTTTATAGGTCCTTCACCTGAAATCATAAAAATGATGGGAGATAAAATCGAAGCTAAAAATACTGCAAAAAAATATGGTATACCTATTATTGAAGGATCTGATGGAGGTGTATCAAGTTTAGAGATTGGTAAAAAGGTTGCTGAAAAAATTGGATATCCAATTTTGATTAAAGCAGCTGGGGGTGGTGGTGGCAAAGGCATGAAAGTTGTTAGATCTAAAAATGAATTTGATAATTTATTTTTGACAGCAAAATCAGAGGCAAAAAAATTTTTTGCAAATGATGAAGTTTATATCGAGAAGTTTTTTCAAAATCCAAGACATATTGAGGTTCAGATATTATCAGGAAAAAATAGAACAGTGCATTTGCACGAAAGAGATTGTTCAGTCCAAAGGAGACATCAAAAATTAATTGAAGAGACCCCAAGTCCTGTATTAAATGATGATCTTAGAAATGATTTATTTAATAAAACAGTTAACATGGTTTCTAAAATTGGCTATGAGGGTGCTGGAACCGTTGAATATATATATGAGGATGGAAAATTTTATTTTTTAGAAATGAATACAAGAGTACAGGTGGAACACCCGGTATCAGAAATGGTCACAGGTATTGACATTGTTAAAGAACAAATATGGATTGCCTATACAGGTGATACAGCATTAAAACAATCTGACATTAAACCTAGAGGGCATGCAATAGAATGTAGGATTAATGCAGAAAACCCTGGTAAAAATTTTCAACCTTCTCCCGGGCTTATTGGAATGTGTCATCAGCCTTCTGGTTTTAGAACAAGAGTCGATGGCGCAATCTATCAAGGATATAGAGTTACACCATATTATGACAGCATGATATGTAAACTGATTTGTCACGGCAGAAATAGAACTGAAGCTATACAAAGAACTTTAAGATCATTAGATGAATTCGTTATTGAGGGTATTACTACAACAATAGATCTACACAAAAAACTCCTTAAACACGACAATTTCATAAATTCAAATTTTAATGTAACTTGGCTTGATAAAGAAAAGCTGATCTAATAACATTTTAAAATCCATAAATCATAGATAGGGTGATCAAAAGATTGAATTGACGGGCTTGACGAGAATGTCCATCCATTAAATACAAAAACTTCATTATTACCCTTATTATTAAGATCGCGAACCTGTAAATAAGAGGTAATTTCTGGATTGTCATCGAATTCTGAATTTTTACATTTCAAAACCTTAAGCATTAAATTTTTAAATATATATTCTTCTCCTATATTTACTTTTAATAATTTGTTTTTGGAACTTAGTTTGTCTAATATTTTTATATCAACTTTTTTTCCAAAATATACATTTTCTTGAGCATTAATTTCTTGTGTTTGAAATTGTATTAAAAGAGCAAATAAAAAAAAAAATTTACTCTTTCCAAGATTTATATTTTTTATAATCATTTTTATCATCTTTGTTTGGATGAAAAGCTTTAGATGTACCTGTTTGATTGGGAATATTTTTTTTTTGCCAACTAAATTTTTTTATTTCTTGATTATGTTCAATTTTATTTTTTAAATGATGTATCCATGAATACCATTCATTTGGGATTTTTGTTGCATCTACCTCGCCATTATAAACTATCCATCTCTTTCCAGATTTGCTTTGATAATATTTATTACCAAAGTAATCGGTTCCTTTAAATTTACCAAAAAAAATAGTATAAATTCTTGTACCTAAGGTTTGGTGATTCCACCAAGTGAATATTTGTTTTAAAAATGTCAACATAAAAAAATTAATTTTTTTCAATTTTTAATTGAAAAAAATAGATTAGACTAAAAATCAAATTTGTATATACATAATTTTAAGATTCAAAAAAAATTTAAAAAAATTATGTCAAAATATTTAGTTGAAACATTCTACACCTGCTCTTTTAAAGTTAAACATTTTTTAGACAAAATTGACGAAAAAGAATTAGATAGTTTAGAGCAGAGAGATGATGGAGAATTTGAGGTAATAGATATTAAAATTGATACAAGAAAAACTAAAAGTTTAGAAAAAAATACTTCAACAAAAAATGATAGAAACATATCTGAGGTTAAATTAGATAAAAATACAAATTCTTTAGAGAACAAAAATTTTACTCAAAATCCAAAATTTCTTAAAAATGTAGATGAGGCAGTAAATAAAAGGTTTGGTATGCCAGATAGAAGAAAGGGTTATATTCAAAAAGCGACAATCGGTGATCATAAGGTTTATCTGCATACTGGTGAGTACGAAGATGGCAAAATTGGTGAAATATTCATTGATACAAGTAAAGAAGGTGAGCTAGTAAAAGCGCTTATGAATAATTTTGCTATAGCTATTTCGCTTGGCTTGCAATATGGAGTTCCTCTTGATGAATTTGTAAGTGCTTATGTAGATACAAAATTTGAACCATCAGGTAAAGTTTACGGTAATGATAGAATTTTATCAGCTACATCAATTTTGGATTATATTTTTAGAGAGCTTGCAATCTCATATTTAAATAGAGAGGATTTAGCACATACGCCTGCTATTGGTAAATCTGAAAATATAACTGAAAGTGAAAATAATTTTGAAGAAAATAATCAACTTATTAAAATCGTTAAAGATATAACAAGCAAAGGTTTTGTAAGAAACGATTATAAAAGAAAACTTGTCGATTTATCAGATATTAGAATAAATCTTAAAGGAAAAAAATAATTATTTTTTTTTTGCTAGTTTTAAATTTAATTCTTTTAACTGAATTTCCTGTATCTCAGATGGAGCGTTCATCATAAGATCTTGGGCATTTTGATTCATAGGAAACATTGTTACCTCTCTAATGTTTTTTTCATCAGCTAAAAGCATAACAATTCTATCAATACCAGGGGCAATCCCTCCGTGCGGTGGTGCGCCGTAACTTAAAGCATTAATCATACCACTAAATTTATCATCTACACTTTTTTTATCATATCCTGCTACTTTAAAAAGTTTATACATAAGTTCTGGAATATGATTTCTAATTGCACCTGATGATAACTCTATTCCGTTGCAAACTATGTCGTATTGGTAGGCTTTAATGTCTAGTGGTTGGCTGAAATTTAATTTATCTATTTCGCCTTGTGGCATTGAAAACGGGTTATGACTAAACTTAATTTTACCAGTTTTTTCATCATTTTCAAACATTGGATAATCAACTATCCAGCAGAAAGCAAACACATTTTCATCTACCAAATTTAGGTCTTCCGCAATTTTATCTCTTGCTCTTGATAAAAGTTTTTCAATTTCATTTTTTTTTCCACACGCCAAAAAAATACTATCTCCGATTTCAGCGTTACTTATTTGCATAATTTCTTGGCAGGCATCGCTTGAAAAAAATTTGCCTATAGGGCCTTTTCCAATAATTTTATCGCTATTTTGTTCAAATGTGAAATAGGCTAGCCCACTAGACCCATCCTCTTTTGCCCACTTATCAATATTATCAAAAAAACTTCTAGGTTTGTCTTTAGTTTGTTTAGTAATTATTGCTCTAACTATCGACCCCTTATTTACCAATTTTTTAAATATTTCGAATTTCACATCTTGTCTTTCAAAAATTTTAGTTACTTCACATATTTCAAGCGGATTTCTCAAATCTGGTTTGTCTGTGCCGTATTTAAGCATTGAATCAAAAAATGTTATTATAGGAAATTTTTTATTTAAGATTTTTTTTTTTGAAAATTTATTAAATACGTTGTTTAAGAGTTTCTCTACAATTTCAAAAATATCATTTTGCTCTATAAATGACATTTCTATATCAAGCTGATAAAATTCTCCAGGACTTCTATCGGCTCTAGCATCTTCATCTCTAAAACATGGTGCGATTTGAAAGTATTTATCAAATCCTGAAATCATTATAAGTTGTTTGAATTGCTGCGGGGCCTGAGGCAGAGCATAAAACTTTCCAGGATTCAGTCTACTCGGAACTAAAAAATCTCTTGCTCCCTCAGGACTTGAAGATGTTAATATTGGAGTTTGAAATTCTAGAAAACCAAAATTTTCCATCTCTTTTCTAATGTAAGATATTACTTTTGATCTTAAATTTATATTTTTATGTATTTTGCTCCTTCTCAAATCTAAAAATCTATACTTAAGTCTTATTTCTTCAGAGTATTCCTGATCGGAAAATACAGGTAAAGGCAATTCCTTAGTTGTACCCAAAATTTTAAAATCTAATATTTTAATTTCAATTTCACCTGAATTAATATCTCTATTTATCGTATTTTTTTCTCTGGCGACTACCTTGCCCTTAAATTGAACAACTGTCTCAAGTGGGATTTTTTCAATCTTATTAAACAGGGCATTTTTATTATCTGTTACACATTGTGTAATCCCATAATTATCTCTTAAATCAATAAATAAAAGATTTCCATGATCGCGCTTTTTATTGATCCATCCAGACAATAAAACTTCATCACCTTCATTTTTAATATCTAATTCACCACATGTATGTGTTCTGTATTTTGTCAAACTAAACCTCTAATATTTCTTTAATAATTTTCAAATTAATTGGTTTTTTTTTTTTTAAACTAATTTCATCAATTGTACATACAAATTCTTTTATTTTACTATAAGATCTAGTGATTCTTTTTGAAATAAAATCAATTAATTTGGAGTCGATAGTAATTTGATAATCTGATAAATTTTTAGTAATTAAAGCTTGAATTAAAACATCGTCAGGTTTGTTAATTTCCGCAAATAAACAATTTTTAAGTCTAGATTTTAAATCATTAAGCTTTATGCTAACTTCATTTAATGACTTATTTGATGTTAAAATTAGAAATTTATTATATTTTTCAATTGTATCAATTAAAGAATAAAGTGAATTTTCATCAATTTTTTCATCAACATTTTCTAATATAATATTTTCATTAAATCTAATTTTTTCATGATCGTAATTTTTTAATTTTTCTGAGTCTATTATTTTACCTTTATTTTTTTGTAAGAAAATTTCAATTAGGTGTGTTTTACCAGAATAACGTTCGCCATAGATATTTAATATTTTTTTTTCCCATTTTGGCCAACTGAAAAGTAAATTATATGCATAAAAGTTACTCTCGCTAACAAAAAAATCGTTTTTGTTAAAACTTTTGTTAAATTCAAAATTAAACAATTGTTGTCTTAGATCTGTTACTTTATTTTCCATATTTCATCATCTATTTCTATTATAATATTTTTATCATTCATAATTTGCAAAAATTTCTTTGGGCTTCCATTAAATATTATTTTATAATTTAATTCTTCGCTGTTAATTTTAGTTATGTAATAATCGTATATAAGATCTATTTTTTCTAATTCTGTTTCAAGATTAATTATATCATTACTGTCTTTAGCGTTTATTTGTAAGTTGATCGGTAACTTTATAGATGTATTAATTAAATTATTACTTTTCCAAAGGTCTTCTAGCTTTATTTTTGTATTAAATATCAAATTATTTAATTCATTTTGATTATCTAAGTCGATACCTTTATATACATGATTAATAATTTTTAAATTATTATCGAAAAATATTTTTGATAAAATTCTTAATTCTGATTTATTCTTAAAAAATACTGATATTATGTGATCGCTTAAACCATATTTTGTTATTATTTCATTGAATTGATAATTTTCGATATTTTCTTTATTTTCGTTAATAAATTTGAGATTTTCGATATCTTCCTCTATCAAAACATAATTTAATAAGAAATATTTTTTTTTTTCATTATTCCAATTTTTATAAAAAGGATTGTTTTCATACAAAAAAATTTGATCCTGATCATTATCAAAAAATATTAAAATAGTTAAAAAATCTTTGCTTTTATTTAAAGATGGAAATATATTTTTTTTTTCAAAAAAATTTAATGTTTTTTTTTTATTAAAATTTACATTAAAATTTGCAATATATTTCTTTTTAACAAAACTTTCGTCTTTTATTTCAAATGAGTCTATTAAATATTTAATTTCATTCAGTTTTATTCCACTAATTTTTGATTTATCTTTTGTAGTAATGATTGTTGAAGTTAGCTCATCAAATGCGGTCGAGAAAGCTTGATTAATGACTTTTTCTTTATTGAAATTGACACTAAAAGGTTCAGATATCTTTACTTCTTTTATCTTAAAAATTTTACTTTCAGCTTTTATTGTTAATATTGAACTAAAAAATAAAGTGGATAAACAAAAAATTATATAAGATAAAATTTTGATAAATTTAATTTTAGTATACATATTTTAAATATATGAAAAAATACAAATTTACATATGAAAAAAGTGGAGTAAATATAAATGCAGCTGATAATTTTGTTAAATATATAGCTAATTTAAAAAAAAAAAAAAATTCAGCCTCTAAAAACAATAATATTGGAAGTTTTGCATCAATTACTAGTATTCCAAGAAACATGAAAAGACCTCTTTTGGTATCAAGCACCGATGGTGTAGGCACAAAACTTGAAATAGCAAACATCTTAAAAAAATTTGATACAATTGGAATAGATTTAGTTGCAATGTGTGTAAACGATATTTTAGTACAAGGCGCGAAACCTATAATTTTCTTGGACTACATATCAATTGACAAAATAAATTTAATTAAATTAAAAAAAATAATTAAAGGAATAAAAAAGGGCTGTGATTTAGGCGGTTGTGATTTAGTTGGAGGCGAAACTGCTGAAATGCCAGGGACATACACGAAAGGTAAGTTTGATTTAGCTGGGTTTTCTTTAGGGATTGTTGAATCAAAAAATTTACTTAAAAAAACAAATATTAGAGAGAATGATATTGTAGTTGCCATTCCTTCAAGTGGATTACATTCAAATGGATACTCATTGGTTAGAAGTATTTTAAAAAAATATAAAATAAATATTAAAAAAAATAAATTCCTTAGGAATGAATTATTAAAACCTACAAAAATATATGTTAATGAAGTTTTACCTTCTATAAAAAAGAGTTTGATACACGGCTGTGCTCATATAACTGGAGGCGGCTTACAAGATAATCTAATAAGAGTAATTCCAAAAAATATGTGTGCAATTATAAATTTAGATAAAATAAAAATAAAACCAATTTTTAAATGGATAAAAGATAAAGGTGTCAGCGATAAAGAAATGCTAAGAACTTTTAATTGTGGTATAGGTTTTTGTTTAATAATAAAAAAGCAAAATTTGCATAAAATAAAGAAAAATTTTAAAGGTAATTATAAACCATATATTATTGGAAATATTATAAAAAATAAAAATAAAAAAATTTTATTTAATGAAAAAATTAAATGGTAAATTAAATAAATTTAATTTGGCTGTTTTTATTTCAGGAAGAGGATCTAATTTAAAATCAATAATTAACTCTTCTTTAAAAAAGAGCTCAATCTATCAAGTAAAATTAGTAATTTCAGACAAGAGAAATGCGAAAGGTTTGGGTTTTGCAAAACAAAAAAATATTAAGAGCTATGTTGTTGATTTTACAAAGTCAAAGAAATTAAGTATGGAAGTTTTATCTAAATTAAGACGGGAAAATATTAAATTAATTTGCTTAGCTGGATTTATGAAAATTATACCTAGTTATTTTATTAAATTGTATAAGGGAAAAATTATAAATATTCACCCATCATTACTTCCAAAATATAAGGGTATTAAAACACATGAAAGAGTAATTTTTAATAAGGAAAAATTTACTGGATGCACAGTCCACTACGTAAATAGGTATCTAGATTCTGGTAAAATTATCTTACAAAAAAAGGTAAAAATAAAAAAAAACGATACACCAATTTCTCTTGGTAAAAAGGTTTTAGAAATAGAACATAAAATATATCATCGAGCTATAATGAGAGTTTTGTCTAATCTTTAAAAAAAAAATTAATTTCTTTTTCGGCATTTTCTTTACTATCTGATCCGTGAACAGAATTTTTATCAATTGAAATTCCAAACTGTTTTCTTATAGTTCCTATTTCAGCCTCAAGCGGGTTTGTCGCTCCCATAATTTTTCTGTTATCTGCAATAGCATTATCTTTCTTTAAAACCATTACAACTATAGGACCTGATGACAAGTAGTTGCATAAATCATTATAAAAGTGCTTTGTTTCATGAACTTTATAAAATTGTTCAGCGTCTTTTTTCTCTAACTTAACTTTTTTTTCTTTAACAATTTCAAAATTATTTTTAATGAATATACTTTTTATCTGGCTTTCTAAACTTCGCTCTACCGCATCAGGTTTAATTATTGATAATGTTTCTTCCATTACTCGTAATTATCTTCTACAAATTTATTTAATAATCTTACGCCATATCCTGTGGCGCCACTTGAGTTTAATGATCCAGCATATTTAGAAAAAGCCATACCAGCAATATCTAAATGTGCCCAAGGTGTTTTATTAATTATAAATCTTTGTAAAAACTGGGC
>MDTG01008008.1_pt1 | contig 16575 bp, 22 predicted proteins | sample 811421 | NCBI WGS metagenome assembly MDTG01 (sample SAMN05326645, study PRJNA326480) | marine metagenome | isolation source: seawater | place: Pacific Ocean: South East | collected 2011
ACCGGCATATTTACCCGACCCGACCGTCGCTCCGACGGTTAATTTCTACGCGAACGATTTAGTCGTAACGAAGACACTCGCGGCGAAAGAGTCTCGGACGGTTGTAAGTATTCCCGACCGTTATCGTATTCAACTCGGAGCGATCTCGACTGGAGATCTAGCGGGCGAGGTCGGCGTTCAAGGCGGTATGTATTGGTTACACCTATTTGGATTTGGACAGTACGAAGTCCGCGTGAGTCATTTAGACGACGCGAACAATCAAGTCGTTTTGTCGGAGGCGCTACCGGTAGGACTTCCGACGGACGCTTCGGGGACGCTTTATCATAACGATTGGAGATGCACGATCAACGCGGGCGAGTTGGGCGCGACAACAGACCGAGCCGGATACTACAAGATCGAATATACAATCGACGACGCGCCTCTTCACGACATCGGAACGCGAACGAAGACCGAGCGCGGTCGGCTTCGCGTAGTCTTGGCGACCTTCGACACCGGTCTGTCGAGCCGTGAACTTATGACCCTCTTCCCACAACTTGAAGCGACGCGACCTTCGAACCGTGAGGGGTGGCAGGCATACATAGACCATTATGATTTGATTACGGAACTTGAGGCAAAACTTCCTCGCGGTCGTTTTTGCGACATGGTTATCGGCGAACAATTCCGTCGCGCCCATGCTTACTTTGTCGCGGCGGCGTTGTCCGAGCTTGGATACCTTCCGAACTCCGACCCCGACCGTCTTCGAGAAATAGCGAACGAGGAGATCGAAAGACAGGTCGCTCGAATGCATTGGATCGACCTAGACTCGGACGGCGTCGTCGACTTAGACGAGGTCGACGTTAATAATCAAAGCCTTGTAAATTTATCCGTGTCGAGCAATAATTCGACGACGAGCGACTATAATGATGGAAAGCGGTTCCGTCCTAAGTTGAGCGACCATAACGATCGGTAGGTTGGTGAATGTTAACCCGAGACATAATCATCGGAGCAATAGCGCAAACGACCGTAACGTTTAGTTCTAGTGAGTGGACAACCTTAGACCTCGCGACCGTTGGTCCGAATATGACCGTAAACAAGCCCGGCGAAGACGTGCAATCCATCCTTGTCGAGAATAAGATTTCGAGCGCGTCTTCCGTGGCGCTTGTCTATAAGAACGATCCCGGCTCCGAAGTCTCTTATAATATCGGATGGGAAATCGAGGCGGGCGCAGTTCTTCAAGAGGGACAGATCAAAAACCTCCGTTACTTGAGCTTTCGAGGCTTAACGGGCGGCGGTCAAGTTAAGGTAATGATTCGAAGCTATCGCGACGACAGTCGGTCGAAGTGGCTGGAGTAGGGTAAAGCGTGGTTAAAGGTTTCTATTCTCCGCCGTCTCGAAGCGGTGTCTCGGCGGGAACGGTGACGGGTTCCGACCCGAGCGAAGATACCGGACTCGTCGTCTCCGACGGTGTCGCAAGTATTCGAACCGATGGCGAGACGCAACTCACCGCGACGACGCTCGGCGTTATTTTCTCGTGTCCCTTTCGGTCGGTGTCCTCTGCCGATTCTCCCGTAAGTATTGGACTCGGCGACCGAATTATTCTTCTCGATTCTTCGGCCGGTCCAATTACTTTAAATTTACCAAGTCCATCGACGGCGGAGGGGCGAGGGTTTATAATTAAAGACAAGGGAAGCGCGGCGGCGAACAATACGACACTAAACACACCGAGCGGATTGATCGACGGTTTCGCTTCTATAACTATCACGAACGGGATGACCGACTTCGGCGTTTTTAGTGATGGTTCAAATTATTGGGTTATCGGTGGCGGTAGTTAATTAGTCGAGGCGCATTCTTCCTGCCGTGTCCTCGTCTTTAGTAATCAGGCGGGCGAGGATAGAGAAGCATGGCTCAAGGCTTATTTCTTCACAAATACGACGTCGGAGGCAAACTTTACGACGGCGACATCACGGTTCTAAATGAAAAGCTCCAAAACGGAGTGGAGGTCGACGCGAAGATTACCGCGCTCAACCTCGACACAATGTCGACTCAAGCGAAAGAGAGCGTCAATATTACCGGTGGGTCGGTTACCGGTATCACTGACATTCTCGTGGCGGATGGCGGGACGGGCGCGAGTACTGCGAGCGCGGCTCGTGCAAATCTCGGCGTCGCGATAGGCTCCGACATTCAGGCTTACTCGGCACAACTCGACACCTTGGCGGCTTTGTCTTCAGACGACGGAAACGTGATCGTTGGCTCGGCGAGTGGGTTTGTCGCGGAAAGTGGCGCGACCGCGAGAACTTCTATCGGCTTAGGCACCGGCGACAGTCCAGCATTTACCAGCATTTCGGTTTCTTCACAGGCTGGCGCGATTGCTATGAATAGCCAGAAAATCACGGGACTGGCTGATCCCACAAGCGCCCAAGATGCTGCAACGAAAGCCTATGTTGATGGAGTGAAGCAGGGTCTCGATATCAAGGATTCTGTTATTGCTGCGTCAACGGCAGCGGGTACGCTTGCATCCGACTTTGCAAACGGCGACTCTATTGACGGCGTGACTCTTGTTACGGGCGACCGAATCCTAATCAAGAATCAAGCCGATGCAAAAGAAAATGGCGTTTATACTGTAAACGCAAGCGGCGCTCCGACTCGTGCAGTAGATTTTGATAGCTCCGCAGACGTTACTGCGGGCGCATTTGTTTTTGTTGAGAAGGGTACGGCGAACGCCGATTCGGGCTTTGTTCTTACTACCGATGGCGGCGCGGGCGGTCCTGACACTAGCAGTAGAAACACAGGCTTTGACGCGACCTTTGGCTCTGCAACATCTATCGACATGACCGGCTTAACCTTTCCTAATTCGGCAACATATACGACGACAAGCGCATCGATTAGCTTTACGACGGACGCATCTAACACGGATATTGGCACATCTATTCCCGCCAACTCCATCTTAATCTTCACAACGGCGTCGGGCACGATGGCTTTCCGTATCAACTCGCACACCATCCAGAATGGCAGCCAGAGCGTAAACACAATTTCAGGCAGTAACCTGATTTATGAACGCGGGCAGAGTACGCTCACCACTCTTGACGAGGATGACATTACGGCAGTCAGCTTTAAAACTCAGTCGACCGCAGGCTTAAAGCTTACGATAAGCCAGACAAGCATTTCGCATACAACAACCAACTTTGTTTTTGAGGGTGCCGGCAGCTGGGCCGGTAGCACCGTTGCCAGTGGAACATACATCGAGTTTAACAACTCCGGCAGCAAGCTTTACTACAAGCTGACAGGTGCGCTCGCCAACGGTGACTCTTCTATTGCCGTTGAGGCCGACACAGCCAATTCAGATAGTTCAACGTGGAGCATCTTTCCAGGACCGGGTGGTCCAAGCCTGAACTTCTTTGATCCGTCCGTCGTGATTACGCCCGGCACGACAGGTCTTGCTTTCACCCAGTTCAGCGGTGCGGGCTCCTTTGATGCTGGATCCGGTATGACAAAGAGCGGGTCGACATTCAACGTTATCGGCGGCGATGGTATCGCAGCAAACGCGGACGATATCGCGGTCGACTTGAAGGCGAACGGCGGTCTCGTTATTGAGTCCGGCAAGATTGCGCTTGACCTTGCGGCGAGCAGTATAACGGGCGCTCTCGCGAACGGCGACCTCGCAAACTCAGCCGTTACTTTAACTCAAGGCGCAGGTATGGCGGCGATGGGTGCGGTATCGTTGGGCGGCTCCGTTACCGTTGCGGTCGACGGTGTGCTTGAAGATCTCGACACTTTAGGCGCTCCAAGCGCGGACGGGGAGTTTATCGTCGCGACGGGTCCGGGCGCTTTCGCTTATGAGAGCGCCGCGACGGTTCGAACCTCTCTCGGTTTAGGTACGGCGGCGGTCGCGGCTTCGTCCGACTTTCAGGCGGCGGACACGGAACTCTCCGCCTTGGCCGGTCTTACTAGCGCGGCGAATAAGGGAATCCAGTTCACCGGATCAGGCTCGGCGGGAACTTACGATCTCACGGCGTACGCAAAGAACATCCTCGACGATGCGGACGCGGCGACAGCTCGCGCAACATTGGAGACGGGTCTCGCGGTTGGTCGTAAACTCGACATGGATTCGAGTTCTTCAAACGCAGACGTTACGCTTTCTCTAGCAACGATGAAAGGTCTTTATATGATCGACGCGAGCGGGTTCTCTTCGGGTGATATGAAGACGTTTTCTCTCCCGACCACCGTCGGACAATCCGCGTTTGTTGGTTCGCAAGTGACCTTTATTATTAAGGACACCGTCGGCAGCGGTTCGAAAGTTCGGATCACGGGCGCGGCTTCGAAAGAACGTATTAACGATCTTCCGCAAATCGACCTAGAACAACAGTACGCCGAGGTTACTCTTCTCCTCGCGGCGGCTCATTCCGGCGGAGGTTCGGACGAGCTTTGTTGGCGTGCCGTGTAATAGGTGACGGGGTCCGCTCCGAGTTTCGACGAGAGGCTCGGGGCGGACTTTCGGTTTTTTTATGGATACACTGACGAACGCGCTTATCGATTTCGGCGCTCTCGGCATTATGGCGGGCGCTTTGTTTTACATGAACCAGCAGCTACAAAAGCGACTCGATGCAACGCTTGAGCGATTTACAAAACAGATCGCAGATCAAGAGAAGGCGCACCAACTAGCCGAAGAGGGTATCCGCGATCGTTACGACAAAGTCGTCCGAAGATACGACGAGAGGATCGATAAAGTTTACGAACATATCGTCGACAGTTTGCGAGAGCAGTCGACGACATTGTCCGCGATTCGATCTCTCTTGGAAAAGTAACCCTCCTTTTCCCCCTTCCCCTTTCCCGCTCTTTGTTTTAGACTCGGCGACACCTAGAAACAAAGGGCGGTTTTTATATGAAGCGCAAGTTACCAAAAACAAGGGTCGATCCTCATGGATGGAAACGGTACTCGATAACGCTTCCGCCTCAATTTGTGCGAGGGTTGTCGGGCGTTAGGGACGAGAACGGAAACGCTCTTCCGCTTCCTATCGCTAGGGGTAACGCGATCCTTAATCGTATGGCTCGGGCGCTTGAGGTCGCCGAAGAGTTGGGGTTTACGGTTCACAAGAGGAACGCGCAAATCGATCAACTCGTCGAAGTGATAGAGAAATATCGAAAACTAATGGACGAGAAAGGCGTAAGATATGAACACATCAAAGCCGGAGAAGATCGAGATCTTTCTGTCGTCGGAAACACTGAAGACGATCGACTCGATGACCAACAAGAAAAGCCGATCGGCAATGGCGACGAAGAGGGGCGAGGCGATCTCGAAGATTCTGTCGAACCTTGACGAGACGCGGGAAAAGCTAAAGATCGAAACCGAGCATTCGGTTCAGCTTCATCATAAAAGCAATCAAGCAACCGAGAGTTTTAAGCAGGCGAGCGAATTAATAAAGGACTATCAGGCGAAACTAGCAAGCGCGAAAAGTCTCGCCGAGTCTCGTAATAACTTGATCACGAAGTACCAAGAAACGACGAAAAGTCTCTTCTCGATTATTGACGAGTTTATGAATTGAGGCGATAGTCGACTCGACTCTTTCGCTTTTCAAACACTAGCCAGTAACAATGGAACTTTCGGGCGTGTTTTTGGTTCTTGTGGTTGTGTCCGATCATGCGATTCTTAGCCAAGAGAACGAAGAGGTCGCGAGGGTAGAACCCGACCGTCGTCGCGTGGTTAATGATGTGAACGTGGGAGATATAATTCTTTCCGCTCGATACCGTGTCTTGGCATTTGAACGCGAGTATCCCTTCGGGTTCGAGTACGCGGTGAAGTTCCGAGAGCGCGTCTTCGTACCAATCCCAAAGATCCGAGACGCTCGCGAACCCATCGAAGCGACCTCCGATTTTACCCGTCGCCTTTCCTTTCGTATATCCGGCGAGAAACGGCGGGTCGAATACGGCGCTCCTCACGCTCGCATCTTCCAAGGGTAAAGCCTCCGCCCTAGCTTGTACCGTGTCGGGCGTCTGGGGGCGAATGTCGAACCGGTGCGTCGGTTTCTTGATCTCTTTATAGAAGAACCCTTTCCCGTATGTGGGGTCGAGGTCGAATCCTTCGGGACAATACAGGGACATGATCGCCCGAAGGATCTCGTCGTTATCGTACGAGGTCGATCTAATTACCATGATCGAAAAGCTCGGGGAACGCGGCTCGACTAAATGTATCGTAGGCGGCGATCATGCGGTCGGGGTTGGTGACGCTCGAAAGGTTTCCGAGTTCTTTAATAATAGGCTCGGCGACTTTCGGAATCTTCTTCGGATTCTTTGGATCGGTAAACGCGGAAATGCTTTTCCGATATTCAGACTTAACAAATTGAAGAACGGCGTCGTTACTGGCTTCGAGACGTCCATCGTCGACCATTCGATTAACGGTCTCGCGCATACCGCCGGACACGGTCTCGGCGTATTCGATAAAAGAACGGTCTGAACGTTTCGGCTTATCGCCTTCGGCGTTTGGATTAAAGTCGGGATATGCGTTATTTCCGTCCGAGTCCTTCTCTCCGTATGCGATGAAGAACATTCTCGATACGGTGTATCGCTCCGTATATGTGATCGCGCTTTGGTGATTATGAAGCTCGTTCCCGCTAGAACCCCAAACGAGCCGCGCCTTACTACCGATCCATTCGCCCGACTCGACGTCTTGGAGGTAAACGAAAAGCCAAGAGACACCGCCGACGATAACCTCGTCCGAACTTATAACCAAACCCTCGGCGACAACCTTCGACCGCACTTCTTCGAAGACTTTCTCCTTCGAGACGTACTTGTTTCGATAGTGCTTATTTAATTCGTTACCTCCGAGCACCGCTTTGACTTTCTTGTAAGCTTCGAAATATTTCGCAAGTATGTTTTTATGATTCTCCGACCTAAACGGTCCGGGCAATGTAATCTCTCCATTCATTGCTATCTCCGATCGCTAGTGGCTTTCGCCGTTTTTGTGGTATACTTAAGACAGGGCATTCGCCCGACCTAAGCGCGTTAGGTTAGCGGGACGCCGGCGGTTTGTCTCGCATGCGTTCCGCGTCTTTCTTTGATAAGAATTTTCCGCGCAAAAAACAAGTAAAGAATGAGATAATCGCGCATGGCTAACTTGTCCACAATATCGAAAAGCGATCGGCGACCGTGTTACGTTTTGAGGGTTGCGGGTCTTCCCGTCTTATATGGAACCCATCTTCCGTTTACTTTTACCACGAACGACGGTTTCGACTTGAAGAGGCGGGCGGCGATAAGCGCGAGCGACTTCCAATTCGGGCGGCGTATGGATGAGAATACGCGGGTCGTCGAGGTCTCTTCTTTATCGGTTACGCTTATATGCAACGACGAATTTGACGGAGATGTTTACGATCCCGGCCGAGTGTTTTCTCGGCTTGGTTACATAGGCTCGGACGCTTTCACGCGGCTCTCGTCGGCGGCTTCGAGTGTCGATACGTCTTTAACTGTCGAAGACTCGTCGGGGTTCTCGGTCGACGATTATATTCATATCGGACAAGAGACGTTAAAGGTCGCGTCGGTTGTGGATGCGACGACGCTTTCCGTCGTTCGTGGCGTTCTTGGTACGATTCCGAGAATACACCGAGTCGACGAGGCGACCGGTTCCTTCCCCTATGTTACGAAGCCTCTCTCGTACTTTAGGGGTCGGAGGGTTATTCTTTACGAGGGTCGGGTCGGGGAAGAGGGTTCCGTTAGTTCTTCGATAAACGATTATGTTGAAATATTTCGCGGCTTTTTTTCGACCGAGCCTGCTCTCGCGACCGCCGGTCGTGCCATGAATGCGGTTCTTGAAATCGCGCCGTTAACGGCGCTATTCGACAAGCCTCTTTCTTCACGAACTAAGACGGCGAAACTCCATCCGAGACTGCATGCTTTTGACGGGTTAAACGCCAACGAGTTTCTCCTCGTCGCTTACGCGGGTCGCGGGGGGTTATTTAGCGGATTGCAATATACCTATAATCTAGAGGTCATCAGTCGATCGGGGGCGCTAGTTGTAGAAGTGACAATCTCCTCTTACAATTCGACGACGCGGATCGCCACCATTGGAAGCTATCAACAGGGGAACCAAGACCATCTTCTGTTGATGGTTGGGGGGACCATTGAGTCGGGTGGGACTCAATACTTAATCGAGGCGGTCGACTACTTTTCAAACTCGATCCGGTTGGCATTACCAGCGGTCGGTTATTCAACCGGATCAGGGCAACGAATGCGGGCTTTTGATCCTCAGTCGGATTCGTCATTCATGACCCTAAAGTCGGAAAAATTCGAGTCAATCGGGACGAACTTTTATGTCGGTTCCGGCGACTTTCATCCTAGGAAATTCGCCTTTGTGGTCGGTAACGGAGATCGAGAAGATGGTCGGGTCGCATTTGTTAGAAACACTCTCTCTACAAATTCACAACATATACCAGTAAACGCGGCGCATATGTACCCGACGAGGGCAAGGCAAAACGTGACGAACTTCGGTAATATGATTCTCGGCTCTCTTGAGAACATTTTAGGACCGTTTAGTCTTGATACGTCAAGTTCGTTAATGGATTCGGCTCGTTACGTTGAGTCGAAAGTCATAAGGATGACGACGACGGGAACGAATACCTCGCCAGACGTCAAAGAGTGGCCGGCAGTTTTAGAAACGGGGATAATGGACACCGTAGGCAATGCGGCGGCGAACACCGTCGACGGGTTCTTTTGTAAGGTTATGCTCGACCCGACGACGCAAAATATTTTGATCTCGTCAAATCTCGGACCGCGTCTCGGTTTGCGTCCTTCGAAACTATCGCTCGCCTTTAGCGACGATCAAGTGAGAACGATGGAGTTTGTACGAGAGCAAGTCGGACGAGTGCCGAAGTTCGAGGAGATAGTCGGAACGACTGCGACCACCGAGAGCGCGACGGGCGCGGTTCTCGAAACGAGGGAGGTCTCAGGATTAAGGCGAAGAAACCTTCCGAGGGAGGCTTTCGAGGTATCGGGAGAGGACGCAGTTACTCAGGTCGTTTTAGAAGCGGATGCCGGAGATCCGATCGCGGACGCGGTCGAAGTAGAGACAAAAGTCGCCAGCGCGTTTTATTATCTCGGGTCGCATTCTGAGAATCAGGGCGAGGTTTTAAATCCTCTCGGTCGTATTGCCGAGGCGTTTATCATGTTGGACGGTTCTCTTTCTCTAGGAAGTGGAGGCGGTTACTTCGAAGCGGTTAGAGGCGACGACGTTCTTGCAATCTTGTACCTAGAGGACGAGACCGAGGTCACCGTGAACTCGATCACCGGCTTTCGTTACAAGGTGTCGAGACTAAATAAGATCGAGCCGATTAATTCTTTGGTCGATTCTCCCGGCGAGGAGAGGATCATTTTCCGCCCGACGATAGTTCCTTCGGGTTCAACCATTGGTGAGATTATTCTTAAGTTGCTATGTTCGACCGACGGCGAAGGGGAAAGCTCGACGGCGTTTGATCGTTTTAAGATCGGTTGTGGTCTTTCGGATTCTACGGGTCATAACAACGACGGGTTCGGGTCGGATTTAGAAGTGAACTCGTTTCTCGGTATACCGAACCCCGTCAACTCGGAGACGTTTTCGCTGTCATATAAGGAAGGCGACACGGTTCTCCAAACGCTCGAAGGGATTCTCGCTTCGGTTAACTATACGATTGATATCCGAACGGACTCGGTCGGACGGTGTCGTTTAACGGCGGTTGAGATGGGCTTACCGAACTCGGACATGGTCGTCGCAAATTTAACCACCACGGAGATCGCAGACTCGCCGACACCTATAAGCGGATCCGAGATTTCAATTAAAAACGTCTTCAAGTTTAAGGCGAACCACGATTTTAAGGGAGAGCCGGAGGTCGAGATTACGGTTCGAGATCAGGTTTCGATCGACCTTTTTAACGAGGCGAGCGAATTAGATATCGATATGAAAGGCGTAAGGATAAACGCTTCGAGTCCAGGCGACGCGGTCGCCGAATTGCGACCAGTTTTCCAAAGGCTTCGAATTGAAAACTCGTATCCGAGAAGACTCTTCTCTTTCGACGTTGTCGTCTCGTCTCTCCTCGGTCTTTCTTTGGGGGACACCGTCACCGTTACCCACCCACAAGTTAGGGGCGTGAGCGGGTTGGGCGTCTCGGGCGTTTTGGCAAGGGTTCGATCTATTGAATACGACGGTTATTCCCCGACGGGAAGTATCGAGGCGATCGCGTATGGCGTCGCGGGGTCGGTATGGAGCAGGACGGCGGAAATAAAAACCGCGAGTGTCAGCTCGGGAGAGACATCATTCGTCGTCGAGTTGCAAGATCACAGCCCATCTACAAACCCCTTAACAAACGAAAGCGTCTCCGACTCCTCGGGGTTTGCGGTTGGCGACAAGGTCGACGTTTTTGACGCAGCAAGCTTTGACAGTGCGGCGGCGGTTGAGGTTACGATCTCCGAGATTCCAAGCCCGAACATGATTAAGATCGCGGCCGGCGTGACCTTAACCGGTGCGTTTGGCGGACCTCTCGGCTTTCTTGTATCTCACAATAATCCGGGCAAATATGCGGAAATCGGAGAGGCGACACTTACATGAATATCCCAATTCCACAACAGAGGCCGGCGGCACCAGACGAACAAGAGCGAAGATGGCTTCGCAGGGTTCGAGGAACAACTCTCGCGACCATGGCGGATGCGGCGAATCACCTTTTATTTCGACAAGGTTTAAATATTGCGACGTCGTCCTTTATCTTTCCTTTTGAAAGGGGTCTAAAGTCGACGGGCGGGGCCGGTAATCTTGATTACGATAGCACGCTATTAACCACGGTAGGCACATCGAAGACGTACTATTTAGATTTTACAACTAGCGAAGCGGCGGACAATATCGCTTTAATATTAACTTTTGTATCTAACACTTCGACGGGAACCATAACGGCGAAAATGCTCGACAATACCGCGAGCGTTATTGATCCCGCTTCGGGATCCGGCGCGGCGTTTGTGGCGAGTCAAAGTAACGGCACACTTCCGCAAGCGTCGATGATTCAAGATCACAGCGTCCGATATGAATATGAACAAGGGGGCGTAATTCTTACAAATGGAGCTGCGGGTTTTGCGTCCGATCAAGCGGCGCTAAAAATTCAAAGGCTCGTCGCCTATAGAGAGCCGACGGTCGGGTCGCAGTCTCCGAGGCGCTTGTCTTACAACGGACAAAACAACTCGTCCGCGAAAACTTTCACAGTCGAGGCGACCGCGTCGTCCGGCGCTGCAATCCTTGAGATCTCCGCGTTTGAGGTTCCGAAACTCTTTGTCTAATCATGGGAGATTTGATCCAGTTTCCGAAGAGGTCTTTCGTCGGTCGGTACGTTTACGGATCCACGATCGACCGCTTACTTACCCTCGGCGACATTGTCGAAAGTGCTTTTGATTCGGACGCGGCGAGATGGGTTCGAATGGTTGTCCGCGTTTATCGAGACCAGGTTCTCCCGTACCCCGTCGCGCTTGCGCTCGACGAAATCGACGAGGCGGCTCGCGACGAACTTAATCGTCGCGGTCGTTAGCGAGGGCGAGAATCTTCTCGGAGATCTTCTCGATATACTCCTCCGCCGTCATTGGTTGAAAGTCTCGGTCGAGAGCGTCGTAAAGCTCGCGTCCGCTAATACCCTCCGCAGGTCTTCCCGACGCCTTAGATGGTCGACCGCCTTCGAGCACTCGGAGAAGTTGGGTTCGGCTCGTCTTGTAATGTTTCGCGGCGTCGGTTAAGGACATCGGACCGGCGATCTCTTTGTGTATTTCCATCCGGTCGATCCTCTCTTTAAAGATCGCCTCGACTCTCTCCTTTAGTGTCATTCCTTCCCCTTTACAGTAACGGACGCGCCGACGTTGTCCTTTATAAGTAAGGCGCGAACCTCCTCGTTATTCAAAAGCCAACATTCGGAGCACCTTTCGAAAAACCTTCGTCGGCTTACCATAGCGTCGGCGTCGTCGGCAACATTAAGAACCCAGTCACCCGAGACGACATCCTCGAAGGTTACGTCTTTCCAAAGTCGACGAGCGACCTCGACAACCGAGTCGCCGCAACCGTCCGCCGATATAACCGCCGATCGTTTAAATTCTTCGAATGTGGCCGGATAGAGTTTCATAAGGTGCCGAGTTTATCAGAATCGTTTTTCGAATTGAACCACATCGTCGCCGTACCTCTCGGAAATATAACGAACGGAAGGCGGCTCCGTCGGGTCGGTCGTTGATTGCGTGATCTCAATTCTCCATTTGTGGATCGTGTCGGTGATAACGACAAACGACCCGGTCGGGTCTAGGTCGATTTCTAGTCCGTCGACCTCTCGGAGTGGGACGTTTATCTTCATCGCGTCCTCCGAAGCCGAGAAAGCGTCTCTCGGTGACGTTCTTCGCTCGTCGTAATATGGAAGTCGCGAAGATACTCGCTTCGCCGTGAGAGCCGAGAAACGAGCCTCGAAAGGCTCTCGTCGTTGTCGGTAGATAGGGTCGGAAGGTGAATCGCAAAAATTGATCGCGTGATCATGAATCTCTCCTCTTGTTACAGTCGGAAAACCCGGCCGCCACGAAGGGCGGCGGTCCGTTTTGTTCCTCCCTTATGTCTATGCGACCGACCAGCCAAGATTCAAGTCAACTGAACCGTGGACAATGAAAACACGGTCCTTCGCGTCAAAGCATTCGAGCATTTCCATTTTTTCTACGTGTGTCGCCGCTGTTGTCACGCAAGGGAACACGCAAACGACGTTCGCATTTCGCACCAAATCCCGATGCGTTGTTTTTTTGGTCACCTTGCGCTCAACGACAATCACGAATCCGTTCAAGTTTTTGTTGTGCATTTTGTTTCTCCGTTCGTCGACCGTTTCCATCTTATTGCTCCCCGTACATCTTCCGAACTTTACGCTCTAGCTCATACTGAAGAATACGCAGATCTTGAAGTTCCCGTCGTGCGCGCTCCCGAAGCTTCGGGCACTCTTCATACTGGGCGCTCGTGCGGTTCAAGTCACAATCCCGAATGCAATCAATCCGCCTTAATATCCCCTCTAACTCAATACTTACAATCACTTGTTTACCTCTCCTTTGGTTAACGTCGGAAACCCCGACACCTTCATTAGTATCACGGGCGCACTAATGAGATCAAGAAAAGCGAGAGACTATTTTTCGGAAGAGTGTTCGGCGTTTAGAATTTGAGTCCGGTTCGCCTCGTCGTCGTCTCGACGGAACCGTCGCCTCGAATAGTGTAACCGTTGAATATCGCGACCCCGTCTTCGATGGGTACGAGTTGCACGCTTACACGGTCGCCGCTAGAGTATACGATACCGACGCCTTGTTGCCAATCGAGGAAGTCGCCTCCGGCGTGAGGAACTCCGCCGTCGGTTCGACAAAGGCAGCCGGGCGAGGCGGCGGTTATCAACTTCGGACCGTCCTTCGTTTGTATTTTCTTTTGTGCCATTTCGAGCCGGTGAACATGACCCCAGATCCTCGAAGATGTCGCCGATCTAAGATAAGCCGAAGCGGTCTCGCCGGCCGGTCGAGCCTTCGATCCGTGTTGTATTCTGATTTCATCATAAAGCCAAAAAGCCGCGCCGTAAGGACCGACGTATTTAATGTCGAGAGAGTCTAGCGCGAGAATGCTTTGAACGGATAGAATCTCGTTACCGCTTAACGTGTCCGCCGACCTAAGCCCGTGAGCTTCGTCAAGCTTTTCGAGTATGGCTTTATTTATGCGCAGCTCGTGATTACCTTCGAGAAGAATAATTTCCGCGTGTGGGCAGATCTCGCGAAGGGGAAGAAGTAGTCCGGCGTAAAGCTCGCGGCATGAATAGTTCGTCGTAAACCGCAAAGACGGATCAGTCGTCCAACGTGTCGACCATGGAGCGAGGTCGAGCATATCTCCAAGCAGTACGATCGTATCAAGTTCCGGCCCCATCATATCCGCAATCTGAAGAACGCAGTCGATCGCGGCGCGGTCGTGTAGAGGCTCCCATCGATAACCGTTTTCGGCGCTCGGGTCTTCGATCCTTCTAAAACCATGTTGGGAGTCGGGTATTATCAGGGCGGACTTATTCGTCGGCTTCACTGATAGCGGGGTCCGTCGGTATTGTTTCAGGGGTTGGATCGGGTCGATAAAGAAGTCGGGCGCTCGTTCGAGGTATGCTTTAACTTGGTGAAGTTGCACGATCTCGGAGTCTTTGGCTAAAGCCTGCCAAGCGTTTAGATGATGCTTGAAACAAACCCAGGACCGATCGAGGTTTGCGGCGTCGAGCAAGTCTTCGAGGGTTCGAATACCTCGACCCGTCACGATAGCGGAATCGCCTTCTCGCTTTATGTCGACTTTACGTCTCGCCTTTGGTTTCGGTGCGGGCGCGTCGAGAAGGGTTCGGTCTTTCTTCTTATTCAAATGATAATGCACCGACGACGGCGCGAGGTCTAAAGCGCGACCGACAGCTCGGATCGATCCAAGCTTCTCGTATAGTCTTCGGACCTTGTCCGCGATGTCTTCGTCTTTCATAAGTTCACCAATATAACCGACGCGAGAATTCCGCCGACCACGAAAGACGCGGCGGAGATAGTGGGAAGAAGCCAAGCGGCCGGCGGCTCGGGTGATTCTTCGACGAACGCTTCGGCGGCTTTAAGTTTAATCTCTAAACTTTTAATTTTAGCCGCGTTCGTTTTGGTGCAAAGTTTAAGGTCGGCGGTCAACCTTGGAAGGTCTACACGTCGACACCTTATCGCGCTTCTCGTGGCATCTTCCGACCAAAGCAAACCGTCGCAAGGCGCGACAGAGTCCTTCGGCAACGGAATAATCGCGGCGCACGTTTGGAAAAGTATAGCAGCAAACAAAACGGTTTCTCTCCTAATCGCTTCCGCGAGTACCTCCGAAGGTTTGGTTCGCGATCTCCGCGAGCTTGTCGAGGTCCGCGCTTTCGATTTCCAACCTAACGGTTTCGAGTTTCGTAACGGTTTCCGAGTGTTCGGCGAAAGCCTCTTCCGTCTCTTCTTCGAGTACCGTGTCGGCTTCTTCTCCGATCTTACGGACGACGCCTTTCGCGATCGGCTTTCTGTTCGTAAAGATTAAAACGAGGAGAGCGCCGAGAAGTCCCGCAAGAAGCTCGGGCAAATGTTCGCGCATTATTCCGACCGTCTCTTTAAGATCGATTTAATGAGAGCGACAACCGTCGTCGAAAGGGCAGCACCGCAAACACCGGCGATCGCGTGGTCACTTTGAGGAACCAAACACACTCCCCAGGATGCACCACAGGCGAGCGCGAAAATCCGAACCGTCGTTTTTTGTAAGGCGCTTGTCCAATTCTTGATCATGGGTTTCACCGCTTCGGTAATTCCCCATGTAGCCACACTCGCCAAGATAAAAGTCTTCGTGATCTCTTCGTATCCTTCGATCATTTCTTTCTTTCTCCTCGTTCTTCCTTAGTCTTAAAATCATCAATCTCGGATCGTGCATAGCTTTCTAACTCCTCGGATATTGTCCTCGTATACTCTTCGATCCGTTCCACACTTCGCGAAACCTCCGTTCGCCTTTTGTCGCCGTTTGTATCGGTTCGACTTGGGGCGATAATTACGGTCGCGGTCGTAATTAGAAAGGCGAGCATCGCGTGATGGTATTCCATGGCTTTAATCTTTCTTTAAGGCTTGCACGCGCTCGGCAATGACCGCCCAAACCTTCTCATTATCCCGTAGGAGTTTTGTTATTTGCTTCGAGTCAGCTTCGAGACGAATGATGCGGTCTTCCATTCTGTCGACTCGATCCCGAAGAAAGTAAGCAGAACAAACGACGACCGTTACTAGGATCGCGAGCCTCGTCTTTTCACCACCAAACAAGCCTGTTAAGTTATCGATCATCAATAGGAACTCCAGAAACTATAACCTCGAAGCTTTATGTCGGGCGTCCGGTTTACATCGTCGAGACCAAACGGGGCGCGGGGAACCATGCTCAAGCAACCGACCGCGACAAAACAAAACTCTCCGTCTGGTATGCTTGGCATCTGGTCGAAGTCACCGTCGCCAAAGAGAGTCATCTCGCCCATGTTAACGAACCCGTCGAATCCCGCAGCAACCGTCTTATAAAAAAGGGCGGTCGGTTGGAACGAGTTCGTCGACTGATTGGAAGAAGAAAGGACAGTCGACGCCGGACCAAACCCGACCGCGACCTCTTGAGACGACGAGGACGAGTTCTTTACTCGAACAAAGCCGAAGATCTTAACCGTGTCCGAAGGTGTAACGCGGAAGACATGAGGTCGGACAGTTGGTGCGAGAAATGCTTGATCCGTATTGTCTAGACCGTCGCACGCGCTAACCGATACAATCGGCTTTGATCTTTGTTGTAAGACCTTAATCGATTGAATGTAAGCGTCGCCCAATGCAGCCGATAGAGGGTCTTGTGAGGCTACCGCATTTGTACCGATCGAGATAATGTTTCCGACTGGAGTAAGAACGGTGCCCGCTACGGTCGCAAGAAACCAAGCGGCGGAAATCGTTTCGAGTGTTGTTTCAGATCCGGCGGGCGCTTCGAGATCGACTTCCAAATCGATATAAGTCGACTTATTTGGAAAGCCTCCCGTCGTGAAATGAAGAAAGCGTTGTATCTTTGTTGCATCTATA
>MDTG01051231.1_pt1 | contig 16574 bp, 15 predicted proteins | sample 811421 | NCBI WGS metagenome assembly MDTG01 (sample SAMN05326645, study PRJNA326480) | marine metagenome | isolation source: seawater | place: Pacific Ocean: South East | collected 2011
CCTTCAGGGGGGGCGCCTTTCCAATTATTAAAGATTTAATTGTTGACAGAAGTGCCTTTGAAAGGATTCAGCAGTCTGGAGGATATGTCTCTGTTAATACCTCCGGAAACACTGTAGATGCAAATTCAACCCCGATTCCAAAGCCAGATGCGGATGAGGCTTTTAAGTCAGCGGCCTGTATTGGTTGCGGAGCCTGTGTGGCCTCCTGCAAAAACTCTTCCGCTATGCTTTTTGTTGGCGCCAAAGTTTCGCAATACGCTCATCTTCCTCAGGGAAGAGTGGAGGCCAAGGAGCGCGTTTTAAATATGGTAGCACAAATGGATAAAGAGGGTTTTGGTAGCTGCACTAACACTGGCGCGTGTGAAGCACACTGCCCAAAAGAAATTTCTTTAGACAATATTAAAATGCTCAATAGGGAATATATAAAATCAAAAATAACATAATGAGATATAAGCACATTAACACTGATTTATTTCGAAAAAATCGCTCAGATTTTTCTGATCTATTGTTAAATAATTCTATTGCAATATTTAACTCTAATGATTTAATGCCAAAAAATGCCGATCAACTGATGGCCTTTAAGCAAAATAGCGATCTTTTTTATTTGTCAGGCATTGATCAAGAAGAAACTATTCTCGTTATTATAAAAAAAGACACAACCATAAATGAGTTCCTTTTTGTAAGAGAAACCAGTGAACATCTTAAGATATGGGAAGGTGAAAAGCTTTCTATAAATCAGGCGGAAGAAGTTTCTGGCATTAAAACCGTTTTTTGGAATACTGATTTTGAAAACAAGCTTCCTGAATTAATGGACGGTATTCAGTATATATATTTAAATAGCAATGAGCACCCAAGAGCTAATATTGTCGTAGAAACCAGAGATGCTCGTTTTAAAAAATGGATTAAACAAAGGTACCCTGGCCATGTTTACAAAAAAAGCGCAACACTATTGTATGGTATTCGTTCTATTAAAAAAAGTGCCGAAATCGAGCTAATTCAACATGCTTGTAGTATCACAAAGAAGGGGGTTGATCGAGTTTTTAAGTGTTTGCGGCCAGGTATTTATGAATATGAGGTGGAGGCCGAAATAATACATGAATTTTTAATGAACCGGTCAGGTGGTTTTGCTTATGACCCCATTATCGCCTCTGGCAAAAATGCCTGTATATTACATTATGGATCTAATAATGAAGTCTGTAAAGATGGTGATGTTGTTTTAATGGATTTTGGCGCAGAATATGCCAACTATGCCTCTGACCTAACCAGGTGCTTCCCTGTTAGTGGTAAATTTACAAAAAGACAAAAAGATGTTTATAATAGTGTATTGTCTGTGATGAAAGAGGCCACAAAAATGTTGTCACCAGGAGTTTTGCTTATTGAATATGAAAAAAATGTGGGGAAACTGATGGAGAGAGAGCTTGTAGGTTTAGGGCTATTGTCGATGAAAGATGTTAATTCTTTTCACAAAAAACCTGCATATAAAAAATACTACATGCATGGAACCTCTCACCACCTGGGATTAGATGTCCACGACGTGTCAAACACACAAGAATCATTAAAAAGTGGCATGGTTCTCACATGTGAACCAGGTATTTATATTCCAGAAGAAAAGCTTGGAATAAGACTAGAAAATGATATTTTAATTGGAGAGAAAAAAAATATTGACCTCATGAAAAACATACCTATTGAGGCCGAGGAAATAGAAGATAGGTTAAATATGTAAAAAACTATATATGTTTTTTGTTTTTAACAAAAGAGTCCCAGCCATCTGAGGCCATGTCTATTACGTCCCCTTGTGTGGTTATCAGTGATACTTCTTCGCTTTTTGACGTAATGTGCCCAATAGCCCGAACACCATCAAAAGATTCTATTTTTTCTCGAAGATAAATAGGAGCCGTGAACAACAGCTCATAGTCCTCTCCACCATGTAGGGCGCAAATTGTGGGGTTAATATTTAATTCATTTGCTGTTTTTATTGTAGCCTCGGCAATTGGTATTTTTTCTTCAAATATTTTAACACCCACCCTGGAAGAATTACAAATATGGACAGCGTCGGAGCTTAAACCATCTGAAATGTCTATCATGGAGGATGGTAATACTTGATTCTTATTAAATCTATCAACAATATCTATTCTGGCCTCTGGCCTTAGCTGTCTTTCTAATATGTATTCATATCTCCCCAGCTCTGGCTGCGCGTTTGTGTTTTTATCAAAAATGTATTTTTCTCTCTCCAAAATCTGTAGCCCCACATAGGCCGCCCCCAAATCTCCTGAAACAAACAACAATTCATTTGGCTTAGCTCCGGCTCTATATGTTACATTTCGACTCTCTACCTCGCCTATAATTGTGACACTCACCACCAGCCCTGTGGAGCTGCTTGTTGTGTCACCACCTATTAAATCAATACCATAATTACCACACGCTGTTTTTATTCCTTCATATAAGAGTCCTATATGCTCAACACTATATTTATTAGGAACTGCGATTGAAACAAGTGCGTGTGTCGCCCTCCCATTCATGGCGCATATATCTGAAACACTAACAACTATTGACTTGTAGCCCAGATGTTTTAGTGGGGTGTATGTTGAATCAAAATGCACGCCCTCCACCAACATATCTGTACTTATGACATAGTCTCTGTTTTCTAGGTATGGTATTACCGCCGCATCATCTCCTATTCCTAATTTCGTCAACTTTTTGTTTACCGAAACCCCGTCAACCAACTTTTCTATTAGTTTAAATTCGCCTAGCCTAGATATCGGTGTGAATTTTGCTGCACTCATAGTTGTTTCCCGCTGTATAAATTGTGTCATAAATATAGCTCTTATTTAGAATGTTTACACTGAAAATTTTTAACTTTGATAAAGTATATTAAAAAACCCTTTAAAAATGGTAATTATTTCTAATCCGGCAAAAACTAAGCTTTTATCACTAATGAAAGAGGGTGATCCAAATAAAAAATACGTCCGTGTGGGGGTCGCTTCTGGTGGCTGCTCTGGATTATCTTATAATTTAGATTTTGACTCCGAGGTTTTATCCACTGACAAAGTTTTTGAGGACAATGAAATCAAACTTCTTGTAGACGAAAAAAGTTATTTATATTTAATTGGCACCACCCTTAATTACTCTGGGGGACTGAATGGAAAGGGGTTTATTTTTGAGAACCCAAATGCATCAAGAACTTGTGGGTGCGGGGAAAGTTTCGCAGTATAATAAATTCTTATGGAAAAGAAAAACGAAAAAAAAATAATTAGTGAACTCACCAACCAGAAGTATAAATATGGTTTTGTATCTAAAATAGACTCCGACACCATAGAAAAGGGACTGAATGAAGATATTATACGGACTATATCGAACAAAAAACATGAGCCGAGATGGATGCTCGAAAAAAGACTGGCTGCTTTTAAGATTTTAAAAACCATGCGCCCCCCAAAGTGGGCTAATCTAAATTTTGATGAAATTGATTTACAAAAAATAATATATTATTCAGCACCCAAAAAAAAAGTTCTCATAAATAGTCTAGACGAGGCTGACCCTGAATTAATCAAAACACTTAACAAGCTTGGAATTTCTATAGAAGAGCAGAAACGACTGGCTGGTGTTGCCGTTGATGTCGTAATTGATAGTGTTTCAGTATCTACTTCTTTTAAAGAAAAACTATCCGAGCTTGGTATAATTTTTTGCTCTATGTCTGAGGCGATTCAAAACCACCCCGAATTGGTTAAAAAACACATTGGCTCTGTTGTCCCCCCAACAGATAATTATTTTGCCGCATTAAACTCTGCTGTCTTTAGTGATGGCTCTTTTTGTTTTATCCCCAAGGGTGTAAGGTGCCCAATGGAGCTTTCAACTTATTTTAGGATAAATGAGGCGGGGACGGGGCAATTTGAAAGAACATTAATTGTTGCAGAAGAAGGAAGCTTTGTGAGTTATCTGGAGGGCTGCACCGCCCCCCAAAGGGACGAACACCAACTTCACGCCGCGATAGTAGAATTAATCGCTTTAGATTCTGCTGAAATAAAATACTCAACTGTTCAAAATTGGTATCCGGGAGACAAAGATGGTAATGGGGGGGTTTATAATTTTGTGACAAAAAGGGGGGTTGCACACTCAAATGCAAAAATTTCCTGGACACAAGTAGAAACAGGATCTGCTATCACCTGGAAGTATCCCTCATGCATTTTAAAGGGTGATGACTCTGTAGGTGAGTTTTTTTCAATTGCTGTTACTAACAACCACCAACAGGCCGACACGGGCACAAAAATGGTTCACCTCGGCAAAAGAACAAAAAGCACAATCATAAGTAAAGGTATTTCTGCCGGAAACAGCAACTCAAGCTACAGGGGGCTTGTTCAAATCAATCGCAAAGCTAAAAACTCAAGAAATTTTTCACAATGCGATTCTTTATTGATGGGAGATCGTTGTGGCGCACACACTTTTCCGTCCATCAACGTAAAAAACAACTCTTCAATGGTGGAACACGAAGCAACAACATCTAAGATAGGTGAAGACCAACTTTTTTATTGTAACCAACGAGGCATTGGTGGTGATGCCGCTATTGCCTTAATTGTAAACGGATACTGTAAAGATATTTTACAAAAGCTCCCTATGGAATTTGCTGTTGAGGCAAAAAAATTATTAGAAATAACACTGGAAGACAGTGTTGGATAAAAGAAAACAACTATGTTAAAAATCGAAAACCTACACTGCAATATAAACTCTAAGCCTGTTTTAAAGGGATTAAGCCTAGAGGTTGATTTTGGTGAAGTGCATGCTATTATGGGTCCAAACGGTTCTGGAAAAAGCACCCTCGCCTCCATAATCGCTGGAAATGAAAATTATGAAATCACTCAAGGTTCTATTTGTTTTTTGGACCAAAACTTGTTGGATTTTTCTCCCGAAGAGCGGTCTCATCTTGGGGTTTTTCTGTCTTTTCAATATCCTGTTGAAATACCGGGCGTAAGTGTTAGTAATTTTATTAAAACCGCTATTAATGAACATCGAAAAATAAACAATTTGCAGGAAATGAAATCTCCTGATCTGTTGAGATTAATGAAAAAAAATTTAGAGTTGCTTGAGATGGATCCTGCTTTTTTATCTAGATACATGAATGAGGGTTTTTCTGGTGGTGAAAAAAAGCGAAATGAAATTTTTCAACTCGCCATGCTAAAGCCTAAGCTGTCTATTTTAGATGAAACAGACTCTGGCTTGGACATAGACGCACTGAAGGTTGTGGCAGGGGGGGTAAATAAGCTTAAATCTAATACAACATCATTTATAGTCATCACACACTATCAGCGATTATTAAATTATATTACCCCCGACTTTGTGCATGTTTTACGGGATGGGAAAATTATAAAATCTGGTGATGCTAATCTTGCTTTAGAGTTAGAGAAAAATGGCTATGATGGATTGTGAAAAAAATAATAAGGTTTTGGGTCAAATAATGTCTAGTGATCTTTGTATTTCAATCGTAGGTGGGCGCTTTTGTTCTGAAACGTCGCGGCTGCCTGTTGGTGTTCGAGTGTTTAATTCTCACGAATTAAATACCAAAAACAATATCTGTGTGGAGCATAAAAAAATTGTCGCCAACATGTTGTCTCTTCCAAACATATTTATTGAGGCTTCAGGCGTGTGTAAAGAAAATCTTAACCCTATATATATTAATTACCTGGTTTCAGCGGAACCTGACAATGAAACACTTGATGTGTCTTTTTTTATTGAGAAAAACACTCAAATAAGTTTTGTGGAACAATGGTGTGTTTCTGACAAGCTTCACAGTCCACTAAAAAAAGTGATTAACTCTCGTTGGTTTATAGGGCCTGGGGCACAACTAACATTTTTTGGGCTTAACCCCAGCAACCTGTGTGAAGATTCTTTCATTACCAATAACGTTTTTTTAAAACAGAAAAACGACAGTAATGTGTCTTTTTCAACATTTTATTGGAATAGTGGGTCCGTCCACAATAATCTAGAGGCTCTCCTTGAGGATCCTGGCGCAACATGTAGCCTAAACTCAATTTCCCTACTATCTAATAATGGTTGTGTAGAAAACAACCTTCTTATTAAACACCTTGCCCCTAATTGCGAAAGCTCTCAATTATATAAGGGTGTTTTTAATGATGAGAGTCGTGGTATATTTAATAGTACTGTTTTTGTTGAAAAAGGCGCGCAAGGAACTTTGAGCAAACAACAAAATAATAATATTCTGCTTTCCGATTATGCTTCTATAAGCTCTAACCCGCAGCTAGAAATTTATGCTGATGATGTTAGTTGTGAACACGGATCTACAATGGGACAGGTTGACAGCGAGGCAGTATTTTATTTAAAATCAAGAGGATTGAACGAAAAACTGGCAAACAAAATGCTTTTGTCGGCGTTTTTAAATGAGGTTGTTGAAGAGATAACGAATACTAAAATAAAACACAACATTTTATTAAACTTGAATAACTTATTGTAATTTGATTATTTACATGAAATTGAATAGCTGTGCATACCGATAAAAAGAATATAAAAAATAACTTTCCCTTTTTTGGCGCTAAAAAAAACGCCAACTTAATTTATTTTGACAATGCCGCTACAACACATAAGCCTGAGAATGTAATTTCTGCGATATCTGATTTTTATCGACAAAACAATAGCAACATACATAGAAGCACCCATCTTCATGGCGCATCAGCAACAAAAGAATATGAATCTGCTAGAGACTGTATTGCTGAATTTATTTCAGCAAGAAGCAGTAATGAAATTATTTTTACTAGCGGGGCCACTGAAGGCGTTAACCTGGTAGCTAGTTCTTTTGGTCGTGCTAACATAAAAAGGGGTGACATCATCTTGGTTTCCGAGATTGAGCACCACTCAAACATATTGCCCTGGATGACGGTTGCTCAAGATGTGGGCGCAGAAATACAAAAAATACCTCTTGACAAAAAATTAATGGTGGATCTAAAGAGTTTTGAAAAAATTTTAACTAATCGCGTAAAGATGGTTGCGATTCATCATATTTCCAATGTTACCGGAATTATGCAAAACATTAAGTCAATTGTTGATTTAGCGCACACATTTAATGTGCCTGTTTTTGTAGATGGAGCACAAGCACCTGCTCACACAAATATTGATGTTGCCCAGCTAAATTGTGATTTTTATTGCTTTTCAAGCCACAAGTTATTTGGCCCAACGGGCGTTGGGGTTCTTTTTGTGAAAAATAAACACCTAAAAAGACTGTCTCCCTATAAGACTGGTGGGCAAATGGTTTCTGTTGTAGCGGCGGGTGGGGCCACTTGGGCTGAGGCTCCTTTAAAATTTGAAGCAGGCACCCCAAATATATCCGGTGTAATTGGATTAAATGCCGCAATTCAATTTATGCAAAAATGTAATCTAAACAAATTGATTACGGTCGAAAAAGACCTGACCTTATATATGTCTAACAGGCTGAATGAAATTCCTCAGCTTATACAATATGGGTTAGAGGGTAAGTCTGCTCCTATTTTTGCTTTTAATGTAAAAGGCGTGCATCATTATGATATTAGCTCTTTGTTGGCTCAAAACAATATTTTAGTAAGGGCTGGTCATCTGTGTAATCAGGGTTTTATGAATTATTTCAATATTGATGGATGTGTAAGGGTCTCTCTCTCTATTTATAATACTTTTGAAGAAATTGATAAATTTATGTCTGTTTTAAGAAAAATTATTTCATTTTTAAAATAACTAATGCGAAAAGAGGACTGTCAACATATAATTGCCGATTTTTCATTATTTCCCTCTTGGGAGGAAAAGTATGAACACCTTATCTCATTGGGTCGTGAACTAGCTCCGCTTAAAAAAACATATAAAACAGATGCCTATTTAATTAGGGGTTGTCAGTCTCGAGTTTGGTTAGCGTGTAAATATAGTAATGGAAAATTATGCTTTTATGGCGATAGTGACGCTCTAATCACTAAGGGAATTGTTGCGTTAATTATTAAAATCTATTCTCTGTCTAGCCCCAAAGAAATTATTGAAAATGATATCGATGTTTTTTCTAAAATCGGGCTAGATGAGCACTTGTCAATGACGCGAGCAAATGGATTAAAATCAATGCTAAAAGCCATTAAAAATTATGCTATAAAATATATTGAAAAATGAATAAGAGTCTACAAAAAATAGGTGAAGAAGTTGTTAAAGTTTTGTGTGAAATTTATGACCCCGAAATACCTGTAAATATTTATGAGCTTGGATTAATTTATGATGTGCAAATTAGTGAAGATTATGATGTTAAAATTTTGATGACATTTACCGCCCCCAATTGCCCCGTTGCAGAAAGCTTGCCTATTGAAATAAAAGAAAAGGTTGAGAAAATACCCAAAATCAACACTGCAACTATAGATATTACATGGGAGCCCCCTTGGCAAAAAGATATGATGTCGGAAGAAGCAAAATTAGAGTTAGGTTTTTTATAATTATGACAAATAGCATCAAAAATAAAATTGACGAAGCTGGGCTTATAATATTAGACTTAAAAGACTTTGAGGCTAAAGGTCGTCGCGTTTCTTTAGACCTGGCCACCTGGCTTGATAATGACTTTATTATTCGAGAATCTTCATTTAAACAAAAACTTGAAAGCGTGAATTGGTCGGAAATGAAAAACACATTTGTTGCCGTATTTTGTTCCAAAGATGTCATTATTCCCCCCTGGAGCTATTTATTAATACAATCAAAGCTCGTTGGTGTTGCTAGACAAGTTTTTTTTTCTGATCTTCATACCATGAATTTATTATTATTTCAACAAGAGATAGAAAAGTTAAGTTTAACTAAATTTAAAAACAAGCGCGTCTTTTTAAAAATTTGCTCTGGAAACACCGTGCCAGTTGAGGCTATTTCTATATGTGCACACCGACTTATGCCGATTGTAAAAAGCCTTTTTTATGGAGAGCCCTGTTCTAGTATACCACTAATTAAAAACTAAAATTATTATGAAAAAAATTTTTACTATTATACTAAGCTGTATATTACTAGCCCCCAATCCCACCTCCGCCGATGAGGGTATGTGGCTGCCAATGTTTATTAAAAACTTAAATATTGAAGACATGCAATCGAAAGGACTTCGTCTAACTGCTGAAGAAATTTATAGCGTTAATTCTGCGTCTTTAAAAGATGCTATTGTAAGCTTTAATGGATACTGCACTGGTGAAATTATTTCTCCAAAAGGACTCCTCTTAACTAATCATCACTGTGGTTATGATGCTATTCAAAATCATAGCCTGGGAGATAATGATTATTTAGGTGATGGTTTTTGGGCTAAAAACATTAAGGAGGAGTTACCAAACGAGGGAATGTTTGTGGATTTTTTAATTCGAATGGAAGATGTTTCTCGGGAGGTGTTAGATAGTATTGATTATGAAACTGAAGAAAGTCTTCGAGGTGATTTAATTGCAAAAAGAATTGCGAAAATTAAGACTCGTGAAATTGGTGAGACTAATTATTGGGCAGAAATCAAACCATTTTTTGGTGGAAATGAGTATTATTTATTTATATATGAACGATATAGTGATGTGCGCTTGGTTGGCGCGCCACCTGAATCAATTGGTAAATATGGGGGTGACACTGATAATTGGATGTGGCCAAGACATACAGGAGATTTTGCTTTTTTTAGAGTATATACTGCTCCTGATGGCAGCCCCGCGGAGTATAATGAGGAAAATATTCCACTTGTCCCAAAACACCACCTGCCTATTTCACTAGATGGTGTAAGCAATAATGATTTTGCGATGGTTTTCGGTTACCCGGGGGGTACTGATAGGTATTTGTCTTCTTTTGGGGTAAAATCTGCAATAGACACATATAATCCAGAGGTTGTTAAGGTTCGAGAGGCTAAATTAAATATCTTAAACAAGCACATGAAAAGTGATCGTGCAATTAACATAATGTATGCCAGCAAAAAGGCGCGAATATCTAATTACTGGAAATATTATATTGGACAAACACGGGGTTTAAAAAGACTAAATGTTTATAAAAAAAAGAAGGACTTAGAATCGCGCTTTCAATTTTTTGTCAACTCTAATGAAGATAATAAACGCAAATATGGAAATGTTTTGGGAGATATTGAGGCGGCAAATTTCGAATTAGGAAAGACCACCCTTTCTAGAATATACCTAAATGAGGCGGCCTGGTCGGGGCCCAGTTTTATAAAGCTCGCAAGAAGAAGTAGCTCTTTCTTAAAGGCTTTAGATGGCGGTGACAAAGTTAAAGTGGCTACTGAACTAGAGAAGTTTCAACAACAGGTAAAAACTACTTTTGAGGAATATAAAAAAGATATTGATAAAGAGATTTTTGTAAAAATGATGTCCATGTATTTTACGGGTGTACCGAAAAACCAACTACCACCGGCAATTGATTCCTTGCAAAAAAAATATCGGGGTGATTTCCAAAAATGGGGAAACTCATTGTATGAAAAATCAATTTTTGTTGACAAATCAAAAATGAATAATTTTTTAAACTCAATTAACACTAATTTCGGGGATGTTGCAGCGTCCATTATTAGAAAAGATCCTGCATTTAAATTGCAAGAAGCTATTTTAAATAATTATTTCCAATCAATCCGCCCACAAAATGTAGCCCCACAAAAATCGCTAGATGTGGCTAACAGGCTTTATATTGATGGGTTAAGAAAAATGAGCCCTGATAAAAAGTTTTATCCTGATGCTAATTTTACAATGAGATTAACATATGGTAGTATTGGTGACTATGCCCCGGGTGATGCTGTTCACTATAATTTCATCACAAAACTAGGTGGGGTTATAGAAAAAATGGACAATGACAACCCCGAATTTGTCGTACCTAACAAATTAGTGGAACTATATCAACAAAAAGATTATTGTAAATATGGAAATGGTGATGAAACTCTAAGTGTTTGTTTTATTTCTAATAATGATATCACGGGCGGAAACTCTGGATCACCAGTTATCAATGGTGATGGGCACCTAATTGGTTGCGCGTTTGATGGAAACTGGGAGGCTATGAGTGGTGATATTGCCTTTGAAGACCAGCTCCAAAGAACAATATCTGTTGATGTAAGATATATTTTGTTTATTGTTGATAAGTTTGCTGGAGCCAACAATATTATTGATGAATTAACATTGATTTCAACTAACAAAAAAAAGAAAAAACTACCGACACTTAAGAAAAAACTACCGACATATAGTGAAGCTTGGAACTCTAATAAAATGGGGGTAAAAAATAAATATAAAAACATGCGAGATTTTGTTGTAGATGCAAAATTATGGTGGAAAACGGCTGCTAATAATTAATCTTTTATTGTGGGTCGGACGCATCTTGCTATTTTAACTGAAAAAAGATACCTAAATCCTGAAAAGAATTCCAGCTATATTGATAATATTTTAACTGAAGACTTTTTGGTTCAGGTAGAGTTGGAAAAGCTGGGGCTCTCTTGCTCTAGAGTTGCTTGGGATGATAATTTTACTCCATCTAAATTTAGATTTGCCCTATTTCGAACCACTTGGAATTATTTTGAAAAATTACCTTTTTTTTTAAAATTCTTACATTCGTGCTCAAACAAAACACAATTAATAAATCCAAACAAACAAATTCTTTGGAACCTGGATAAAAAATACTTACTGGATCTCTATTTTGCTGGTATAAATATTCCCCCAACCCTGATTGTAAAAAGAGGAGAGCAAAAGTCACTCTCTGCGGTCTGTAAAAAAAACAAATGGTCTGAGGTGGTAATTAAACCCTGTATTTCTGCTGCCGCCTGGAACACACATCATTTAAAAAAAGTACATAGTGATTCCGCAAATAAATTGTTTTTTGATTTAAATCAACGCTGCGATATGATGGTGCAATGTTTTCAAAAAAACATAAAAAAACTAGGAGAAATGTCATTAATGATGATTGGTGGTCATTATTCACATGCGGTGCTAAAGCGCGCAAAAGCTGGAGACTTTAGGGTTCAAGATGATTTTGGTGGAACTGTTAGCTCTTATAAGCCCACACCGAAGGAGGTTGGTTTTGCACAGCAAGTTCTTGGTGCATTATTTTTTCAGCCCATATATGCGCGTATCGATATCATTTTTGATAATGAAAATAATTTAGCCCTTTCAGAACTTGAGCTAATTGAGCCTGAAATGTGGTTTAGATTAAATCCTGATTCTCCAAAAAAACTAGCACAACATATTGTAAGTCATATGAAATCTTAATACGCGCGCGCCGCATTTCCTTCCATGTAATAAATAAAAGACTTGTTTGCAACCATGTTGCCTCCTGGGGTTGGATAGTCGCCCGTAAAATACCAATCGCCCGTATGGTTTGGACATGCTGCATGTAGGTCTTCTACTGTTTGGAAAACAAGCTCAAATTCTGTTTGAGTGCTGTCTGTCTTTAAAAGTTTTGCTATTTCTTTTGAGATGTCTGAGTCACTAAATTGATTATAAAGTTTTTTTAGGTGGTTTTGTTGTTTTTGTTTTTCTAACAAAACGGACTCCTTGCAATTTTGATACGTTTCTTGTATAATTTTTTTCCCATCTTTTGATTTTTTTAATAACGACATTGCCGCCCTAAAAGCTATAAAATCACCCAACTTAGCCATATCAATACCATAACAATCCGGATATCTTATTTGGGGGGCAGAAGAAACAATAATAATTTTTTTCAAATTTAACCGATCTAAAATTCTTAAAATGCTTTTTTTAAGTGTTGTTCCCCTAACAATACTGTCGTCTAATATAACTAGCGTATCTTCTTTTTTTGCTATTCCATATGTTACATCATAAACATGTCCCACCAAACCATCTCTATCAGTGTCTGCTGTTATAAATGTTCTTAATTTTGCGTCTTTAACTGCTATTTTTTCAATTCTAATTTTTTGTTGCATTAGACGATTGTTTTGTTCAGTATTGCCCTTTAATAATAATTTTTTTTTGCGCTCATTAAGTTCATCTTCTAAGGAAGAAAACAACCCATAAAAGGCTGTTTCAGCTGTGTTCGGTATATAAGAAAAAACCGTGTTTTCTAGATCTGAGTTTATTTTCTTTAAAATGGCGCCTTTTAATAGCGATCCTAGTTTTTTTCTTTCCTTATAGATCTCTTCGTCATTACCTCTTGAAAAATAAATACGTTCAAAAGAGCAGGCTGTTCTTTTTTGTGGAGGAATAATGTTTTTAAAATCAACACGCCCCCCTTTTTTTATAATAATAGCCTCTCCCCTTGGGAGCTCCTTTATTTCTTTAAATCTAACATTAAATGCTGTTTGTATAACTGGTCTTTCTGAGGCAACAACAACTATTTCTTCATCATAATAATAGTATGCTGGTCGTATTCCATTTGGGTCGCGCAAAGCAAACGCGTCTCCATGGCCTAATATGCCTGTCAACACATATCCACCATCCCATTTTTTTGAAGCATTAATCAATATTTTCGCAACATCAATATTCTCCTCAATAAGTTTTGATATTTCTATATTTGTTATTTTCTTTCCCCGGTACTCTTGATATAGTCTAGCATTTTCTTCGTCCGTGAAGTGGCCTATTTTTTCTAATATTGTTACCGTGTCTGTTTTTTCTTTCGGATGTTGGCCAAGTTCTATAAGTTGGTTTAAGAGCTCTTTAACATTTGTCATATTAAAGTTTCCTGCTAATACTACATTTCTTGATTTCCAATTGTTTTGACGCAAAAATGGATGACATTGAGCAATACTATTTTTACCATATGTTCCATATCTAAGATGCCCTAAAAAAAGCTCACCCATAAAAGAACAGTTTTCTTTCAACCAATCTGATTTTTCAAATTCTTTGGGATATATATCTTGCGCCTTTTTTAAATTATCTCCTATTTTTAGGAATATGTCCTGAATAGGGTTCGTGTCAATAGATCGACGACGATTAATGTAAGGCGCCCCTGCTTCGGTATCTATTTTTATACTCACTAATCCTGCCCCATCTTGCCCCCTATTTACCTGTTTTTGCATAAGTAAATACATCTTATTTAGACCGTATAGAGCTGTACCATATTTTTTTTTATAAAAATCTAATGGTTTTAATAATCTCAGAAGCGCTATTCCACACTCATGTTTAATTGAATCACTCATGTTTTTAAATATGTGTTACAAAATTATCTTTTTTTTATTTAAGGTGTTCTTTTTTCAACCCTAACCAGTCTAGCACGTTTTTGCACCAAATATATTTGCCCTCTTTTTCAGTTAAAGCCCCTATTTCAATAGCATAGTCTAAAACTCGACCAGGATATGATGTCCCCACACCCTCCATTTCTCCCAGTGGAAATGGATCATCTATCCCCATTATTATTTGGCTGGCTCCAACACGTTTTTTTAGCAAATCTAACATATGTGAATCATGCACTAGTGTATCAAAATATATATTTTTATGTCCCAGTGTATTTCTTGGGTCATGTAATTGTTGAAAAATGTCTGGTCGGCCATCAAAACCCTGAACCCTTCTTCCATAATTGGCAATGCCAAGCATACCCCCGTGCGCAAAACAGGTTCTTATCCCTGGGTATTTGTTTGGTAAATCTCTAAGTGTAAACAGGTGTAATGTGTCTGCGCATTGAGCCATCATCCAAACCAAATGAAATCTCCAATATTTATTTTGCAAAGCTATCATTTTCTCCCCATCATAAGGATGAATTTGTACTGCCAATTCATGTTCATTCGCAAGATTAAATATGGGGTCAACATCCGGCTCAGCAATAGACAACCACTCATTATTAGAATTTAAAAAATGTGTAGGTAAACAAAGGACTTTTAGCCCAAGCTCATTTACACACCTGTCAATTTCATTAAGAGCTTGATCCAAATATAATGGTTGAACCACAAATCCACAAGTAAACTTTTTTGGATAGTCTCCCTGAATAGAAGCATTGAAGTCGTTCTGAAAACGAATTCCATCAGAGCAATCTTGTTTTGCCCAGCCATTACAATATAATTGCGACAGGCACAACATTACCCCGTGATCTATGTTGTTTTGAGACATCCATTCTATTTTTTCTTTAATAAAAAAGCTCGGACTAGTAATTGGTCGAGACCACTCCCCTTGTCGCATAAATTTTTTGTCATCATCAATCCAAAAAAGCCTCTTTTCCTTCATAAATTTAGGTACTTGTGAGGGCTCGGGCAGTATGTGTCCATGTCCATTTATACGCATAATGTGATTTTATTATAACATTAATTTAATTTATATTTTTTTCTTTTTAGTTTTTTATATTCTCTTTTCGGTTGATATTTTAACTAAATATATCTTTCATCTACATCCATAATCTCTCCTGATATGGGACATGTTCGTAGTTTTTCATTTTGATAAAACTTTTTAAAAACAGGCAAAAAATCCTTTTCTATATTAGTGAGATGAAAATACTCTTCATATAAAAGTGCATTTTCTTTATCTGAAAACCACATTAATCCATCTTTATGAAATTTTTCTCTCTTTTTTTCTATTACCAAGCCTATACTTCCTTCTGGTCTAATTGGGGAGTGGGGTATTTTTGGGGGCAATAAAAACATTTCTCCCTCTTTAATCAGCACCTCAACTAACTTGTTGTTTTGTTGAGTTTTTACAATAATATTGCCCTCTATTTGATAAAATAATTCTTCTGTTTCATTATAATGATAGTCTTTTCTTGCGTTGGGTCCTGCAACAATCATAACAATAAAGTCTTCTGCCTCTACATAAAGATTTTTGTTACCAACGGGGGGCTTTAAAAGATGTTTATTTTCAGAAATCCATTTATTGAGATTAAAGGGGGGGGCTGTTTTTTTCATAAAATATTTTGTTAATCTGTTTTTTGACTCTTATTTAACCATAGCCTTAAATTAGCTATATTTGAAGTAATATGGAAATAAATTTACAAAATAAAACCGCCTGGGTTTTTGGGGGCTCAAAGGGTATTGGTCAGGCTATTGCTGTTGAATTAGCCAAGGCTGGCGCAAGTGTTTTGTTGATAGCAAGAAATCTATCTTCCCTACAACAGGTTAAAGACGAGCTTTGCATAAAAAAACAACAAGAGCATGATGTCCTGTCTGTTGATATAAAAGAACCCGAGCTATTGTTAAAAAAACTAAGCACCTATCGAAATTTGGCTGCTGTCGATATTGTGGTTAATAATACGGGTGGCCCTCCCGCCGGATTGGCACACGCTGCAGAAACAGAAGAATATATGTCTGCCTTTAAACAACACGTTTTATCTGCCCAGATTGCCACACAATTAGCAATAAATAGTATGAAAAAGAAACAATTTGGGAGAATAATAAATATTGTTTCCACCTCTGTTAAACAGCCTATTCCTGGGCTTGGGGTTTCAAATACTATTAGGGGGGCCGTTGCCAACTGGAGTAAAACATTAGCCTCAGAGCTGGGTCCATTTAATATCACTGTTAACAATATTTTACCAGGAGCAACTAAGACTGGTCGATTAAATGACTTAATAGAAAAAAAATCGGTTTTTTCCGGAGAGACCACAGAACATGTTACAAAACAAATGGTAAGCGAAATTCCGATCGGTCGCTTTGGTGAGCCTAAAGAATTAGCATATTTAGTGACTTTTTTGTGCTCCAATTATGCTAACTA
>MDTG01068900.1_pt1 | contig 16573 bp, 13 predicted proteins | sample 811421 | NCBI WGS metagenome assembly MDTG01 (sample SAMN05326645, study PRJNA326480) | marine metagenome | isolation source: seawater | place: Pacific Ocean: South East | collected 2011
ATAAGCTGCGATACCCTTCACCAATAAAATGCTTTCCCCTACCCGCATGTAGCTCAACAACATGACTTGGCCGCCAACTTAGGTTTATGGTTGTTTGTTCAAAACCAAAACCACCTTGCCGCTTGGCACGGCTATAACCCGGTATCACGTAAAGGCTATCGGAAACTGCTCTCAAATATCCCACGGGCTCATTATAACCCAAAAGTCCATCCGCGGAAAACTTGATCTTATTCTTGTATCCAGCAACAATTGCAGCTCCAACAAACGATTCAATAGAAGGTCCAGAAGATGAACCGGATTCGAAAAACCCCGTACCATTTAAGCGGGGCTCGATTCTTATATAAGATTCGTCAACGCTTTTTTCATATAAGTGCTTACCAACATATTCTGTGGACAGCTTACCTCCGTTTGCGAGCACCTCCCAATTGCTCAAAGGTTTGATCTCGGTATGTATTTCATAGGCTGAATCGATAATAGATCTTTCGGCATGCCAAGTACTGTAAATATCAAGCGGTACCAAGGCATTTTGGGCATATGAAATTCCATAGCCGAGCATAAAAAATATGACAAGCCTTATCCTCATGCTTTATTCGCTCTACGTTTTTTAATCATCACCAAAACCCCTGGAACTTGAGATATTACTATTGATATAAGGCAAGTGATGAGAAATACAAGGCTTGGTTTTTCGTGGATGCTTGTGCTTAAAAGGATTACAAAAATTGAGGAAGCATAAATCAACAAAACTGTTCTCCTATGCCCATATCCGAGTTCCAGTAACCGATGATGAATGTGGTTTGTATCCGCAGCGAAAGGAGACATGCCACGAGTGATTCTATAAATGAATATTCGTAACGTATCCACCAAAGGATAAACAAGCGCAGCCATAGCATAGACAGGCGTTGATATACCAATCAATTCATTTGGCACTCGGTCAATCGGAAATTCTATCAGCTTTATAGCTAAGACAGACAGGACAAGACCTATGGTCAACGAACCACTATCACCCATGAATATTTTGGCCGGTGAAAAGTTATAGATGAGAAATCCTAGGAGCGCTCCCGATAGCGAAAACGCTAAAACTGCATGCTCAGTGGCCCCAACCCCAAAAAACCACAGTCCCATTGCGGTGGCGGCAATCACTCCCACACCACCAGCCAGACCATCGACTCCATCAATTAAATTGATGGCGTTTACAATCACTGTGTATGTGAGAATCGACAGAAAGATTCCACCCCATTCTGGCAGTTCATAGATTCCAAAGATGCCATGCATACTCGTGATGCGGATATCGCCCATTATCACTAAAATAAATGCTACGATCAAGTGGCCAATAAGCTTTTTAACTGGTGCTGTGCCGATAATATCATCCTTGATTCCGATAAAAAATAGAATGATCATGGTAGCACCGATGTATTGAAAATCCTTTACCGCACGCCCCATTTCTTCCACGTTGTGCATCGCTTCAAAAGGAAACCACAGAAAGAATGAAAAAAGTGTTCCTGCAAAAATGATGATGCCGCCAATAGTAGGTATTCCGCGATGGTGAAGCTTGCGTGCTTCGCCTGGCTCGTCTACCAATCGTTTTAGGTACGCTACCTTAATCAACGCTGGAAACGATAGAATCGAGACTAATAATGCGGTTCCAAATGCTAATAGAATATTGATCATTTCGAGCTATGTTTAATTGGATTCATTAAAACTCCATGTACCGGTTAAACAGATTTGTTCTAAAGGCTAAATACGGATATGTTTCATTTACATTTAATGCAGGTGCCGCCGTGGACTCAGATCTGCGCGAGATGATACCCATCAAAAACTGTGCGTTTGACTTTGAATTTATGATATAACCCAATTCAAACTTTACAAGAAAAACTGACCTTGGTTGGGTTACCGAGTTAAAGTTGGTAGTATGCACCGCTCCATTGGCAAAAACATCGCGTAGTCGATACTGACCTCTCAATATAAATTCCTCCATAGCAACACCAAAAGGATGTCCCAGCATTAAATCATTATTCTGGTAATAATTCAAAGGCGAAGTTCCTAACTGTAAAGGCTCATCGACAAAGATGGTTCCTATGGAATCATCAGCATAGTGATAAAAATTCTGACTAATACGATTATACTCTAAAATGATTTGCATGTTTCTCAACGGGCCAAAAAATTTAGCTCCGACTTGGGCAGCCTGTCCCATACCTCTTGTGTTCACGGCATATTGACCATAGCCTTGGATTATTCTAAAAAGCGTGGCCTGACCATTGATTCCTACAATGTGATTTCTTATCCCTGTGCCCGTGTAAAGAAATACATGCGGACTGTAATACTCTATACTCTGTGGGCTGCTATTTCTACGCCATGTCCATGTAGTGCCATCAAAGAATCCGAGACTCATCCAAAGTGACGGTTGAAAACTCAGATAACTAAATCGAGCTCCAAGCCTTGTGAAAGGCGGTTCTTTTGCCGCACCTGGTGCAATAGGGTTCCTATCCAAAGATTGAAGCACGGCATAGGTCGTAGTATAAGTAATTCGCTTTTTCCAGAAACTAATCTGACCGCGTAAAAAAGGGTAAGGAGCTGCGGCATCAGAAAGCAACATCGATCGATATCCGTGACCCACAAACTGCTTGTCATGACCAAATTGAATGAAGCTATTTTCATTGAGCATCACCCCAAACGTACCTGTAGCCAAGGTGTAGTCATAATCATAACTTGTTGAAGTGTTGTTGTTTTTCCAGCGCCCAAATCCTGGAACAGCCCCGCGTTCAGGATCTGCAGGAGTATTGAAATTCCCTCGGGCATACACCACACTATCCATATAATTCGGAAAGATGGATTGTGTTTCGTAGAAGCTAGTTTGAAAGAAAATTCGTTTACCTATAAATCCGTTGAAGTTGTAGCCACGAGCATTGGTAAACATTCGTCTGCCTTGATCATCTGTAAGCGAACTGCCCTCAAGATTAAATGCAGCATCACCTTGCAAATGGAACTCCCCTGTATGTATTTCAAAAAGGTGCTCATTTTTCAACTTCTTCATGATCCAGCCATCATATTGCCTTCGTTGCCATCTTTTGGTATCCACAGAAAAAATTGAGTCTAACGTCTGCATCGACACCAGGTATGGCGAAAATCCTGTAGGTTTTGCTTGGTTGGACTTTGTTAGGTAAGCATCGACCAACGCGGATTGCTCTGGATTGAGCGGAGACATTATGTGCTGCGCATAAATCCCTTGGCTGTGTAAAACCAGCATAATTATGAATAACGATCGGTGCATCGGAAGGCTATATCGGTTCATTGAAAATGGCAGAGTCCTTCATCTCCTCATACACGGAACGAATGCCATCTTCAAGTTCAATGGAATGTTTCCAGCCCAAGTTATGCAACTTGCTTACATCCATGAATTTCCTTGGTGTTCCGTCGGGCTTAGCACTATCTAAAACAATATCACCTTGAAAGCCTGTAATCTTTACAATTAGTTCTGCCAACTCACGAATGGAAACATCGTATCCTACCCCGATATTTACAAATTCTTTTTCGCTGTAAGAATTCATTAAGAAAAGGCAGGCTTCGGCTACATCATCCACATGCATGAACTCTCTGCGTGGTTTACCGGACCCCCATAGGATTACCTCATTTTTGCCATTCTTTTTTGCACTGTGAAACTTGCGTAAAAGCGCAGGAAGCACATGTGAAGTTTCAAGGTCATAGTTGTCATTTGGACCGTAAAGATTCGTGGGCATGGCTGAGATAAAATTACTTCCGTACTGGTCTCTATATGCTTCACAAAGCTTTATACCAGCAATTTTTGAAATGGCGTAAGGTTCATTGGTATGCTCGAGATAGCCTTGTAGCAGATATTCCTCTTTCAATGGTTGAGGGGCAAGTTTTGGATATATGCAACTCGAACCTAAAAAGAGCATTTTATTCACGTTGCACTCATGACTTGCGTGCGTCACGTTTGCCTCAATCATCAAGTTGTCGTAAAGAAATTCTGCACGGTAGGTATTATTGGCGACAATACCACCAACCTTGGCCGCTGCCATAAATACATATTCAGGCTCATGCTTTTTAAAAAAAGCGCTTACAGCTTGTTGATTGGTCAAATCTAAATCCTTCGTTGTAGCTACCAATAGATTTTGGTAGCCATTTTTTTTGAGTAACTCCAGAATGGCTGAACCAACCATTCCTCGGTGTCCGGCAATATAGATTCGACTTTCTTTCTGCATCACTCGTGCGATTGATGCACCATATGACCAGCATCAATAAGGTCCTTGTCTTTTTGAAAACGATTAAGATCTGCCTTCACCATATCGCTGCATAGTTCTTCTACGGTGCGTGTGGCTTCCCAACCCAATTTCTCTTTGGCTTTGCTTGCATCACCAATAAGTACGTCAACTTCGGTTGGTCTGAAATATTCGGGGTCAACCTCAACGATGATTTCACAAGTTGCTTTATTCATTCCTTTTTCGTCCACTCCTGTACCAGACCATTCTAATTCAACGCCAATTTCTTTGAATGATAACTCTACAAACTCCCTCACTGGAATGGTTTTGCCGGTAGCCAACACAAAGTCTTCGGGTTCATATTGCTGAAGCATCATCCACATACCCTCTACATAATCTTGTGCATGACCCCAATCACGCTTTGCGTCAAGGTTGCCCAAGTATAATTTCTTTTGGAGTCCAAGTTTGTACTTCGCTACGGCTCGAGTGATTTTTCTAGTTACGAAGGTTTCTCCTCTCAAAGGAGATTCGTGGTTAAATAAAATACCATTGCAGGCAAAAATGCCATAAGCTTCGCGATAGTTTTTGCAAATCCAGAAGGCGTAAAGCTTAGCTACCGCGTACGGGCTTCTTGGATAAAATGGTGTGGTTTCACTTTGTGGAACTTCCTGAACTAATCCATATAATTCTGAGGTTGACGCTTGGTAGAATTTGGTCTTCTTTTCTAGGCCTAGAATTCTGATCGCCTCTAAAATTCTAAGTGTACCAATGGCATCGGAATTGGCAGTGTACTCTGGAGTTTCGAACGATACCTTTACGTGGCTTTGTGCAGCCAAATTGTAGATTTCATCCGGCTGAGTTTCTTGAACAATGCGGATCAAGTTCGTGCTGTCAGTTAAATCTCCATAGTGGAGTTTGAACTTGAGGTTTTTCTCATGTGGATCTTGATATAAATGATCGATGCGCTCGGTGTTAAACAAGCTACTTCTGCGCTTCACTCCGTGAACCGTATATCCTTTTTCTAACAATAGCTCGGCTAGATATGCTCCATCCTGACCTGTAATTCCTGTAATTAATGCGATTTTTGACATAGATTGTGCGAAGGTAATACCTCTACACGTTGAATTTTAATGCAGGTTCGTTTACTGAACGATAAACCATTTATTCAGCAGATTCTTTTTGTTGTATTGCATCTCCTCTCCTGTGACGTGATCCTTCACTAGTTTACCTGCGGCTTTAGCAATTGCGTGGCCCGCTCCAGTATCCCACTCCATGGTGGGCCCAAATCTCGGATAGATGTCAGCAACACCTTCGGCCACCAAGCATATTTTTAGGCTTGAGCCCATCGAGGCAAATTCAATCTCGCCTTTTTCCTTTTTAAGCTCATTCACAAAGGCCTTCGTTTCATCGCTGAAGTGACTTCGGCTTGCCACCACGATATAAGGTTCGGTTGGTTTGGACTTTGGGATGGCGATGGTATTTTCGAGAATCGAATCAAAGGTAGTGGTGGGTTCGACATTTTCTGCCACCCAAGCTCCGTTGCCCACATCGCCCACAAAAATCTTCTTTAACACTGGCGCGTATATGATTCCATAAACGGGAAGCCCATTCTCAATGAGGGCAATGTTTACAGTGAATTCGCCATTCTTCTTAACAAACTCTTTGGTTCCATCGAGCGGATCTACGAGCCAAAATTGATTCCAATTCTTTCGCTCAGCATAATCCACATGCTTGCCCTCTTCGCTTAAAATTGGAATATCCGTTTGCTCTAAAAAAGACATAATGGCCGAGTTGCTATTCTTATCTGCCTCAGTCAATGGGCTTTCATCGGCTTTAGTCTCCACTTCAAAATCACGCGCATAAACCTTCATGATTTCTTCACCAGCCTTTAACGAGGCTTCAATGAGCAGTCGTTCAAATTTCATGTAGCAATGATGGGAAATTTTCATCGCACTTTTCACGACTTGGAAAGAGGTTTTACTCAATCGAAAGTTTGCTTTTCGTGAAGCTTTCTCCAATGGTGATCGTCATCGTATAAACTCCTGTTGTAAGTTCTGTTTATGTAACGATGGTTTGTTCACCGATTGAGAGACTAAGGGCCTCCGTCAAAACTATTTTTCTAGTCACATCAAAAACTCTTAGTTGATGTGATCCAGACTGGCTTGATTGAAGATACACTCCGCTCTTTACCGGGTTTCAAAATATGTCAACAACTAATATCCAGAACCTAAGGATGAACTTTCCTGAACTGGGAGCCAAGTGGTCTTCACCTCTTGCAAAGCAAGAATACGATATGGACTTTCTTCCGCCCATGAAGCAGACCAATCCACCATGCGCTTTACGCTGTCTGTAACGGCCATTAGGTTTTCCGTTATAATTCCTTGTCGTGCCACAACTAGGGCATTCACATCCTTGTGCGAGGTCATATGCGAGAGGAGCTCGGCATGCGCTCCAGTCAATATATTAATCACTCCACCCGGTACGTCTGAATTCTGTACAACCTCAGCGAAGGATACAGCGCTCGTGGCCTTATTTTCGGAAGCCAATACGATTACGGTATTGCCACCAGCAATCGTTGGAGCCAATATCGACAAAAAACCATGCAACGGAGAATCTTCAGGTGCGATCATGGCAATCACACCCATGGGTTCGTGCACTGAGAAATTGAAATGCGCGGAGGCGGTAGGATTCACCGAACTAAACAAAGCCGTGTATTTATCACACCACCCGGCATAATATACCAGCGTATCAATGGATTTTGAAACCTCCACTTGAGCTTCTTTTTTGGTCATCCCAAGCACCATCATTTCATCCATAAATGTAGCACTTCGCGCTTCGAGCATCTCAGCCAATCGATAGAGAATTTGAGAGCGGTTGTAGGCTGTTTTGCCCGCCCAACCTGGTTGAGCTTTTCTTGCAACGACCACTGCATTTCGAAAATCCTTTCTGGAGGAAAGACACATGTTGGCGATTAACTCTCCTTGCTTGTTATTAATCGGATAAAATCTTCCTGATTCGGTACGTAGAAGTTTTCCTCCGATGAAGATTTTATAGGTTTTTTGGATGTTTAGTCTCATATATTCTTCTTTTAAACCACAGAGGCCATTAAGGAGCCATAGAGATCACAGAACTTTATTTGGCCCTTTGCCATTTGCTTTTCACTCCTAACTCTTTCCACTTCACTCATTCACTCTTAATTCTTAATTCTTTACCATTCTAATTCCATACACACAGTCTTCACCCCGCTATATGAGGTTAATTTCCAAATGTCAAATAAGCATCAAGCCCATGAATTCCTCCTTCGCGACCAAAGCCACTTTCCTTGTATCCACCAAACGGGCTTGTAGGGTCGAACTTATTATACGTATTGGCCCAAACCACTCCTGCTTTTAGTGATTTTGTCAATTGAAAAATTTTGGATCCTTTGTCGGTCCAAACTCCTGCAGATAGACCATATGGGGTGTTATTCGCCTTATCAATAACTTCATCGATAGTTCGAAAGGTTTGAATAGCCAAGACTGGCCCAAAAATCTCTTCTTGTGCGATGCGATTGCTCTGCGCCACATTTGTAAAAAGGGTTGGACGGCACCAGTTACCCTTATCAGGCAAGTCACATTCGGGTTGATAGATTTCAGCCCCTTCTTCTCTTCCAATTTCGATGTAGCGATTAATGGTATGTAATTGCTCTTTCGAATTGATGGCTCCGATATCTGTATTTTTATCCATCGGATCGCCCACGATTAAAATACCTATGCGTTTTTTCAATTTAGTCAACACCTCTTCGTACACCGATTCTTGAACAAACAATCGAGATCCTGCGCAACATACGTGACCTTGATTAAAGTAGATGCCGTTAATAATGCCCTCCACCGCTGCTTCAATCGGTGCATCGTCAAAAATGATATTGGCAGCCTTCCCACCCAGTTCGAGGGTTACTTTTTTATTTCCTTCAAGCGCTGATTTATAGATGTTTTTTCCAACTGGTGTAGAGCCGGTAAAAGCCAGTTTATTTGGAATAGGATGAGCCGTCATTGCAGCCCCTGTGCGCCCATCTCCTGTGATGATATTTACCACTCCTTTGGGTAAACCTGCTTCTTGGATAACTTCGGCAAGCTTTAATGCCGTTAACGGGGTGGTTTCTGCAGGTTTTAAAACAACGGTATTACCGCATGCTAACGCTGGTGCAATTTTCCAGGCGGCCATCAACAATGGAAAATTCCAAGGAATGATTTGGGCTGCAACACCCAGTGACTTTGGCTTTCGCATTGGAAAGGCATAATCCAACTTATCTGCCCATCCGGCATAATAAAAGAAATGAGCCGCAGCGAGTGGCACATCAATATCTCGCGATTCTCTAATGGGTTTGCCTCCATCTAAGGATTCGATTACCGCAAATTCTCGGCTTTTTTCCTGAATCATTCGGGCTATGCGATAGATGTACTTGCCTCTTTCCTTTCCTGAAACTTTACTCCAACTATTGTGCGCAGCCTTTGCCGCCTTCATAGCCTTATCTACATCGTCATCTCCCGCCTCTGCAATAGAAGACAACGCAGTTTCATTAGCTGGATTGATGGTGTCAAAATATTTTCCCGAAATGGGCTTTTGAAACTCTCCGTTAATGAACAGCTTGTATTGCTTTGCAATGAGCACGTGTGACGTACTTTCTGGAGCAGGACTCAAGTTCCAATCTGTTATCATTCTGCCTTTTTTGCGAAGATAATTTTCCGGTGAAACCTCTAGACTAGAAATAGAGATAATAACCACGAAATCCTTTTAAACTATTCCACTCCAAGGCAGGAAATGGAAGCTTTACCAAGCCAAACAACGGCCGAAGCCAAACCATACCTTTAGGTAGATTCGTGTGTTCCAAGTCTATATCCAAGGATAAAAGTAGCTGCCTATTTCTCACTCGATTGCTAGAGATCTGCTGCGTGGGGTTATCAGGGTCTTGCCATATGTTTTGTTCGGCACCCAAAAGGTTATTGACGCTGTATCCCGCTGAGACACTCAACCATTTTGGAAAACCCTCAGGCTTGCCTATTAGGCTCCAAATATTGGCACTTACCCAATAGGTTTGGCCATTGTAATCTTTCAACCATTGCTCATAAAGATTTTCACCATATAGATTTCGTGCATGCCTACCTTCAGCACCATCGACCCTAGTCAATCCACTTGGCCAAAAACTATACTTGATTCTGAATCGTTGCTCATCCCAAATGAGCTGTTGTGCTAGAAATGTTCCGCTACCTATGGTATTGAAGAGTAAATCATAGTTGCTAAATCCCCACCCTTGGCTAAATCCATCCATCACTTCAATGACCGTTTGATAGCTATAACCCAAACCCACAGCATACCAAGCGGAGCGTTTTTTTGAAACTCCTGCCCAGCGATTAATCTTATAAAGATTGGTACCAATTTGATAAGCTGTTGCAGCATGTCCAATTTTATCCATCTGCATCCATCCTTCCCAATCGTTGAAAAATTGAAAATTCCCATTTTGATATTGATTATACCATGCAAATTGGAGACAGACAAGTGTTGAGGTGTAAAGTGCACCCTGAGCGCTAGCAATTACTTTAGCCCGCTTCTTATTAATTGAGTCGGCAGGCTCATACCACCGCTGAGCGTTTACCTCTACGGTGATGCAAAAGATGATAAATAGACTAGTCTTTAATGCACTGAATCGCATGGTAATCAAAGATATAGTCATGCTTGACTTTCGTGGTTCGAACAACCCGCCAACCTGTTTTCTGCAATAGCTCGATATATTGAGATGCATTCATCTGGTGTGGATGAAGAATGTCAATGGGAATCATACTCAAAACCCGTTGAATAAACTCGTTGCGATGGCAGTCGATGGTAATAATAAGCTCACCGTGAGGCTTTGTGTGATCATATAATCGGTACAGAGAAGATTCAATCCTTTCCACGTGATTAATCACATTAATACAAAACACTTGATCAAACTGAGTTTCTAAATTTAAAGTCTCCAAGGTGCTTTTTAGAAAATTGACGTTAGAGTTTTTTGTTTCATTGAATACAGGTAGCGCCTTATACTCATCAAGCAAAGGGTCTATGGCCCAAACCTCTGAATCGTAAAGAACGATATTGATTCCAGCAGGGCCACAACCCGCATCGAGAATTCTATCTCTTGGTATAACATTCAGATCATTCAAAAATCGTTTCCAGTAACTTCTTTTCCAGTCCAAATATTCCTCGGGTTGCTTTTTGCTCAAGTAGAGTTTCCACCACTTTTTTTCAAACCATTGAGCAACGTGCCACCTCATCACCACAAATGTATCATCCAATCAATCCCCGATTAAATAAAGTACCTTTGCACCTGAATTTAAAGGCCATGGCTAAAAAAAGTACTTGGGAAAAACGGGCAAACAAAGTGAAGAAAGAAGAGCACCTAGTCTTAGGTGGAAACACCAACAGGAAGAAAGAAGGTGTGAAGAAGAAATATCCCCCAAAGACTGGAGGTGCAAAGTACACCATCACACGCGATGATGATACAAGTCAATCAAAGCACAGTGATAAAAGCGAATCCAGTAAATTTAAATCAAAAAATAATCTCAAAGGGAAGAGAGATGGTAAGCCATTCGCAAAGTCCAGAAAAGATGATGACCGTCCATTCAAAGATCGAGGCAATGCCAAAAAACAATTTGTGCGTGATGATCGAAAAAAATCCCATGCGAAGTTTTTAGGTAACAACCCCTTTGATGGCTTCAAAGAACGAGGAAACACACCCGATGATCTCATTCGCCTCAACAAATACCTTTCAATGGCAGGAATCTGCTCACGAAGAGAAGCAGACACATTCATTGAGCAAGGCCTTGTTACCATTAATGGTGAAGTGATGACCACACTAGGCACAAAGGTCAACCCTACAGATGTGGTGAAATATGCAGGAGAAAAAGTTAGCATCGAAAAATTGCGCTATGTACTACTCAATAAACCTAAAGACTGCATCACCACCCTAAGCGATGAACGCGGTCGCAGCACGATCATGGGATTGGTCAAAAATGCATGTAGGGAACGCATCTACCCTGTTGGCAGATTGGACAGAAACACCACTGGTTTGTTGCTAATTACTAACGATGGAGACTTGGCAAAAAAACTGAGTCATCCAAGCCATGAAATAAGGAAAGTATATCATGTCATTACTGATAAAAACATGACCATTGCTGACTTAAAAAGATTGGAAACCGGAATCGAACTCGAAGATGGAATCGCCAAAGCTGATGCTGCTCTGTTTGCAGGCGATGGATCCGTTCGAAACGAAATTGGTCTCGAAATTCACAGCGGAAAAAATCGAATTGTTCGAAGAATGTTCCAAGCCATGGGATACGAAGTAACTCGACTTGACCGAGCTGCCTTTGCTGGCCTCAGCAAAAAAGGTTTACCTCGCGGGAGATGGAGATTTCTCACCGACAAAGAGGTGAGTTATTTAAAGATGCTCTAGGTCCACATTTTAGCCTCCAAGCGTTTATAACATTCCATTTTTTAAGTGTTGTGACCAAGGGCTGTTCGTAGCTTCGAGTATTCGGTAAGTTTGATCGTTTTTATGTTATGCTCAAGGTTCTAAAGTGGTTTGCTCTGATATTTATTATTGCCATTGTTGGCATGATTGGGGCATATTACTTGGCCAAGAAATACGAGGCTCCAGTCACAGAATATATAGTTAAGCGCATCAATGAACGGTTGAATGCTCCTGTGCACGTTTCGGATATCAACTTTTCGTTCCTCAAACGATTTCCCTCAGCCTCACTTGTGATGGATAGTGTTTGGGCAGAAGAAAGCATTGTAAAAATTGGTGAGCCAGATACTTTTTTCTTTTTCCAAAAAGTCTACTTGAATCTCAACATTTTCGATTTGGTTGATGGCAAATATTCCATCAATGAAATCGAAACAAGGGATGGTTTTCTAAACCTCCTAATTGATGAAAAGGGCTACGACAATTTCCATATTTGGAAAACTAACGAAGATACCTCTGGCTTCCTTTTGGAGCTTGATAGGGTCCATATCGAAAACATCCGTTTTCGATATCAAAATCATATGCGCAGACAAGACATACAATTGTTTGCTCGTGATCTTTGGTTTAAAGGTTCCTTCTCTAAAGATGATTACACCATGGCTGTGGATGGAGTAGGATTTGTGGACAACTTGATTCTCAAAGACGTTAATTATGTGAAAAATAGAGATGTAGCAGTCGTTTGCGATTTAGACATCAACACCCCGAGCGAAACCTACGCTTTCAAAAAGGGTCAACTACTGATCGACAAAAGCCTCGATTTCAATATTTCTGGAAAGTTTGAGGGTGATGGAATTGATCTAAGGATTCTGGGCAATGACTTGGATATTGTGAAATCTATCGCACTCTTACCGCTTGAAAGTCGCACCACACTCGATGATTATACCAGCAGGGGCAAACTCACCTTCGACTGCACCCTTAAAGGGGCTTTTGGCAGAATGGACAACCCACGCATGCAAATCAAATTCCAATTACTCAATGGGAGCATCACAAAAAGGAGTTCGAACTGGCAATTGACTGACCTCAACGGCACAGGATCTGTAGACAATGGCAGTAATCGCAGGTCTACCACAACAGAAATTTCTCTGACAGATTTGACCGGTCAACTTGACGGTCAGCCATTTGAGACAAAATTTAGCTTAGTAAACCTAGACCGCCCTTCTATTCGAGGAAACCTTAAGTTGAATGCCGACTTAAATCCCCTAACTGAGTTGCTCCAAATCGAAATGCTCGACTCAGCCAAAGGCTCGGTTTCTGTGGATGCCTACATTAATACTACCGTGCAAGACATCGACAATCCCAAACCCCAAGACTTCTTAAATGCAAAAGCTCGTGGAGTGGTAAATGTGAGAAAGGCGCGCATCAAACTCAGGGACGATGCCCGAGCCTATAACATTGACTCATCCAGTTTTTCAATCGTTGACAACACCTTAGATATATTAAACTATACGGGTTCTATAAACCAAACTTCTGTGGTACTGAGTGGCACAGCCCGACACTTTCTTGAGTATGTTTTCAGCGAAGAAGGACGCCTTGATGTTATTGGAGATATTCGAGTTGGTAAGCTCGATTTGCAAGCTCTATTCCCAAACACAGCGTCTGATAATAATACTGATAGGGCGGTCATTGCATTTCCTCAAAGAGCTAGTTGGAATCTGAACATTTTGGCTGATGAATTCATCAACGGAAAGTTTAAAGCCACCGAAGTAAGCGGTGTGCTTATTATGAACCAATTTAAAGCGGAGGCGTCATCTCTCCACTTTTCGAGTATGGGCGGGCAAGTTCAAGGACGCACTGGAGTGTATCGTTTTGATGAAAATCAATTTGGACTTAAAACTGATTTTAGATCATCAAATATTGATATCACGGATCTATTTGTAACCTTCAACGAGTTCGAGCAGAAGTTTATAACTAGTGACCATATCTCCGGCAACGCAGATGCAGATGTCATTTTTCAAGCGTTTTGTGATTCTACCATGAATATTGATGCCAAAACAATCGTGGCAAGTGCCGACTTACAAATAACTGATGGAGAACTCATCGAATTCGCTCCATTGATCTCAGCATCTGATGCCATTAAGAAAAAACCAATGATGCGATTATTCGTGGATACGGATGAATTAAAAAAGCGCGTGCAAACCGTAAAATTTGATACGCTACAAAATGAAATTTCAATCAAAGATGAAACGATTAAAATCCCCAACATGGAGATTCGATCTTCGGCCATAGATCTGAATTTTTCGGGTAGTCATACCTTTAATAATGACATAGATTACACGCTCGATTTTGCGTTAAGCGAGCTCATTGAATTGGAAGATAGAAAAGAGCCTTACAATGAATTTGTGCGGAGAGACGACAAAGGCAGAACCAGAATTTTTCTTCACATGTATGGAACTACCGATGACTTCGAGATTGATCTGGAACGCACCAATGTAAAACCATCCATTAAGGATGAAATGATTTCGGAGAAAAACGAGATCAAAGGCATCTTAAAAGAAGAGTTTAACGCCTTTCAAAACGATACAACTGCGGTATACAAAAAGCCTGAAAAAAAGGAGGTAGAGATTGTTTTCGATCCGGACGGAACCCTCACAAAAGACACTATTCAGCCAATAGAAAAAAAGTCAAAAGATCAAAAGGTATTGAATAGGCTAGTTAAAAAGACCGAATCAAACAAAAAGAGACTCGAAGAGGGTGCCTTTGATGACGATGACTTCTGACCTTCCAATTCATAATCATTGAGCATCTTCGCAGCAGTAGGTGACTCCACGATTCAATATATACTCGCAAAAACAACAATGGAAGCTGATACTGTTTGTATTAGCATTGGTGATTGTGGGAGTCTCATTGGCTTACACAAAGTCTTTGGTTGACAAAATCTCTGAAGAAGAACGCTCAAAGGTTCAAATATGGGCAGACGCGGTTCAGCGAAGGTCCACATTAGTGCATTACACGAGCCAACTCTTTGAGAAACTTGAGGCTGGTGAGCGCAACAAAGTAGAGCTCTATGTGGAGGCCACAAAATATCTAGCACGACCTGACATCACTGAGGTAAGCTTTGCGCTGAGTGTTCTGAATGAAAATACCACTGTGCCTGTAATTCTGACTGATGAAAATGGTACAATTACCTCTCACCGAAATGTTCAAATTCCAAACGGTGCTAACGAGGATAAAATACTCGCGCGTGAATTAAAAATCATGGCAAGCCAATATGATCCGATAAAGATCATTTACTATGGAAACAGTATGGTATTTCTCTATTACAAGGATTCAAGGCTTTTTAGTGAGTTAAAAAAGACGTTTGAAGACCTCCAACAATCCTTCATCTCAGACCTTATTTTAAACGCAGCATCCAGTCCACTCATCCTACTTGATTCTACTTTCAGAACAGTAATTGAAGCTGGTAATATTGATACCAACATCCTAAAAAGTAAGCGCCTGCTAGAAACTCGTTTAACGGCTATGGCCGCGCAGCACGATCCTATAGATATTGAGATTGATGGCAAAGCAGCCATGGTGTATTTCGAAGATTCTTTTTTACTTACTCAATTAAAGTATTATCCTCTTGCCCAACTCGGCGTGATTGGACTTTTTGTGATCATAGCGTATCTTCTATTTAGCACAGCACGTAAGGCTGAGCAGAATCAAGTATGGGTGGGTATGAGCAAGGAAACGGCACATCAACTCGGCACGCCACTCTCAAGCATGATAGGATGGATTGAATTACTCAAAGAAGATCCCAAAACAGAACATATCGCAAAAGAGCTGTCCAAAGATATAGATAGGCTAAATGTGGTGACCGATCGCTTCAGCAAAATTGGATCTCAGCCAAAACTTGAAAAATCCGAGCTCATCAATATCATAGAGGAAGCCATCAATTATTTTGATGCTCGTACGGGAGAATCCGTCAAGTTTGAAAAAATTCTTTCAAGCTCGGTTCAATTGGTTTTAAGCCGATCGTTGTTTGAATGGGTTATTGAAAATTTGATCAAAAATGCTTGGACGCAATGGAAGGCAAAGGTACTATTACCATTAGTGTAGAAGAACAATCAGACCGAGTCTATATCGATATCTCTGATACTGGAAAGGGAATCCCTCAAAGTCAATTTAAATCTGTTTTTCAACCAGGGTACACGTCTAAAAAACGAGGGTGGGGTCTTGGTCTTTCGCTCAGCAAACGAATCATTAAAGAATATCACAATGGCAAAATTTATGTACTTAAATCAGAAATGGGCAAGGGTACTACGTTTAGAATATCCTTGAAAAAAACAATCTGAAAGTCTCTTGAAGGCCAATCCTAATTAATAACTAAGAAGCATGAGTCACTTTACAAAGGAGTTTACCAAGTTTTTTGAGGAATTAAAGCAAAAAAACAATCGAGAATGGTTTACAGAAAACAAAAAGCGCTACGAAAAACACGTGAAAAAGCCCTTTGAGGCTTTTGTTTCAGAGCTTATTATAAAGATGCAGGAATATGACCCACAATGCACCATTCAACCCAAAGATGCCATCTTCAGGATTTACCGTGATATACGGTTCTCAAAAGATAAAACACCATATAAGACCAATGTATCAGCCGTTATATGTAGGGGTGGAAGAAAAGAAAAGACACTGGTTGGAATGTATGTCGAATTGAGTGCAGACCATATCAGAGTTTATGGTGGTGTTTATATGCCCGACAAAGAGCAGTTATATTCGATTCGGCAAGAAATTCTTTACAATCAAAAAGAGTTTGATCGTCTCATATCGGACAGAACATTTGTAAAATACTTTGGTGAGATAAGGGGTGATAAAAACAAACGGCTGCCATCTGAATTTGCTG
>MDTG01252566.1_pt1 | contig 16573 bp, 17 predicted proteins | sample 811421 | NCBI WGS metagenome assembly MDTG01 (sample SAMN05326645, study PRJNA326480) | marine metagenome | isolation source: seawater | place: Pacific Ocean: South East | collected 2011
TTGATAGGCTGGATGTGGAAGCGCAGTAATGCGTGCAGCTGACCAGTACTAATAGCTCAATTGGCTTGATTTATGCACTGAAAAAAATTTTAAGATATATTAATTGTTAAATTTAAAGAAGTTTCTTTAGAGAATATTTTAAATCGATAACTTAAATAATTTACAAAATTACTTAAAAACCTTACCGTATTTAAAATTATTACAGTCATATCTTGAAAATTCTTGTCTTTTATTTTTAAAATCATTTTTTGATATATCTTTATTGGTAACAGTAACAGAAAAAGATACATTTCTTTTGCTTAAATGGTCTAAGATTTTTTTGTTATATGACTTTTTTGAGCCATAAGGAAAGCAGAACGTCTTATAATCTGTAAATTGTTCTAAATAATCTAAGCTTAAATCAATCTCTTGTTTTGCTTTATTAGTGCTTAAAAATGATAAAACTTCATGATTTTGCGTATGAGATCCTAAAACCATATTATTATTAATCATTTCCTTTAAATTTTTTTCACTAAGATAATATTCTTTTATAAATTTTGGCTCTGATAAAGTTGGAAAAAAAAATTTAAACATTTTTTCGATAAAGTAATTTCGATAATTTGTTTTTATCGAGTAATTTAAAATTTTTTTAATTTTGACATTTTCATTAAAGTTTTTTTGCTTTATATAGATACTTTTTTGAAATTTTTGTAATCTATTTTGATCAATCATCGATTTTTTTAAATTTTTATCTATGTAAGTTAATAATAAATTATTTTTAATTTTTGAAAGTAGAATATGAATTTTATGAACTAATAAAATTTTATTTTTTGTAAACGGCAATGTACTTAAATAAAAAATACCATTTATTTTATTTTTTTTTAATTCAGGATACACAAAATCATAATGTATTTTAAGACCATCATCAAAAGTTAAAAATAAATCATCAGACTTAAATTTTTCAAATTTATCGAATAATTTTTTACAATCAATTATAGTATACTTATTTTTAAAAAATTTAATTTGTTTCTTAAAATTGTCAACGTGTAAAAATTTGTCAAACTTATAATTTCTATCAAATTTTTTTATTTTGTGATAAACGACTGATTTCATATCTTTTGAACAATTATTGGAAATTTCCTGTCAATTTTACTTTTATTAAGTAAATATTTCTTTATTATATTTTTTTTAAAGTTTAAATTCAATTTTTTTACTGCAGTTTGATTGAAATCTTTTTTGAAAAATACTTTACCTTTATTTGTTTTTTTTTGTTCATATTGTTTCAGATTTTTAAAGTTTTTAATAACTTGTTCGATTTCTTTTGCCATTTTCATGATCAACTTATTTCCAACATCATGTATAGTATCGCCTAACTCAAAATCTGGCCTAATTTGATGAATTATTGGACCAGTATCAATTCCTTCGTCTATCCTTAAAAAAGAAACACCAACAAATTGCAATTCATTATTTACAAAAGGCCAAAAATTCGTTGCCGATCCTCTATAATATGGTGATAATCCTAAGTGAATATTTAAAAATTTTTCCTTATATTTTTTTAAGAGAGGATCTTTAATTAAAGAACAGCCAAATGATACAATTAAATTTGGTTTTATTTTATTTATTTCCTCAATGATATTTTTATTATAATTAAATTCACCTCGATCAATTATTTTTAAATTTGAAGGTTCTGGTATTTTTTTTAAAAATTTATTAAAGTATTTTTTTTCACTAATTTCTCTTCTTTTAAAATGTTTTTTTTCTAAGGAAGTGTATTTTCCAGAGTTATAAATTTTGTAAAATTGTCTTGTTTGATTTTTTTCAGCTAGACAGAGTTTTACATTAACATTTTTAAAATTAGATATTACTCTTCTAAAATAGCGGTGTCTAATCTCATTGGCTGAAATTAAAACTATTTTAACTTTCATTTATAATTTTTTCATTTATTTTGAATCTTAGATCCCACCCATTAGATGTTTTGTTCCATATTTCATCATTTCTATGTTTATCGACAATTTCTGAAAATTCACCTGTTGAAATATCAATATATTTACAAAAACTTAAAATATCATCAGTTGTTATTTCATGATCATAATTTTTAACGTATTGAAAGAATTGTTTTTTTGAGATTAAATTATTTTGTAATTGTCTGGAAGCATCTCTAGATGCTCTGCCAAAACCAAATTTAATAAATTGCATATGATAATATACTTGATCTATATGGTCATCCAAACTATCAAAATTTGTGAAAGTACCAGGCGTCCTTCCTTTTGGGTGTGTATGAAAATTTATTTTTGACTTAATGTACTCAAAATTATTATAAACGTTCCATTTATCAAAAAATGCAAAAAAATAAGGTTTAATTTTACTTTCTTTAAGCTCATCTTCACTTGGCATGGTATAAGGATAAATATCTTTTTCAGTAATTTCTTCGTCCACCCAATTTTGTGGAACGTCTCCAATATTGTTTTCATAAATTTCGTTTAAATCTAGTATTTTTGATGATTTTTTATGAAGAGGATTCCCACCATAATGACTTTCTCCATGTTCAGCATAAAAGATCAAAGGTATCTTTTTCTCTATTGATACTCTTAATGGTATAGATTTTATTCCAGCATCCCAATGAACTTTGGGGTTTCCCCTCTCAAAAAAAAATCTTTTTGAAAGTAGTTTTGATACATTTTGATTAGGTCTAAAATAATAATGATCAAAACCAAGTTTAATCAAATTTTCTCTATTTTTCATACCTTCATCTGTTGGAATTAACGGTGCAAACGTAACAAGTAAAGGATTCATTCCAAACTCAAATTTTAGTCTATGAGCTATATAGCTACTATCTTTTCCACCTGACCATGGAACTATACAGTCATAATATCCTTTTTTAGATTTATATTTTTTGAGGATATCTTTTAGTTCTTTAATTCTTTCTTTATAATCAATTTTGTTTTGTTCTGATAAATAGTTACAAGCATTACAAATACCGCTTGCATCAAATCTTATCCTTGGTCTTGCATTCGACATTAAACATTTTTTACAAAATTTTAAATTTACTGAATTATTCTGGTCTGACATGAATTTTTTTTTTTAATAAAGTATTTTTAATCAACCTTAAACTTTTTTCACTATAGTGATATACATTATTAGTACATAGTCCATCAACCTTTGATCTTTTAAAAGCATCGATAAAATGATCCCAATTTCCAGCTCCTCCACAAGCAATAACAGGAATATTTGTATTTTTTTTTACAAAATTATTTAACTTATTGTCAAATCCCCTTAAAGATCCGTCCCTTTCTATTGATTGAACCAAAACTTCTCCAATTTTGCATTTTTCAAATTGTTTTAAACAATTTTTTATACTCATTTTAACTTGAGTTTTTCCATGATTAATAAATATTTTATATTTTTCATTATCCAAAAAACAATCAATACCACCAATGACAAATTGACTTCCAAAATAATTTGTCATTTTTAAAACTAATTTTTCATTTGTATGGATAATTGAATTAACTAAAATTCTGTCTGCTCCTAAATCTTGTAATTTATTTATTTCATCAAAGGAGTTTATATGACCTCCAACCACAATCGGCACAAAACAAGATTTTGCAATTCTTTGGATTGCTTTATAAAATAGAACTCTGTTACTTTTGTTTTTACTTACATCTATTAAAACAATTTCATCAACATCTTTATTACCTACAAAATTGTCAGTATATCTATAATCAGGATGAAATTGCTTTGTTCTAAATAAAACACCGTCCTGAAAAGTTAAAACAATTATAATTCTTTTAGATATCATTTTTTACAAAATTTTCTAAAAAAATAATTCCAAATTTTTGGCTCTTTTCCGGATGAGGTTGGATACCATATATATTTTCTTTTTTGAAAATGCTTACAAATTTACTTGAATAAATTGTCTTACCTAAACCACAATTTTTTTCTTTAATCACTGGAAAATAAGAATGATTAAAGTACATAAAAAATTTTTTTGGTAAGTTTTCAAATATAGGGTCATTTTCCCTTAAGACCTCATTCCAACCAACATGTGTTGAGGGCAATTTTTTTAAATTTTTAAATCTTTTAACCTCTCCATTAATCCAACCTAAACCTTTTATATTTTCGTTCTCTTCACTATAATTCAACAACAATTGGCACCCCAAACAAATTCCTAAAACGGGTTTTTTTTTAACTAAAACTTGTTCATTTAATGTATCAATTAAATTTAATTTTTTTAAATTTTGCATTGCGTATTTAAAACTACCTACACCAGGAATTATAATTTTTGATGATTTTTTTATAACTTCTGATTTATTTGTTATAACAACATCTTTATTTAGATATTCAATAGCTGAGATTACAGATCTAAAATTTCCTAAACCATGGTTTACAATTGCTATCATAATTTGTTTGTTTATTTGTTCATTATAAACTAAATAACAAAATAAAATGAGTTTATTTGAACAAATTAAATCAAAAATAAATAAAAATAAATTAGAAATTTCAGTAATAGGTCTTGGTTACGTTGGTTTGCCAGTTGCTCACTCTTTTTCAAAGAAATTTAAGGTTATCGGCTTTGATATAAATATTGATAGAATAAGACATTTAAAAAAAAATAATGACCTGAATAAGTCTATATCTAAAGCAGATCTTAAAAAATCAGGTATTAAATTTTCATCTAATTTTAGAGATATGAGAAATTCTGAAATTTTCATTATAACAACACCTACTCCTATAACTTCTTCAAAAAATCCTGATTTAAGATTTATTTATAAAGCATTACAATTTATAATTAAAATAGGTATTAAAAATAAATTTATTATTCTTGAAAGCACAGTATATCCAGGAGCATCAGAAAATAAATTTATTAAATTTTTGGAAAAATCTAGCGGTCTTTCGGTTAACAGGGATTTTTTTTATGGCTATTCACCAGAACGAATCAATCCTGGAGACAAAATTCACACTTTTAATAATATCTCTAAAATTGTTTCAGGTTCAAATCAAGAAACTTGTGAAATAATTTTTCGACTATATAAAAAAGTGGTGAGAAAACTTTACAAAGCAAGTTCAATTTTATCTGCAGAAACCTCAAAATTGATAGAGAATAGTCAAAGAGATTTAAATGTAGCTTTTGTTAACGAGATATCAATAATTTGTAATAAATTAAAAATTAAATCATCTGAAGTATTGAAATTAGCATCAACAAAATGGAATTTTTTAAATTTTACTCCAGGATTAGTTGGTGGTCATTGTATCGGTGTAGATCCATATTATCTATTTTATTCCTCAAAAAAACTTGGTTATAAACCTGAGACACTTTTAGCTGGAAGAACTTTGAATGAAAATTACCCAAAATTTTTAGTCAAAAAATTTTTAAGTTTCTTTAGAAAAAAAAAGATAAGTATTCTTTTGATGGGTGCAACATATAAAGCAAATTGTAGTGATTTGAGAAATAGCAAATCTCTTGAGATTTTTGAAATTTTAAAGAAAAAAAAATATGAAGTTCATTTTTTTGATCCAAATGTAAATAAAAAAAATACTGGTAAAATTAAATTTATAAAAAATCCAAAAAAGAATTTTTATGATGGTATAATTATCTCTGTAGACCACATGATATTTAAAAAAATGGGATGTAATACAATCAAAGATTATGGAAAAAAAAATTGCAAAGTTTTTGATGTCAAAAATTTATTTCCAAATCAAACAGGACTAATCCGCTTATAATGAAAAATGTTTTAATTACAGGCTCAGCCGGTTTTATTGGATTTCATTATTCAAAACACTTAATTAATAAGAATTTTAAAGTGGTTGGAATCGATAATATAAATGATTATTACGATAAAAAAATTAAATATGACCGGTTAAAAATTTTAAAAAAATTTAAAAATTTCAAATTTTTTAAAGTCGATATATTAAATTTTCAAAAATTAGATAGGCTAGTAAGAAAGTTTAAAATTGAAACTATCATTCATTTTGCCGCTCAAGCAGGTGTAAGATTTTCTATTACAAATCCTAAAAGTTATATTTCAAATAATATAGATGGTTTTCTAAATATTTTGGAAATTTCAAAAAAGAATAGAATTAAACATTTGCTTTATGCATCTTCTAGCTCAATCTATGGGATGAACAGAAAGATACCTTTCAAAGAAAATCATAGCGCTTCTCATCCAATATCTATTTATGCAGCCTCAAAAAGATCAAATGAGTTAATGGCACACGTTTATTCAAACCTCTATGATTTACCAACTACAGGGTTAAGATTCTTTACTGTGTATGGACCTTGGGGTAGACCAGATATGTCTTTATTTAAGTTCATGCGTTTAAATTCACAAAAGAAAAAGATTGATCTTTATAATTATGGTAACCACACAAGAGACTTCACGTATGTAGATGACGTAGCAGAGGTAGTATTTAGACTGATGAAAAAAATACCAAAAAAATCTCGTTCCAAAAAGTTGTCTGAATTTGAGAGCCCAGCTCCTTGGAGAATATACAACGTTTCTAGCTCTAAACCTCAAAAACTTAAATTTTTTATTAAAGAAATTGAAAAACAATTAAATCAAAAATTTCGTGTTAATCGACTACCTCTTCAAAAAGGTGATGTAGAAAAAACAAGTGGATCAATGAATTTAACTATAAAAAAAATTGGTTTTAAACCTAAACGCAAGTTAGAATATGGAATAAAACAATTTATTAATTGGTTTAAATTTTATTATAAAAAATGATAATTGCTGAAATAGGATCTGTTCATGATGGCTCATTTGGAAATGCAAAAAAACTAATTGAGGTTGCAAAAAATTCAGGAGCAGATTTTGTAAAGTTTCAGATGCATATTGCTGATGCTGAAACTTCAAAAGACGCATACAATCCATCTTATTTTAAGGATGAGGGTAGATTTGAATACTTCAAAAGAACATCTTTTAATTTGAAACAATGGAAGTCACTATTTAATTTTGCTAAATCAAAAAAAATTGGTTTTATGTGTTCAGTATTTAGTGAAAAAGCATTCCAAATTTTGATTAAACTAGGTATTAAGAATATCAAAATTCCATCTGGAGAAGCAAACAATCATCCTTTGCTCGAACAAATAAGTAAAAAAAAAGGGATAAGTGTTTTTTTATCAACAGGAATGAGTTCATGGAATGAAATAATTAAAGCAGTAAAAATATTAAAAAAAAATAATTTAGTCATTATGCAATGCACTTCAATGTATCCATGCCCAAATAATTACATAGGTTTAAATGTGATTAAAGAAATGAGAAAGAAATTTGGTAAAAAATTTTTATATGGTTTTTCAGATCATTCAGAGGGTGTAGAGGCAGCTATTGGCGCAACAATTTACGGGGCCGAATATATTGAAAAACATATTACATTTTCAAAAGAAATGTATGGATCAGATGCCAAATTTGCAATGGAACCACAAGAATTTAAAAAATTCTGTACTTCTATCAATAAAATAAAGAAAATAATTTTATCTCCAGTCAATAAAAACAACCTCAGACCTTTCAAAAAAATGAAAAAAGTTTTTGAAAAAAATATTATTGCAAAAGAAAACATTAAAAAAGGTCAAAAGATAAAATTTTCTAATTTGGATTTTAAAAAATCAAAGATAGGAATTAAAGCTTATAATTATAAAAAAATTTTAGGCTTGGTGGCTAAAAAGAATATTTTTAAAGGCAAAATTTTAAAAAAGGGTGATTTCTAAAATTTATTTAACCAAAGATCCAAATTAATTGCTTTCCATAAAAAAAATGAGTTATTTATCTTGCCGTGTTTGAATAATTCATAATTATGAAAGAATTTTTTTTTGTCTAAATACTGATAGTCCCAAATATTTGATTTATTTAAAAAATCATTTAACCATTTATTTAGATTATTTTTAAACCAAATAGTCTGAGGAGTTTGTATATCCCTTTTTTTTGTAAAGGCTATAACTTTTCCTAATTCATTTTTATAGATATCTCTTAAGATAAATTTACCTAACCCTTTATTAATTTGAAATTTTTTTTCAAGTTTAAACAACGAAAGAATTAAATTATCATTTAAAAAAGAAGGCCTTATTTCTTTACCAATAGACATACTGATTTTATCTCGAAATCTTAAAGCCCTTGGTAATTTTAAGAAAAAAAAATCCAAATATTTTGAATTATCAAGAGAATTATTAAAGGGTAATTTAATTTTATTTTCAAAATTTCTAAAATTTTTGTTAAAATTTTTATGGATGATATTGTTGTGTACACTCGTAGAACCATCCTGTCCTTTAATAAAGTTTAATTTTGTATTTAATTTTTTTTCAAAATATTTGCTATAACCTGATAAAGCTTCATCCAATCCACTACCATCTAAGATTACTTTTGTTTTACACGCATTTTTAAGACATAAATAATATGCCATAATAGGCAATCCAGAGAAAGGTTCTTCATTTATAGCAACAATTTCTTTTAATTTTTTTAAAAAATCATCTTCAGTTACACAATATTTTCTACTATTTATTTTTGTTTTTTTTGAAATTTGATCAATAAAATTTCTCTCTGAAAATTTAGGATTTTTAAAAATCCATGAAACTAGATCTATTTTAGGATTCTTTTTATGAGCCAATATTTGCAAAATGGATGAATCTAAACCACCACTTGATGCAATTGATATTGGAACATCACTTACCATACTATTTTCAACAGCCTTACTCATTAAAAGATTAATATATTCTCTCTTCTCCTCTTCTTTTTTTGGGAGAATTGTTTTCTCAAATTTTTTTTCAAATTTCCAAAATTGTTTTTCAACTATTTTTGATTTTTTAACAATTAAATAATGTCCTGGTTTAATCTTAAAAATGTCCTTATAAAAAGTTTCTTTTATATGTTCATGATATTCCGAATTTAAATATCTAAATATTGCATTATCATTTTTAGTAATATTTTTATCTATAATAAAAAAGGTTTTTATTTCGGAACTAAACCAAAATTGGTTTTTATAACTATAATAGTAAAACGGCTTTATACCGTATTGGTCTCTCGCACAAAATAGTTCATCTTTTTTTTTATCATAAATTGCAAAAGAGAACATTCCCTCAATCATTTCGAGAGCTTTTGCTTTGAATTTTATATATAAATAAAGAAGCACTTCAGTATCAGTGTCACTTTTAAATTCAAATTCTTTTAAATCTTTTTTTAAAGTTGTAAAATTATAAATTTCACCATTAAAAACTATAATGTATCTCTTATCTTGAGACTCGAAAGGTTGATTACCTTTTTTTGTTAAATCGATAATTGATAACCTAGTGTTAACCATTAAAGCATTCCTTTTTTTTGAAACCCAAAAATTTTGATTATCTGGCCCTCTATGTTTTACGGAATTTACTAATTTAGGAATTATTTTGTCCTCTATTCTTTTATCAATAAAATTTATTGACCCTGCTATACCACACATATTTCTTTACCTAATTTTTTTGAGTTTATATTTTTGAACAAACAAAGCAATATGTATACTCTGCAATAAGTTTTTAAATTTTAACCAATATGAACTTAAGAATTCTTTAGTAAAATTTTTTGAAGAGTTCATTCTGAAATAATCTATTAAGCCATAAACTACAAGTTTTTAGTCTCACTTCAACTATCTAAATTAAATTTGTATCGACAAAATTTATTGTATTTGTTATAAAATCGACAATAAATAATTTCTTGTAAATAAATTTAATCAAATGTCAAAAACTAAAAAAAATGTCTGTGTTGCAATTTTTTCAAGAGCAAATTATGGAAGTATTCGTAAAGTTCTGGAGGAATTAAAAAAAAGTCCAAAGATAAATTTACAAATAATTGCTGGCGGGTCTGCAAATATTGAGAAATACGGACTTATTTCAGAAACAATTAAAAAAGATAAATTTTATATTAATGAAGAAATTTATTTCTTAGTTGAGGGTGAAACACCTATTACAATGGTTAAAACCACAGGTCTTGGAATGATAGAAACAGCAACTGCTCTACAAAAATTAAAACCAGATATAGTTCTGACAGTAGGAGATAGATATGAAACATTAGCTACAGTTGTAGCTGCTACATATATGAATATTCCAGTAGCCCATACAATGGGTGGTGAAGTCTCTGGAACTATCGATGAAAGCATAAGACATGCAATAACAAAATTTTCGCACATTCATTTTCCAGCAAATTTAAAAGCTAAAAAAAATATTATAAAATTAGGTGAAAATAAAAAAAATGTTTTTAATGTAGGTTGTCCTAGAATAGATTTAGTTAAAACTTGTCTTAAAAGAAAAAGAGATTTGAATAAAACAGTTTTCAAAAACGGCGTTGGTGAAAAATTTGATCTCAATAAAAAATTCATCACTGTAATGCAATATCCAGTCACTACAGAATATGGTGAAAATTATAAACATATGAACGAAACATTAAAGGCAGTCTCAAAAATTAATGTTCCAAAAATAATTTTTTGGCCAAATTCTGACGCTGGTTCTGAGGAAATTTCAGGAGCTATAAGAGAATTTAGAGAAAAAAAAAATACTAAAAACATGTGGTTTGTCAAAAATTTAGAACATGAAGATTTTTTTCATATCTTAAATACTACTAGCTGTTTAATTGGGAATACCTCTGCAGCAATACGGGAAGGAAGCTTTATTGGTGTTCCTGCAGTTAGTGTTGGTTCTAGACAGAATGGAAGAGATAGAGGAAAAAATATAATTAATTCAAAACCTAGCTCAAAAGAAATTTATAATAAGATTTTGAGACAAATGAAATTAAAAAAAAAATTGCTCAAATCAAATTTATACGGAAATGGTAATGCTTCAAAAAAAATTGTCAAAATATTAGAAAATATTAAAGTTGATATTCAAAAAAAATTAATGTTTTGATGAAATTTTTAGCCATTATTCCAGCAAGAAAAAATTCTAAAAATATTCAAAACAAAAATATAAAAAAATTCAACAACAAACCACTTATATACTGGACTATAAAAGCTGCAAAAAAGTCAAATTGTTTTGATAAAATTTTTGTATCTACAGATTCAGAGCTAATACAATCTTTTTCACAAAAACAAAAAGTAGAATGCCCTATTCTTAGACCAAAAAAACTTTCAGGGGATAGTTCAAATGTACATGATGCTATAAAACATGTATTAAAATATTACAAAAAAAAGAATTATATTCCTGATGCAATAGTTATTTTGCAACCAACATCACCTTTAAGAGAAGCAACGGATATAAGAAAAAGTTGTAATTTATACAAAAAAATTAAACCTGATAGCTTAGTTAGCGTTGTAAGAGTGCCACATAATTTTTATCCTCAAAATTTATATTTTAAAAAAAACAATTTATTAAAACAAAAAAACAAAAATAAGAAAATTTACTTAAGGCAAAATTTTAAAAGTCTTTATGCAAGAAATGGTGCATCAATTTATATTACTAATTCAAAAAAGATAAAAAATTATATTCTTGGAGGCAAGATAATAGGTTTTGAAATGAATTTATTAAAATCAATCGATATTAATAATCTTAGTGAATTTAAGATAGCTGAATTAATTCAAAAAAAATATAAATTTAATAATTAAAAAAATGAAAAAAATTGTTCAATTCTCAAAAAAAATATCCGATGTTAGCTCTCTCAAAAAAGATTTTTTTACAGAAAATAATATTTATTTAAAAAAATCGATAAGAGAATATAGGTTATACAAAAAAGAGAAAAAAAGAATCAAATGTAAAAATTGTGAAAAAAAATTAGAGTCTAAGATTTTTACCTCTCATAATATTGACTATACAATTTGTGAGAAATGTTTTCATTTGAATGGACTTCATGAGGATACTGCAAATTTTTTAGAAAAACTTTATCTCACTTCAAAAGGTTCTAATTATGAATATGCATATAAAAAAGATTTTAATTCAAGGGTAAAAAAAATTTATACCCCGAAACTTAAATTTTTAAAAAAAGTTTTGAAAAGAAAATTTTCAGTAATAGAACTTGGTAGTGGTGCCGGACATTTTTTAAAAGCATGTGAAAATCAAAATGTATTAGCTGAGGGATATGATGTAAATAATGAACTTTTAAATATTGCAAGGAAAAATTTAAAAAAGAACAAAGCAATATTTACAAAACCAGAGAATATTTCTGAAATAATTAGAGGTAGCAAAAAAGATGTCATGTGTCTTATAAGCACCCTTGAACATTTAGAAAATCCAAACGAAGTTCTTAAGCTAATAAAAAAGTCTAAAATTAAATATCTTTACTTATGTGTTCCTCTTTTTTCTTTATCAACATTTATAGAAAATGTTTTTCAAAAAGTTTACCCAAGGCAATTAAATGCAAGTCATACTCATTTATATACTGAAAAATCTTTACATTATATGATTAAGAAAAATAAGTTTAAAATTTTAGGTGAGTGGTGGTTTGGCACAGATATCTCAGACTTATATAGGGGCATGTATTTAAATTTTAAATATTCAGACAAGAAATTTCTTAAGTATTTTGATAAAATGTTTGGAAATTTCATTGATGATTTACAAAACGTTTTAGATAAAAAAAAGTTAAGCTGTGAAGTTCACATGGTCTTAAAAATTTGATTATTGGGACATACTTACTAATTTTTTAACAAAATCTGACTCATCTCCAAAATTGTTTTTTTTGAATTCACTTATTGAATTCTGAATTTTTTTTGAGTTCCACCAATCTAAATGTTTGCCATAAATTTTATTTAAAAATTTTGATGCGCTTTCTTTATTTAAATGTATAACCTTATTTTTAATTAATCCTTTTAAAAAAGAACTTTGAAATTTATCAAGATATATAAATTTTTTGTCTATTATAAGAATAAAAGGAATATTAAGTTTTATAACTTCTAAAAAAGAGGTTGAGTAATGATCAAGGACTACCAACTCACTATCTTGCATCATTTTTTGTGAATTTTCCCTGACATTAATAATGTTGTATTTTTTGATTTTATTATAATAATATTTGAATCCCAAATACTTAAATGAGTTTGGGTGAAGTTTAATTGTTAAGTCATTTTTGATTATTTTATTTAAATTCTCCAAAAAATTAAATGATGATTGATAATATTCATAACCAGTATATCCAGATATATAGTTTGCAAAGTAAGGTTTTCTCGAAAAGGAAAAACTTGGTAAAAATAAAATCTTATATTTTTTATAGCTTCGATTCTTGCTTGGTAAAATACTGAGGTTTGCTCCTTTTTTAATAAGTGGAAATCTATTATTTTTCCATCCAATAGAAAAATAAATATCAACATTATTTGCAAATTCATTAACCCGGTTCGCAAATAAAATATAGTTTAAATAATTATGTTCATTATACACATGTTTTACATTAAATAATTCTTTTCCTAAGGCTAAATTTAAATTTGACCAATTATCAGATAAAAAACTTTCATTAATTATATATTTTAAGTTTTTGTGAAAAGAGTAAAAATCAACTATTTTAGAGTAATTTATCTCAAAATCTTCTAACAGTACTTTTGGAAAAAATTCATAAATTATTTTTTTAAAAAAAAAATCAAATTTATCGTTCACTTTTATACAATTTGATAAATTTTCTCTACCTGTATAATTGATAATATTTTTTGTTATATGTGAAGGAAAGTTCAAAGTTGAAATTTTTAATTTTGATTTGTTTTCTATACTAAGCCTAAATTTTTTATGGAAGTATGACTTAATAACCGCAATACGTGTATTGCTAACATTAAAAAAAAATTTCCTAGTTTTATTTTCTATAAATGGAAAAATTAAATCAAAGTTTTCAATAAATTTAGACACATAACTTTTATTAAAATGTTTTTCAATTTTTTTGCTATTTGAAAATTTAAAACTCTCTACTTTAATTGTTTTATTAATTTTTTTTTATTAAAATTTGTTATAAAAATTTTAAATATTTGATCTCTATAAGTATTACCAAATTCAAAATCTTTAAAAATTTCATGAAAAAATTGTGGTGGTTTTGAATTTGCTTTTGAAATATTTGAATAACAATCTTTATTTAAAGTATATTTGAATTCATGGTAAAAATCATATATCAATAGAGTTAATCTATATAATTGTTCATTTAATACTTTATTCCAAAATTTGTCTGAAAATTTTTTTTTATGGTAATTGTTTAAAAAAATTCTTAATTCTTTTGAATATTTTAAGCTTTTTTTCTTAACAATTTTATAATCAGAAACAAATTTTTTTTTTGATCTAATTTTATAGTTTAAAAATTCAATCTTTTTTTTTTTAGATTTTAGGTGGTTATATAAATGAATATCAGTAGTAATTTTGTCGATATTTTTGATTTCTAACTTTTTGTTGTTAGAAATTATATAGTTCTTCATTGTGAATATTAAAATTTTTTTCTTTTAACTTCTTAATATGTTCTAAATATGTTGAAAAATTTTTATTAATATATATTACTTTTAGAGTATAAAATTTAATATGTATAAGATAATAAAAAATATAATTCCAGAAGAAAAAATGATCGAATGTCAAAATTATATACTCGATCATTCGAAAAATTATAGAATTGAAGAAGGGTCTGATAGTAAAGGAAAGTATCAGATTAAAAGGATTTTCAATGATGAATTATTAAGATCTCAAATTATAAAAGAGATATTTTTTTATGAACCACTATTAAAAAAAATAAAAAATGAAATTGGTCCATTTACGATTTTAAATTATTTTTCTGGAATGATAAATAGTTTTGGTACATCTACCCATAGGGATGGTCAGTCCTATGGATTTACCTATGAAAGTAAAAGTAAATCAAAAAAAATATTTAAGGTGATGTTTTATTTTGATCTTTCTAGTAAGAAAACCTCTAAATGCTTAGATGTAAATTTTTTTGATTTAGAACTTAAAAATTTATTTTTTCATAAAAAAATTTTTATGAAGATAAATTCAGTATATGAGAACTATTTTAGAAAAAAAATTATGAAACCATTAGAAATAAATCTTGGAGATGTAATTATAATGGATAATAATACATGGCATAGAGCGAGTTTTATAAAAAATAGAGAAAATTTTATGGACTCAAATTTTAAATGTAAAAAAATATTATTAAATTTTGAAATTATTAGTGATGAAAAAATTGTAAGAGAACATTCAGAACATGTTAGAAATCATTATGCTAAAAACAAAAATGGAGAATTTGTGGAAATAAGTAAAGAATTGATAGAAAATAAATACTTAAAAATACTTGAAAAAAACAATATTAATATTTTTCACATACAGTAACTTATGGAATGTGTTTACTGTCATTCAAGAGAATTAGAGAAAAAGATAAATTATACTAATATCAATGAAAATTTTCCAGTCAAATTAGATTTAAAAAAAAAAGAAATATTAAATTGTCTTAAATGTAATTTAGTTTTTTGTTCAAATGTTTCAGTTGAAGAGTTAGATGAATTTTATAAAGAGTCTCAAAAAAATATAGCAGATGAAAAAGATACGAATATTACAAATTCAGAAAACGAGAATTGGGCACCTTTTAATTCAAGATTTTTTTCACAATTTATGTATTTTAAACAATATGTTGGATTAGATAAAATAGATTCAGTTTTAGAAATTGGCCCAAGCTGGCAAGGGATTTTACCTACTCTTAAATTTTTCAAAAAAAAATTAAATATTATTTTATTGATCAAACTAATTCACCCTCAATGAAAAATAATGGAGCAATTCAACTAGCAAATTATTTTCATCCCGAAAAAATTAGTATACCAAAAGTAGATTTAATATGGATGAGTCATTCTTTAGAACACATTCATCCAAAATTATTTACTGATACTCTAAAAAAAATTTATGATTCTCTAAACGTAGGCGGTTATTTTTTTGTTGAAGTGCCAGATAATTTGAAAGAAAATATTTTTAATTTTCCACACACATTGTTTTTCTATGAAAGCACACTGAAAAATATTATAGAAAAAAATGGATTTAAGATAATAAGTTCACAATCTATAGAAAAAGCTGAAAAAACTAAATTACAAGTTGATACAAAAAATGTAATTAAAAAAAATGATGTTACCAAAAATTTTTCGTTAATTAAAATAATTAAAAAGTTTATTAAAATATTTTTATCCAATGATTTTAAGAAAAAACTACTATTATTTTATGCCGTAAAGAATTTAAATGGCCCATATTCTGAAAGGCCTAATATTAGAGTTATTGCTCAAAAATAGATTTATTAAATGGATAAAATCGAACAACCTAAAATATTTAAGATATTCAAAATTTTAAATTCAAGAGAAAGATTATCTTTAATTCTTTTATTTATACTTTCTATTTTAATAATATTTATAGAATTAGTAACAATATCAAGTATTCCGGTATTGTTTTCTCAATTACTGAACTTCAAAACTGACAATGAATTTATAGATCAGGTTATCAATTTTATAACATTTAATTCAGAAAATAGCATTAATTTTATAATAGGAGCAATAATAATTATTTTTTTCCTTAGGTCACTTTTTTTATATGTGGCTAAAATTTTTGAGTTTATTGTTTTTAAAAGAATAAGATTAAGACTATCACAGTATCTTCTAGGGAATTTTTTAAGCTCTAATTTAATAGAAATACAAAAGGATACACCTGCAAATAAGATATGGAAAATGGAAA
>MDTG01361703.1_pt1 | contig 16572 bp, 8 predicted proteins | sample 811421 | NCBI WGS metagenome assembly MDTG01 (sample SAMN05326645, study PRJNA326480) | marine metagenome | isolation source: seawater | place: Pacific Ocean: South East | collected 2011
CATCGTGGAAGTCCACGAAAACCAACCCGTACGCCTGCGTGGGGATGGCGACATCACCTACCAGACCCTGATGGGAGTAATAGACATCTGTCAGGAAGCCGGGATTTGGAATATCTCGTTCGCTACCCGGAGACCACAGGGATAGCCAAGGCAGAGCTTTAATGCTTAAAAAACAGCGTTTTTCCCGCGACCTTTCGAATTTGTAGCGTATTTTTAGCCTCAGCCATGCGGATAGACGTCAAGGTCTCGGCCACTGGAATACTCGGAATGGTATTATTTTTGCTGGTGGGAGGATTCCGGACCGGCCACGCGCAGGGAGAAAACAAGCCGGCCGCTTCTGCCGATCAGCCTCTGCAGGCGGACCCTGCAAACGACCTCTTCCAACTCGCGCTCCACTCCTACCGGGAGGCCGGCGAAGTGAACAACGCCCAAAGGAAACGGGAAACTTACCTCGCTGCCATCCGCCAGTTCGATCGCTTTCACTCCAGGTTTCCGACTCATCCTAACGCTGTCAAATCACGCTACTACAAGGCGATTTGTCACCAGAAGGTCGGCAACAACAAAGCCTTCCGGGAGAGCCTCTCCGAAGTTGTGGAAAACCACGCGGAGGGGTCCCTCGTTGGTGCGGCAGCCTACCAACTCGCCGCTGAATACTACGAAGCTAAGAACTATGCCGAGGCCGAACCCCTCTTTGAGTTGGCCGCGAGAGAAACGGACAGCAAGGACTTCGGCCACCGCGCGGTCTACAGCCGCGCCCTCTGCTTTGAGAAGCTCGGGCTCCAGAAGGAGACCATCAGTGCCCTGAAGGCCGTTCTGACGGACTCAGGATCCCCGTTTCAAACCCAGGCCCAACGGGTCCTCGCCCACTACTACGCGAAAGCCGACCTGGAGGAGGAAGCCCTGGCCTACTTCTTGCGGCTCGCGATTTCATCGGATAAGACCACCCGGGCTGATGCGGTCCTTCAATGCGCACAAATTTCCCGTAAGCTCGGCAAGAAGGATTTAGCCCGCAAGTACTTCGAAGACATCCTTGTCACTCCCGGGCTTGAGCAATGGCGGGGGGAGGCTCAGCTTTCTCTCATGAGCGAGGCTGCCCTCGACGATAACCCTGAACGGGTGATCGCCTACTATAAGCGCGGCGCCTATCAACTCGACGAGGAAGGCATGGCACGCCGTCTTCAGATCGCAGCCGAGGCCTACGAATCTCTTGGTGAAACCGGGCAGTCCACCGCCCTGTTCAAGGAGCTGGCCGAGATAGCTCCCGACAGCATGACCGCCTTGGAAGCTGGCTACCTTGTCCTCTCGCGCGATTACAAAACGAGCAGCCGAATCCTTGTCAAACAAGCTCGTGACTTCCTCCGCCGTTTTGAGAACGAACACCCCGAAGACCCTCGTATCCATAACGCGCGGCTCATGCTGGCCGAAAGCTATCATCGCGCCGGACGCTACGGACCAGCGGCCCAGGCCTATGCCGCGATCGATCTCAAGCATATTGCCCTCGAGAACCACCCGGGCATCCGCTTCCGGCTGGCAAATACGGAACTCCGGGCCGGAAACCCAAAAGCCGCCCTGGTCGCCTTCAATACCTTCATTGAGCACCATCCGCAGGATGAGCAGGTCAGCAACGCGATTGTGAATCGTGCCGAGATCTACTTGGATCTCAAGGATAGCGCCAAGGCCCATCTGGAGTTCAACCGCCTGCTCTCCGGGGCAAAGCGGACCGACCTGAAGGAATATGCCTGGGCCCAGAAGGCCCTCCTCTACAAGAAGACAATCGATACAACCCCGGACGACCCTGCGAGGCAGAAAATACTGAACGAGTTCGCCGTCTGTCATGCTCACCTGATCTCCGATTTTCCTGGCAGGGATCCTGCCCGGAGGGCTGCTTCCGAGTTCTGGCGCGGATGGGCCCTCTACCGGCAAAACAAGTTCGCGGACTGTCTTGGCCCGTTCCGTCGCGCACGTCAGGGTGACGCCCCGGAGCTTGGCCGGGGATCAACCCTGCACCTTGCCCTCGCTCACTACCATCTTCGACAGAGAGATGAACTCCGCAGCGAGCTGGACGCCCTGCTCAGGAATTATCGTGAGCAGAACATTCCTCGCCCGGTCTTTGCCTGGCTTGGGAGCACCTACCACAAGGATGGGAAATACGCCGAGGCCTGGGCGTATCTCCAGCATGCCATCACTCCGAAGAAACCAACCGACACGACTGTGGCAGTATGGCGCGCAGCTGGACGAAGCGCCCTTGAAGCAGGGGCCTATGAAGCGTCCCTGCGTCCCCTCGAAATTGTTCTCGAAGTAGAAGAAAGCCCTTACCGGAAGGCAGAGACCCAGTTCTTCCTCGGATCTGCCCATCTGGCTCTGAAGGATCCCGAACGCGCCCGGACGGCGACCGAAGCCTGTCTTACCCTCAAACCACAGGGCCTATTAAATTCGAGGGCCCGCCTGCAACTGGGGGACATCGCCATGGCCCAAGGTGACCCGAACACTGCGGCGCAGTTTTACGTTCCCGTGATCGAGCTCTACGGCAAGGACCCAGCCATCAGGGAAAAAGCACTTCGCCGGGCGATCCGTGCCCTCGAACTGAAGGATACCGAGGAAGCACGGCAGGCCTCCCTCCGCTATCGCGAACGCTTGCAGGCCCTCGAGAATACCGCTTCACCTGCCCCAAGTGGTTGAACTCTCCGGCAAACGTGGCAGAACGTCTTCCCGCCTTCCCGTGCAAGTTCTCTTCTCCGCTGCAAAGCGTGCGACCCTCGCGGGCCTCACGCTGATGACCTTCGCCTTTCCTTCAAGGGGTCAGGCTCCCGGAGTCATCCAGCCTTTCGACCAGAGCGAAGAGCTCTATCATCGAGCTAACCGTCAGTATGAATACGGCGAAGAGAGCAGAGACATCAATGAGAAGCGGCGGGCTCTCCAGTCCTCGATCCCAATCTTCCGGGAGTATCTATCCACCGGTCCCCTCGGGGATCGAGCCCAGCAGGCAAGCTACCAGCTTGGAATGGCCCTGCTGCTCACCGGAGAACGGGATTCCGCCGAGCAGACCTTCAATGCGATTATTCAACGCTACCGAACAGGAAACTGGGTAGCTCTGTCTGCCTACCGTCAGGGTGCCCAGCTATACAACCGCCAGGAATGGATGCGGGCTGCACCTTTTTTTACGATAGCGAGCAAGCAGGCCACCGACAAGGCACTGGGACACAAGGCGATCTTCTACGAATCCCGCTGTCTCCAGATGGCCGGGCGGGCGGAAGATGCGATTGAACGTCTCGGTGATATCATCAAGGATAGTCGGAACCCTTACCGTGACTATGCCCGTCTCGCCATCGGGGAACTCTACGCGAAAGAGGGACAGCACGAGGAGGCCCTGAGGAACTTCGAAATTCTCCTTGGCCCCAACGTAGCGCCCCAGGAACGTGCGCGGGCCCTCCTCGCTGCAGGGGTCTCCGCCGCCAAACTTGGACAGCGTGCCAAGGCCGAAGATTTTCTTAGCGAAACCCTGTCCTCCACGGGAGTGAACGCCAAATATAAGGCCCGCGCACAGCTCGCCCTCATGGAGATGCATTTCGTGGATGAGGACTACGCCCGGGCGGTCAAAACCTTCAGGAAGGGCGAACACGCCGGGGAGCGAACCGCGCTGGCACGCATCTATATGATCGCCGGCCAGTCCTTCGCCAAACTGGACCGTCACGACGAGGCCATTGGGCATTTCTTCAACGCCGAACGCCTTGCAGTCGGGGCGAAACCCAACCCCCTGAGGAAGCTTGCCTTTGAGGCCAGCTACCGCCGACTGAGTAGCTTCTACCAGATCGATGGAGCCAATATCCCTGCCCAGGTGGACGCCTTTGTGAAGATCTACTCCAAGGACAATCTGGGAAATCCCTGGCTCCACAAGGCGCGGCTCATGAAGGCCGAGACCCTCTTTAACCAGGGCTCGGTTTCCGAGGCCGCGGCAGCCTATAACGACGTCAATCCGGCCGCTCTCCCCGTGGAGATGCGGTCTGATATCTACTTCAAGCGCGGGTGGTGCCTGGCGGATTCGGGCGAGTTTGGCCGGGCCGCGCAAAACCTCTCGAGTTTCCTGGCCGCCTTCCCGGATCACCCCCGGGTCAGCGAAGCCCTCGCCAAGCGTGGTCACGCTTATTACAAGATCGGCGACCGGGAATCCTCTCTCGAGGATTTCAAGCGTCTTCTGGAACATCAGCCGGCAGGAAATCTTGCCTCCTTTGCCCACCAGCACGCGGCGCGAATTCACCGAGACGAAGGGCGCTGGCCCGAAATGATTACAAGCTACGAACAACTCCTCGCTGTCGCGGACGCATCCCTCGACGAGAAATCCAGAGCGGATGCGAGGTATTGGATGGGCTGGGGGTATTATAAGCAGGAGAAATGGGCCATCGCCATCCCGCACTTCGAAGCGGCCCGCGACCTCCTCCCGGAGCGCTACCTCGAACCGGCCGGCGTTCACGTGGTCCTTGCTGCATACTCCCTGCTGGACTCCGACCGGCTCAAGGAAGCAGTAGAAAGGCTCCTGACCGACGCTCCTCACCAGCGCATGCCGAACCGCATGCTTACTTGGCTCGGCCTCGAGCGTTTCTCAAAAGGGGATTACACGGGCGCCGACCGCTTCCTCGGGATGGCCTGCACCCCGGAGGATCCTGCGCAAACTGATCCCCTGGTCTGGCGCCATCTCGCTAAGGCTCGCCTGGAGACCAGGAAATTTCAGGAGGCATCCGAGGCCATTACCATCCTCCTGACCCTTGAACAGGAGCAGTTCTGGAAGGCAGACACCCTTCTCGACCAGAGCCATGTCCTGATCGGACTGCAAATGTGGGAGGAAGCACAGAACGCGGCTGAGCAGGGTCTCACACTGGAACCCCACGGGACCATTCAGGCAGGCCTCTACATGGCTCTCGCCGACGTCGGTATGCACAGCATGAACTACAAGCAAGCTGCGGCAAACTACCTCAAGGCATCTGAAATGTTCATCGACGACCGCGAGATCAAGCCGCTGGGGCTTTTCCGGGCGGCGGAGGCGCTTGAAAAGGATGGGCAGGGTGGGAAAGCGGCCAGGATTAGAGAGCAATTGTATCGTGAATTCCCTGGCTGGGATTCTGCCAAGAATTGAAACCACAATCGTAACGCGGCGGCGCTCTCCTGCAAACACAGGAGCAGGCCGCCAAGCGCGCGGGCAATCCCGCTTTTCCCATCGATACGCCCTTTCTCCCCGGCTCTCCCGCCATTTTTATTGCCAGATCAGACAAAGCCCCTATTAGACTTCCACACCCTGTCAGGCTACTCTTGCGTCAACAACCTGCTCCTCCTCTCACGCCGATTTTCCTTTCCCTGCCAACCACGCCATGAACGTTCCTCCGATCCTTACCCCTTTAGCTGGAATCGTGGGCCTGATCATCGCCTTCATTCTGCTAAGCCGTATCGTCAGGCAATCCGGGGGAGAAGGTAAAGTCGCGGAAATCGCGGAAAAGATTCATCGGGGGGCGATGGTCTTCATGCGGAGGGAATTCCTCCTTATCTCCATCTTCGCCCTCATCATCGGGGGAGCGCTTTTCCTCTTCCAGGAAAAGGCCTACGGCAAATACCAGTCCCTCGCCTTTTTTCTTGGCGCCCTCGCCTCCTCGCTCGCCGGTTTCATTGGAATGTATACCGCCACCAAGGCCAACGTGCGCACTACGCTCGCCGCGAAGAACGAAGGAGCCGCCCAGGCCCTCACCATCGCCTTCTTCGGGGGATCGGTGATGGGGCTGACGGTTGCCTCCATGGGCCTGATCGGCCTCGGTGGCCTTTTTGCCTTCTTCAAGGACCACCATGAGGTTGCTGAGATCATGGAAGGCTTCGCCATGGGAGCCTCCCTCGTTGCTCTCTTCTATCGGGTTGGAGGAGGTATTTTTACCAAGGCGGCTGATGTCGGAGCCGACCTGGTGGGGAAGGTGGAAGCAGGGATCCCCGAGGATGACCCTCGCAACCCCGGTGTAATCGCCGACAACGTGGGCGACAACGTGGGCGACGTGGCCGGAATGGGCTCGGATATCTTCGAGTCCTACTGCAATGCGCAAATTGCGACCGTGGCCATCGCAGCCGCAATGGGCGCCCGGGCGGCCGCGGAAACCGTGGATACCCAAGCTGTTGCGTTCATGGAAAAACTCGGGACCACCCCCGGCAAGGAGGGAATGCTTCAACTCATGCAGCTGCCCCTCCTGCTTACCTCGGTCGGCCTGCTCTGCTCAATTCTCGGCATTCTCATTGTTCGGAGCATGGCAGGAAAAAATCCCGCCGAGGCTCTCCGTTTTGGTACGATCGGATCCGCCATTCTTTATATCGCGGCCGCTTTCGGGCTGGCCAGCATGCTGGGCCTGAGCCCGAATGTGGGCCTCTGCATTCTCTGCGGGGCGGCCGGCGGAATCGTAATCGGCCTGATCACCGAGCATTTCACGGGCGGTGGCCCGGTGAAGGAAATTGCCCGCCAGGGCGAAACCGGCGTGGCTACCATTATGATTGCCGGGCTCTCGGTGGGCCTGAAATCGGTGGCTGTTCCCCTCCTGACAATCGCTGCGACCATCTTCATTTCCTTTGAGTTCGCCGGACTCTACGGCGTTGGAATGGCGGCGGTGGGCATGCTTGGCACCGTTGGCATCACCATGGCTATCGACGCCTACGGGCCAGTCGCGGACAACGCCGGTGGGATTGCCGAGATGTCTGCCATGGGGGAGTCCACCCGCAAAATTACGGATGGCCTCGACGCGGTTGGCAATACGACCGCAGCAATCGGAAAGGGGTTCGCGATCGGAGCAGCCGGGCTTTCGGCCCTTGCTCTCACTACTGCCTTCATCCAGAAGACTGAAGTCAATCTCAACCTCAGTGATCCCGCCATCCTGCGCACCTTCTTCGTCGGGGTCTTCATCGGAGGCGTTGTTCCCTTCCTCAATGGCGCGATCACCATGGATGCGGTTGGTCGCGCCGCCTTCGACATGATCTCCGAGATCAGGCGCCAGTTCCGCGAGATCCCCGGTCTCCTTGAGGGGACGGGGGAACCCGATTCTGATCGATGTGTAGATATCGCTACCAAGGCTGCAACCAAGCGCATGATCCTGCCAGCCGTCCTCGCGGTAGGAACACCAGTGGCAGTCGGCTTCGGGTTCGGGACGAACGGAGCTACCGCGCTTGCTGGCACCCTGTGCGGAGCGCTTCTCGGATGCATCCTGCTCGCCCTTATGATGTCCAATGCCGGCGGTGCGTGGGACAATGCCAAGAAATATGTCGAAGATGGACACTTTGGCGGCAAGGGGGGCGAAACGCACAAGGGCTGTGTAGTGGGAGATACCGTGGGAGATCCCCTCAAGGACACCTCTGGTCCCTCCATGAACATCATGATCAACGTGATGGCGATCGTGAGCATTGTGATCGCACCCCTCCTCGCCGGATAACCTCCCGGCTCTTTCCCCGCCAGTCAGGACTGGCCTGCTGCTCAACTTCCGGTCGACTTTACCACCCGTGCGACCAGCGGCTTCAAGGTAAGCCCCTGCACTGCGATCGAGAAGACAACCACCACGTAGGTCGCCACGAGAATAACATCCCGATGCGGCACTTCCTTTGGTATTCCAAGGGCCAAGGCAACAGAAATACCTCCCCGTAGCCCACCCCAGGTCAGGATTCTTATCACCCCGGGCGAAAATTCCCGCCTGCTCTTCAGCAGGGTTACCGGGATGGAGGCCGCCACGAAGCGCGCCGCCAGCACCACCACAATGAGAATCGCTCCCACCGCCAGTGCATGGCCGGACAGGTCGAGGACAAATAGCTCGAGCCCGATAAGCAGAAAAAGGACTGCATTGAGGATCTCGTCCACCAGCTCCCAGAAAGTGTCCAGATGCTCGCGGGTTTTCTCACTCATCGCGAACATTCGCCCCTGGTTGCCCATAAGCAGCCCCGCTACCACCATGGCCAAGGGGCCACTCAGGTGCCAGTGGGCAGCTAGCCGGTAACCCGCAGTCACGAGCGCCAGGGTAATAAGAACCTCGATCTGGTAGTTATCTATCGAGCGCAGCATGTAGTATGCCGCCAGTCCGATCATGAAGCCCCAGAGCATTCCTCCTCCAGCCTCTACGACGAACAGCTGGATGATGTCTCCCGCTCCACTGATCCCATGATCCCCATGCCCCCCCAGGGCCATCCCAAGCACAGCCAGATAGACCACCACTCCCACGCCGTCGTTGAAAAGCGACTCGCCGGTAATCTTTGTTTCCAGGGACTTTGGAGCGCCCGCGGTCTTGAGAATACCAAGAACCGCTACTGGGTCCGTCGGCGAAATGAGAGCTCCAAACACTAGGCACCAGATAAAGGGCACCTCGAATCCGAAGCATGGAAAGAGGAGCCACGCTGCCCCACCAATGATAAAGGTCGATAGCACAACCCCGAGGCTGGCCATCATCGCAACCAGCTTCTTCTGGTTGGCCAGGTTTCCCAGGTTGACATGAAGCGCCCCCGCAAAAAGCAGGAAGCTCAGCATGCCTTCCATGAGCGCCTTGTTGAAATCGATGGACTCCACGAAGCGGTCGGCGGCCTCCGGGACAAATGGAATCGCATCACGCAGCACCAGCAGAGCCACGCTGGAGAGCAACCCGATCAGCATGATCCCGATTGTGGTAGGCAGCTTGAACAGCTTCAGGTTGAGATAGCCAAAGACTGCGGCAAGGACGAGAAGGACAGCGGCAAAGTCGAGGAATTCCACGGGGAGAAAGTAGTTTTTACTCTGGTATCAATCGCGCGAAGCGTATCAGCCCGGCAAGCGGGGTTATCTCTCTACCGGGGCACTTTTGTCCAGCTCTCGCATCACCCAGCCCGGGGAAACCACCTCCTCGATGAGAACCTGGTCCGGGCCGGAATGCTCCGTACAGCGCACTCGGAGCAGAAACGCGTCTCCGAACCGGTCCCTGCCCTCGGACGTTTTTTTCACAGTCTTCGGCAGCCTGCCTGCCGCGATGGAATAGCGCTCCACATAACCGTAGAGGGTGTGCCTGCGGTCAGGCGAATGAAGACTGTAAGCCTGCCATTTCCGGTCATCGGAAAAACCATAATTATAATACGGGACGGGAGCGCAGATGACCCGGAGCAGAACCGGACCCGCAGGCCGGACCTCCATCATGCGCTCCCAGGGGATTTCGGAGTAGCCTACCCAGCTTGCCCAGTCGACGAGATACTGATCCTTCACCCACTCTAAAGCCATGGGCTTCAGGCTGAAATCCGGAAGCCTGATCGGGAGCGCCCACATGCCCTCGCTTTTCTGGACCGTCCCCGAGGGAGCTATCTCCCGTGGAATGACCGGCTCCAACGGGTAACGACTGTAGTAGTCCCTGATTACACCCTGTAACTCCGCCCCTCCCCGGCTCAGGGCGAGGAGTTCATCAACATTTTCGGCCGCCAGGAACTCCCTCGCCCGCTCCTCGAGTCGGGGCAGCTCCAGCATCGGATCTTTCTGCATTACTTCCGGCTCCGAGCTCTCAGTATCTGCCCTGCCCTTGATCACCTTGGCGAAGTGCTGGGCTCTTCTCTCCTGCTCCAGCCGATTCTGCTTCAGGACCATGAAAGCAATTACGCCGGCGATCAGGATCAGGACCGCCAATCCGCCCACCAGGATCAGCACCGGGGAATCAAGAGCCTTTTGCCCACGGGTCCGCACGCTGCTTCCCTCCGAATCCCAGTCCAGATCCTCTACTTCACCGGCCGCCTTGATCACCTTGCGCCTCCTCGGGGGACCGTCTCCCTTGCCCGGACCGGGAAAACTGAGATCCGGGCCCGCTGTCCGTTCCCGCCCTGCTGCCGGAGCTTCCTCGTCAGTTTTTAGGAATGCTTCCGTCCCCTCCGTGGGTTTGGACCCGGAAGGAGGAACCCATGCCAATTCCCCGCACCCAGGGCACTCCACCCGCCGCCCCCTGCTGGCGGAGCTCACCCTGAAGAGAACTCGGCAACTGGGACAGGAATACCCGATCCACTCGATCTGAGATTCTTCCCCCTGCAGGTCCATTACGGGCCGAACTTAAGTGTACCGGAGAACCGGCTCAATCCGTTTTGATCTCGATCTTCGCGGGGCGATGCAGAAGCACGCCCTCTTCGCTGTCGCCCCGCACCTCCGTCTCCAGCAGAAGGCTTGGACCCCGGACGAAGATACTGAGCTCTCCGCCTGCCTCATCCAGGCTGATCAACTCGGAGTTGTAGGGATCTTCTCCCACCAGGCCCGAGCTTGTTGGAACGATCGGAGCTACCGGCAGATGCCGCTGGTCTCCAGACTCGACGGCGAGAGGCCCGTAACGCTCGAGGACCTCGTCCGTTCCAATGCCTCCTTTTCCGTGCGTATCACACAATCCAAGCTTGGAACGGTTCGCCCGCAGCATCTCACTCAGTCCGGTGTAGCGGTAGCTCCTGCCCCGATTCGGATCCTGTACCAGCTCATAACAGTAGCGGGTGGCCAATAATCCGGACTCGCCGCAGATTTTTGCAAGGGAGAGCCCCTGCGGCCTCTCCATCTCTACCCCCGGGTATGAAGATTCCGCTGCATTCATCACCTCGGACCACGGACGAAAGGCCAGCTTACGGCCGAAGGCATTCTGGTGAATCGCCTTTTTCCCCTGGTGGAAGCCAACCCATACTCCAAGAGTCACTGCCCCGTTGTATCCCACACACCATCCGTCCGCGAAGTCGTGAGTCGTTCCCGTTTTGACTACTCCCGTGAAGGGCTGCCGCTTGAGGGTGGAAGCATCTTCGGCCAGGTTGCCACCCTTCAGCGACTCCTGCAGCATTCCGTGGATCTGGTAGGCCGTGATCTCGTCGCAGGCCGGTTCAGCTCCGGACTTCCGGGGAGCGGGAGCCCTGTATACCACCTCTCCATCGGCATTCTCGATCCGCTCGATATAACGCAGGTCACCAGGCAGAATCCCCTTACGCGACAGAGCTGAATATGCCCGCACCGTTTCCTTTAGAGAAACCGAATCATACCCCAGCAGCATGCGAGTGAGCAGCTCGCCTTCATCCACCGAAAGTCCAAAGGCCCTCGCCTGCTCCGCAACTGACTCGAGACTCAGTTCCCGTCCCAACCTTACGGTAGCGGCGAGTTTTGACATCGAAAGGGCCCGCTTGCTCGTAATGCGACCCTCATAATTCGGCCTGACAACCTCCATCCCCCATTCTCCCAGAATGCCCTCCGGGGCTCCAACCGCCACGGCCCGAGCATCCATCGCCTCGTCTTCGACCGTTGTACAGGGATGGCGGCCGGACTCGAGAGCGGCGGCATAGACCATCGGCAAAAAGGCGGTGCCGAGAGGACGACGGCCCAACTGAATGAAGTCATACTGGGAGTGGGCGTAGTCACGGCCTCCTACGTAGGCGAGGACGTTCCCGTTCTCCGAATCAATCATGAGGGCGGCACCCTGCAGATAGGGGGGAACCCTGCCTGGCGCAGAGGAAAAATCGCCATGCCTGCTGTGTTCATAGCCCTCCCTTGCTTCGATCCGGGTCAGATGCTCCTCCAGGCTGCGCTCCGCCTGCTCCTGCAGGTCGCGGTCAATGGTGGTGTAAATCTTGAATCCGCCCCGGGACATCGCCTCGATCCCCACTTTCTCAAGCGCGATATCGTCCACGATTTCATACAGATGGGATTTACCCTTGCGCAATGGTTTGGGGTTAACGACCACCGGCTTGCTCGAGAGCGCAATCCACTCCGAGTCCGTGATCATTTCCTCGGCCAGCATCCGGTTGAGGACGTGATTACGTGCCTTCCGGTTCTTCACCCTGTTGGTGATCGGAGAAATCTGGGTCGGGTTCTTCACGCACGCTACCAGCGAGGCGCACTCTTCGATGCTCAAGGCCATCGGTTCCTTGCCAAAGTAGCCGAGGGCAGCGGAGCGCACACCGTAGTAACCCGTTCCAAAAGGAATGCGGTTCAGGTAATACTCCAGCACCATCCTTTTCATCCGGTCTTTCCGCACGTCCTCGTCCGGGAATTCTCCCGCGATCTCAGCCATGAGATACTCCTCAATCCGGAGTGCCAGGAAAGCTTCCACGATCTTGCGCTCCATGCTGGACTGACCCTGGGACTCTGCCACCGACTTCAAGTCGAAGGCATTGCGAGCCAGCTGCATCGTAATCGTGCTTGCGCCCTGGGTCACCTCTCCTGCCTTCACGTTGAGCCAGATCGCCCTTGCCACCCCGATACGGTCCACTCCGTCGTGCTCAAAGAAACGCTGATCTTCCTGCGCGATCAGGGCGTCGATCAATTTCTGTGGCACTTCCTCGATCGGAACCTTACTCCGGTTTTCCACGAACATGCGTCCGATCGTCTGTCCCTTGTGATCGTAAATCAGGCTCGGTTCCTCGACATCGTCGATAGTCGAAATATCAAAAACCGCAGCCTGCTTCTTGTAGGGCTGGAGACGTTCCTTCGCTATCCGAAGTCCGACCAATGCCGTCCCCATGCAAAGCAGCAAAAGAATCCACAGCCGTTTACGCTTGTAAAAACGCCGCTTTCGTCGGTTTCTCGATTTCTCTTTTGCCATGGAAACGGGGGATCCAAGCCAGCCGTCAAAACGCTTCCCGCCGGAAAACTACCGCCCTTCCGAGGCCGGGGCAACTCCTCTATTCGAATGCATCCTTCGCCCCCTCCTTGAGCGAAACGGCCCCCTCTCCTTTTCCCGGTTCATGGAGCTTGCCCTCTACCACGAGGAACATGGATACTACAGCGACCCCGCGCGCCATCGCGTGGGTCGCCGCGGCGACTTTGCCACCAACGTCAGCGTGGGCCCTGCCTTCGGTCACCTGCTCGCCCGGCGACTGCACCAGATCTGGGAACTGCACCGGCGTCCTCCTTCCCTCACCGTACTCGAATTCGGTCCCGAGGACGGCTCACTCGCCGGCGACATCCTGAGGGGCGCCCGGGAAATTTCTCCCGGGTTCCATCAGGTCCTGCGCTACATCGCGTGTGAACCCATCCATCGTAAACGGGCCGCCCTGGCAGCCCGTTTCGGAGGATCCTCCGACGGCACCCTGGAAATCGTAAGCAGCCCTTCCGGACTCCGCTTCCCCTTCGGAGCGGTAATCGCAAACGAGGTCCTCGATGCGCTACCTGTCCGTCTCGTTCGCCGCGCCCGGGACTCCTGGTTCGAGCGCCTCGTCTCCCTCGACGACGGGGCCCTTGCCTGGACCGAGGCACCGGTCCGCGAAGGCCCATTGCTCGAACGCCTGCAATCCATGCCCTCCCAACTTCCCGAAGGCTACCACACCGAAGTTTGTCTCGAGTTAACTCCCTTCTTCCGCGAACTGTCCAATGTTTTCGAAAACGCCATCCACCTCTTTGTCGACTATGGCTTCGAACGAGACGACTACTATCACCCCGGTCGAAATCAGGGCACCCTTCAAACCTACGCCCATCACCAGGCCGGGACTAACCCTCTCGATACTCCCGGAGAGCGAGATATTACCGCCCATGTCGACCTTACCAGCACGGTAGAGGCTGCCCGCCAAGCCGGCCTGCACTTCCTCGGATGCGCCCGTCAGGAATCCTACCTCACAACCCTGGCGGCTTCATTCCTCACCAGCCTCCCAGACAGCCCGGAAACCCTTCCCTTCATCCGCCAGTTCCGCACCCTGACCCACCCGGGCCTGTTTGGGTCTCGCTTCCACGTCCTCGAACTGACCCAGGGCGCCGTCTCCCCCCAACTGGCCTTCCCCTGCCCTAATCAGCTGAGCGACAGCTCGCCCTGAAGCATCCTTGCCACCCGCCCGGGAAATCCTCATGCTGTCTCCGTTGTGAAAATACCATCTCTTGTCGCCTGCACTCTTGCCCTTTCCGCCTCCCTTTCCGGAGCGGCCCCGGTGGGGAACTACCCTTCTCTCCCCAGCAAGGTTTTCTCCACCTACAGTCCAAGCAAACCAGAAGCCTACACCCCCGAGGCCATGGCCAGCGCGGCGGGGTCGTTTTTGAAATCCCTGAAACCGAATCTGCGCCGCCAGGCGGCCCTTCCCTACGACAGCCCCGAAAAAGCCAAGTGGACTAATGTCCCTCCCCGGGGACCGCAGGGAGGCGTCCGGCTCGGCGATCTCGACGAAAAGCAGATGCAGAAAGCCTGTGACCTGCTGGCAACTGTCCTCAGCCCCCAGGGCTACGGCAAGGTCCGCAACATCCCCCTTGCCGATGACCGCCTTCTCCGGAACGGCCAGCGCCGTCCCGGATTCGGAGCCGAGGACTACTGGCTTGCCATCTTCGGAAAGCCCTCCGCCACCGGGAAGTGGGCTCTCCAGTTCGATGGGCATCACGTCGCAGTGAACCTCACCTTCCAAGGGAAACGCATGTCGATGTCGCCGACATTCATCGGAACACAACCCCGCGAATTCAAGCTCGGAAAGGACACGGTCGTCCCCATGGCCGGCGAAGCCCCCGCCGCCCTCGCCCTGCTGCAGAGCCTCGATGCCAAGCAGCAAGAAACTGCCCGGGTAGGCGACCGTCGGAGGAATATCGTAACCGCTGCGGGCAGGGATGGGTTTGTTCCCGACCCCCTCGGACTCCCGGGCAAATCCCTCAACGCCAGCCAGCGCACCGCTTTGATCTCCCTGCTCGGAGAATACGTCGGCGATCTTCCTGAGCCCTTCGCGCAGCAGCGACTCAAGGAACTCTCCGGCGAAATTGACAGGATGAGCTTCGCCTGGTGGGGACCGGCAGAGAAGGGAGGAGACTTTTCCTACCGCCTCCAGGGACCCAGCCTTATCATTGAGTATGCGGGTCAGGACCTGGGGGGGGACCCTCATGACCATCTGCACTCCATGTACCGGGATCCTACCAACGAATATGGTGCCCGGCTGGCAGAGTGAGGAAAGGCGGGACGGAAAGGGTGCGCACGCGCTCTAGCTGGCAGCCTTCCCTTCCTGGACCAAGCCCAGCGACGGACAGCAGTCCAAGAATCCCGTTGTCATTTTGCCCTCGCTTCTTACCTTGATCTCCTTGCCGGGATGGCGGAATTGGTAGACGCGCCTGATTTAGGATCAGGTGTCCCTAGGACGTGCAGGTTCGAGTCCTGTTCCCGGTATATTATTTAATTTTAGTGCTTTATGGGGGAAACGGCCTTCCGATTTAAGGGCCTTTTATTTCCACGTTTACTGCTCCGATTACTGTTGAAGCAGTAATCTGGCGTCTCCTCAGGGTAGACGTCTCGTAGCATTCAAACCCGCGTAGCCACCCTCCCTCGTGCCAGGGGGGGCCGAAAAATGAGGCCGGCAACGTGCAGATGAAGTTCAACCTCTTTGAGTCCGCAGACCTGAGCACCTTTGCACCCCTCACCGTAAACCCTGATTCCGTATCAGTAGTCGATGGCAAGATCTGCCTTGAGTTTGCTCTGGAGGACAGGGCGGCTTTCTTCAGGTTCAGTGTGGAGTGATCCCCACCCTGCTTCCTGCACCCTGCAGGCTACCCCGCGCACCGCACCCTCAACCCGTACACAGCACCCTCGTTCCTGCACGGGGATGGGGTGCCCCCTGCTATCCAAAGACGGAGCTGATCCATCGCAAGACCCAGCGCCCCTCGATATGCGGTTGATGGAACAGGGATCAGATACAGGATCGTTTAATTCTGTTACCGGATGCCATGTGGCAGGATTAGAATCAACCACCTTACATGATTCCTTGCCTTATTTCCTTCTGTTTTCCTGCCAATCTACGCCGCAGACCTGAGCGACCTGACATACACCACCACTGGCGGCGAAGTCGCCATTACCGATTGTAATACGGAGGCCTCCGGGGCGAGAAACGGCGTTGGTCGAAGTTTTCACCTTGGGAGCGCACGACACGCGTTCCGCTCATCATCAGCGTGCCCGGTGGCGTGACAGGCAAGTCCAACGGGCCAGTCGAGTTCTTGAGCATCTATCCGACGCTGATCGATCTCTGCGGTCTCCCCGCCAAGGCAAAGATTGAAGGCGCCAGTCTCCAGCTGTTACTCGAAAGCCCGGACGCTGAATGGAAACATGTAGCCATCTCCACGCTGGGGGCGGAACAACCACGCCGTCCGCGACGAACGCTGGCGAGGCCTCCGATACGCCGAAGGCAGCGAAGAGCTGAACGATCACCAGACCGATCCGAACGAGTGGAATAATCTCGCATCGGAATCGCCAACGCCTTCGTATGTCAAAGTCATCGCGCGACTGAAGAAACACCTTCCCAAGAATAACGTGCCCCAGCGGGACTCTGCCAAGAAATGAACTCAGGATATCTCGTGAAGACACGTCACGTCATTGCTGTTGCTTTCGTCAGCTTCCTATCGGTTCCTGCGTCCGCTCAGGATCTGAAGGCGCCGAACGAAGATACTACGTCCGCAGACGTCATCGTCTACGGCTCCACACCCGGCGGCTTCTGCGCCGCGATCGCTGCTGCTCGCGAGGGCGCCTCGGTGATTCTGCTGGAACCAACGGATCACGTCGGCGCGATGAACACAGGCGGTCTCAGCCACTGCGACTCGAACCAGATGGTCCGCAGCACGCTGATGGGGCTGTTTGACGAATGGCACACGCGCGTCGTGAAGGACTA